>VFSW01008888.1_pt1 | contig 14387 bp, 8 predicted proteins | sample 5358111 | NCBI WGS metagenome assembly VFSW01 (sample SAMN11554181, study PRJNA540505) | mine drainage metagenome | isolation source: sediment from site ElyBrook_90M | place: USA: Ely Copper Mine, Vershire, VT | collected 2017 | reverse complement strand
GCCTTCTTCGCGCCGGCGACGATGACCTCGCATTTCGAGCGGCTCGAGGTCCGAACCTTCGGCGATATCGCCATCGCCACTGGAATCGTCGCCGCGGAGAACGACGGGAAGAGCGCGGGAAAGACGCTGTTCACGGACATCTTCCGCTACGGTCACGGCCGATGGCGTGCCATTCAGGCGCAGGAGACGCCGATCATGGCGATGACGGCCGCCGGCGCGAAGAAGGCTGCACCGTAACGGCGATGCTGTTCACGGCGTGGCCGCACGGCGTCGACACGCGCACCCAATATTGCGTCGCGGCGGTCACCGGCGCGGTCACCAGCGTGGGCGAGCTGCCGCCAACCGGATGCGTGAAATCGAGCACCGCCCCCTGATACCACTGGTAGGTCAGCGACGTGCCGGTGGCGATCACGGTGAGCATGGCGCTCGATCCGGCGGGAACCGTCTCACTCGCCGGTTGCGCCACGATCGTCGCCGGCTGGCAGGTGGAGACAGCGGTGAGCTGCGCGCTCGCGCTGTCGATCGTGCCGCAGTCGTTCGCGACCCGGACCCAGTACGACGTCGAAATGATGATCGGCGGCGTGGTGAACGACGCCGCGGTGGCATTCAGCACCGGGGCGGACGTGTCGGACGACGCTCCGGCATACCACTGATACGTTTTCGGATTCGTCCCGTTGTCGGCGACGAAGAGCTCGGTGTCGGTGCCGCTCAAGACGTCGCCGCCGGCCGGCTGGGCCACGATCGACGGCGCGTGGCATGGAGTCACGGTGACGACCACGGCATCGCTGTCGGTGAATGCGCCGCAGTCGTTCGAGGCGCGCACCCAGTAGGTCGTCGTCGACCCCGGCTGCACGGCGAGGGTCGCGCCGCTGCCTGCCGGTTCGGCCGTCACTCCCGGCGCTCCGATGAACCAGCGGTACGTCAGCCCCGTGCCGCCGCTCGCGGTCGCGGAGAGCGCGGTGCTCTTTCCCTCGATGATGTTCGTGCTCGACGAAAGCGCGGTGATGATGACCGGGGGGCAGCCGTTGACCGTCACGGTCGCGGCGTTGCTGTTCACGGTCGCGCAGCCGTTCGTCACGCGCACCCAGTAGATCGTGCTGACGGCGGGCTGCACTTCGACCGCACTGCCGGTCGCGGCGGCAATCGGCTCGGAGGTGTCGCCGCTCGCGCCAATGAACCATTGATACTGCAGCGGCGCATCGCCGGTGGCCGTGACCGAGAGAACGACCGGGCTCGTGGTGAGGGAGACCGATTGCGGCTGCTGCGTGATCACGGGCGGATTGCACGGCGGCGTCGCCGCGGAGCCCGAGCCGTAGACCGCGGTGATGGCCTCGATATCCCACGGCTGCAGCGTCGATCCCATGGTGTCGTTATTGAAGTCGATGGTCGAGTTCATGATCGCGTCGGTGCTGCTCGTGCCGCCGGGCGGCGGCTGATCGGAATGGCGCAGCCCGAGCGTGTGGCCGAGCTCGTGCGTCAGGACGTGATCGAATCCGGGACCGGTGAGTCCGGGACCGAAGATCCCGTCCTGCACGACGAGGTCCGCCTCGACGATGGTCAGAAATGTCTCGCCGAACGCGGTGTGCGTCGTGCCGTTGGTCCACGCGCCGCCGACCGCGAGCGTGTCGCCGTTGGTGCCGGTGTACGTTCCTGGGATTTCGTCGGCCGGATCGTCGAACTCGATTTTGTTGACTCCGTCGGGTTGTCCGCCGGCGACCCCGAGACCGGTCGAGGCGATCGGCGTGGTCCCGCCTAACTGGTATTGGATGTTCGAAGTCGGACTGCTCGTCCATGCTCCGAGCCCGCGCTGTACGGACGTCAGTCCGCCGTTGAGCGCCCCCGGCTGGCTGCCGTGGTAGAGGAACACGACGGGAGTCGGAAACTGGTTCCACCGAATGGCCATGCCGCTGACCTGCATCAGATAGGTGGACGGGGCGGCGGCGGAAGTCGATCCCACGCTTTCCGATGAGATCGGACGTGAAGGGACGAAGTATCCGGCCTGGGCGGCCTCTCCATGCGCCACGGCGCGGACGAAATCGAGAAAACGCCCCGCATCGCGTTGCCGCTCGTGATGCGGCGCGCCGCTCTCCTCATCCCATCCGCTGAGCTCCTGCGAATCGCGCAGCAGGCGTCCGCCGGAGAACGTGAACTTTCCGACGGCCATGTTTTTCGCGACCCATTCGCCGCGGCCGTTCGTCTCCAGGAACAGCAGCACCCGCTCGCCGGGCGCATAGCGCGGGGCGCCGGGCACGACGTAGCCGATGTTCCCGATCACGCCGCCGAGCTCCGTCACGCGAATCGTGTCGCCGGAGTAGAGCGGACCTTTGATCGCTTCCTCGATCTGGAGCGTGGTCACGGTCTCGATCCAGCCGCCGGGGGCCCAGCGCGAGAAGGAGTCGCCGGCCGTGGCGACGATGATCGCTTTCGATCCGCGCACCAGCGCCGCATCGGAAGGGAGGAGGAACGTCGCCGCCGAGGCCGTGGTCGCGGAGAGGGCGATGGCGATGGCGAGGAAGAGCCGGCGCACGCGAAGAATGTGCTCCGGGTCGAGGCCGCCGGCTGTGACCTCACGCACGACGGACCATCCGGCGGGCGAAATAAACGGCACCGAAGACGCCGACCGACGCCGCGAGTGCCACCAGGGCGGTGGCGGCGGTGGAAAAGAGCGCCGGGTACCGAAGGCGATTGATGACCAGAACGGCAGCCATGATGAGGTAGAGCGCGACGCGGACGCCGTAGAGGACGGGGGTGGAACGATGGGCTCTGAGCGAGTCGCTCCAGAGGATCCAGAGCATCACCGTCAGCGCGGCGATAGCAAATCCGGCGGGAGTAATCATCGAATTTTCTTGTCGTACGCTTCGGCGTCGAATCCGAAGACGGCGTGCCGCGGATCGCGGACCACGATGGGACGGCGGATGAGGTTGGGATCTTCCATCATCAGATCGATGGCCTGCTTCTTGGTCAGCTTGCGCGCGCCGAGGTTGCGCTCCTTGTACGCGGGGCTGCGCTTGTTGAGAAACGCGTCGAGGTTCGACTCGTCGACGAGCTGTTCGAGCAGCGCGGGTGGCGGCGGATCTTTGGCCATGTCGTGTCGCGCGAGATCGACTCCCTGTTCCTGAAGGTAGGCGACCGCCTTCCTGCAGCTCGTTCAGCTCGGCTTGAGGTAGATGTCGGCTTTGGGCATATCCAGTGTGGCGGCGGGCGCCCTCGCCCGCCGTGAAGCGCGAGGCTAACACATCGGCCTCACCAGATCCGCGGCACCAGCCGATATCGAACCTGCTTCCGGTAATCCGCGTAGCCCGCCAGATTCGCGGCCAGAAATTTCTCCTCGTCGAGCAGTCGCCAGATCAGGAACGGCGTCATGAATGCGACCGCGAGGAGCCCCCAATACGAGCCGAGGGCCAGCGGTATGCCTGGAAGGTAAACGAACGCGCTGGCGTACATCGGATGCCGCACGATCGCGTATGGCCCGGTCGAGATGACCCTCTGCCCTTCGGAAATCTGGATGGTGGCAGACGTGAATGTATTTTCGCGATACGCGAGAAACGTGAGATAGAACCCGATTGCAACGAGCGCGTCGCCCGCGAGCACCAACGGGAGCGGCACCGCGGACCAGCCGAATCGATGATCCAGCGCCGGCACGACCAGAAGAGCGATGAATCCGGCCGATGCGAAGGACATGATGATTCTTTGAGCCGGCAACTTTTCCGCGGCCGGTCCGCCGCTCATGCGGCGCTGCAAAAGCGCGGGGTCGTGTTTCATGAGGTAAACCGTGATGAGGAACGACGCGCCGATGAAGATCGCGAGAAATGTCCACCCCTGCCAGTTGTGAACCGTCGCCGCAGGGATGAAGATCAGGAGACCCATCACCAGGCCGAGCAACACGACAGCGAGCGAAGCCCTGGCATTGAGACTCATCGCCGTTGATCCGAACGGAGGGGCGGGCTGCTACAATCCGCGCGCGGAATTTTGATCCGCGGCGGGCGTTAGTGCTCGTGCCTTCCCACCGGCGTGGGGCTGTAGCTCAATTGGGAGAGCGCCTGAAGGGCATTCAGGAGGTCGACGGTTCGATCCCGTTCAGCTCCACCAATTAAATCAACAATTTAGCGCGACCGCAACGTCGCGCTTTTTGTTTTGACCACACCTTCAACCACAACTCCGCTGCGCAGGTTCGCGTGGAAGCTGCGGCGCGAAAATGCGCGTTACGGAGGCCGAGATGCCATTTGTACGGACGGAACGGTACTCGCGCGAGGAACTCTTTGAAATGGTGTGGTCCACTCCGATCGACGTCCTGGCGAAGCGATTCGCGATGTCCGGTCGCGGGCTAGCAAAATTGTGCAAAAAACACGACATACCGGTGCCCGAGCGCGGATGGTGGGCGAAGCACGCAGCAGGCAAACCAGTAAAGCGGACCCCGCTGCAGCCCCCTACCCAATCAAAGCGCCAGGGGCTCGTAGAGGTGCACATCCGCGAGGACCCTCGCCGCTGGCTTTCTTCTGCGGAGTTGCAGCACTTTACTGAACTCATCGAAGCCGCGAAAGCGCGCGAACCGATCACGGTTCCGGACCGTAAAACGAACCGCCACCCGCTCTTGACTGCTATGCGACGCTCGCTCAAGTTACATGGCGGAACTGCAAGCGAGGAGTTCGACCTCCATCTGAGCAGAACGACTGCGAGCCGTGCCTTACGAATCCTCGCTGCAATCTTCAAGGAGTGTGAACTGCTGGGGTACGCGGTGGGAGTATCTTCGTTCGGGGGAAAAAAGGAGCCAGAGATCACGGTCGAGGGTCATCGAATCCCGATCAAAATCGAAACGAGATCGCGCCGGGTTACCCATGTCCTCACGAAGAAAGAGCGTGAGGATCGTGAACGATGGCCACACGCATCTTGGGCGCCGAAGTACGACTACGTTCCGTCCAAGAGGCTGTTCCTCGTAATCGACGATTACACCCCTTTTGACAAGAAAACGTTCGCCGACAGCGAGAAGGGCTCCGTCGAAGCGCAACTCAACGATTTTTTCGTAACGCTACTTCGCTTTGCGATGGTTCGTCGAGCGGAGAAAAATCGACGGGAGCTCGAGCGCCAAACCGAAGAGAAATATCAAAATGCCCGAGCGGAGGAGGAGCGAATTCGACGAGAAACGCAGAAAAAAGCAGCGGCCGATCGGCGGCGGCGGAGAGTGTTGATCGTAGCGGCGGAGAAATTTCGTCGCGCGAATGATCTGATGGCAATGGTAGCGGCCGTTCAGGAGATTGCTTCGAGTGAGCAACCAAACAGTGAAGCTGTCGCAAGCAGGGTGGAGTATGCGACCTCGGTAGCTCAGGACCTAAACCCTGTCCAGGAACTCGTGGCGAAGTTGCTGAGAACGCCCTGAGCTGAGAAAACACGACCCTCTGTTCGCGAGAAAGACGCGTCCCTACCGTCCTTCCAATTTCGTCACTGAAGTTGTACGGTTCTGCCGACGCGATCGAGGCCATTCCGCTCGTGCTCGTCGTGCAAGGCACGAGCCGGGCGCCGGATCGCGTTGGTAGAGTCATGGAGCTCACTGGGTCGCAAAAACGCGCAATCGAACATGCTGGTGGAAACCTGCAGTTGATCGCGTGTGCTGGCTCGGGGAAGACTGAGGTAGTTGCACGACGCGTCGTCCACCTCCTCGATCCCAAAACTGGTGGGCTGGCTCCGCGCAACATCATCGCCTTCACGTTCACTGATAAGGCTGCTGGGGAACTCAAGGAGCGGATCGTAACGCGCGTTCGTCAAGCGTTAGGTGATGTGACCGGCCTTGCCGAGATGTTCGTCGGGACCGTCCACGCGTTCGCGCTCGAACTGCTGAAGTCCGAGGTGCCGAAATACTTGAAGTACGAAGTTCTCAACGAGGTGCAGGAGGCGCTCTTCGTCGACCGCCACAGCAAGATGAGCGGACTGACAGAGTGCGTCGATCTGCAGGGGCAGAAGCTCAAGCGCTATGTGGATACGTCCCGCTACCTCACCGCGCTCGACATCCTTCGCGAATCCGAGACCGAGGACGCCGCGTTGGCCGGCTGCTCCCTCCTCGATGGCCTTGAAGCGTACCAAACCCTCCTCGATGAACGGAGCTACCTTGACTACTCGGCCATCCTCGAAGATGCCGTCGACGAGCTCACGAACAACGACGCCCTGCGCGAGAAGCTGAAGGACCGCGTCCGCTACGTCATCGTTGACGAGTACCAGGACGTGAACCCGATTCAGGAGGCGATCGTCTGGTCGCTGAACCAGCTCGGCGCGAAGATCTGCGTCGTCGGTGATGACGACCAGACGATCTACCAATGGCGCGGGAGCGATGTTCACAACATCCTGAAATTCGACCAAAGATACGAAGGTGTCGATCGAATCCCAATCGAGGAGAACTTCCGCTCAAGCCGAGGCATCGTCGAGACCGCACGCGCTTTCATCGCGCAAAATACTGACCGCCTCCCGAAGGAGATGAAGCCGACTAATGCTCAGCCCTTCGAGCCTGGCGACATTGTCGCTCTCTCGTTCGCCTCGCCCGACGACGAGGCGCGGTACATCGTCGACACCGCGAAGGCGCTCCGTGGGGTCGCGATCAAGGAAGACAACGTCGAGCGCGGGATCTCCTGGTCCGACATGGCGGTCCTACTCCGGAGCGTGAAAGCGAACGGCGAGCCCATCACCCGCGCGCTACGCGAAGCCGGCGTCCCGTGCGTCGTGATCGGCATGCCCGAGGTGTTCGGTGCGCCTGAAGCTGAAGCCTCGCGACAGCTCTTCTACTTCATGGATGGGAGGATCGACGAAAAAGCCGTCGCGGATGCTTGGCACAATGCGAACCTCGGCGTCAAGAGCAAAGAGCTGAATGCTGCAATCGCAGCCGTCAGCCAGGCGCGTGCCGCGCTCACCAGTTCGGTGCAGGAGCGGTGGGGAACGTACTCGATCCAGCGTGTCTTTCTGAACTTCCTGGAGACCGCCGGCATCCGCGAGGAGAACGTGCCGACCGGGCGCGGCGAGGTGGTCTTCTACAACCTCGGCAAGTTCAGCCAGGTGATCTCCGATTTCGAGACCATCAACTTCCATTCGAAGCCGCCGGACAAATACCACTCGTTTGCCGATTTCCTCTTCTACCGCGCCGAGGACAGCTACCCCGAGGGATGGCAGGACAACCAGTACGCGAACCCCGATGCGGTGCGGGTCATGACGGTCCATCAGGCGAAGGGGATGCAATGGCCGGTGGTGTTCGTCCCCGCGCTATTGAAGAACCGCTTCCCTTCGAGGAAGGCGACGGGCCGCACTGTCTGGCACATTCTTCCGCGCGCAGGCGTGAAGGACCAAGCACGGTTCGAAGGAACGATCGAAGACGAACGGCGTCTCTTCTACGTCGCGATGACGCGGAGTCAAAAGTTCCTCCACATGACCTGGGCGCCGATCGCCGGCAACTCCCACGCGCAAAGAGCTTCCGAGTTCTGGAACGACATCCTAGCCTCGACCTCGGTCAAGCGCCGCAAGCCAGACTACTCCACGCGACCGCGCCTAACACCCCAGCCACGAGCGGGCGTTGCGAACGTCGTTTTCTCATTTTCCGATCTCAAGTACTTCTTCGAGTGCGCTTACCAGTTCAAGCTGCGCATCCTCTACGGGTTCAACGCACCTATTCACGAAGCCCTCGGCTACGGGAAGTCGCTGCATGACGCTCTGGCCGAGGTCCACATGCGGGCGATTGAGAGGGAGACGATCGCCCCCTCAGAGGTCCCGGGGCTCATCGAACGACACATGCACACGCCTTACGCCTACCCCAAACTGCGGCAGCAGCTCGAAGAGTCAGCGGACAGAGTGCTGCGGAAATATCTCCACGACAACAGGGCGGTCTTCGACAAGATCGAATTCTCTGAAAAGCAGGTCGAGATCAGCCTGGGCGACGGGGTAACCGTAAACGGTCGCATCGACCTCGTCCGGCGGATTGACACAGGCGAGGTGACCATCGTCGATCTCAAATCGAACGATCGGACGCAAACCGAAGAAGTGACGGAGATGCAACTGCACACCTACGCCCTCGGCTACGAGGAGCTGACCGGACGCCGTGCCGATCAGGTAGAGATCTACGCACTGGACGAGGGGAAGAAGAACACTCGCGCGGTCGATGACGACTTCATTATTGATGTGAAGATCGGTGTGAGCAAAGCGGCAGAGGCGCTCCGGAGCAACACGATGACCCCACAACCGGAAGCGAAGAAGTGCAAGCGATGCGACTACATCGGCATGTGCGCGGCCGCCATCCGCGGAGACGCCTGACAAGAGGAATACCAATGGCTGCTATGCGAAAGAAGAACGGCGGGAAGAAAGTCACGCGGTACACGTACGACAACATGAAGGAGCCGCGCACGCCGGAAACGGGACACACGTCGCTCCTCCCAGACGACGAGCAGGTTGTGATGCTCCCGATGGACAACGGGTGGAGCAAGGCAATTTCGGTGGGCAAGCTGCCGGACGACGACGAGCGGCCGGTAATTGTCGACATGGACCCGGCAGCCGACCCGGTACTCTTCTGGGCCGGCAAACGCAATCGCCGTGAGATCCCTGTCCTTCCGCTTCAGAGGAACGAAATCGTCTCTGAGTCTCGCATCGCGCAAATTATCGAGGGTGCACGGAAGGCCGCGGAGAGCAAGACCGCAGCGGCCGCGCAGTCACACCTCTTCGCCGATCTTGAGAAAACCCTCCGCGAATCTGATCGCTCCAAGCGCGTCGAGTTCTACACGCACGACGAAGGGTGGAGGAACAAACTTATCTGCGGCGACTCGCTGCACGTCATGGAGTCATTGCTCCACTACGAGGGTCTCCGTGGCAAAGTGCAGATGATCTACATCGATCCGCCGTATGGGATCAAATACGACTCAAATTTTCAGCAGCGGATCGACTCAACGAAGAATGACCATGATGACCCCGTCGACGATGTTCTGACGATTAAGGCCTTTCGCGACACTTGGTCATTGGGTGTTCATTCCTATCTAAGCTACTTGCAGGAGCGCCTATACCTGTGCCGGGAGCTTCTTAAGGACACTGGGAGCGTGTTCGTGCAGATCGGCGACGAGCATGTGCACCAAGTACGAGAGCTACTGGACGAAGTCTTCGGATCGACAAATTTTGTGGGCCAGATATCGTTCCGTACAAAGATTCCGCTTCGAAACACCTTGCTCGCTGGCATTTGTGACTACCTTCTGTGGTATTCGAAGGACAAGTCACGAGTCACGTACCACAAAATCTACACAAATCGGGGCGTTGGCGCTGGTACTCAGTTCACACGCCTTGAGCTTCCGGACGGCACGCGGCGTCCGATGACGGACGATGAACGCGAAAACCCTGATGAGGTTCCGGAAGGCGCGAGGGTGTACCGTCTGATCGACCTCAACTCTTCGGGTCTCACCCCTTCCTGCGTGTTCGATGTTGAGTTTGAAGGCCGCACGTTCTCTCCGCGTAAGGGGCACAGTTGGAAGACTAATCCGGCAGGCATGGCCCGGCTGATCGGGGAGCGTCGGTTGGAGGCACCTGGCGATACGCTGCAGTACGTTTTCTATTTTGCCGATTTTCCTTACTTGGAGCTCACAAATCTCTGGACCGACACTCAGGGAGCAACTGGAAAGAGATACGCAGTGCAGACTTCGGAGAAGGTTGTGGAACGCTGCATCCACATGACCACGAAACCGGCTGACCTCGTTGTCGATATTACTTGTGGGTCCGGCGTGACCGCTTTGTGCGCCGAGAGATGGGGTCGACGATGGATCACGTGCGATACGTCGCGGGTGTCGATCAATGTGGCGCGCAAGTTCTTAGCGTCATCTACATTCGCTCATTTCGAGACTTGGGACTCGAACGTAAGTAGCGGATTCAAGTATGAGTCGCCAGAAAAGGTCACACTCGGAGCTGTGGCGAACGATCGTGAAACGGGAGATCTGATCGTTGTCGACAAGCCGATCATTGATGAGACTGCAATTCGCGTTGCGGGACCGTTCGAGGTAGCCTCTATCGGCCGCTACTCAGTCGACGACTGGAAGGGCTCCGTCATCCGTGACGTTGCCCCGGAGCCCGCGAAGCTCGAAAACTACATCGAAGTGATCTGTCGTCTGTACCGGAAAGGCGCTGCGGTTCAGGGCGCGACCGGTCTCGTCCACGCAATCGCCGAATCGGAGAACGACAAGATCGCGATCTCTGTTGGCCCGCTCACCGGCCGCGTTACGGCGAAACAGATTCACGACGCAGTGCAGGACGCGATGGCCTCGGGCATTCTCGAAGTCCACGTCGTGGGCTGGGCGTTCGAGGCGAACGTTGGCGAGGTCAAATCACAACTCGAGAAGCGCGGAAGGGTCAAAATCGAGCTGATCATGATCCGGCCCGACACACTCGCCGAGGGCCTCAAGGTTACACAGCCGGAGATGCTCTTCTCGCCACTCGCTCTACCGGACATCGATGTGCAGAAGTCCAAGGAGGGTGTCTTAGTAAGGCTCAATGGCGTCGCCCTCTTCGACCGCACGCGCCGCTCAACCGAGTACAAGGACGCAGACTCGGGTTACGTCTCTGCGTGGTACCTCGACGAGGACTACGACGGCGATTGCTTTGTCGACTGCCAGATGTTCTTCGACTTCAAGAAGACGCCGAACATCAAGGCAGCCCTCCGCGCGGAAATCGAGCCGGACGAATTCAAACTGAAGTTGACCTCGGAGCCGTTCACGCCGAGGCAGTACAAACGGATCGCCGTGAAGGTCGTCGACGTGTACGGCAACGAGTCGACAGTCGTTCGCGATTTGGCCTGAGGCATCAGACTGATGGCCTACATTGTCGATCGCGTCGTTATCTGCGACGCTTACAGCGAGCCGCAGCAGCACTATCAGCTTCTCGCCGGCGGCAAATCGAAACTTGTCATGTCACGGCGCCCGTCGATGCGATTCCTCGCTTCAGCGAAGGACGCTAAAGGCGGAATCTCCGGGATTGTTGGCAAAGAGGCGAGCCTGTTCGATGACTTCTCCGCCTCCGCGGCCGAGCAAAACGATTTCGTCAATCAGCTTCGCGAGGAGATCCGCAACTGGCGCGAGCACGGGTACCAGGGAACGGCGTTGGTCACGCGGCGTCTTCTCGAGTGGTGGTTCGAACGTGACGAAGAGCGGAAGGCGATCGGCCGTCGGCTTTTCTTTTGCCAGCAGGAAGCGATCGAGGCACTGATCTACCTGTACGAGGTGCAGGGGCGCCGCAAGATGGCAGAAACTGGCGATCTGCTGCGATACGCGCTCAAACTCGCCACCGGCACCGGCAAGACCATCGTGATGGCGCTCATCGTCACTTGGTCGACGCTGCACAAGAAAAAGGTGAGCGGCTCTTCGCTCTCGACGAATTTCCTCGTGCTCGTGCCGAATCTCACCGTACGCGATCGTGTGAGCGGCGTGCCGCGCGGCGACGGACTCGAGCCTGGCGGCGAACACAACCTCTACGAATTCTTCGACATCGTTCCGCCGGAGTACCGCGAGGAGTTCCAGCCGAACATCCTCGTCCGCAACTGGCAGTCGATCCCGCTGCAGCCGAAGCGTGACGACTGGATCGGCGAGGACGTGATGCAGGACGGTCGCTTCGTCCCGCAGTCAGTTCTTCGGGCGATGAGAAAGCGCGCGCGAGCCGATCCCGACGGTCCGATCCGCCGGCTCCTGCGCGGTGCCCGCGACGTCCTTGTCATCAACGACGAAGCACATCATGTCTACGGCGAAAAGCGGACGCGCAAGGGAGAGGAGCCCGAGTACATCCGGTGGAGCAAGATCCTCGAGCGTGTCGGCAAGGCCGCGCGAATCGGCGCTGTCATCGACATGTCGGCGACACCGTGGTATGGCTCGGGCTCGCCCAAACCAGAGGGAACGCTGTTCGAGTGGCTCGTCTCCGACTTCTCGGTTTACGACGCGTTCGAGTCTGGACTCGTCAAAGTTGTCCGACTTCCCGATCCAGACTCACAGGGACGCATCTATCTCGACCTCTGGGATCTGGTGAAGGGGGCGAAGACCAGAGAGGACTACATCACATCGTGCAAGGGGGCGATCGCGAGCATCTATTCGTCGTGGAAAAAGGACCACGACGAGTGGAGCACGACCTTCGAGTTCGCGCGGGCCGGACCGCCGCCGGTCCTGCTCTGCGTGGCCGACAACGCGACACGGGCGGGATGGCTCTTCGAACACCTCACGCGCGAATACGACCTGTTCCGCAACCCGGATGACGCTGACCGCAAACGCTGGGTGACGATCCAGATCGATTCTAAAGTCTTCGACGCCGACAAAGGGAACGAGGCTGTTCTGCGGGAAATGGTCAACACAGTTGGATACAAGGGTAAACCGGGAGAAGACGTCCGCTGCATTGTCAGCGTGAACATGCTGTCCGAGGGATGGGACGTCAAGAGCGTGACGCACATCATCGGCCTGCGCGCGTTCGGATCGCCGTTACTGACAGAGCAGATCATCGGACGGGGCCTTCGGCGGACAAACTACGAAGTCCTCAATCAGCCGCTCGATGAGCGACCGGAAGGGTCCGAGGAAACCGTCGACGCATTCGGGATTCCATTTGTCGGATTCCCAGTCGAGAAACGGAAGCGTCCGAAGGCGGGACAGTGGGGCCAGAAGCCGGTACCGATTGAGCCTGATCCGAAGAAGGAGAAGTTCCGCGTGCAGGTGCCGAATGTGCACTCATGGGCGATGGGCGTGATGGAGTCGCTCGTCAATGTGATCCGTGTCGAGCAGCTGCCCGAGGTTCCGATGGATTGGCGTGATGCGCCGGATGTCAAGGTGAAGCCTGTCGTCGGCGGAAAGCCAGAAGCTCTGCTCACGCTCGAGGCCTTTCGCCGTGAATCGCCGTTACTGAAGACTTCGTTCCTACTCGCACAGGAACTCTTCGACGCAACTAACCCTGAGTCACCGGATAACCTCGGATACGGTCCCACTTTCGACGAGCTTCTCGATGTCGCACGACAATACATCGCTACGCGTGTTCGCACAGTGCATGTCGCCGGAAAGTCGAGTGATCCACGCGACGTAGGCATCTATTTCTGGCGCAAGCGAGTGCTTGATGTCCTGGTCAATGCTGTCCGAAACGCGTCGGACGCCGGAGTCAGGCAGATCCCAATCGCCGGAATGCCGGAGTGGCTCGATTCCGCGAACCTACGTCGCTTCCAATGGACGGGTATCGTCGCTGAGGGGAAGCGCTGCCACACGAACAAGGTTCCTTGCCATACGGATCTCGAGAAGCAGTTCGCCGATTTTCTCGACAAGGCGAATGACGTCGTCCGCTACTTCAAGAACGAACGTTTCGGGTTCTCAGTCACGTATTACGAGAACAACCGGCCGCGCCAGTACTACCCCGACTTCATCGTGATTGCGCGCGAGCGCGACGGCCGCGAAGTCACTTGGATCGCCGAGACCAAAGGAGAGATCCGGCCGAACACGAAACTCAAAAGCGTAGCGGCGCGTTCGTGGTGCGAAAAGATGAGCGCCACTTCGTACGGCAAGTTCCGGTACCTTTTTCTTCCGCAGCGAAAGTTTGTGACAGCGATCGATAACGGAGTCAAGTCACTCGCGGAGCTCGACGCCGCGCTCGTCGTACCGCGTGCAGGGCCGCAGCTGCAACTCGTGGCGATCGACGATCCGCGCGTCAAACGTGAGGCGTTCAAGACGCTGCTGCCGCTGTACAGCTTGAAAGCCGCTGCGGGCTACTTCGGTAGCGGTGAAGCGGTTGAGCCGGAGGGCGGGGTCGAGGCCGAAACGATGGGCCAACTGGACGAGCGTATGTTCGCGGCCCGTGCCACTGGTCGATCGATGGAAGCGACCATCCATGTTGGCGAGGGGCGGGTGTTTGGTGCCGAGCCGGCGGGCACGCGCCGGGGAAGAATCGTTCTGGCGCAGTATCGTGGGCCGGCAGATCCCGACACCGGTGGCTCCTTCACGGTGAAGAAGTACTCATCGACAAAGGTAGGAACTCCGGAAGGTTGGCGCCATCAATCGATCACCTTATCGCCGACGAATCCTGAATACTCGCCGATCGTAATCCCGGCGGAAGCCGCAGACGATTTCCGGATCGTTGCGGAATTCATCGCGGTTTTGAGGTGAAGGCGCCTGCTCTTCGCGGCGTCAAACTGCGGGCGAGAGAGAAGCGAACGTCGTTGCCGGTCGGGCTGCTGGTGAAGTACACGAGGTGGGCCTGCCGACCTAGCGAACGCCACCCGGATGAGGCGACGTTCGGTCCAAACTTGCGAAGGCGCTCACGTGCGGCACTTCTCGAATGTTATTGAAAAGGATCGCAGCAAATTATCTCGGGCCCAAGACTCACAGTGCGGAACCTGTCAACGACTTTGAGACAGCTGCGCGCATTCAATTAGACACGAC
>VFSW01008887.1_pt1 | contig 14387 bp, 9 predicted proteins | sample 5358111 | NCBI WGS metagenome assembly VFSW01 (sample SAMN11554181, study PRJNA540505) | mine drainage metagenome | isolation source: sediment from site ElyBrook_90M | place: USA: Ely Copper Mine, Vershire, VT | collected 2017 | reverse complement strand
GCTAAAATCTATTGAATCCACTCATCGGCGCGGCAATGCAGGCAATTCTTGCGCTCGAAGACGGGCGCATCTTCAGGGGCGAAGGCTACGGAGCCCAGGGTGAATGCCGCGGAGAAGTCGTTTTCAATACATCGCTGACCGGTTATCAGGAGATCTTCACCGATCCCTCCTACGCCGGCCAGATTGTCGTCCTCACCAATCCGCAAATCGGCAACTACGGCACCAACTCCGCCGACAACGAAGCCAGCCACCCCTACATCGAAGGCCTCGTCACCCGCGAGTTCTCTCTGATCAGTTCTAATTGGCGTTCCACCCAGGTCGCCGACGAATATCTCGAGCGCTTCCACGTCCCCGTTATCTCCGAAATTGACACCCGCGCCCTCGTTCGCCACCTCCGCACCCACGGAGTCATGCGCGGCGTCATCTCGACCACGGAATCGAACCCCGACGTCCTCATCGAGCGCGCCCGCTCCATCCGCAAAATGGACGGCACCGATCTCGCCAGCGTCGTCTCCACCAAAGACCGCTACGAATTCGAGCAAGACGAACCCGACCCGCTGAACCCGGACGAAAAGCGCGTCATCGCCCATCCCGATTTCCACGTCGTCGCCTACGACTACGGGATCAAGAAGAACATCCTCCGCATGCTGAACAGCGAAGGCTGCCGCGTCACCGTCGTCCCCGCGCAGACCTCCGCCGAAGACGTGCTCGCCCTCAAGCCCGACGGTGTCTTCCTCTCCAACGGCCCCGGCGATCCCGAGCCCGTCACCTACGCGCAGGAGAGCATCCGCAAACTCGCCGGCCGCACCCCCATCTTCGGCATCTGTCTCGGCCACCAGCTCATCGGCCTCGCCCTCGGCGGCAAAACCTACAAGCTTAAGTTCGGCCATCACGGCGGCAATCATCCCGTCAAGTGCAACGACACCGGCAAGGTGGAAATCACGGCGCACAATCACAACTTCGCCGTCGATCCCGACTCCATCAACACTGCCGAAGTCGACCTGACCCACATCGACCTCAACGACAACACCCTCGAAGGCCTCCGCCACCGCACCCTGCCACTGTTCAGCGTGCAGTACCACCCGGAAGCCAGCCCCGGCCCCCACGACTCCCACTACCTCTTCAAAGACTTCCGCAAAATGATGGAGGAGTGGAAGGGATGACCCGTTTTTTCCAGAAGAATTTTGCCAATCGGCGGGATTCATTTCCCGCCATTTTTATGAAACCGACATACTGAAAGCAGCGAACAGAAATGCCACGCCGCAACGATATCACCAAAATCCTCGTGATCGGCTCTGGCCCGATCGTCATCGGCCAGTCCGCCGAGTTCGACTACTCCGGCACTCAGGCCTGCAAAGCCCTCAAGGCCGAAGGCTACGAAGTCGTGCTGGTCAATTCGAACCCGGCGACCATCATGACCGATCCCGAGCTCGCCGACCGTACCTACATCGAGCCCCTCACGAAGGAATATCTCGATGAGGTCCTCCGCCTCGAATCCGAGATGCTGAAAGATCAGGGCCGCAATGGCGTCTTTGCCGTCCTTCCCACCGTCGGCGGCCAAACGGCCCTCAACCTCGCCGTCGAACTCGCCGACTCCGGCATCCTCGACAAGTACAACGTCGAGCTCATCGGAGCCAAACTCGAAGCCATCAAGAAAGCCGAAGACCGCCTCCTCTTCAAGGACGCGATGACCCGCATCGGCCTCGACGTCCCGCGCTCCGCCCTCGTCAACAACTTGCGCGACGGCCTCGACTTCGCCACCAAAATCGGTTTCCCCGTCATCATCCGCCCGTCGTTCACCCTCGGCGGATCCGGCGGCGGCATCGGCTATAACCGCGAAGAGTTGATGGAAATTCTTGCTCGCGGGCTCGACCTCTCTCCCGTCCACGAGTGCCTCATCGAAGAATCCGTCCTCGGCTGGAAAGAGTACGCACTCGAGGTCATGCGCGACCTCGCCGACAACGTCATCGTCATCTGCTCCATCGAGAACATGGACCCTATGGGCGTCCACACCGGCGACTCTATCACCGTTGCCCCCGCCCAAACCCTCACCGACCGCGAATACCAGGCCATGCGCGATGCCGCCATCCGCGTGATGCGCGAGATCGGTGTCGAGACCGGCGGCTCCAACGTGCAGTTCGCCGTCCACCCCACCAACGGACGCATGACCGTCATCGAGATGAACCCGCGCGTCTCGCGCTCCTCCGCGCTTGCGTCGAAAGCGACCGGGTTCCCCATTGCGAAGATCGCTGCGCGCCTCGCCGTCGGTTATACCCTTGATGAAATTCCCAATGACATCACCAAAATGACGCCGGCCTGTTTCGAGCCGACCATCGATTACGTCGTTGTCAAGATTCCCAAGTGGCAGTTCGAGAAATTTCCCGGCGCCGACGAAAATCTCAGCCCGCAGATGAAATCAGTCGGCGAAGTTATGGCCATCGGCCGCACCTTCAAGGAAGCGCTCATGAAAGCGGTGCGTTCCCTTGAAACAGGCAGGAAATCCGGCTCCGAAGTGCTCGACCTGCGCCGCATGACCCAGTGCCTCGTCACCCCGCAGCCCGAGCGCCTCAACTACATCCGCTTCGCTTTCCGCGAAGGCCATTCCGTTCGCGAGGTCGCTCGCCTCACGTCCATGGATCCCTGGTTCCTCTACCAGATCAAAGAAATCTCCGACGCAACCGCCGCGCTTCCCGCCGATGCGCGTCAAATGTCACAGGAACAGTTACGAAAAGCCAAGCGCCTCGGCATCTCCGACGAGCGCCTGGCCGAAGCCTGGTCCCTCAGCGGCAACGACGGCGTCGAGCAGGTCCGCCTCCTCCGCCGCCACTACGGCATCCGGCCCGTCTACAAGCTGGTCGATACCTGCGCCGCCGAATTCGAGAGCTTCACCCCCTATCTCTACTCCACCTACGACGAAGAGGACGAAGCTCCACCCACCTCACGCCGCAAAGTCATCATCCTCGGCAGTGGCCCCAACCGTATCGGTCAGGGCATCGAGTTCGACTACTGCTGCTGCCACGCTGCGTTCTCGCTGCGCGAAGACGGCTACGAGACCATCATGGTCAACTGCAACCCCGAGACCGTCTCCACCGATTACGACACCAGCGACCGCCTCTACTTCGAGCCGCTCACCCTCGAAGACGTCCTCGCCGTCTACGAGCACGAAGCCTCCGGCGGCGCCCAGGTTGGCATGATCGTTCAGTTCGGAGGCCAGACCCCGTTGAACCTCGCCCTCCGCCTCAAAGCCGCGGGCGTCCCCATCCTTGGTACCTCGCCCGAGTCGATCGACCTCGCTGAGGACCGCAAGCGCTTCGGCAAGCTCCTCGAAGATCTGCAAATCCCGCAGCCCCCCGGCGTCATCGCCACCAGCGTCGAAGAAGCACTCGCCGGTGCCGAACGCATCGGCTATCCCGTTCTCGTCCGCCCCTCCTACGTCCTCGGGGGCCGCGCCATGGTCATCGCCTTCGACGCTGAAGGCGTCTCCCGCTACATGAAAGAGGCGGTCGAGTACTCACAGGATCGTCCCATCCTCGTCGACCACTTCCTCGAAGACGCGGTCGAAGTCGACGTCGACGCGCTCTGCGACGGCGAAGACGTGGTTATCGCCGGCATCATGCAGCACATCGAAGAAGCCGGCATTCACTCCGGCGATTCCTCCTGCGTCCTGCCCGCCGTCGATCTCGCGCCCGCTACGCTGGACACCATTCGCGGCTATGCGCGCCAACTCGCGCTCGCGCTCAACGTCATCGGCCTCGTCAACCTGCAGTTCGCCATCCAGCGCAGGCCCGGTATGCAGGACAAAGTCTTCGTCATCGAAGTCAACCCGCGCGCCTCACGGACCGTGCCCTACGTTTCGAAGGCCACCGGCGTGCCGCTCGCGAAAATCGCCTCACGTCTCATGACCGGCCGCCGCCTGCGCGAATTCCTCGACGTCTCCTCGCATCAGGACCTCGAGACCGGCTCCCACTTCTACGTCAAATCGCCCGTCTTCCCGTGGAGTAAGTTTCAAGGCGTCGACACGGTGCTTGGCCCCGAGATGAAGTCCACCGGCGAAGTGATGGGAGTGGCCGACAACTTCGGCGAAGCCTTCGCCAAAGCGCAGCTCTCCGCCGGGCAGCAGCTTCCGCTCAAGGGCACCGTCTTCTTCAGCGTCAGCGATCGCGACAAGACCAACCTCGTCAACCTGGCTCGCCAGTACATGGAACTCGGCTTTCACCTTGTCGCCACTGAGGGCACCGCGAATGCCATCGAGAAAGCCGGCATGACGGTCGACCGCGTCTACAAGGTCAAGGAAGGCCGTCCCAATGTGGTGGACCTGATCAAAGGCGACCGCATCCAGCTCATCATCAACACGCCGCGCGGCCAGGATCCTTATTTCGACGAAAAGGCGATTCGTCGCGCCGCCGTCATCGCCCGCATCCCGACCATCACCACGCTCGCGGCTGCGCGTGCTGCCGCGGAAGGCATCACCGCACTCCAGGGCCGACGCATCACCGTCAACCCGCTACAAAAGTTGCACGCGGAGCATTTGGCGGTGCGCTAATTCGATTGCGCGATCACCCATCGGACCGCTTCCCTCGGGTCCAAATAGAGATTGCCAAAAGCAATGCGCTTCACCATGTCCCATCTCATCGGGCGATTTGCTTCGGCATCGACGAGAGGCAGGTGAACGTGAACCCGCTTCGGCCAATCGCGAATCGGAAACAGGTCATGGTCGGCTGTCAGGAATACTACTGAGACAACGGATTCGCTCAAGCCGTACCTTCGCCCATCAATAGGAGGGTCTATCTTCGCGAGTAAGGCGGATCCCTTAGGGAGAAAGTCGACCTTGGCGATCGAACAGCAGCGCCGTGGATCCTCCTCGCAATAGCCTTCTTCAAAGGCAAGATTGAATCGTTGCTGATCCACGGCTGTTCTAACCCCTAATTCCTAATCCCTAAACTCTGGTTTCTAATCGCGGTCACGCCACAACGCCACGCCGCCCAGCAGCCCGTCTATATTCGACACGATCGTTACATTCGGTCGAACCTGCAGCGTCACCAGCTTCGTATTTCCACCGCCCAGATACAGATGATCCCAGAGGAACGTGGCCTGGGTCTGCGCGATCGCTTTCCGCAGCAGCTTGTTCCACTTCTCTTCGCCGTACTTCTTTAAGCCTCGCTTGCCCAGATAATCCTCATACGTCTTCTTCAGCCACGGATGATGCCCCAGTTCCAGGGGACAGATGCGTCCGTCCACGAACAAACAAGATCCCATCCCCGTCCCCAGCGTGAGGATCATTTCCACGCCGCGTCCCTGGATCGCGCCAAGACCTTGTACCGCTGCGTCGTTCGCCACCCGCACCGGCTTCTTCCAGCGCTTCTTCAGATTCGCCTCCAGCGGATAACCCACCCACTTCGGGTCCAGGTTCACCGCCGTCATCGTTACGCCTTGCTTGATGACTCCGGGGAACCCGACGCTCACCCTGTCAAACTCCGGCATCTTTGCCCGCAGCTGATCCAGTGCCGTCAGCAGCCGCGCTGGCGTCGGCGGATCCGGCGTCGGCACGCGCACCCTCTCGGTAAGCGACTTCCCCTCGGCATCGAGGCACAGCATCTTCAGCCCCGTGCCTCCTATATCGACCGCCAGCGTGACCAGTGATCTCTCGCCCATAACTCCAGATCAAACCCCGGACAGTGTAACGTGCCGGTCCGTGCCATATCACGTGAACCAGGGTGACCGACCGCCGACTGCCAGCCCCCGATCGCTCTCCTTATCGTCCCTCTCCCTGCATCACGATAGGCAGGGACGGCGTTTCCGACCCGTGCCCCGGTTCCACGGTTACCTCGAACTTCCTCGCCTCGGTGTCCGCGGGCAACGGTGGCAAAACCACGGTTGCTCCATGATCCGCATCAGGACGAAACAGTCCTGCGGGAATTGGCGCCTTTCCGTCCTTCGGGATCAGCCACAGCTCGTACGCCTTGTCCGAGGGCAGATCCCGCAGCCCGCCCGCGACAAACACCAGCGCCCCCTGGTTCGCGAGCCAGCTCACCTGTCCCATCGGATGCACTGGCTGCCGCGTCTCCGTCAGCACCACATGCGTTGATTGCGGCGAACTCAGCACCGCCACTACCTGGTTCGCGTGATCCAGCTGCACCTTCATTTGCGCCGCGCTGCCCTGCGCCGCATTCAATTGACCCCGCAGCCACGCCATATGATGCGCCTGCACCGCCGCAGCTACCGCGAACACCGCCGCCAGCACCCACCCCAACCATGTCAGTGCAGAGCCACGTTTCGTTTGTGTCGTCTCTTCAGTCATCGCAAAATATTCTGGGTATGCACCCGCCTCGCCACCTATTTTAGGATGCAGCTATGGAAAGGGAAGTGTCTCGCCGCCGAAGTCGCAAAATCCGCCCACCCATGAAGCTCCACCGATGAAAACCCGGCCATGAAACCCCGTCTGGACAAACTCCTCGTCGAGCGCGCCCTTGTCCCCACCCGCGAGCGAGCCCAGTCGCTCATCCTCGCGGGCCGCGTTCTCGTCAACGAACAAAAAATCGACAAGCCCGGTCACGCCGTCGCCCACGACGCGCCGATTCGCCTCCTCGGCTCCGACCTCTGCTACGTCAGCCGCGGCGGACTCAAGCTCGAAGCCGCCCTCGACCACTGGCACATCGACCTGACCAACCGTTTCTGCCTCGACGTCGGTGCCTCCACTGGCGGATTCACCGACTGCATGCTCCAGCGGGGCGCCGCCCGCGTCCTCGCCATTGATACCGGCTACGGCCAGATCGCCCTAACCCTCCGCGACGACCCCCGCGTCACCCTGATGGAGCGCACCAATGCCCGCCTTCTCAACCCCGGCGACCTGCCCCCCGGCATCTCCTTCCTCGCCGTCGATGTCTCCTTCATTTCGGCAACTCTGGTCCTGCCGCCGGTCCTGGCCGCCATCTCTTCAGCGTTCGCCCTCCGCGCAGGAGTTCGACACGCGTCTGACGCCGTCGGGCGCCCCTCCGTGCCGAACAGTCTCACCGACCAAATACTGCCTGACGTCTTCGCTTCGAAGAGCGGCGCCTTGAAGGGGCACGGCTTCAGCTGTGCCGAAAAGGACTTGCAGGAAGGAGGGGCTTTAGCCCCTGAGGGAAGTTCTCCCCAGCTTCTGGAAGCCGTCATCCTCATCAAGCCCCAGTTCGAAGCTGGCCGCGAGCGCATCGGCAAAGGGGGCATCGTCCGCGACCCCGCCACCCACCAACTCGCCATCGACCGAGTCCGCGCCTGTGTCGCCGGACTCGGCGCGCAGGCACTCAATGTCATCGATTCCCCCATCACCGGCGCGGAAGGCAACCGCGAATTCCTCCTCCACGCGCAATGGCCGCTCTACGGCAAAGATGGAAGACCCTGACCTTACGGGCTTGAGGCCCGGGGCGCTTGGACGGTCTCCACCTTCACCGTCTTCAAAGCACCGTTGATGCGCTCCCGTATCGTCTTCTTCAGAATCCCCGCCTGCGTCGTGGAATCCTGCTTCTCGTCGCGGACCAAAGTCAACTTTCCTGCGACAAAGTCATATTCCTTCGATTCGTAGATCAGCCCCCCCATCCCGCCTCGCTCATAGCTCCGCAAATGCTTCGTCTTCGGATCGACGCGTAAGATGGCATAGTTGCCCAGACGCTGATAGGTCCCTGTCGCCGGATCGAACAGCCAGTAGTCCGCGTATGCGTTTGCGACCCCGTGCCGTGTAATCAGCATCAGATCCAGGAATCCGTCGAGATTCAGATCGACACCTCCGAAGAAGAAATCCTCCTCTTCACCCACCGGCGTCATCTCGGAAACGGGGAGTCGCTGGATTTGACGCAAGTCGACTCTCACATCGATCGCCTTCAGCACTCTTCCGGCATCGCTGTTTGTTACCTCGAAGGTGAATGAGTACTCAGGTTCTTTCGGGCCTGGTACAAAGGTGCATGGACGACAGTCGTGTACATTGCCGGGGGTTCCGGCCTCAGCCCGGGCCGATCCGGCGCCGATGATAGTGCAAAGAAGCAGACCGGCCGGAAAGACTCTGCCGGAAAGGGAGCGCAAACCAGTCCAGCCCCGGCACCCGTCAGGGGACCAGCAGACATTTGGCGCGCTGTAGGTGCGCCGTTCGGTCCGAGAGGCCATTGAGCCCTCCGTTGATCGCTTGCGTAATCGCATTCAGATTATCGTTGTCGGCCAGCCGGTTCAGGTTGTGCGTTGCCCAGAACCAGCAGGAAACATCCACAGCTGTCTCCGGGTTCGTCGCCAGAAGCAGGTAGTTCTGCGGTGTTACATAATCTTTTTTCCGCGCTTTGCCGTAGGCGGTATAGTTGGCGCGGCCCGTCAACTGGATCAAACCTCGGCCCTTGAATCTCGAGCCATCGCCAGGTTGAGTATTCCCAAGGTCGATCCGGCCCTCATAGGCGCTGCCGTCTGCTATCTCCTGACTGTATTGCAGATCGCCGCTCTCATGGCCGATCTGTGCCAGAAAATGCGCCACCCGCAGCGGCGTGTTGATCTGGCTGTTTGGCATCAGTGTGATCAGTGCGTCGAAGTAGCGGTTGATCAGCTTCGCCGTCGCCCGCGCCATGATCGCCTGCAGTTTGTCCGTCGTCAGCACTGGACTGATTCCCGCGTGCAGCTGACGTTCCGTAGCACCTCCCGGGCTCACCGTCTGGTCCGGATTCACCATCCGGACGACGCGGCGCTGGAACTCCCCGATCATCGTGAGCGTGCCCGATCCCAAATGGCCGTCGACCGTCAGAGGACGCAGCGGAACGAGCTTCCCCATGTTCTCATTGAGGAGCGCCTGCACGATGAGAACGTCAGTGCGGGCGTTCACCCCTCTGGGGCCAACTGAATGCCGTACGTACACGGGCCTCATTGTAAGACGGACCTGGATGGCCATCCGGGAAAATTCAAGTTCCCGGGGCCGCCCCGACGAGGTTCACGGCCAATTCAGACCACCTCACATCCAGCGCTGCCGAGCGCAGATGCCGGTTCGCTTCAGGAATCGTGTCGAACGCGCCGGCCCCTGTCGAATCGTCCACTCGCGGGTGTATGCTGGTCGCAATTTCAGAAGTCGGGGTCCTTAGCACTCACGCAGGGCGTGGTCCCCAAACAAAAGTCCCTTTCTTCAGCGGGAGCGGATCATGCCTCAGTCTTTCTCCGTCGGTATCGGAGGCGCCGCCGGTCAGGGTGTCGCCACCCCCGGCGACATCTTTGCGAAAATTTTCTCGCGGCGCGGCCTTCACCTCAACGCCTATAACGCCTACCAGTCCATCATTCGCGGCGGCCACACCTTCCTCACCATCCGTGCCGGCGTCGACCCCATCACCAACATGGGCGACACGCTCGACCTCCTCATCCCGCTCAACCAGGACACCGTGGATCGCCACCTCCGCCTGCTCACCGCCGGCGGCGCGTGCATCTATAACGCCGACTCCATCAAGCCCGGCGAACACGCCGACGGCGTTCAGCTCTGCGCCCTCCCCGTCTCCACGCTCGCCGACATCACCAAAAACAAAGTCGCGCAGAATACCCTCGCCATGGGTGCCGCCCTCAGCATGATGGGCATCGGCTTCAATTCCCTCGAATCCGTCATCCGCGAGCAGTTCGGCAAAAAAGTCGCAGCCGTCGCCGACGAAAACGTCGCCGTCGCCCGCGCCGGATACGATTACGCCACGGAGCACTTCAAGCCGTTTGCCAACCCGGTCCCCATGACGGACACCAAATACGCCGTCCTCAGCGGCAATGCCGCCCTCGCCATGGGTGGAGCCGCCGCCGGCGTCAAGTTCTACTGCGCCTATCCCATGAGCCCCTCCACCGGCGTGCTTCACTGGTTCGCAGCCAATGGCCGCAAGGCAGGCATCATGGTCCGCCAGGTCGAAGATGAAATCGGCGTCGTCAACATGGTCATCGGCGCAGCGCAGGCCGGAGTCCGCGCCATGTGCGCCACCTCCGGCGGCGGATTCGCCCTCATGTCCGAAGCCCTCGGCCTCTCCGCCATGGCGGAAATCCCCATCGTCGTCATTGACTGCATGCGCGCGGGTCCGTCCACCGGCGTCCCCACCAAGACCGAACAGGGCGACCTCTGGCAGATGCTCGGCGCCGCCTTCGGCGACTACCCCCGCGTCATCGCCGCACCCCTCGACATCGGCGACTGCTTCACCCTCATGGCCGAAATCTGGAATGTCGTCGACAAATTCCAGGTCCCCGGACTCGTCCTCGCCGATCTGCTTCTTTCCGAAGGCCGCCTCAGCGTCGACCCGAAGGTCCTCGACTTCGCCCCGCCCATCGATCGCGGCGAGATGATCACCGAATCCAACGGCGACCACGGCGCCTACAAGCGCTACCTCATCACCGAGAGCGGCGTCTCTCCACGCGCCATCCCCGGCATCCCCGGATACACCCACGTCGTCTCCAGCGACGAGCATGATGAAGACGGCGTGCTCATCAGCGACATGTACACCAACGCCGGCAAGCGTCGCGCCATGATGGAAAAGCGCATGCGCAAAGAGCAGGGAATCGCCGCCGCCGTTCCTCCTCCGCGCCTGCAGGGCCCCAAAGATGCCGACGTCACCCTCATCGGCTGGGGCTCCACCCAGGGCGTCATCGAAGAAGCCCGCGCCCAGCTCGCGGAGCAGGGAATTACCGCCAATCAGCTGCAAATCCGCTGGCTCGTCCCGCTCCACGGCGAAGCCATCGTCGATCAGCTCCGCACCGCCAAGCGCACCATCATCGTCGAAAACAACTTCAGCGGCCAGTTTGCCCGCTACCTGCGCAGCGAAACCAGCTTCGTCCCCGACGGCCACATCCGCAAGTACGATGGCGAGCCCTTCATGCCGCACCACATCGTGGAAGCGGTCCGCGAACAACTCGCCGGCGACACCACCCTCTCCGTCCCGGCTCACGAAATCATGGTTTAGGAGAAAAAATGGCCACCATTGTCGAATCCCCAAAGCCCCTCACGATGGCCGATTTCAAAGGCCGCGTCGACCCCGACTGGTGCCCCGGCTGCGGCGACTTCGGCGTCCTCGCCGCGGTCCAGAAAGCCCTCGTCGACCTGCAGATTCCCAACCATCAGATCGTCACCGTCAGCGGCATCGGCTGCTCGTCCAACTTCCCCGGCTTTATTGAAACCTACGGCATGCACACGCTGCACGGCCGCTCCCTACCGGTCGCCACGGGCGTCAAGATGGCCAACCCCGACCTCACCGTGCTCGTCACCGGCGGCGATGGCGATGGCCTCGGCATCGGCGGCAATCACCTCACGCACACCATCCGCCGCAACGTCGATCTGACCTACATCATCATGGACAACCAGATCTACGGCCTGACGACGGGACAAACATCGCCGACCAGCCGCCTCGGTATGAAGACGAAGAGCACGCCCTTCGGCAACATCGAAGGCCCCCTCTATCCCATCACCATGGCCCTCGCCGCTGGAGCCACCTTTGTCGCCCGCGGCTTCTCCGGCGACCAGAAGCACCTCACCGAACTCATCAGGCAAGCCATCCAGCACAAGGGCTTCTCCTTCCTGGATGTCTTCAGCCCCTGCGTTACCTACAACAAGGACAACACCTTCCAGTGGTTCCGACCGCGCGTGAAGCGTCTCGAAGACGATGCCAGTTACGACGCCTCCAACTGGATCGGTGCGATGGAGAAGTCGACGATCTGGGGTGAAGAGATCCCCATCGGCAAATTCTTCGAGCGCACCGACCTGCCCGCCCTCCACGAAGCTGAGCCTGTGACCCAGGGCCGCAACATGCTCTCGTACCCGCTGCACATCGACTCAGCCGTGGCCAAAACCTTCATCGACGAACTAATGTGAAGTCGAGCACCGGGCCCCGGTTCAAACCGCAGCCCGACTCCGGCCTTCTTTTGGCTTGAGTCGGGCTGCCGTTTTCGCCTTCGGAACTCGGCGCCGGTTTTCATTGATTGAGTTTCGCAATCCGTCGCGCTAAAACCTGCCGGGTTCTCCGTCGCGCCGCTTCGTGGCGCCTCAGGCTCGTCCCTAACGCAGAGTGGTTTCGACTTCGTTGAGCCAGTCGGGTGGTTTGAGGATCTCGCGTGGTTTGGAGCCTTCGGCGGGGCCGACGATGCCGTCGTGTTCCATCATGTCGATGAGGTGCGCGGCGCGGCCGTAGCCGATGCGGAGACGGCGCTGGAGGAGCGAGGTCGAGGCCTTGCCGAATTCGAGGACCAGGCGCACTGCGTCTTCGAAGAGATCGTCGTTGCCCTCCTCTCCTTCTTCTCCTTCGAAGCCGGGCTCTGCCGTGCCGGCATCCTTCGGCGCTTCGAGGAAACCAGTGACGTAGTCGGCGCTTCCCTGCTTCTTCCAGAAATCTGTAACAGCGGCGATTTCTTTTTCGGTGACGAAGGGCGCGTGGACGCGATGAACCCGCGAAGTTCCTGGCGGGAGATAGAGCATGTCGCCGCGGCCGAGGAGCGCTTCGGCGCCGTTAGCGTCCAGAATGGTGCGCGAGTCGACCTTGGTGGCGAGGCGGAAGGAGATACGCGTTGGGACGTTGGCCTTGATGAGGCCGGTAATGACGTCGACCGAGGGGCGCTGCGTGGCGAGTACAAGGTGAATGCCGACGGCGCGGGCCATCTGCGCGAGGCGCGTGATGGATTCTTCGACGTTGGCCTTGTCGAGCATCATCAGGTCAGCCAGCTCGTCGATGATGATGACGATGTAGGGCAGCGGCTTCTCTTCCTGCTCGGCCTGATCGAAGAGCGAGGGCGTGGCGGCGTCAAACAGGCGGTTGTACTGCTCGATGTTGCGGACCGAGCGCGAGGCGAGCAGCTTGAGACGGCGTTCCATTTCCTTGACGGCGTTGCGCAGGGCGTTGGCGGCCAATTTCGGTTCGGCAATGATGGGCGTGAAGAGATGCGGAATGCCCTCATACATGCCGAGCTCGACGCGCTTGGGATCGACGAGGATGAGTCGAACCTGATCGGGCGTGGACTTGTAGAGCACCGACATGATCATGGCGTTGATGGCCACGGATTTGCCGCTGCCGGTGGAGCCGGCGATGAGGACGTGAGGCATGGTCGTGAGGTCGGCGACGACGATGCGGCCGTTGATGTCCTTGCCCATGGAGATAGTGAGTTTCGAGCGCGAGGTAGCGAAATTCTCCGACTCGATCACGTCCCGGAGCCAGATGGTTTCGCGCTCGTGGTTAGGAACCTGGATGCCGACGGTGCTTTTCCCGGCCATGCGCTCGATGAGGATGGATTCGGCTTTGGTGGCCAGGCAGAGGTCTTCGGCAAGACCGGTGACGCGGCTGTACTTGATGCCGGCGTCGGGGCGGAACTCGAAAGTGGTGACGACGGGGCCGGGATTGATCTGCACGACTTGGCCGGTGACGTCGAACTCGGCGCATTTTTCGACGAGGACCTGAGCGGAGGTGCGGAGTTCATCTTCCCTTACAGGTGATGGATCGTCGCTGCGATGGAGCAGCGTGCTGGGCGGCAGACGGAATCCCGAAACATTTTTGGGCGCAACGGTGACGGTGCGGAGTTCGGTGTCGGCCCGCTCGCCGATGGATGGGGCTGGAGGGGTTTCGCGCTTCGCCACGAGTTGTGAGCGTGCGGGTACCGCTGCCGGCGGTTCAGCCACGGCGGGCGGCGGTAGTTCTTTAGCGACGGTGCGCGGCACGTTGTCCCACAGGCCAGTGGCTTTCGCGGCAGGTTCAGCGGCGGGAGACAAGGTCTCCGCAAACCCGTACTGGCGGTGGGGTACATCGTCGCGATCCTCGGCGACGACCACCGGAGGGGCGGGTTTCCCGGACTTCTCAGCCTTTCCGGCTTTCTCGGCCTCCTTGCGGGCTTTCTGCAGTTCCTTCGCGTGCAGTTTGTCGGCCCGGACCGCGGCCTTCAGTTCGCGCTTGCGGGCACGGTTGGCGCGCCAGTTGGCGATGCGGTCGCGGAATGCCAGGAAGAAGGCCAGTTTCACGCCGACCCATTCGCGGGCGGTGTTGAAGCTGAAGGTCGTAGAGAGATAGATCGCTGCGGCGACCAGGGTAATGGCAACGATCCACGCGCCGGGATAGTTGAGGAAGCGGACGAGGAGGTCGGCGACAAGGCGCCCCGTGAGTCCCCCTGCGGGCAGTCCGAAGAGGAAAGCCGGATGGCCGCTCAGCGCGAAAAGCGCGGGCGCAAAGAGCAGGATAAGGACGAGTCCAATAGCTTTCGATCCGGGCGAGCCGGCGGGCCGCGAGAGCATCCACGTCCAACCGAGGGCGCCGACAAGGATGGAAACCAGGAAGGCGGAGATGCCTTCAATTTGCAGGAAGATATCGCTGAGATAGGCGCCGGCGGGACCAATCCAGTTGCGGACTGTGCCGGAACCGACCGTGTTCAGAGAGGGGTCGGTGGCGTGCCAGGAAAGC
>VFSW01008885.1_pt1 | contig 14388 bp, 14 predicted proteins | sample 5358111 | NCBI WGS metagenome assembly VFSW01 (sample SAMN11554181, study PRJNA540505) | mine drainage metagenome | isolation source: sediment from site ElyBrook_90M | place: USA: Ely Copper Mine, Vershire, VT | collected 2017 | reverse complement strand
CGACACGCCGCAAGCGTTCTATGGGGGCAAGCGCATGCGGCGCGCGGACGTGCTCGCGCAAGCGCTCGCGCTCGAGACGCTGCTCGTCGAAGTGACCGGCGGCGAGCCTCTCCTTCAGCCGGGCACGGTGCCGCTCCTTCGCGAGCTCTGCGACGCCGGGCGCACAGTGCTCCTCGAGACGAGCGGCGAGGCGGACGTGTCGCCGGTGGACGAGCGGGTGCACAAGGTCATGGACGTGAAGTGCCCCGGGAGCGGCGAGACTCACCGGAACCGGTGGAGGAACCTCGAGCACCTGACGGAGAAAGACGAGATCAAGTTCGTCCTGGCGGGGAGGGAGGACTACGAGTGGATGCGCGGCGTCCTGCGCGAGCGCAAGCTCCTCGACCGAACGAAGAACGTCCTCGTCAGCGCCGTCTTTGGTCGCCTGCCGACGAAGGACGTCGTCGCGTGGGTGCTCGAAGACAGGCTGCGAGTGCGGGTGCAGCTCCAAATGCACAAGGTCGTCTGGGGCGCGGACGCCACGGGCGTCTGAAGCCCAGCGGGCGCTTACGACGCCCGATCCATCAAGAACCGCAGCGTCTCGGCCACGCTCTCCTCGATCCCGCGCGTCGGCTCCCACCCGAGGGACCGGATGCGCGTCGTATCGAGGAGGATCTTCGGCGAATCCCCCACCCATCCACGCTCGCCGCCGGCGTACTCGAGAACGGGCGACACTGCCATCGTTCGCGTGATGATCCCGATACTCCGGGTGACGTCGATCCAGTCCGGGTGACCGAGGTTGTAGATGTTGATGGGCTCGCGTGCGCGATCGATGGCGACAAGCATCGCCGCCACGCAGTCCCCCACGTGCAAGTAGCTCTTCTTTTGCCTGCCGTCGCCTAGAACGTAGAGGCGCGACGGGTCGCGCGTCAGCGCGCGCCAGAAGTCGACCACGTGCCCGTGCGTGTAGCGCGGGCCAAGGAGCGAGACGAACCGAAAGATCCAAGTGCGGAAGCCGAAGCCAAGCGCGTACGACGTGAGCAGGCCCTCGGCGGCGATCTTCGAGGTTGCGTAGATCGACGTCTGCACGGGGAAGGGGGCATCCTCGGGGGTCGGCAGGAGGGTCGGCTCCCCGTAGACGGATCCGGTCGACGAGAACGCAATCTCGCGAACGCCCGCTGCGCGCATCGCTTCGAGCACGTTCTGGGTCGCGACGACATTCTGCTCGATGCACTTGCGCGGCTCTCTCAAGTTCTCCTTGATGTCCGCGTTGGCTGCGAGGTGCATCACGAAGTCCACGCCACGCATGGCTCCGTCGAGCTTCGGCGAATCGAGCAGGTCTCCCTCGACCACGGTGAGGCGGGGGCGCGGGGGGACGAACGCGCGACGGCCGGTCGAGAAGTTGTCGTAGACGGTGACGGCGGCCCCGCGGGATAGGAGGTGGTCGACGACGTGGCTGCCGATGAACCCCGCGCCGCCGGTGACGAGGACGTGCTTTCCGTTCCAGTCCATGGATGCTGTCGAGGCTATCGAGTCAGGTTCGTCCCTGGGCCTTCGGCGCGCCTACTTCTTCTTCGGGCGGTTGCGCCAGGCGTTGTTGAACTCGGCGATCGTCTCGATCGTCCGCGGGTTCCATACCATCTTGCGCAGGATGGGCGGAGTCACCGTAGGCACGTGCGCGCCCGACTCGAGCGCCTCGTTGACGTCCATGAGGTGACGCATCGACCCGACGATGATTTTCGAAGAGAGGCCTTCGCGGTCGAGAATCTCACGGGTGGACGCGATGACCGGCCGAACATCGTACCCCATGTCGCGCACGCGGCCGCTGAAGAGGCTCACGTACGTCGCGCCGGCAAGGGCCGCGAGGTACGCCTGGTTCATCGCCATCAGGCACGTCACGTTCGTCTTGATCCCGCGCTTGACAAGGTGGTGCAAAACGCGCAGGCCCATCTCGCTGAAGGGGACCTTGATGACGATGCGCGCAGGGTCCCACGCGTGGTACCCGAGCGATTCCTCGAGCATCTCCCGCTCGGTCTCGGTCGTCAGCTCGACTGACACGTCGCCCCAGCTTACGGCGAGCACCTCGCGGATGCGTTCCGCGAGGTCCGCATCAGGGGCTTCCTTGGAGATGATGAGGGGATTGGTCGTGACGCCGGAGAGAACCCCCCATGCGTAGAGGTCTTTGATCTCTTTCGGGTCCGAGCTGTCGATGAAAAGCGCCATGATCTCCTCGCTCCTACCGGCCAACGTACCGACGGTATCGTTAGCGGGCCGCAACGCTCCTTGGATACCACGCGCGCCTCACGCGCGCCCCAGGATCCGCGCCGCGAGGTGCGCCAGCGTGGGACCATGCGCGTCGGGCACGAGCACCCGCGGCCCGCCGCGGAGCGGACAAAGCTCGCAGCGGTTCGACGCGAAGACGAGGCCCGTCTTCAGACCGGCCGCTTTCCCCGCCTCCACGTCCCCGGCGCCGTCGCCGATCATCCATGATCCCGCCCGCGCGCCTTCAAGGTTCTTCAAGATGGCGTTCAGCATCCCAGCCTTGGGCTTCCGGCAGTCGCATGCGCGCACCAGGGCTGGGTCGCCGCCGGGGCCTCCCGTCGGGTGGTGCATGCAGACTTCGACGGCCGCGAAGTCGATGCCGAGCTCCTTCAGCATCTCGACCAGCGCTACGTTCGTTCGCCCGACGGCCTCGGCCGAGAACTGTCCCTTGGCGGGCGCCGGCTGGTTCGTCGCCATCGCGAGCAAAAAGCCAGCTTCCCGAAGGGTCTTCATCCCCTCGACGGCGCCCTCCAGCAGCCGGTTCTGCGCGGGGGGGAAGGCGACGGTGATCGCCCCCGTCTCTTCGTCGCGTACGACGTCGATACGGGTTCCGTCGCGATCGCGGATCGCGACGGGCGTGGTCACTTGACGCTCTCCCACTTCGTGGACGCGCGCTGGAGCTTGGGATGGCTGACGAGAAGGTGCCAGACGACGGCGCAGAAGCCCTCGGTGTGCGGCGTGACCCGCTCGGCGGCGAGCGTCGGGATGACGACGCACGCATCGGCGGCCTGCTTGGTGAATCCCCCGTCGCGCCCAACGATCCCGAAGACCCTTGCCCCCACGGCCTTCGCGAGCTCGACCGACCGCACGAGGTTCACGCTCACGTTCTTCTCGCGGTTGCCGCCGCCGACCGAGAAGACGAGAAGGCCGTCGCCCGCCTTGAGCCGCGACACCTTGAGCCACTCCGAGAAGCACGTGTCCCACCCCTCGTCGTTCACCCGGGCCGTGAGCTCGCTCACGTTGTCGGTTGGTGCGTAGGCCTCGAAGCCGCAGAGCTTGCGGAAGTCGTTGACGGCGTGCCCCGCGTGGCCGGCGCTCCCGCCGACGCCGAGGATGAACAGGCGCCCGCCCCCCGCACGCACGCCCGAAAGACCTTCGGCGACCGCCTCGATGCTCGCCACGTCGACCTTGTGAAGGAGGGCGACGCTCTCTTCCAGGTACTTCTGCGAAAAGCTTTCCATGAATTTCCTTCGTATGAGTGACGTATGACTTCCGGCTCAGGGGGAGCGGTCGTGCTTGTGTTTCCGGCTGGGCGCTCGGTGCTGTCGGGCGATCGCGAAGCAATTGCCCGACAGCCACCTAGCTGCGGTGGAAGTTGGCCATGATGCGCGCGCCATCAAAGTCGAAGCGGAAGCGCATTGGGCGAAGGCCCCTCGTCGTGAGCGCCTCGTGCACACGTCTTCGGTCCCCGGCGCGGACGTAGAACATGAAAAACCCGCCTCCCCCCGCGCCCATGAGTTTTCCGCCGATGGCGCCCGCGTTGCGGGCCGCGTCGTAGTGCTCGTCGATGGTGGAGTCGGCCATGTTCGAGGCGAGCTTGCGCTTGTTGGTCCAGTGCTCGTGGAGCATTTCGCCGTAGAGGTCGATGCGCCCCTCGAGGAGGATGCGCTTCGTCTCGTGGCCAAGAGCCTTGATACGGTCCATGCGCTCGACGGCGGCGTTTTTGTTGTCGATGATGGTCTTGGCCTGCTCCTTGAGCACGGTCGAGGCCGCGCGCTCGACGCCCGAGTAGTAGATGATGAGGTTCGACTCGAGGTCGTCGATGACCTCGTCGCGGAGCGGCAGCCGCTCGACTTCGACCGACCCGTCGGGGTTGAAGGTCAGTGCGCTGACGCCTCCGTAGGCCGCGATGTATTGGTCCTGCTTGCCGATGGGCTCCTTCAGGATGTCGATTTCGAGCTCGCATGCCTCGCGCGCAAGCTGCTCGGCGGGGATGAACTCGCGCTTGAAGGCGTGCAGGCCGTTCAGCAGCGCGACCGTGAAGCTGCTCGAGGACCCGAGGCCGGTGTTGGCGGGGATGTCGGCGAGGCTATGGAGCTCGACGCCGCGCGGGATGCCGGTCATCGTGAGCGCGGCGCGGAAAATGCGGTGCCTGACCTGGTCGACCGAGTCGACGATCTCGCTCTCGGAGTACGCCAGGCGGATGTTGTTCTGAAAGCGTCGGGCTACGCAGACATTCACGAACTTGTCGACCGCGGCCGCCACGACGAAGCCGCCGTGGGCGCGCGAATAGCTCGGCAAGTCGGTTCCCCCGCCGCCGAGGGAGAAGCGAACGGGGGCGCGCGAGACGATCATGACCTCATCGCTTTCCTTCGAAGGTGTTCTTCAAGCGCAGACAGCCCCTCGGGCGAGCCGATTTCGAAAAACCTCTCACGCGCCAGGTACGCCCGCAAGCGCTTCCGGTTCGCGAGATCGCGCTGCACCGCATCGAAGCCGGTGGGCTTGCCCTCTTCGAGCGCGGCAAGGATCGATCGGCGGACGGCGGTGGCGCCGTAGTCGATGTGATCGAAGGCCGGATCGGAGGATCCTTTCTCGTAGCAAGCGACGAAAAGGCCCGTGCCCGCCGCCCGCGGAGCGGCCAAAATGACGTTCGATGCGTCCCACTTCCCAGCGTTCTGAAAGACCGCCATGACTCCGTCGCAGTCTTGGTGCTCGTCCAGGATGCGAAGGGGTGCAGCGTAATCGAAAGGTAGGTAGCTGTCGCCGTAGGTGACGAGGAACGTCGGTGCGAGGAAGGGAAGCGCTGCACGGACAGCACCCGCGGTTCCGAGGAGCTTCTTGCCGTCGTCGGACCAGGCGACGTGCAGGCCGTGGGCGCTCCCATCCCCGACATGTGCGCGGATCTGGTCGCCAAGGTGTGCGATGCACATGACAACGTCGGTGATGCCGCATGCCGCGAGGCGCTCGAGCTGCCAGTCGACGAACGGGCGCCCGGCCACCTCGAGCATCGCTTTGGGGATGGTAAGCGTCCGCGGACGCATGCGCGTCGCGAGCCCCCCGGCGAGCACGACGGCCTGCATCGACGCTGACGCGGCTGGCACGAGGGCAACGCTTAGCAGAAGCCAAAGAAGACGGGGAAGCGGTGCGACCGGGAGCGGAGGAGAAGCAGACGGCAAGGTGCCTTGACACAAGGCCTCGCGGCGGCTACCTCGTATGCCCCTTTCACGAGGGCCATTAGCTCAATTGGTAGAGCAGCGGACTCTTAATCCGTTGGCTGACAGTTCGAGTCTGTCATGGCCCACCCGGATCTCCCTCGTCGAGGCTTTACGAGGCTCACGCGTGAGGTTGTGGACGCGCACGGGAACCGCGCCTGCGGCGGCGGTGCTGGTCCGGCTCCCGGTCGGTGGCGTCTTTTTCTCCGAAGGCGTTCAGAAGATCCTCTTTCCCGAGGCGCGCTCCTTCTCGTCGGTCTTCTCACGAGCGTCGCGGCGGTCCCGCTCCTTGTGGACATCGTGGTCGCCATTGCCACGACGAAGATCCCCATGCCTGGTGAAGAGCGGGTTCTGGGCGATGGTCCACGAGGCGCGGACCGACTGCGCGATGCTGCTGGGTCTCCTGTTCCTGCTGCTCGCCGGCGCGGGGCCGCTCTCGCTCGACCGACGCCTGGCGTGGCGCCGCTAAGGCCATCGTTTCATTCGGCAGGCGGAACGGTGCGGACCACGAGGACGGGGCGGTCGGCATGGTTGACGATTTTCGCCGCGTTTGTTCCGATGAAGAGATCGATCCCGCTGTAGCCGTGGGATCCGATCACCACGAGATCGACATTCTCCTTGCGTGCGGCAGCGCACACTGCCTGCCATGGGGATCCGGAGGCGATTCGGGTGCCTCCGAAGAGCTCCTTCGGGACGCGCTTCGCCTGGTCATCCAAGTACGCTTGCACGCGACTCCGGAGCGTCTGTTCCAGGATGTCGTCGGATGCTGGCCAAGCCAGCGCCATCTCCGGGGGGATGCTGTAGGAGCGAAAGAGGACCACCTTGGCATCCGCCAACCGGGCGTGCGACACCGCGTGGTCGAGGACACCGACCGAACGAGGGGAGCCGTCCAGGGCTACGAGGATCTTGTTCATGGCGGGGACGATAGTCCGGCTCCGCTCACTCGGCCGCCGGCCGCACCGGCCGCGTGGCCCCATCTTGCCTGCGCAGCTCCTCAACGGCCCGATCGATCGCGTCGGGGTTGCGGAGCGCACCTCGGTTGCGGACCGGTCGGCCGCTGAGGGCGTCCTGCAGCGCCGCCTCGGAGAGCTTGCCGCTGTACGTCAGGGGTAGCTCGGCGACTTGCACGATCGCCGCCGGCACGTGGGCCATCGAGGCGCGGGTCTTGAGCTCGCGCTTGATCCGGAACGCGAGCGGTCGGTCGAGCACGAGCCCCGGTTTGGCGACGATGAAGAGCACGAGGCGCTTGCCCCCCGGCTCGAGCGGCGCGTCCTGGTCGACGGCCATGGCCTGCGCCACTTCTGGAACTGCCGTCGACAGCACTTCGTAGATCTCGCCCGGCCCGATCCGAATGCCCCGGATGTTCATCACCCCGTCGCACCGACCGAGGACGCGCGCGCTTGTGCAGTGCTCGCGGCGAGTGAGCTCGATGAGGTCACCGTGGGTCCAGACGCCGTCGTGCTGTGCGAAGTAGGCATCGTGGAATCGGTCGCCCGTCGCATCGTTCAGGAATCCGACCGGGCGAGATGGGAAAGGCCGCACGCATACGAGCTCGCCCCGCCCCTCGCGCGCGAGCCCCGCTTCGGTCCACACGCGCACGTCCAAGCCCAGCCCGATGCAGCTGCTCTCGCCCTCGTACGTCGGGGTCCAGGGGCTGCCCATCACGAAGCAGCCGACAATGTCCGTTCCTCCCGAGATGGATTGGAGGGGCACGTCTGCGACGTTCTCCTTGGCCCAGCGATGCATCGTCCCGTGGAGGACGGAACCCGTGCTGAGGATCTCCCGCGGTCCGTCGCGGAGCCGAGGCGCAATGCCGGCGTCCAAGAGGTATCGCAGGTAGGCCGGACTGGTCCCGAAGACCGTCACCTTCTCTCGGGAGATGATGCGAAGAAGCGTTTCGCGGTCAGGGTACGAGATAGAGCCGTCGTAAAGGACGACCGTCGCGCCGGTGGCAAGGGCCGATAGCGTCCAGTTCCACATCATCCACCCCGTGGACGTCTGAAAGCAGAGACGGTCTCCCGGGGCGAGGTCGCAGTGCAGGCGATGTTCTTTGGCGTGTTCGAGCAGCGTTCCCCCGTGTCCGTGCACGATGCCCTTCGGAGTCCCCGTCGTCCCCGAGGAGAAGAGGACGAAGAGGGGATGGTCGAAGGAAAACCGCTCCCAGGGCGCGTGAGGATCGGCGGACGCAAAGGCGCTCCCCTCACGCTCGAGCCGCTCGAGTAAGACCTCGTCCGGCCAACCTCCCGGGCCTCCGTCCTCGAGCAGCACGATCCCCCGGAGCGACGGTAGTCCGCTTGCGAGTGCGCGCACGGGAACGTCCACGCGTGCCCCTCCGAGCGACGTGCGCCCGTGGACGAAGAGAAACTTCGGGTCGAGCTGAACGAACCGACTGAGCGCCGCTTGCGCGCCCATATCGGGCGCGACCGACGACCACGTCGCGCCGAGCGAGGTCACGGCCAGGCAGGCGATGACTGTCTCGATCGTGTTGCGCGCCGCGGCGGCGACTCGATCTCCCCGGCCGAGGCCCCTCGCCGCGAGCGCCGCGCACACGGCTCGCACGCGCCGGCGAAGGTCCTTGCGCGATATCTCGCTCCGCCTTCCGCTCTCGTCCCAGCCGATTACGGCAGGGGCGTCCTCCTCCGCGGGCGACCGCTCGGCCAAGACATTTTCCGGCCAGGAGAGGCGAAGCTCGGGGAAGAAGCAGGCGGTCTCCACCTCCGTGCCCTCGCAGACGGGCTCGAGCTCGCCCGAGACGAGCACTCCCGAGCGCTCGGCGAGAAGAGACCAAAACGAGTCGGGCTCCTCGATTGAGAATGCGTGGAGAGAGGCGTAGTCCGTAAAGGTCTTTCCGGTCTTGCTCGAGGCAAACCGGGCGAACTCGGACAGCTGAGAGCGCGCGGCTCGGTCCGCATCCACTCGGTGAAGAAGCTCTCTCATCCTTGTCCCCCTTCTTTGCTACGTGCCAACGACGAGATCCACGAGGGCGCGTACGCTCTGCGAACGCGGCCGCGCGACGAGCTCGCGATCGAGGCTCACCGCGAAGCGTTGCTCGAGCATCAGCACGAGCTGGATGAGGCCCAGACTGTCGAGCACGCCCCCCTCGCGCAGCGACATGTCATCGCTCGCGATGAGCCGCTCGGCCTCGCCGAAGTGCCTCGTATCGTCGAGCCACTCGATGATCGCCGCGCGCACGTCTTCGCGCGTGCGGCCGAAAGCGTTCTGCCGGTGCGGGGGGCGCCAGAGCGGGCGAGCCCCGTTCGACGACGTTGCTTGCCCGAGCGGAGCAAATACGGCGGGGTTGCCCGTCGCGAGCATATTGGGGGGAACGACGCCGTACACGACGGCTCCTGCCGAGACGACGGAGCCTCGCCCGATCGTCGCCCCTGGCTCGACGGTCGCTCCGTGGGCGAGCCAGACGTCGTCCTCGATGACGACCGGCGCTCTACGGCGGCCGTCGTCGTCCCGAACGTGGACGAGCGAGCCGAACCGGCACCCCGCGCCGACGCGTACGCTTGCGCACGCGATGATCGAGATGCCGTAGTTGAAGATTCCGCGCGGGCCGATGCGAAGCTCTGCGCCTTTGTCGCAAATGAGCTCGGAGCGAATCATGCCACCCAGGAACACCGTCCGATTGGCGATTTCAATGCCCCCCGCTCCTCGGACACGCACCGGACCGTAACAGCGCACCCGGGTGCCCAGCTTCGCGCCGCGCAGCTCGTAGCGAGCCCGAACGAAGCTGCCCACGGTGCGTAAAGCGTCCCACCACTTCGTGCGGGCGGTCGCAGCCTCGGCGTGGCTCACGCCACGACCTCTTGCGGGGCGGCCACGACGCGGTCAGCCTCGGCAGGTCCTCCCACCTCCGTGCCGGCCAGGACGCGACGTAAGGAGACGACCTGTCCGGGGGCGACTCGCGAGCGCGGCCCGAGCACCGTGCCGGGAAGAAGCACCGCGCGGGGACCGATGACTGCGCCTTCGCCGATGATGACCGGCAAGGGTTCGGGCCGTTCGCCGCGGTCGCCGGCCGTGCTGTGGAAGTGGTTGTCGAGGATCTTGCAGAAGGCTCCGATATGGGCCCCTGCGCCCACGTGCACGAACCGAGTGGCCTCGATCGAGACTCCCCCCTCGATAACGGCGCCCTCCCCGATGACGAGGCGCCCTCCGGAGTGCGCACGAAGCTCGATCGGTACTCGCCATCCGAGCAGGCGCGCGCCGCGCCGCGCGACGACTTGGCCCGACCCAGGAAGCCAGACGATGCCTTGCACGAGAACGTTGTCATCGAAGTCGGCACGCCAAAGGGAACCGAAGGGGCGGAGGCGCCAAAGCAGGGCCGTCCGTCGCACTGTCCTGCGCGCGCCGCCGCCTCTGCTGGGTGTGGGAGCCATGCCTGCTCCCCCTAAGCATCGTGCACGCCATCGGATTTTTCCCGAGCGGGGTCATCGGGGAGGTGCGCGATCCACGATCTGGGTGCTTAGGATGCGGTCGAGCTTCGGGAACTCCCGATCGAGGTATTCGTTTCCCTGGGTTTGCACGAGCGACTGGTTCGGCCCGTCGCCCTCGGGGGCGCCCTCGCCGTAGCCCTTGTAGAGCGAATCGACGACGTCCATGCCCTCCACGACCTCGCCGAAAGGCGCGAAGCCGGACGCATCGAGCCGCGAGTTGTTGCGGTAGTCGATGAAGACTTGCGTGGTGCGGGAATGAGGCCGGCCCGTCTGCGCATAGGTGATGAAGCCGCGCAAGTTCGACTGCGTGACCGGGTCGTCCTGGATGGTCGCGTCGCGCCATTTGGCCGAGACTTGTGGGTCTCCGGGGATGCCGAATTGCACCATGAACCCTTCGATGGCGCGGAAGAAGCGAGTGTCGTCGAAAAAGCCCAAGCTTATGAGGTTGTAGAAGCGGTCGGCCCCGTTCGGAGCCCAGCTCCGGTGCACCTCCACGACGAACTCGCCCTTGGTGGTCGTGAACCGGGCGCGGAAGGTCTCGGGGGCCCTGGCGGTCGCCAGCGCGGGGTCTAGGTCGGTCGCTGCGTGGCGGACGGCCGGGACGAGCGCGCTCGGCGGCACCGACGCGACGGTCGATGCGGACGCAGAGGGGACCGTGGGGACGGCCGGCATCGTCGTCGGACCGCTGCCGCACGCGGCGAAGATGGCGATCGAGGGGGACAGCCACGCGGCCGAGCGATTCGTCATGCCCTCCTCTTGTACTAGCCTTCGCCCTGGTTTGCCGCTTCAAGGGTCCGACACGAAGCTCGAGCATTCGCCTCCGCGGTCGACGATTGCGCGGCGGGTGCTTGTGTCGTTCGCCATCACCGTGGTTGCCTTCGGAGTGACGCTCGGCCTGGGGATCTTCGCTCAGCAGCGCGCCGCCGACGACAGCGTCGAGCTCGCCCGAGGGTACGTGCCGGTGGCGATGCGCCTGGCGCAGCTCCGCGCCGCCCAGACGACGCTCTCGACGCTCATCGACGGCATCCCTGACGAGCGCGAGCCCGGCTCCACGCGCGTGCTCCTCGAGACGCTGGTCGGCGCTCGCCACACGATGTTCGTGGAGACGCGCGCATCCATCACGCAGACGCTCCCGTCGGTCGGCAGTCGCATGACGAGGGGGCTCGCGCCCAAGCTCGAGGAGGATCTCGACGGCGTCGAGGGGCTGCTCGACGGCGACCGAGTGCTCTTCGAGCGCCTCTATGGGTCGATCGCCAGCGGTGACCGCGACGGCATCAACCGCACGATCGTCTCGCTCGGCGCGGTCGAGCACGACGCAGACCGGCGACTGCGCCTGCTTGCGGGGCGGGTCGGCGCGTCCATCGACGCCCTGTCGAGCGAGGCGCGCGAGCGGGAACTGCGGTCCATCTGGGCCATGGCAGTCCTCGCGGCGCTCACGCTCGCCGTGGGCGTGGTCGTCTCGCTCCACGTGCGCCGCTTGCTCGCTCCGCTGGCACGCCTGACGGGTCGCGCGCGAGCCGTGGCGCGCGGGGATCTGACCTCACGGCGGGTCGTCCCGTCCGATGACGAGATTGGGCAGCTCGAGGTGGCCTTCGAGACGATGGTCCTAGGGGTGTCTCGAGCCCAGGCCCTCGCGCTCTCCAATGAGCGGCTCGCGGCCATCGGGAAGATGGCTGCGCACGTAACGCACGAGATCCGGAACCCGCTCTCGGCGATGGGCTTGAACATCGAGATGCTGGAAGAAGAAGTCCTCCACATCGCTTCGGGCGAGCGCCGGGACGGGGCCGAAGTCAAGACGCTGCTACTGGCCGTTCGGCGAGAGGTCGAGCGGCTGGAGCATTTGAGCGAAGAATATCTGCGCGTAGCGCGGCTCCCCCAGCCGCGGATGGAGGCCGACGACGTGGCCGCCTCCGTGCGGAACATCGTGGCCTTCGCGCGGCCGGAGATCGAAAATGCCAAATGCTCGGTCGAGCTCGTGGCGAACGGAGACCTCCCCCCGGCTCTGGTCGACGATGCGCAGCTCCGGCAGGCGCTCCTCAACCTGCTGCGAAACGCGCGCGAAGCGATGCCCGGCGGCGGTCCGATCGAGGTCCGGGTAAAGGCGGAGGGGATGAGCGTGGTCATCGGCGTGGGCGATCGCGGCGGGGGAATTCCCGAGCAGATCCGCTCCCGGGTCTTCGACCCATTCTTTTCGACGAAAGGCGAGGGCACCGGGCTCGGCCTGGCGATCACGCGCCACATCGTGGAGGCGCATGGGGGGTCGGTGACCTGCGAGCCGCGAAGCGGCGGCGGAACCCTCTTCCGGATCGCCCTGCCAATCGCCCCTGCCAGGAGGCCGTGCTAAAGAACAGGGCATGGCTCGCCCCGACGGTCGCGCGCCCGACGTGCTCCGACCCGTCGAGATGATCGTTGGCTTCCACAGGCTTGCCGAGGGGTCGGTCTTGTACCGAGCCGGAGGCACGGTGGTGCTCTGCACGGCCTCCGTCGACGACAAGGTCCCGCCTTTCCTCGAAGGAAAGAACCATGGCTGGGTGACCGCGGAGTACCAGATGCATCCGCGCGCGAACCAGAAGAGGCAGGAGCGAGACGGCCGTGGAAGGGCGCCGAGCGGACGCACTCAGGAGATCCAGCGCCTCGTCGGCCGCTCGCTCCGCGCCGCCGTGGACCCGGGCAAGCTCGGGGTTCGCACGATCGCGATCGACTGCGACGTCCTCGAGGCCGACGGCGGGACGAGGACGGCATCGATCACCGGCGGATTCGTCGCGCTCGCGCTCGCCCTCGCAAAGATCGGCGTGCGCGCGCTTCGCGAGCCCGTGGCGGCCACGAGCGTCGGCCTGATCGAAGGGGTCGGTCGCGCGCTCGACCTCTGCTACCTCGAGGATTCGCGGGCTCAGGTCGACCTCAACGTGGTCGCGACCGCGAGCGGCAAGCTCGTCGAGGTGCAGGGTACGGCCGAGGGCGAACCCGTCGAGCGCCGACAGGTCGACGCGATGCTGGACATGGGGCTTGCCGGAATTGCCGAGCTGGCAAGAGCGCAGCGAGGGGCCCTCTCGCGGGCGGGCATCGACCTCGCGTCGATCGGCTTGGGCTGAGGCATGAGTTCCGTTCCGAGGCACCGGGAGATCCTCGTCGTCGCGACGAGCAACCGAGGCAAGCGCGACGAACTGCGGCTGCTGCTCGAGGAGCTCCCCCTGGAGGTGCAGAGCGTGGGAGACATACTGCGGGATCCGCCGGCGATCGTAGAGGACGGCGAAACCTTCGCTGCGAACGCGCAGAAGAAGGCCGCCATGGTCGCGCGCATGACGATGATGATGACGCTCGCCGACGACTCGGGGCTCGAGGTCGACATGCTGCATGGCCGGCCCGGAGTCCGCAGCGCCCGCTTCGCCCACCCGCGCGCGACGGATGCCGAAAACAACGCTGCCCTGCTGGCGGCCCTGGAGGCGCTCGCCGACGCCGAGAGCGACGCATTCCGCGCGCGCTTCCGCTGCGTCCTGGCGCTGGTCGATCCGTTCATGAATGGCGGCGAGCCGCGCACGGTCGAAGGCGTCTGCGAGGGCGCGATCACTCGGACGCCCCGCGGCTCGGGCGGATTCGGGTACGACCCGCTCTTCGTCGTGGACGATACGGGAAAGACCATGGCCGAGCTTGAGCCGTCGCAAAAGAACCGGCTCAGTCACCGCGCCAAGGCGTTCGCGGCATTGCGGCCCCTGCTCGAACGCGTGCTCGCGGAGCGCGCCGAACAAGCAGCGAGAGTGCCGTAGCCTTCCTGCGGCAGATAGGTTCAGTACCTGCCGAAGAGGTCGAAGTGAGCGCCGCATCCGACGACGACCGCGTAGTACGTCGACTGCGAGCTCCCCGGGATGTTCCCGTTCGGGAACGAAGGCGTTCCCGCCAGCCCATCTCCCTGATTCGGTGAGTACGCGACGTAACCACTCGTGGCAGTAAGGGAGCCACCCGAGAGCGTCAGGAGGGGGGACAGGGTGAACTGGTTGGTCAGACGGACGTCCGCCCCCACGCCGACGCGAAAGAGCTCGAGCCCCATTGCGCTCCATATCTGCCCGTTCGCGCTCACCTGGAACCGGCGGATGCCGAACGAGAGGTCGCTTACGAGCGAGACGTTGTTCACGTCTCCGGCGAGGAAGCGGAAGCCGATGCCGACGAAAGAGGTGCCGGCCGAAGCGGACGTTCCCTCGAAACGGCGGCCGGCGCCGACGAGCCCAAGCTCCCCGACGAGGTAAGGGATATAGCGGCGCTCGATGCGCGCTCCGACGTCGAGCTCCAAGCCGAGGCCGGGGCGGACGAAATTTCCCACCGTCTCTTGCGCTTGGGTCGTGGTGTTGTCGAGATACACTCCTCCGCCATACGCGAGGAACCCCAGGCCTCCTCCGAGCCAGAGCGAGAAGCGTGGAGCGCGCGGAACCCGCACGCGAAGGCGGACGGGGCTCGGTCCGGCATAGACGACGACGGCACGAGGGGCGGGGGGTGGCGGAGGC
>VFSW01008884.1_pt1 | contig 14388 bp, 13 predicted proteins | sample 5358111 | NCBI WGS metagenome assembly VFSW01 (sample SAMN11554181, study PRJNA540505) | mine drainage metagenome | isolation source: sediment from site ElyBrook_90M | place: USA: Ely Copper Mine, Vershire, VT | collected 2017 | reverse complement strand
ACTTCAAAAGACGTTGCATATCTTCCCGTTGTTAACAGTTTGATGAAAGAATTGTTGATGCTCTATTTTTCCACTCATATTGTTGAGCAGTTTCCCTGGCACTTTCCGCTCGTAGATTAGCATCTGTCGCATTGTTAGCTTCTACAATAGTTTTAGACAAGGAAGAAGCGTTGTCAGGTTGGGCAAAAAAGGCCGTTTTCTCTGAAAGAATCTCGCGCAATGAAGGAAGATCAGAAGCCACAATAGGCACTCCAGCCGCCATATATCCAAAAAGTTTAAGTGGTGAAGTATAAGTAGCTGATATCTCCTCTTTTGCCGTATTAGGAAGAATAGCAAGATTGGCTGCACGCAAATACAGTGGGCGCTCTTCATCGGACTTACGACCAATAATAACTATTTGAGGAATTCCTTTGTACTTTGCTCTGAATATTTCAATATCAATATCTGTTCCTCCCATAAAAATAACTTCAAAAGATTGTGGGAGAAGTTGTGCCGCCTGTGCCAGTGTATCTACCCCCTTCCACGCATGCAAATGACCATTATAGATTGCAATGACTTTATCCAAGGGAAGCCCTAGTCGTCGACGCGCCTCTTCCCTACTTGGCAAATTCTCATACCGTGAAAGATCAACGCCATCCGGAGCTACAAGAATTTTCTCTGAATGTACTCCTTTTGAGAGATAGAAATTTTTAAGTCCCTGCGATATGACGATGAGAGAGACTCCTGCGTGTAGAGCAAAACGAACGAGCCAATTCCACTCTCCGCGGTGTGATTCCCAGACTACCGGTATTCCTACTATCCCGCACACCGCTGCACAGAAATATTCTCGGGTAAGTACCTGTGCACCTTTTTTGTGGAAGAGAAGATATACTCCAGAGCCAATCGCAAAAAAACTAGCAGCAAGAAGAAACCCAAATCTGTTGCGATGAGCGGTATTAGGAGTAGGAATATATATAATTTTTACTCGAGTATCGAGTCCAAATGCATAGGGTTCTCCTTGGGTACTTCTTGTTGGAATCACCAGTGTCACAGAAGAAAAGTCTGCCAGTGCGTTGCACATTTCTTTCACCTGTTTGCCGTGTGCTTTTTCGGTTGGAAAGCGTATATTTGCTACGTAATACAGATTCATGCTCTTGTGGGAAGTTCTTCAAGGAAACGACAAATAAGAGTATCGAGACTATGTTCATGCACCACACGCTCATAGAGTATTTCTCGAATTTCTCCACGCCTTTCTTCTGGTAGTGCTTCTAGAGCTACAATGCGCGCAGCAAGCACATCACTATCACCGCGAGGATACAAAAGGAATGATTCACATCCTGTAAATAAACTTCGATACGCCTCGCTTGAAGAGAGTGGTATAACTCTTGATACCACCGCATCAAGTACTGCCTTATCTAAAGATCCAGTTTCGCTTGCGTGTAGAAAATAGTCAGCAGAAGCTCGTCGCTGGGGCATCTGAGTATTCGGTATAGGACCTTCAAAAATTAGTTCTGGATCCTCCCCCGAGCTTTTCAGATGAGCGCTCAAAACCTCTTGATACTCTTTATCTTTAGAAGAACTTGCCTTACCTATAATTGAGAAAGTGGCCGATATGTTACTTTTTTTGAGAGACAGATAGGCGTCTATAAGAACATCAAGACGCTTTGTGGGAGTAATCCGTCCACTGGTTATAAGGCGTATTTCCCCCTGGGCAGGCACATGTTCTGGCACGGGGCGCCCTGAATCAATACCGTGTCCAGTTATAGAAACCTTCCTAGAAGAGAGACGAAAACTTTCAGACGACGCAGTAAATATTTGATCAACAAAAGGAAGTGCTAAACGAAGAAATAGTGGAGTAGCTTTGTGTGTATACCAAAGCGATATACCTTTTTTCATATAGCGCCAACTTGGACCTCCAAGCACAACGTACTCGGGATTCATGTGTACAAATACAGAATCGTATTCTTTCCGTAAATGCCATATAAGTTTTAAAAACTCACGTATGTAGTAAAGGCGTAATACTACCTTTCCAATAAAAGGAACTTCCCCTTGTGCGCTATCTGATACTCTTTCCTTTCCAAGAGAAAAAACTTGTACATTGCTGGGTAATACATGCTCTCCTTCAAACAGACAGATCACTAATACTTTCTCACAATGCTTTGCAAATTCCTCTATCCATCGATGAAAAAAACCCAGCACTGGATCAGTACGGTCGACTGCCTGGGTGCAGATAAGAAGACGCATGGGCGTCATTGTAGCAATTTTCTTAGTACTTCGATACACTCCATATTATGAAAATCGTCCTTGCGACTCCTCTGTATCCGCCAGAAATTGGCGGCCCCGCAACCTACGTAAAAGAGCTCTCGGAAAGATTGAGAGATACCCATCAAATCACTATCGTAGCGTATGCAAGTACGTCAGAAAAAATTCCTCGGACCACCCTTGTAACAGTAAGCAAGCGTCGACCGCTTCCTTTGCGACTTTTGAAATTTACTCTAAGTCTTTGGAATGCTACTCGAGGAGCTGATGTTATTTATGCACAAAATGCGGTAGCCGCAGGACTGCCGGCTGTAGTAGTAGGACGAATGCGCAATATCCCCGTTGTTATAAAGTTTGTCGGCGACGAAGCATGGGAACGCGCAACACAGCTACGCTTTACAACGAAGCATTTAGAAGAATTTCTTTCTAAGCCACAAGGCAATACACGAATTCGACTTATCATGCAAATACAAGGGTTTGTGCTTCGTCGTGCGCAGGTAGTAACCACTCCCTCAGACTATTTAGCAAAAGCAATTATCAAGACATATCGACTTTCACCAGAAAAAGTAGTAGTCAATTACAACGCTTCGGAAAAAACAGAAATACTACCTCTTACTGAGGAGCCAGTGCCACATCAGCTTGTGACAACTGCGCGATTAGTGGAATGGAAGGGTATCGATGGAATTATTCGCGCAGTAGGACTTCTTTGTAAAGAGATTTCAGATATACGACTCCTTATAGCAGGCGATGGACCAGAAGAAGAAAACTTAAAAAAGCTCGCTGCTACCTTAGGGATTTCTAACCATGTTGTTTTCCGGGGACGAGTCTCCCGAGCAGAAACATGGCATGTACGAAAAACCTCCGAGATCTACGTATTGAATTCCACATATGAAGGCTTGCCCCATGTAGTACTTACCAGCTTTGCAGCTGAGATTCCTGTTATTGCTACAAATATATCGGGTACCAATGAGGCAGTATATGATTGGGATTCTGGTTTATTAGTACCTCCTGGCGATGACGCCGCACTTGCCGAAGCCATTCGTCATCTTTTTAGGGATGCTTCCTTGCGCAATCATCTTATTGCAGGAGGCAAGAAAATGCTGAAAGAAAAATTTTCCTGGGAAACTCATCTAGAGAAACTGCTTACTATTTTAGAGTCGGTTCGCGCGAAACCACGAAACTAACCGTGTGACACCTTCTTCAATGGAAACTTTTGGTTCCCAATCCAAGAGATTTTTTGCCTTTGTAATATCAGCATAGGTTTCTTCAACACTTGCTGGATGACTAGGACGCTCTTTCACAACAGCTTTGACTCCAATAACTTTTTCAAATACGGAAAGCAACTCAGCAAGGGAAAGCGGGTGATTGTTTCCAATATTTATAATTTCATATCCCATAGGTTTTTTAAGGGCAGCTATGGTTGCCGTCACCGTATCCCCCACATAGGTATAATCGCGTTTGCGAGTACCTGCTCCAGAAAGCTCAATCGGCTCGCCCCTTAAGAGTGCTTCGGCCCATTTGTACAACACCATGTTCGGGCGATTACATTCACCATATGCATTGAAATAACGCAGGCAGGTAATATGCATACCAAAATTATGATAATACGCATGGGCAAATAACTCCCCTGCGCGCTTGCTTGCTCCATACGGAGAAAGAGGAGTATCGGCACAAGCACTTTCTTTCCAAGGCACTTTAGTATCATTACCGTACACCGAAGAAGAGGAACTAAAGACTACACTGCTGACATCCGTCTGTTTTGCGACTTCAAAAATATTGGTGAGACCTTGTATATTATTTTCAATATATGGATAGGGATTTTCAACTGCTGCACGAGTATCTGCTTTTGCAGCAAGATGAGCAACATGAGTGGGCTGTATCTTCTTAAAAAGTTTCTGGAGGTCTTCTTTATTACAGATATCTGCCTCAACCATTTCAAAATTAGGATTGGTAAGATACGGCGCTAGGTGTTCATGTTTAAAAAGTGGATTATAGGTGGTGTCGAAATTATCAATACCAACTACCGTATATCCTTCTTTGAGAAGCGCGCCAACAAGATTGGATCCTATAAATCCTGCTGCCCCCGTCACGAGTATCGTTTCCATAATTATTGCAAGAGAGTGGGAATGATTATACTATGGCCCGTGACATGCGCGCAAAGGAAACATCCGCCTCTTTGACATTAACTCAAGAGGGATGGGAGAAGTATCGCAAAGAGGAACTCAAGGGGGTACTTCCGATTATCACGAAACTCGGATTTGTGCTTGATGAAGAGCAAGTACAAACAGGCGGTGAGCGCTATCTCATGAGTGGACATAAACTCGTTCTCATAGGTCATCGGATACGCGATGGAAAACGCGTGGTGATAAAAGTAAGCAGCTATCCTGATGGAATAGGGGATATTGAGCGCGAGCGAAATGCACGTATGACACTCAATATATTAGATTTTGCTCTTAGAACATTTTTCTCTCCCGAAGAAATACTATTCACCTCAGAAGGTCTCTACGTCATTTCTATTACTGCCTTTGTAGAGCAGGATCGACCGTTCCTTACTCGTCCTCTCTCTGAGCAGTTTTTTTTGGCACTTAGAGCGTTTGAAACACAAGAAGGAGTTCATGCAACAACTTCTTCACATGCCGCAACTATTAAGGAGATATTTGGGTTAGTAACCGCAGATGATTATCTTCACTCTTTTAAAGAGTTTCAAGAGAGTACTGCCACGTATGATCCTAGTAACGCGGAGCTCAAAGAGGTGATGATGCGAGCGTGGGAATTTCTTTCTTCTCATCGCACTACTATTGAGCGATATTGCGGCTTTTTGACCCATCACGATCTCTCCCTGCACAATTTTCGCGTTGTGGGACATGATATACACCTCCTTGACCACACTTCAATCTACTTTGGTAATAAGTATGAAGGTTGGGCGCGATTTCTTAATTTTATGACCCAGTACAATCCAGCACTGGAAAAAATGTTGCAAGAATATGTGCGACAAAATCGCGGAGAAGAAGAGTATTTGAGCTTGCGCCTCATGCGAGTATTCAAATTAGGACTTCTCCTACAATTCCATACTCATGCACTCTCCAAAACATCCGGTAATTTAGCAGCTATTACGCGCCTACGGGTAACTTTTTGGACTGAAGCGCTTGCCGCTATACTCGCTGATAGCACACTTTCCGAAGCGCGAGTTACGTTGTTTGTAGAGCAACAAGAAGCACTGCGATCAGAGGATGAGAAAAAGAGAAACGAAGAAGCGCTTCGTACACATGAGTAGTGCTACGGGAGTAGATCTGGGTGTATATATCCTCTAATCTCCTCAAACAGCTTTCTGTTTCCAGTGGCAATGATAGTTTGCCTCTGTGAAGTAATTTCTACTGGGGTAGCTTGAGGTGTATATACTTCCCCACCAGCAGCGCGTACTATGCCAATTCCAGCAGCACAATCCTTTGTGGTGAGTGTGCCATAGACCACAATATCTGCACGTCCTGCTGCTAAGAAAGAGAGATCAAGCGCAGAGGAACCAAATGCCTTGATTTTTTTAAGAGACTCCAAAAAACTCCGGTAGGTAGCGGCTCCCCAATTCCACAGCGGCGGTTGATGTCCCACAACGAGAATCCCTTGCGCCTCAGAAGGAGTAGTAATAGTACTCACCGCGATTGGTTTGTCATTTAAAAAAGCGCCTCTGCCATCCTCAAAACTAAACAACTCTTTTGTAATTGGATTATACACTGCACCTACCACAGGAATTTCTTTATGAAGAAGGGCGACACAGACAGAAAAATGAGGGATGTTTCTCGAAAAATTAGCGCTTCCATCTATTGGATCTATGACCCATTCATATTCACTTCTTCTCTGTTGCGTAATGTCTTCTTCTGAATAAATGCTGTGCTCTGGAAACACACTTTTGATTTCTTCAATCAAAAAGTTGCTTATTTCGACATCAAGGTTGGTCACCACATCCCGCACATCAGAACCCTTATGTGAGATTTCAAATCCTTGTAGACGAGCATTATTTAAGCGCTCACCCGCCTTACACACAAGGGTAATAGCAAATTCATAACTATTCATTGTTTTTTATACCTGCTCCTTTGCCATATACTCCTTCGAGAAGATTGATATACCTATCAGCTGCCCGTAAGAACTCACTGTTTTTATATTCAAAACCCCGCAGGGCCTGAATCCCCTCTTTATCATGTGGAAATGCTTGCGCATAGAGCTCACTTAACTCTGCAAAATCTTTAACAAAGCAGCTTCTTCCCGCCCCTCGTCTTCGCATCACTCCTGGTGGATCGTCTTTCAGACGCAACCCAAGGTGAGAAGAACCAATACGCGGGTCGGCTCCAACCGCCTTGGCAATAATTTCCCAATCTGCACCATTTTTGTGTGCAAGTTCATAAAAAATATTTGCAAATACAATTTTTAGAAAAAGAAAAGCATTGTTAGCATATTTAATATGCTCTGCAGTGCGTGCATCACACACCAAGGTAAATTCAGCCTGAGGGAGTATTTCAAGAATACGATCTGCCGCTGTGCGATACTTCTGTGAGTCTTCAGGAATACCAATAATATTTCGCTCTGGGTGAGCAGCATCATGTGCTGCAGTTGTTTCTGTCAAAAACTCAGGTGAATGAAGAATGGTTTTATGCAGATATTGTTTTTGGATAGATTCAGTCGTTCCTGGCGGAATCGTTGATTTTATAACTACAATAGCGCCATCTTTTGGAAATGCTGCGGCTTCGCGCACAATACTATCGTCAAAAGAAACAGCTGGATGACCATCATCGCGGAGAGTTCCACTGGGAACTGTAGGAGCTGGAACTGCAATAAATACGATACCACACTCCTTGATATGATCTTTATTGGAACGGTAAGGCTCCTCCAATGAGTAACGTATAACCCTATACCCACGACGCTCAAAGTCATCAGCGTAATTTTTCCCAATAAATCCTTGGCCTATGAAACCAATGGGTGTTTTTCCCTCTACCATGGCAGTGTGTAATATAACACTTATCAAGAAGAAATACAGTTAGAAATGTCTGTACAAAAAGCTTCTACGTAACTATCAAATGAAAAGTAGGGGTAGCCTTGTAACACGGCTCTGTGATGATCTTGTTGGATCCACTTTATAAGCGCTGAAGAAAAATCTTCTGGAGTAGTAATCGTAGCACCCGCTTCTCGTGCCACACCAACATCAGTTGAAAGTACAGGAACGCCCGCTGCAAGCGCCTCTATTATGACCATTCCATATCCCTCATATTGTGAGGTAACAAGAAGAAGGTCTGCCTGAGCATAGAGTGAATCGAGAGAGCGTTGCCAATCTATAAAATCTACATACGTATCAACATCAAGTTTGCGAGAAAGGCTGCGTAAGTGCTCTTTCTCTCTTCCACTCCCTACAATGGTAAGACCAGCATCGTATCCTTTCGCTCGTACTAACTCAAGAGCGCGAAGGGCCAGTGTGAAGTGCTTCTCTGGCTCTAGGCGACCGACTGAGAGCAAAGACGGATGGAAGCGAGGATGAGGTATGTGAGAGATTGCAGCAAGTCGCTTTGTGTCAATGAAAATTGGTATATCAGAGATAGGAGATGCAAGGTACCATCGAGCGAGAGATTTTTTAATACGTAAAGATACTACACGAATACGAGTAGCGTGATGCAACACATACTTCGCCGCTATCACATATCCTCTATTGCGTAGAGAGCGCTGTATAAAATGCGGATCGAGAATATCTGTGTGCACCTGCACATGGAGAGATACCTTCCAGTATCGAGATAGAAGCACTCCCGCGATACCTGTTTCAAAAGGATCCTGCGTAGTAATAACACTCGGCTTCGACAATAAACGCCCAAGACGTATCGCATCAAAAATATAGAAGAGGCGCCATGAATTAGTGGGGATCACTGATAGAGCGCCTCGGTGTAGTGGATTTTTCCCTCGACGGGTGAGAAGTAGTACCTCAAGAGCGCCAAATCGTTTCGCGTACGCCATATGCCTTGAAAAAGAAGGGCTTCCCTCTTCGAGGATTCGTTCATCTGTACTCAACATAAGTACTCTCATAGTAGTAGAAAGAAAAGCGGCTAATGGATTTTCTGTCTAGATACAGTGAGTACTCTATCAAATACCCTCTCTCTCATATCCTTAGCTATCTTATCCCAGCTATATCTTTCAAGAACATACTCGCGAGCAGCATATACTACCTGTGTAGCTTTTTCTGGATTTGCAAGGATGTCCTTCACGGCTTGGGCAATTTGCTTAGGGGAGTTGGTATCTACTGCCCAGCCAGTTGTTGACTTGTTCGGATTTCTCTCAGCATCAAAAAGAAAATCCGCAATGCCACCTTCCTGGGTTGCAATAACCGGAAGTCCAGCGACCATTGTAGAGATAAACGAATTACCCATGCCCTCTGAGCGAGAAGGACGAATAAAAATATCAGAAACTTTTCTATACTTCATGGTTTCGCTCTGATTAACCTGTCCCACAAATATTACTCTCTTCTCTACACCAAGATCTGCGGAGAGCTTCTTGAGCATATCTTTATCTGAACCATCCCCGACCACCAAGAGTTGCACGTGTGCAGGTAGGAGCGGGAGTGCCCTAATAATGTCATCGACGGCGTTTTTATACACAAGCCGAGACACACTAATAAGATAGATGTCCCCTTCTTTTTTCCCAAGCTGCTGTTTAAGGGTAAGAAGTTCTTGATCTGAATAGTTGTGAGAAACATTGGGGTTAAATCCGTTTGGAATTATCTCAAGTGGTCCCTCGAAACCACGCTTGCGTGCCCACCGAGCTAAAAAAGTTGATATAGTTTGGATGACGTCGGCTTTTTTGAAGGAGAGTGAGAAAAGTGGCCATAAGGGCTTCATCACTCGCTCGATATATTGAGGTGGATCACCTTCTTGAAGAGTAAGGGCATAGCCTACGTTTGGATGAATAAGTTTAAAAATTACCGCTGGTACGCCACTTGAGTGAGCCATCATAGCCCATATAGCATCGTATTTATATCTTCTGTGAAGTGTGATGGCCTTCATCGCAGCAGTAATCTGATATAGCATTTTCATGTAGTGCAGAGGAAATCTTTTTAGATCTGCCATTGTGGGGCTTGGCCTAGCAAACCCAATTCGATATATGTATACATTTCCTAACTTTTCCTCTTTTGGGAGTGTGGAATCAAAGCGCAGTGTCACCATATGAAACTCGACATTAGAAGGCTGGATGCGATCCGTTATCTCTTTTATTGCAACACCATCTCCACCAATAAACCGTGGGTAGTACGTGAGAGAGAAAATGAGAATGCGTTTTGCCATGCGTTATAGCAACGACTTCTGTTTTTTAATATCCGCAATGTACTCGGTAAGTGTTCGATTCTGTTTCCACCCCAATGCTTTGACCTTAGTCGTATCAATTGCTGAAGAAGGTCTACTTGTCGTGCGTTGTGGTAGTAGTACTATCTCTCCACCAAATAGTTCTGCCACTTCTCGAATGGAATAACTTTCCTGCGCTCCAATGCCATACTCATCCCCCTCCCCTTGCTCACCAACAAGAATGAGCCCGTCTACCGTATCTTCAACGTGTGTGTAGTTGCGTCGCTGAGTTCCGGGAAGCCGAACTTCGAACGATTCACCGTGCAGAAAGTGCTGTCTGAAAATTTCAATAACAGTGCCATACGGACCCGCAAGTTCTCGAGAGCCATACACATTGTAAAAATAGGCAATCGCAAAATGGAGCGAGTACCACCTTCCATAGTCAGAGACTAGCTCAGTATTTGCTGCCTTAGACCACGTATAAGGGGAAAGTTCTCGTCCGTCCACCTCTTCAGCAAACTTTGTTGATGATCCAGCATACACAAGCTTCCCTCCTCTCTTCCGCCAAAATTCAAGGACACCAAACGTACCGTCCATATTGAGATCCCACACAACTGCAGGCTCTTCAATGCTCTTTGCAACTCGTGAGTATTCTCCAAGGTGGTACAGGATGTCGGGCGTTTCCGGGATGTGCTTTTCTATATCTTTAGTATGACCTTCTCTGTACTCAACGCCTGGGACGTGGTTATCACGAGATCCTGTGAAGTAATTATCAAGAGAAATAACTCGGTACTTCATAGAAGCCAGCTTTTCACATAGGTGTGAACCAATAAATCCAGCACCTCCAGTTACGAGCACGGTCTTTTGCTCACTCATAACGTCTCCCACCTTACCTTCTCTAAGGAATTTATTCAATGACAAGGCGACTCTATATAGAACTCTCACTTTCTCTATCAGGCATATCAGGATCAACTGAGAGCATTTCCCGAAGAACCTTCTCTGGGAGTGCCGCCGGTTGATGTGTTGTTTTTTGAGCCTGCGGTGCAATATCACTTAATACATCATGCAAATCCTGCGGGCGAGACTGGTCCTCTTCATGAGGAGTTGAGCTTTTCCCAGTTACCTGCTCCAGTGCTTCTCGAAGAGAGGTCGGCCCAGTGAGTGGTGGCCTCTTTTGTGTATGTGTTCCATAGTCTTTTTTAAAATGATTAGGATGTGGTGATCTGTGCTCATTTGATGAGGGTTTCTTTCCTTGCCCGTACATTCTCTTACTTTTTGATTCAGAAGGAGCCTGCGGCTCTGGAGTGTGCCAGGCAGTGAGAGAAGCCTCTACCTCGCTACGAGCTTTGCCAAACTGCTCCCTGGAAGACGCAATGACCTGCTGAGTAAATCGACGAGGAGGTAAGTCAAATGGCGGTAGTGTTGTTGCAGAGAACGGTGGGCTCCCAATTCCATCAATCATAAGAGTAAGATAAATCTGTGCCATACCAAGATTTACTAGATCAGCAGCAGAAAACTTCGGTTGAAAAATTGTTTCAAGCACCTCAGCATCAAATGGGCCGACCCGAAACGCTATTGTGGTACCGACGTTCCCGAAGACTGCATTGCGAACTTCTTCTTCCATTTGTTCAATATACTGGTGAGCAATAATAAGATTGAGTTTGTACTTTCGAGCCTCCGACAAGATATCTGCAAAACTTTGGTTGGCAAAGGACTGAAACTCATCAACATAAAAGTAAAATGGAGGGAGCATTGAGAGGGTATGCCTCGTGGCATCCGCCCGCGACATTGCTGCTAGATAAATCTTTGTCACTAACATACTCCCAAGAAGGGTCGCGTTTACATCCCCCACGCGACCCTTGGAAAGATTCATGATGATTATTTTCTTTTCATCCATAATCTGGCGTAAATCAAAGGATGATTTTGGTTGGCCAACAATATTCCTAATAAGAGGGTTCGAGGTAAACTGTCCAACCTTATTTTGAATAGCTGGGGTTGCGTCTTGAGTATACCGATCCGTATAGTTTGCAAATTCTTCTGTCCAGAATTTTTTTACAATGATGTCTGTAATATTATCAACGACTTTCTTACGGAATGATTTTTCAATCAGCATACGGTTCACGTCAAGAAGTGTTGCATTCGGATACTCAAGAAGTGCAAGGAGTGTATTAGAGAGAATGTACTCCATGCGAGCACTCCAGGTATCTACCCAAATTTTTCGAAATGCTGAGAGTAGCCCAGAAACAACTAGATGTCTTTTATCATACCCAACATCCTCCATCACATTAAACGCGAGAGGGAAGTCCATATCAAAAGGAGCAAAGTAGACAGTATCTTTTATACGATGTTCCGGGATGTACTCAAGGATACGTTCAGCGGTTGACCCGTGTGGATCAATGAAGGCCATTCCTTCTCCGTTTCGGATATCCTGTATTGCCATATTTTCAAGGAGGGTCGATTTTCCGACTCCAGTTTTACCTATGACATAGACATGCCGCTCCCTATCTTTACGTTTTATGCCAAAAGGCGTGTTTTTCCCTCGCGCATTTGCTTGCGCAAAATAGGTGATGGTATTTTGATCTTCTGACATCATTTCTAGTATACCAGTCTAGAAGCTGATTTCGTTACGAGAACAATATTATTTGACTACTCTCGGACAACCTCGTCCTGAGAGCTTGATGAAAATTGTGGGGATGAGTGTATGCGCTCAACGAACGGACGGCTATTACTTCCTCGCTGCCCTCGGGAGAGGGTTTCACCTCTAAGGAGAAGCCCAAGTACTGCAATTGCGATACCAGAAAGTGCTATAAGTAGTGTGCGCCAAGAATCGGGTATTCCAAGGTACGGCACAATAATGATCCAAATACCTAGCAAAATAATACCCATTTCCTTTGACATATGGAGATTGTAACACACTACTGCCCTTCAAGTATTACAACGAATTCTCCTCGCTTTTTCTCTGGGGAATGACTGATTATTTCTAGTACTTCTTCTGCAGAACCGATAATGTGCTCTTCATACACTTTTGTTAATTCGCGGAATACTCCAACACGACGAGGCGTTTTTATGTATTGAACAAGTAACGATAGTGTGCGCTCAATACGATGGGGTGATTCATAAAAAACGCTCGCATGGTCACTTTTTGCCATTTGCTGAAATAGTTTTTTTCTTCCTTTTTTTAGTGGTAAAAACCCGTAAAAAGTAAATGTGTGGGCTCGTAAACCTGATATAGAAAGCGCGGCGATAAGCGCTGATGCCCCTGGAATAGTTTCGATATGTACTTGGTTTCCTAATTTTTGTCGCACAAAGGATACCAGCTCAAGCCCTGGGTCTGATATTCCTGGTGTTCCAGCATCTGATACCAAAGCAACGCGTGTATATGTGCCCAGTAGATCAACAACTTTTTGCATACCAGAGAGTCCACTATGCGCGTGAAATGAGACCATCGGTGTATGAATATCAAAGTGTGCGAGCAGTTTCCTCGTAGTTCTTGTATCTTCACAGATAATAATCTCTGCCTCCTTGAGGATTTGCAAGGCTCTGAGCGTAATATCGCTAAGATTTCCAATTGGAGTTGCAACTATAAATAACCGCGTCATACACTCTGTACTAACTTCTCGCCTATCTTATAAATATCTCCCGCCCCCATAGTGACGACAATATCTCCCCCTTGGGAGTGCTTAGCAAGGTACTCCTCTATAGCTTGGAAAGAGTCAAGGGCTTGGACATTCTTCCCGGTGGCCCTAATCTTTGCAGCAAGCATGATGTGTGAGATGGTGGGATCAGGATCTTCTCTGGCGGCGAAGATTGGCGCAATGACAACATCGTCTGCTAAAGCAAATGATGTGGAAAAATCTTCAAGCAATCCTTTGGTCCTGCTATAGAGGTGTGGTTGAAAGATAATAATAAGCCGTTTATCTGGAAATTTCTGTCGCACACCTTGAAGGGTAGTAGAAATTTCAAGAGGATGGTGGGCGTAATCATCATATATATTGGCTCCTTTTTCACTTACCCCCTTGTACTCAAAACGGCGCCAGACACCATTAAATTCACCGAGGGCTTTCATCGCAAGAGCCTTGTCGATACCAACCAAAGCTGCAACAGCAAGCACGGCAGCAGCATTTTTTTGATTGAAGGAAAGAACTCTCAGCGGGAGATCTGTATCAAAAGACTTTTTGTAATCAACAACTGTGCTCGAAATCCCCTCAATAACAGGGAGTATGTTTGGGTCATGTATATCACACACTATAAACCCTTCCTTGGGGACTTTCAGTGCGAGAGTACGAAACGCAGACTGGATATCCTGTAAGTCTTTGTAGTAGTCGAGGTGATCAGTATCGATATTTAGGATAATAAGTATGTACGGAGAAAAGCTAAGAAAATGCCGGCGGTATTCATCTGCCTCAACAATGAAGTATTCCTCTTCCCCTGGGCAAAAATTACTTCCTGATTTTACTCGAAGAGATCCTGTGATACCTGTGGGAAGCAGTCCTGCTGCTTCAAAAATGTCCAGGAGCATTGCAGTTGTTGTTGTTTTGCCATGAGTACCAGAAACAGCAATAACTTTTTTGTAATTCTTTGTAATATCACCCAGAGCCTCAAAATAAGAGAGCGCTGGCACTCCTCTATGGCGAGCTTCTTCTAATACTTCACGATGCTTGGTAAGCCATGCATCACTATATATATAGCAATCAACTAATGGGAGGTGCTGTGGATCAAGATCAAGAGAGATTTCAGCTCCTTGTTCTCTTAGAGCATGCAATGTCTCCGGACTAGGATTGTCCTCAGTTCCAGAGACTTGTTTACCCTGATGAACTAATAGCAGCGCAAGTGCAGATATACCGAC
>VFSW01008883.1_pt1 | contig 14389 bp, 10 predicted proteins | sample 5358111 | NCBI WGS metagenome assembly VFSW01 (sample SAMN11554181, study PRJNA540505) | mine drainage metagenome | isolation source: sediment from site ElyBrook_90M | place: USA: Ely Copper Mine, Vershire, VT | collected 2017 | reverse complement strand
CAGGAGGCTCCCGAGGCTATGGCGGAACGCGTGGCGCAGTATCGCGGCGAGGGCCACACGAAATTTCAGCTCAAAGTGGGCGCGGATGTGGATACGGACGTGGAAAGGATCGTCGCGGCGTCGGAGGAGTTGGAATCGGGCGATATTCTGATCGCCGACGCGAATACCGGCTGGACGCAGCACGCGGCGATGCGCGTAGCGGCGTTCGTGCGCGACATCGACGTGTACATCGAGCAGCCGTGCCGCACCTACGAAGAATGTCTTTCGATCCGGAGGCATACGGAAAGGATTCAGCCTCGGATGGAGGCGCTGGGCCGCCCGGTTGTTTCCGTTGGAGCAAACTAACAGCTCCGGGCTTACAAGGCTGCGGAAGGATGGCCGCGTGGCGCGGGCTTTACTGAAGCTCGCGGTATCTGGCGGCAACTGAAGTTGCCGCTGCAAGCTGAAGCTCGCGCCACCATTGCGGGAGACTAGAAATGGAGCCGGACGCTGCCGTACACCGTGAAGGGCGCCGCAGGGTAGGCCAGTTCATAGCCTCAGAACGACGTTCCGAAATATCCGCCGGAGGAAACGTAGAGGTACTCGTTATATTGCTTGTTCAGCACGTTCAGGGCATTCAGCAACAGATCGAAATGCTTGAACGGCGCAGTCAGGCCCAGGTTCAGGGTCCCATAGGAGGACATCGTGAGGTTGCTGGGCGCGCCGAGGCTGTTATCGAAAATGTGCTGCGTGCCGACGAACTGGAACGCGCCCACCGGGATCACGGTCACGCCGTGAAACAGCTTGAAGCTGTAGGTCGCGCCGAGGTTGAACGTTGACGACGGAACGTACGGCACGGGCGAGCCGTTGTAAGCAAGGCCGCTGACGACGTAATTGGTGTAATGCGCGCCCTCCACGTTGCCGTTCATGAAGACGTGGAGCTTCGGGGCCGGATCGTCGTCCAGGAAGTAGTTCAGGCCCTGGTAGCGAGCAGCGCCATTGGCCGCGATGGAGGAGCCGTTGGCGAGGCCGATGTCGATTTCCTGGCTGGAATACGTCTCGCGGAAGAGATCCGCGCCGTAGATCAGGTTGTTCAGAACGCCGCCCTTGCCCTCGGTGTGGATCTTGAACCCGAATTGGCCGTAGCGGACGCGCGACAGGTGGTAGCTATTGGGATCGACGGATTGGAACAAGCCGCCTCCGCCGCCCAGCGACGGGCTGCGCAGGGTTTCCAGGTAGCCTCCATAGAGGGTCACGTAGCGCAGCGGGCGGTAGCTGGCGCTGACCGAAGGCTCGAATCCGTTGCGGCGCTGGAAGTTGGCGCAGGATGAGCCCTGATCCTTCGTATTGCCCGGCGTGGCGGCGAGCGTCACCGGGCACTGCGTGTTGAGAATCACGCCCGGCGCGAAGTTGAAGTCCTGGAGCGAGTTATTGAAATAGCTGGTGGAATAGCTCACCCAGCGGATTCCCGGCGTGATCGTCAACGACGACGTTGGGTGGAAGTTGTCCTGCAGGAAGACAGCGCCGTCGTTCTGGTTGAAATCGCCGGAGCGGATTTTGCCGCCGATGTTCGCGGTGTTATACGACCCGCCGTCAGCCGGATTATAGAAATTATTACGCGTGTTATAGAGCGCGTGAATGAAGTAGCCGCCCGCGGTGACCGTATTCATGTAGAAGTTCTTGGTGAGACTGCCTTGGTCTCCGTAGGTATCGGTATGCGGGCTGTTCCACTCATAGACCTGCGGACCAGGATTGTAGACGTCGGCAAGACGGTCGTGCAGGCGGCGGATGTGGGTGACCCACGTCAGATTCTGAAACTGAGTGGAGTCGTCGATGTGGATATTTTCGCGCGCGTGCAGGATGCCCATCACATTGACGTCGTACTTGTTGTAGGCGGCGTAAGGGAGCGTGCTGTAAAAGCCGGAGCTTTGCTGGCTGTACACCGCTCCGGCCGGCGTGCCATCGAGAGTGACGCCGGGCACAGCGGTGGTGGGAATCACCTGGGCGCGATAGCCTCCGCTGTGCACGTAGTAGCCGCCGAAATCGATGGTGTTTTGATGGAAAGACTTGAGGGTCTTGCTATAGATCGCCAGATCCTTGCTGGGGCTGCCAAAGCCGTCCGGACCGTTGCGGAAATCGTCGCCCATGCCGCCGCCGCCGGCCAGAATGGTAGACCAGCCTTTCCACACGGGGCTGGAGATGTCGAACTCGGCGTTCTTCTGGTTGTAGCTGCCATAGGAGAGCAGCAGGTCGCCGTGAAGCTGATTGCCGGGCTGGAGCGGCGTAAACTCCACCGATCCGCCGACGTTGGTGTAAAAGCGGTCCGCCGGATTGCCGGGGCCGTAGGTCACCACGGTGTCCTGAATCAGCTGCATCTGCGGTATGGTCGCCGATTGCCACAGGCCGGTGGCCGGATCGACCACGGGGATGCCGTCGAAGGTGATGCCGAGGCTCGCGCCGCCGGTATAGCCGCCATATCCGCCCCAGCCCTGATTGAGGCCGTTGATCGAGAGCGTGTATTTCGTTGCGCCCGTACTTCCGTAACCGGTGACGAGCGCGCCGGGAGCGAGAGCGATCACCTGCGCCGCTCCCGCAATGGGCCCCAGCATGTCCATCTGTGTGCGGTCGATCACGCGCTCGGTCTGATCGGACAGAAAAACGTCATTCTGCGAAGGCTCTGCGGTTGCGCCGAGCAGCGATCCTCCGTTGACGACCACCGATTGCTGCACGGCGGAGAGAGACAGGGCGACGGGCGCGGCGAGAGTCTGGCCGGGCTGCAAGGCCAGGCTGTGTTCATAGGACTCGAAACCGGCCTTGGAAGCGCGCAGGCTGTACGTTCCCGCAGCCAGCCCCGTGATCTTGAAATTGCCGCTACTATCGGTGGCGACCTGGGAGGCGTTGTGGGTTCCCACATTGGTGAGCGTGATCGCCACGTCCGCCACGGGGCTTCCCGCAGGATCGAGCACCTGGCCTCCGATGACGCCCAGCCCTTGCGCGGCGCACAGCGCGGCAAGCGCGCAGCCAAAACCGAAAACAGTGAAATATCGAGACAAGCATCCTCCTCAGGATTGCGGGCAGTGAGTTCAGAAAGGTCCGCGACAGAGCAGACCGAAAACGCTAGTTTTGCGTGAAATTGTTACGACAGAAAGAAGGGCGGATGAATAAACGAATACGGATTTCAGGAAGCGCCGGAGCTCAGAGGAGGGGAAAAATAGCAGCCGTTCAATCGCCGGCGGATGGCACGGCGGACGAGGCGGCGTCCGTGCGCGCAACCATGGCGGAGCGCAGCATGGTGACCGCGGTATAGGTGACGACGACGATCACAACCCATCGCAGCTTCGTCACATCCATCGACTTGATCCAGTAGGCGGCGAGAAGCACGCCGGGGACGCCTCCAAGCGCCAGCCCGATCGCCGCCTTCAGACTGTAGCTCCGTTCGCGAATGAAGCGAACACTGCCGGTGGGCATCAGGAATGCGCAGGAACCCATCATGATCGGATAAGCGGCGGCGGGGCTCATGCCGAGCATGGCCACCAGCACCATGCACGGGGCAAATAAGCCAATGCCGAGGGTCATCAACGCGCCCAGAACGAAGTTACCGGCGATCGCGAACGCCAGCGTCACACCGCTGACGCCGACCGCGCCCACATCGCCGCCGGGCAGCATCCCGAACTGTTTCAGAAGAAAAAACACGGCGGCTGCAATCAGCGCCAGGCCCATGCCGAGCTGCACCGCTCTGCGGGACCACTTGGCGACGATACCCGCGCCCAGCCACGCCCCCGCGCAAGAGGCGAGGATCATCGAGACCAAGGTCGTGGGATCGACGGTCATGATCGCGATGGAGATGAAGGCCTCGGCCACGGTCGGCAGCGCATGGCCGACGTTCAAGGTGCCTGGAATTTTCTCGTCGCTCACGATCTTGGCGAGCCTGAAAACCGCTGTTGTGGGGGCGAAAGAGCCAATTCCCAGCATGTCGAAGAAGTTGGTGACGAAGCCGATCAGCAAATTGAAGGGGCCGGGCGTACTGGGTGCGGCGTCGCGCTGCTGGCGCGCTTCTTTCATCCAGAAAAAGATGAAACTCACCGTCACGATTGCGAGCGCGATGAAAAGTGCCGTCTTCATAAGGGCTTCATCAGAGTATAGCCGCTTATTACTGGACATCCATACCGGCATCGGCCAGAATGCTAAGGGGCGCGGAGTTCCCTGGCGTCAGAGTTTGTGTGAAACGAGCGTCCTGGGAGCGAAGGGGACTTCAGGTTATGGCAAGACAAATTCTATGGGCGGCGGTCGCCGGCGTGGTCTGGGCGCAAACGGCCCCTCAGTCAAGCATGGAAGGTAACTGGCAGGGGACGCTGGACGCAGGGGCGATGAAACTGCGCCTGGGGCTTCATGTCTCGAAAAGCGACACCGGCTGGAAATCGACGTTCGACAGCATCGACCAGGGTGCTATGGGGCTGCCGGTGGCGGCAACCACGGGCAACGGGCCGGCGCTGCACTTTGAAATGCCCGCGCTCCATGCCAGCTTCGACGGAAAGCTGAGCGCGGACGGCAAGCAGATCGCCGGGACGTTCACGCAGGGCATGCCCATGGCGCTCACCTTCCGGCGGGTGGAAACGGTGGAGGCGGTGAACCGTCCGCAGACGCCGAAACCTCCCTTTCCCTACGACGCCGTCGACGTGAGCTATGAGAACAGGCTCGGAAAGCTCGCCGGGACGCTGACGATTCCGCGGGGCGCGGGGCCGTTTCCGGCGGCACTGATGATCACCGGTTCCGGCCCGCAGAATCGCGATGAGGAATTATTCGGGCACAAGCCGTTCTGGGTGATCGCGGACTATTTATCGCGGCGCGGCATCGCGGTGCTGCGCGTCGACGACCGCGGCGTGGGCGGCTCGGCCGGCAAGTCGACGCAGGAGACTCTGGACGACATGGTGACAGACGTTCTGTCCGGCGTTCAATTTCTAAAATCCCGCAAGGAGATCAACCCGAAGAAGATTGGCGTCATCGGGCACAGCGAGGGAGGCATTGTGGGGCCGCTGGCAGCGTCGCGGTCGGGCGAGATCGCCTTCGTGGCGATGATGGCCGGGACGGGAGTGACCGGCGAGCAGGTGATGTACAAGCAGGCCGAGCTCGCGGCTGCGTCGATGGGCATTCCAGAGGCAGCGATCGCGCAGAACCGTGCGATCCAAGAGATGATTTTCGAGGCGATTCGCCAGGAAACGGACGAAAAGGCGGCAGTGGAGAAATTTCACGCCGCGTGGCGCAAGCAGCACGGCGCGGACCCGCCCGAATCACTGGACGGGCAGGTGAAGGCGATGATGTCGCCGGAGATGCATTCGTTCACCTTTTACGACCCGGCCGAGGCGCTGCGCAAAGTAAAGGTCCCGGTGCTGGCCATGAACGGATCGCGCTACGTACAGGTGGCGCCGTCGCAGAATCTTCCCGCCATCAAAGCGGCGCTTGAAGCCGGCGGCAACAAGGACTTTAGAATCGTCGAACTGCCCGGCCTGAATCACCTGTTTCAGACGTGCCAGAAGTGCACCGTGGCCGAATACCCGGCAATTGAAGAAACGATTTCGCCCCAGGCGCTCGACGTGCTGGGCGCCTGGCTGGCCGCGCACACGCTCCGCTGAAACGCCCAACGGCGCTAGGATGATACGCTAATTTCTGAACGAGCGATGAACCCCCGCGAACTGATCATCCGCGATAGCGACGGAAAAAGCGTGAGTGTGCCTCTGGACCGGGACCGCATCACCCTGGGCCGTTCCAGCACCAACGAACTGTGCTACCCCGACGATGCCGGATTGTCCCGCCAGCATCTTGCCTTGACCCGCAGCGGCGCTCGATGGCAGGTGGAGGATCTGGGCAGCAAGAACGGCACGGTTTTGAACGGCAAGCGGATCGAAGGTCCGATGCCGTTCAAGGAAGGCGACCGGGTGTCCGCCGGACACCTGACCATAGAGTTCGCCGATTCGATGGCGGCCACCTCCAACACAGTGGTGTTCGTGGAGCAGAACGAAGCGTTTTCCAATACCTCAACCACGGTGGTGGCGAGCCTGGACGCGGTGTTGGGTCCGCAGGCCGACGATCTGAACAAGACCTACGTGATGCAGGGCAGCCCGCAGATGCGGGCGCTGATCCGCGCCGGCCGCGAACTTGCGGGGCATCGGCCGCTGGACGAACTGTTCACCGTGATCATGGATCTTTCGGTGGAGGCGGTGATGGCGGGCCGCGGCGTGCTGATGCCGCTGGAGGGCGATCAACTGCAGGTCCGCGCGGCGCGGGGCGACGGGTTTCAGATTTCGAAAACCGTGCGCGAGCGGGTGCTGAACAAAAAGGAATCCCTGCTGGTGCGGGACGCGCAGCTTGATTCGGCGCTGCGGCAGCACATGAGCATCGTGGAGCAGAAGGTCCGCAGCATGATGGCCGTGCCGCTGCAGACCAACGACCGCGTCATCGGGCTGATCTACGTGGATTCGCCGCACCTGATCCGCGAATTTTCGCGCGAGGACCTGAATCTGCTCACTGTGATGGCGAACGTCGCGGCCATCCGCATCGAGCATGCGCGCCTGAACGAAATCGAAGAGGCGGAGCGCGCCATGGCCAAGGATATGCAGCAGGCCGCGCTGATTCAGCAGGGACTGCTGCCAGCGAAGCCTCCCATCACCTCCGGGCTCGACCTGGGCGGCAAGACCACCGCCTGCCGCACCGTGGGCGGCGATTATTACGATTACCTGAAGTTCCCGGACGGGCGCATCGGCCTGCTGGTGGGCGACGTGGCCGGCAAAGGCATGCCCGCGGCGCTGCTGATGTCGAGCTTGCAGGCCCGCGTGCAAGTGCTGTTCGAGGACGCCGACGATCTGGCGAAGAAGATCGGCCGGCTGAACAAAGCCGTTACCGCCAATTGCCCGGCCAACCGTTTCATCACGTTATTCATGGGCATTCTCGACCCGGCGACGGGCGAGCTGGTGTACACAAACGCGGGCCATAATCCGCCGGTGGTGGTGCGCGCCGACGGCACCTTTGAACTGCTCAAGGGCGCGGGCGGGGTGATCCTGGGCATTCTGCCGATGGCCGTCTATCAGGAAGCGCGCGTCACGCTGAACCCCGGCGATACTCTGGTGCTGTTCAGCGACGGCGTGACGGAAGCGGCGGACCCCAACGACGTTGAGTTCGGCGAAGACCGGCTGGGCGAGCTGGTGGCGTCGATGAAAGGCTGCAGGGCGGAAGAAATCGTTCAGGCCATTCACGAGGCGGTGACGGCGTTCACCCAGGGCGCGCCGGCGGCGGACGATATTACGGTGGTGGTGGGGCGGCGGATTTAGGCGAGCGACGCCCCCGTCGAATAACGATGCTACCCTGAAGAAGAAGTGGGAAGATTTTCGACAATCTTTGTCGTTTTTGCGGTGCTGGCGCTGCTGGCCGGCTCCGTGCAGTGCGCCGCGGCGTGCACGCCCGCAGCCGCCGGCCACCCCTCCTGCCCGCATCATAAGCCAGCGAAACAGGATTCGAACTGCGCCCACGAACTGGTGGCAGCCAGTCCTGCACAGACGCTGTTCGCGGTAGCCGCAGCCCCTGACGAGGGATCCGCTCTGCAGCGGTTTGCTTGGGCGTCCGCGCCTCAGGACGCGCCTCAGTTCGTAAATTCGCCGCCCCAGGACCCGCCTGCAAGTTCGCCCATCGCCATAAGAATCTGATCGCCTCCCGCCAAACCGCATTTTGAATTTGGATGGGGAGACTTTCATGAAATTTGTTGTGCCTTTCCTCGCCTTGGCGGCGCTCGCCTCGGGCCAGGACGAGATGAAGATGACGGACATGAACGGCGCGGGCATGTCGCTGATGAGGATCGCCTCCGGCACCTCCGTCAATCCCGCGTCGTGGGACATGCCGATGTGGATGACGCCGCTCGGTTCCTGGAACCTGATGCTGATGGCGCTCGGCTACGCCGTCGACACGCAGCAATCCGGACCTCGCGGCGGCGACAAGCTCTACTCGCCCAACTGGTTCATGGCGTCAGCGGCGCATCGCGCGGGAGCGAAGGGCGCATTTCAGGCAGATGTGATGCTGAGCCTGGAGCCGGCGACGATCGCCAACGAGCGCTACCCGCTGCTATTTCAAACCGGCGAGACGGCGTACGGCCGGCCGCTTGAGGACGCGCAGCATCCGCACAATTTCGTGATGTCTCTGGGCGTTCATTACGCGTACGAGGCTTCGGAAAACACGACGCTGGACATCTACGCCGCGCCGGTGGGCGACCCCGCGCTGGGCCCGGTTGCCTTTCCCCACCGCGCCTCCGCCGACGACCTGCCCGAAGCCACTATCACGCATCATCTGATGGATTCGACGCATATCTCCGACGACGTGGTCACGGTGGGAATCACGCATAAACAAGTGCGCCTCGAAGCCAGCGGATTTCATGGCGCGGAGCCCGGCGAGAATCGCTGGATCATCCAGGCCGGTCCGATGGATTCGTGGTCGGCGCGAGTTTGGTATTTCCCAAGCAAGAACTGGGCCGCGCAGGTCTCCGTCGGGCGCATCGGGCATCCCGAGGCTCTGGAACCGGGCGACCAGGTGCGGTCCACGGCGTCGGTCTCCTATTCCAGGCCGATGGCGGGATCGAGCTGGTCATCGACGCTCGCCTGGGGGAGGAATCACAACACCGTGTCGCAGCACGACACCGACGGTTACCTGGCGGAAACAGTTGTGCCCGTTTCGCGGCGGAATTTTTTGACCGGGCGTATTGAGTTCGCCGACAAGGACGAGCTGTTTTACGGTCAGCCCGGATTGGATCAGATGATTTTTCGGGTCGGCGAATATACCGCCGGCTACCGGCGCGACCTGGCGCTGTTTTCGCATATCGAAACAGGGGTGGGCGCGAATTTCAGCTTTTACACGCTGCCGGACGCGATCAAGCCGTACTACGGCAACCGTCCCGTCGGCGGCAATCTTTACCTTCGCTTTGGAATCAGGAGAAACCCATGAAACTAGTCATATTCGCAGTTGCGCTGGCCGGCCTCGCCGCGGCGGACACCTTCACCGGAACGATTACCGACACCATGTGCGGCGCAAAACACACCATGATGAAGGATCAGTCCGACGAAAAGTGCGTCCGCACGTGCGTGAAGGGATCGAGTCAATATGCTTTGTTCGACGGCCAGAACGTCTACAAGCTGAGCGATCAGAAGAGTCCGGCGAAGTTCGCCGCACAGAAGGTGAAGATCACCGGGACGCTGGACGCGAAGACGAAGACCATCAAAGTGACGTCGATGGAGGCGCTGCCCTAGAACAGTGATGTGGAGCGAAAGCCTGCCGGGCGAACGCCGGCTGAAGCCGGCGCGGCAGACTGAAGTCCGCGCCACAAGCTCCGCCTAAAACATTCCCCACAGCAGCTTCGCCGTCAGCGCGATCATGATGACGCTGGTGGCGCCGGCAATGGCATTTTGCAGCATATTGTTCCGGTATTCGTGCATCACGTGCTTGTTGTTAATCAACGAAAGCATGTAAAACAGCACGAACGGCAGCAGGATGCCATTGGCCACCTGTGAAAGGATGATCACCTTGAACAGAGGCATCTTCGGGATCAGCACGAAGCCCGCGCCGCTGACGATCAACAGGGTATAGAGGCCATAAAAAACCTTCGCTTGCGAGAATCGCTTTTCGACCCCCGATTCGAAGCCCAGCCCTTCGCAAACATTGTAGGCCGTGGCGAGCGGAAGAATCGCCGCCGAGAGCACCGACGCGTTGATCAATCCGATGGCGAACAACGACGCGGCGAACCTCCCGGCCAGCGGCTTCAGTGCGACGGCCGCCTGTGCCGCGTCCGTGATTTTGCCTCCGCCCGCCTTGAAAATGGTGGCAGCGCAGGCGACGACGATGAAGAACGCTATGACGTCGGTGATGATGCAGCCGATGATCACGTCCCAGCGGCTCATCCAGTAACGGCGCTTATCGATGCCGGCCTCGACAACGGACGCCTGAAGATAAAACTGCATCCAGGGCGTGATGGTCGTTCCGATGAGGCCTACCACCATCATGGTGTAGTCGGGATTGCTCGACAGCACGGGCACCAGAGTCTGCCGCAGCGCGGTGGGCCAATCTGCTTTGACGAAAAACGCCGAGACCGGATACGCGAAGTAGATGAGGGAGAAGATGATCAGGGTCCGCTCCACCGGCTTATAGCGGCCCTTGACGATCACGAACCAAACGATGAAAGCCCCGATGGGAACCGAGATATACTTGCTGACGCCAAAAATCTGCATGCCGGAGGCGATGCCGGCGAACTCGGCCGCGATGTTGCCAAAATCGGCCAGGCCAAGAATCGCCATCGTGATGAAGGTCGCGCGCAGGCCGAACTCTTCCCGGATCAGGTCGGAGAGGCCTTTCCCGGATATCGCGCCCATGCGCGCCGCCATTTCCTGAATCACGATCAGGGCGATCGTGGTGGGCACCAGCACCCACAGCATGGAATATCCAAATTCCGCGCCCGCCTGCGAATACGTCAGGATGCCGCCGGGATCGTTATCGACGTTGGCCGTGATAAACCCCGGGCCGAGGATCGCGAATAACGCGACCAGCCTCCACCGCATGGCGGCAAAGCCGGTGGGACGGCGCGACGGTGCGTTCTTGGACACTTTTCCGAGGCTACCCTAAACGGACCCTAGAACGCCACGGAAAAATTGTAACGATTCGGTTGCACAGGTATCCCAGCGGAACCGTTCCGCCCGGTTACGGCCCCGCGCCGCCATTTCCGTTCGCAGCGAGGGCGATTCGAGTAGGCGCGTGAGCGCGGAAGCGATCTCCGTGGCGCTCCGGGGATCGACCAAAATCGCCGCATCGCCGGCGATCTCGGGCAGGCAGGAATTGTTGGAGGTCACCACCGGAGCGCCCGCCGCCATCGCTTGCGCCACCGGGAACCCGAAGCCCTCGTACAAGGACGGATACACGAACGCCGCCGCGCCCGCGGTCAGCCCGGGAAGGTCCGCTTCCGGAACATAGCCCAGGTAGGTGGCCTCGGCTTGAACCCGCGCGAAGGTGGACGCCGACGCCCATCCCTTCGGCCCGGCGATCAACAGATCGAACCCGGCGCGCAGGGGCTCGTTCAGCAGTTTCCAGGCGTCGAGCAGCGTGTCGAGATTTTTCCTCGGTTCGATCGCGCCCGTGTAAAGAACGTAAGGCCGGGGCCGACTGATGGCGGCGGCCTGAAAGTACGCTTCCGAGACCCCTGAATAGATCGTCCGGATGCGGTCCGGAGCGATGCCGAGCACACGAATCGCATCCTGGCGCGTATTTTCGGAAACGGCGATCAAGCCGTCCGCGCGGTGAAGAATCCGCTCGGCAAATTCGCGATCGGCCGTAACGTTGCCCCGGGAGTGCACTTCCGGCATCAGCCAGCAGGTGAGATCGTGGACGGTGGCCGTCAGTTTGGCCCGGCGCGGCGGCCGCCGCATCAAATTTTTGGGGGGGAAAAACTGCGATACCCCGAACAGCCAGTGAATGGGACGCAGCCCGGGGTGGGGGATCAGTTTGATCAGCGCCAGGCGGGCCATGGTTTGCGGGCGCGAAAGCGCGCTCGACTCATGATCCAGTTCCGCGAGATCCTCCCCGAGAAGCGGAAACGCGCGGATCTCATCGCCGGGGGCCGCGTGCTTGCGTAAGTGGCGAAGCCAGTGCCAGACGTAGTTTTTTACGCCGGCGCTGCGAACCAGCGTGGAAGCGGCATCGACGGCTATTCGCATCGCAATTGGGGACAGCGCGCGTGTGGCCGCGGACCGTGCGGGCGGCGCCGATTTCCCATTTATGGCTCCAACTGCTCCGGAAACACCGCGTATCCGGTGGGAGGAGGAAACATCTGTTCCAAGGCCATCAGACGCTTGCGAAGATAACGGCTGGGCAATTGCCGGGGCCCGGTATCGACGTCGATGTCGCAGCAGATTCCGTGAAGATAGAGCGTCAGCGTATCGACAAAGGACTGGCGCGCGTATTCGCGGAACGCGCGGTTATTCTGCACCGCGCCGCCGCGCGCATTTTGGGCCCGCCGCAGCGTCTGCTTCAGACGCCAGCTTGGCTCATCCACCTCGCCGTGCGCTTCAGCGTTCAATTCCTCGCGCAGAACGCGGGCGTAAACGGACTCCGTGTCCTCGGACCAATGATCGCCGGCCAAGGCCGCCAGCAGGTGATAGAGCAGATAGTGATACTCGGCCACCTCCTGGCCCTTCAACGCGAAGGCCAGCACCGTTTCATCGCCGAGGCGCACGTGCGCGGACTTGGCGAGCTTACCCTCCGGCGGCTTCTCGATGGAGACAAAGTCGGAGGCGTCCGTCTTGGCCCGGCTTTTGGCGCCGTGCGCTCCGTTGACTCGCTCCAGGTAAGGAACCAGCAGGATGGTGATCTTCGGCAGCCCGGCCGTAATCGCGGGCGGCAGCGCCGCGACAGGCTCCTGTAAATATTCCTTCAGATCGTCCTCCGACATGGGAACGGAGGCGCAGAAGTACGAAAAGGTGTTGCTGAGCGGGATCAGTTCGCCGCGGAATCGCTCCGCGAATTGACGAACGCTCAGACGATTGAGATCGATTTGCCCCGGCATTGATTCGCTGCCCTTATTCTACTATTCCTGCCGTAGAGCCTCGGACGGTTCGATGGCGACGGCGCGGCGCGCGGGGATGAATGCGGCGATCGCCGCCACCAGCACGATCAGTCCGATGGCGGCGGCGATGGAGATCGCGTCCATGGGACGCACGCCATAGAGCACGGGCGCGATGACACGCGCCGAGGCAGCGTAGGCAGCCAGGCCGAGAAGCAGGCCAGGGACGACGCTGAGCACGACATCGAAGGAGATCATCTCAACTACGTTCGCCGGGCGCGCGCCGAGGGCCATGCGGATGCCGATTTCCCTGGGCCGCCGGGCGACGGAATAGGCCAGCATGCCGTAGAGTCCGATGGCGACGAGGATCGCGGAGGCGGCGGCGAAGACGGAGGCCAGAGCGGCAATCAGGCGTTCCTGCCAGAGCGAGGTTTCGATGTCCTGCTCCATGGTGCCCGCCTCCGATGGAGCCAGACCCGGGCCGACGCTCGCCAGCATCGCGCGCACCTCGGAGATGACCGCCGCGGGATCGGCACTGGAGCGCAGTATAGAGAACAGCTATCGAACTTATCCTGCACGCTATAGAACATGGGAGCCGCTTCCTCCCGCATCGAACGGAAACGGATATCTTTCACCACACCGATCACCTGGTAATCCGCGCCGGCGGTTTTGTTCATTCCCTGCCCGAACGTTTTTCCGATGGGGTCGGCGTTCGGGAAAAAGATCCGCGCGAAACTTTGGCTGACGATCGACGGCTTGGGCTTTGCGTTCAAATCGGCCGGCGCAAAATCGCGGCCCGCCACAATATGCATGCCGGCGTTTTTAAAATGATCCACACTCACCGAATCGAACGTAGTGTTTAGAAAATCGGCTTCGCGCAGGGGCGTCCCGGTGGGCTGGACCGTGGTCTTCGGGCCGATGCCGCGCATCTGCGGAAAAGACGCCACGCTGACCGCGTCCACTCCGGGCAAAGTCTTCGCATTGCGCACGATTTGATCGATGACGGCGGGCAGGTCGGCGTATTTCACGCCGGAAATAGCCGGCTCGATCAACATCACCACCAGATTGCGGCGGTCGACGCCAGGATCGGCTGCGCGCAAATGATCGAGCGTCCGCACCAGCGCTCCTCCGCCCGCGAGCAGGATTGCGGACAAAGCAACTTGCAGCGCGACCAGTGCGATGCCGATCCGGGACCGGCGCTCGCGCGGCCCTCCGCGGCCCATGAGGGAAATAAGGTCCGCGCGGAAAAGATGCAGCGCGGGTACCAGGCTGATCGCCACCGCGGTCACCACGCATGCGCCTACCGCGAACCACATCACGCGCGCGTCGGGCAACAGTTCGATCGACTGCGGATGCCGCGCGGGCAGGTACGCAAGTAGCATTGGGCCTCCCAAACGCGCGATCGAAAGAGCTCCGGCAGCGCCGAGAATCGACAGCACCAGGGCGTCGGCGACAAGCTGGGAGGCGATGGTGAAGCGCGTCGCGCCCAGGCTCAGCCGCACGGCCATGTTTTTTCGCGCCGCTTCCCCGCGGGCGAGCATCAGGCCGGCGATATTCGCGCAAACCAGCAGCAGCAGAGCGCCGACCGCTGCCATCAGGATCTCCACGCCCAGCGAAAATTGCTTTCGCATCCGGGAAATGCCGCGCGCAATTGGATCCAGCGTGACGCGGTTGCGCTTCTCGGCCTCGAAAAGCGCTTCCCGGTCGATCCCGGGAGGCGCTTCCGCCCATCCTTGTTCGACGAGGCTCGGATAGAGAGTTGCCATCTCAGCCGAGGCTTGCTCCAGCGTAAATTGCGGCCGCACGCGAACGAAGATCTGCGTAGTGTATGCG
>VFSW01008882.1_pt1 | contig 14389 bp, 17 predicted proteins | sample 5358111 | NCBI WGS metagenome assembly VFSW01 (sample SAMN11554181, study PRJNA540505) | mine drainage metagenome | isolation source: sediment from site ElyBrook_90M | place: USA: Ely Copper Mine, Vershire, VT | collected 2017 | reverse complement strand
GAGAGAGACCGTCCGGTCACCAGAACCCCCCGCCTTTAGGCGTGGGGAGCGGTCACCTTCCTCACGCGATGGACACGTGCGCTCGCGGTTATCGCCATTTCGCGGCGTGTCTATTGCAACCGCGCAAGCAATTTGTCGTATTCGGCGTGCGACCCGATCCAGAACCAAGCGACCGTATCGTCTTGCAAGACTCCCAATGCTCGATAGCCCCTCTCGATTCGCACAGAATACACGGCCCGCGCTTTCGACACTCGCTTAAAATGCAGACCGGGATGCCAGGGATCTTGGGCAAAAAGCCGATAGGCCGCGTTCGCTTGGCGTTGCGCGTGTTCGGGCAATTTCGCGAACTGTTTGCGAAATTGCGACGTGCGTCTGGACTTCATAATCGTTCGGGATCCAACGGCTCGGTTTTCCCTTGCCGCAATTCCTCCAGCGCCTCGTCCGCCAAGCGATTCAGCGTGTCCTGCGAACGCGCAAATTGGCGCGCCCATTCTTGCTCATCGCGTAGGTCGGCGGGATCGCCGAACCATTCAATCAATCGATGTTCCACAGAGGTCTCGATCATCTCTCGCAATTCGTCCTGTGTCATATTCGAGACCTTGGCGGACTGACGCCGTGCAGTAGTCCGTCGGGCACGCTTGTGCTTCAACTGTTCCATGGTTTCTCTCCTTTTTCCCGTGCGGACGAATTTCGTCCGCACGTCAAGCCAAAAAATGGCGCGGTCGTAGCCCCGCGCTCTCGGCGAACCTGACACTCCTAGCATACGAGACTTTGCGCGCTCTGTCAAGAAGAGGACCTTATTTCTCCTCCAACTTCTCGACCGCTTTCGCCAAATCCTGCTGCGACGGCTGGGTGTAGCGCGCGGTCGTCGTGAGCGAACGATGCCCCAGGAGCGTCGCGACCTGATCGAGCGAAACACCCGAATCGACCAGGTTCTTGGCAAAGGTGTGCCGCAGCATGTGCGGCGTGATGTGCTCCAAGCCCGCCAAGCGACCCAGCACGCCGATCTGATATTCGAGACCCAGTTTTCCCAGCGGCTCGCCCTTCTGTCCGACGAAGAGCGCGGTGTGTTCGGCGTTCGGTCGCTTCGCCAGATACTCGCGCAAGCCCTTGCGAACCTCTGCGTTCAGCGGGACGGTGCGAACCTTCGTCCCCTTGCCGCGGACGACCACTTCGCCCTTGCGTTCGGAGAGCGTGAGGTCGTCGAGTTTCAAGTCCGCGACCTCGCCGACGCGCAAGCCGGTGTTCAGGAGCAAGAGCAGGATCGCGAGGTTGCGGGGGTTGCCGTCTTTTTCCGCGGCGCGGCGCAAGGCGTATTGCTCTTGGCGGTCGAGCCAGCGCGGGGCGAGCTTGACCTGCTGCACCGCTTTGATGCCGTTGACCGGATCGCTGGTGATGATCCCAGTGCGTCGTGCCCAGGTGGTCAGGACGCGCAGCGAGGTGAGTCGCCGGTTGATCGTCGCGGGACGGGCGTGCTGGACGTTCAGGAGATGGGCGCGATATGCGCGGACGTTCGTTGGCGTGATCGCGCGAACGAACGCCGGGAGCGTCGGGTAGGATTCTCCGCGCGCCTGGGTCAGCCACGCGGCGAAATGCTGCGCGTCGTTCTGGTACGCGGTGGCGCGCAAAATGATGACCTGGGCCCGCGATGGGGGCAAAGTCATGCGTGAGGGCTTGCCCTCCGCTCAATTTGTGCGGCAACAGTTGGATCGGCTAGGCATTGGCCAGGAACTGAGTGTATTGAAATACTCCAATCCAACGATCCAGTTGCCGACGTCGAGTCAAGTCGGCTAGCCGTTAAGTTTTTTCGATTATCAACCTCATCCTCTACATAGAACCGCTGTGGGATTCCACAGGGGATAGGGAGCGTTTGTCCGTCAGAGATCTCGCAAATTCATTTTGGGGTCTTGACAATTCAACACATCTGTGCACGCACCCTGCTCAATGGTAAGCCCGACATACATTGATCATTGTGCCTCCCAATCCGATGCAACCAACAGCTTTTTGGTGCTCTGGGTCGGATCGTTGGTCTTGAACGCGATCTCGAACAGGTGCTTACCGTCCATGCCCTCGTGCATCATAAAATCGATGTAGATCGCGGTGGACTCCCCCGGTTGCAAAGTCGTCTGACCGACGACGATGTCGGGCGGTCAACATCCCTCCAACAAGGTCACGGTCTGTGGCACGTTCAGATTGAGCGTAGCGTCTCCGACGTTCTTGAGATTGAATAACGCGCGCACTGTGTTGCCCAAATGCTGTTTCCCCAGGTCGATCAGATCGTGATCCACCTGTAGACGCGGACCCACGACGCCCATGTTTACCGGACGCGCCGGTTGCACTTGCGCAAACAAGGAATAACCGATCGCCAGCGCAGCGATGATGGCGACAGTGACAGGTATCGCGATCTTCAGTAACTTACTGCGTCCGTCTTGTCGATGACGGCGTTCGCGCTCCGCGACACGCGACTGTGTCTTCCGCGATAGTTTTTCTGCCATATTCTTCTCCCTTCTACTTTTTGTCGCTCATTCCGTACTCAAAGACAAACCCTCGAATGAAACTAATCACATCCCACATGTCCTGATCGGTGTAAAGCGACCTCCACTCGGGCATGCCGGTGCCCATCCCGCCGCGCAGGATTTTGCCTTGCAACAGCACGTCGCTCGCACCGAGCATTTGCGCCGCGTTGGTGAAATCCGCAGGACCGCGCCTGGCGCTAGCGTCTATCACTGTGCGACCGGGCAGGTTGCGTCCTGCGGGTCCATCGCCTTTGCCCGACTCGCCGTGGCATGCGGCGCAATCACGCGCGTAGAGTTGCCGACCGCGCGCGATGGCGTCATCGCCCGCGGCGCGCTTCCACTCGAATGCAATCGCATCCCACAACTGCAAATCGCCATACGATTTCAGCGCGGCGTCAGCGCGCAGTTTTGCAAACACGTCGCTCGGCGACTGCGTGCGCGTGTCCGCGTCCACCGTGATTTGTTCCGCGAGCACCGCGCCGCGCACGGCAGAAGGATGCTCGCTTGGCACATTCCGCGCGGGGTGCGCCGCATCGATGTTCACGTTGAGCTGCTGATACAGTGGCGGCGCAAACGTCGGTGACGCGGGATTCGGATTTTGCGGATCGATGACTTCGATCACTCCACGCATGCGCCAGTGATCGACGCTGCACCAGCGCGTGCAGGCGAAAGGGAATCGCCCCGCGCGCGATGCGACAAACTCAACTTCTTCGACGTGTCCTGGCAGAATCTCGTCCACCTGGATTCCGAGCGCGGGCACCGCGAACCCGTGCACCACATCGGTCGATGAAATACGGAGTCGCACCCGCTCGCCCAAGTGCACGCGAATCGTGTCGGGTTGCCAGCCGCCGTTGGCGGGCACATTCGCGGTGAGCTCGATCACGCGCGCGTCCAACGCGTTCGTTCGCCATGCTTGGTAGGCGAAGAGCGACGCGGGAAACACCACAAAACTCAGAACGACCACGCCCAACGCGAAAATTTCTCGTCGCATTGATTTCATCTTGTCGTTTCAGAGGTACAACCCAACCAGCGCAAGCGTAAACGCGATGCAGAACGCAACAATCGGCAGCGCGACGCGCGGCGACGCGCGCTGCTCGCGCGCGGTGCGAAACGCGACGGCAATCGCGCCGACCAAGCCAACGAGCAACATTGGAACTTGCAGCATTCCTTGCCATCCAGCAAGGTACGGCGTCCACGACCAATTCGCCGTGCCGAAAAGATTCCAGCCCCAGCCGAATGGATCGGATAGCGCCTGCCACGCGTACGACAAGTTGGTCAGGACGAATGAAAAACTGAACGCCGCCCACGCCGCCAGTCCGAGCGGCACGAGCGCGTACGCATAATCGACGAAAAGTTTGCGCGTAGATGCGATCACGCGCCCCATTTTCTTGCCGACGAGCACGCACGCGAGAAATATTCCTGGGACAACCGCGAGGTTCACCGCGAGGAAACCCGCCGCGTAGAGCCACCAGCCCATCGAGCCAACCGCGTACGCCATCTCGCGCAGAATCGACCATGGACCAATCAGCACAATCGAGTACGCCAGCGCGCAGGTCAGCATGATGAACGCTTTGTACGCTTCGTCGAGCCGACGCCCCTTGTTGGCGAGCAAGTCCGCACCGAACGGACGCGCGAAGAGCGCGACGTTATCGAGCGGGCAGGTTTTCAGACACTCGGTGCACAGACCGCAGTACGTGTTCTTGTCGAGCGCAGCAGGAAAGACGAGCCACGGACAACCATAGCCCGCGTCGCTACCGACGTAGCACGTTTTCTCCTTGTGCGTCACACAAACCGCGTGATTCTTGACGCGCACTTCGATCGGTGCAAGCTGCGAGTACAAGCCGATGAATCCACCGACCGGGCAGAGGTATCGGCAGAAGGTGCGACGCTCGAAGAGCAGACTGATACTCAGCGCAATGATAGCGAAGAGCGCGAGCACAAGCGCGCTGACCATCGGCGTCGTCAGAATCACGACCGAAAAGAGCGCGACGGCGAGGAAGGTTGCGTTTTGCAGCCAGATATTATTCAACCGCCGGGGCCATTTCAAGCCGAGAGTGTCAAGTCTCCCACGTTCCCGCGGCTGCACCAGCGCGCGGCGCTGAAGCCATTCGCCCGGCGCAGGAATCGGGCACATCGCGCACCAGAGCCGACCGGCGAAGGGCAGCATCAGCAAAATCAAGAGCGCCCACCACACGATCCAGACGAAGACGATGCCAAAGTTGCGGCTGCCGGCTGGCGTGCCGAAGAGACCGGCGAGGATCGAGAGCAAGAACACCGGCAGCGTGATCGCGATGAGCGACCACTGCAGCCAGCGGCTTGCGAGAATTTTTTTGATGATTGGAATACGGGTTAGTTCGAAGCGTGACATCGTCATTGCGAATTATCTCACCACAAAGGCACGAAGCCACAAAGGCTTTTATATTTTTTTCTTGGTGGCTTTGGTTACTCTTTCCAGAAAAACGCAATCGCGCCCAACGCCGCGATCAATGTCACCGCGATCGCGCGCGCCAGCGGCAAGTCTGGCTCGACGGTCAGTTTGCCGATCATGAATGGGTGCAGCGCGCCGCACGTCACCGAACAGCGAAACTTGAATGTACCTGCTTTGTCCGCGACGAACGTGACATTGGCGCTCTTGCCCGGCTCGGCTTGAATGTTCACGTCGTACCCATCGATGGACAAGCCGTGCAACGCGTCGAGTGATTCGAGATGGAGCGTCACCGTATCGCCATGCTGAACGTCGAGCGTCGCCGGCTCGAACGCAAATTGCCGCGCGTCGACGTTGATCGTACGCGTCTGCGGCGTTCCCGCGCGCGCGGGCAGCGGGACAAAAATCGCCGCGAGGGTCAGCAGTGCGGCGCTCGCGGCAATCAGAGGTCTGCGACCGCGCAACCATGGCATCATCAGTTCACCGGCTGGTTGGGCGGTCCGAATTGGCTATAGGTTGAAATGATCGATGCGCGAATTTCCGGCGGCGCGCGACCGTCGCGCATCATCCGCATCACATCTTGCGAGATGTCAACGCACAGACTGCATCCAAGCGCGTGACTGTCGAAGACGATCGTTCCATCGGCTTTGGATTCTTTGACATAGCACGAATAATTGCTAGTATGCCCCATCGCGCCGCAGCCACAGTAGCACGGCACGTTCTTGAGTGCGTTAGGATTGGCGACTGCGAGCTGGTACGCTTCGCGGACGCGCGTTGGCGCGTTCTGCACTTCGGCAGGCAGCATATTCATCGGTGCCAGCTTCACATCATGCGCGGGGCTTGCCGCGCAGCCGACGGTCAGCAAGGTGGGCGCGAGGATCACGATCAGCAGAGCAAAGGAGACAAGACGTTTCATCCGCGACCTCGAAGGTATATGTTTATGCGCCGAGATCGTGCTTCATCTGGTCGAACTGTTCTTTGCTAATTTCGCCTTTGGCGTAACGCGCCTTCAGGATATCCAAGGACGTCTGCCCTGAGGGAGCACTAACCGAAGACGCGTGCGTCGTATTTCCCCGCGCCAGCGTGACTACGAGCCACGCTGTGCCGCCAATGACCAACGCCCAAAAGGCGAACATGATAAACACGCTGAAACCAAGCATTCCGAATCCTAATCCACCCATCATTTTGTTTGACTCCTTTGATCGACGCTCATTGCGAGTTTCCGCCGTTCACAGTAGTGTCTTCAGATACGCGAGTAGCGCGCTCCATTCCGCGTCGGTTAACTGCCAACGCGGCATCACCGGGTCAAGCGACTGACCATCCGGATCGATCCCATGCGTGACCGCACGTCGGATGAGGTCATCGGTGTACTTCATGCCGTGTCCGCCGTCCGGCTCCACCATGCCCGTAGGATCGGTGAGGTTGCGATACGTGATGTTGGGGCTGACGAACATGGGCGTGTGCAAGCCCTGACCATTCGCGCCGTGGCAGCTCGCGCAGGCAGCGCGCATCATCATGCCACCGGTATATGGAATGGGTTGCCCGTTGGGATCACTCCCTATGTTGAAAATGATCGCGCCGCGTTCTGCCAGATCGCTGGTCGGCGTGCCGAGACTGAGCGTTCCCGTGCTGAGCAGCGCCAAGCCGATGACTCCGACGACGAGTAGCGCCAGAGCAATGAACAACAGACCAAAACTTCGCATCACTTTGTCCTCTGGCTATTGCAAGTCCCGTTTCATCGCGTCGAATTGTTCTTTCGTGATCTCGCCTTTGGCGTAGCGCGCTTTCAAAATCTCGATCGCAGAGTCAGGGCTAGACGCATGGCTCGTCCAGTTTGCGCTGCGGAGAAGCCAAACGACGAGCAGCACGACCCCGCCGAGGATGAGCGCCCAGAAGACGAGCGATAGGATTGATCCGATGGGGTTGTACCCAAAGCCGTACGGACTACCGTAACCACCCATCATGCCCGGTCCCATCATTCCGAATCCTCCGAAGCCCATCATGCCGGCACCGCCGAACAGTAAGATCGCCAGCACGACGATGACAACGATGGCAATGAGCGTGTTTGTGTTTCTCATGCCTAACCTCTCTCAATTCACTGTATCACACTGGCTCTGCCGCGCCAACCGTCGCAAGTCCGGTTTTCCATTACGCCGAATGACTGGGCGCGACCGCGCCAAATGGCGGGTTCCGTTCCCCAAGATCACTCCACGATCAACTTGCCGTGCAGCATCCCCATTTGGCATTGAAAGTCGTACTCGCCCGGCTTGTCTGGCGTGAATTCAAGCGAGACCGTTTCGCTGGTAGGCAGCTTCGCACTCTTGTTGAAATCCGGGAACAGCACCATCTCCGAGCACGATGCCGTCTCCTGCCGATTGAAATTCAAGCGGACGGGTTGACCCGCCTTGACGACCAAGACATCAGGCGTGTAACCACCCTTGACGACGATATTTGCTTCTTGCACGCCGCTACTCACCACCAGCCGTGCGCCGGTCTTTTCGGAAAAGAAAAAGAACCAGACGACCAGGACGGACAACACGATCGCGCCGAATAAGACACCCAACTGCATCACTGTCATTTTCATCCCTCCTTTACATCATTTCGCTGCCGACGGCTTGAAGCCGCGCAGACGCAGCGCATTGCTCACGACCGTTACGCTGCTCATCGCCATCGCCGCGCTCGCGATGATCGGGCTGAGCAGAATGCCGAAGAACGGATACAGCACGCCCGCCGCAACCGGGACTCCCAGCGTGTTGTAGATAAAGCTGCCGAATAGGTTCTGCTTGATATTGCGCATCGTCGCTTTGCTCAACTCGATGGCAACCACCACGCCCATGAGACTGCCTTTGATCAGCGTAATGTCCGACGCTTCGATCGCGACATCTGTCCCGGTGCCGATGGCGAAGCCGACGTCCGCTTGAGCCAATGCCGGCGCATCGTTGATGCCGTCGCCCACCATCGCGACCACCTTGCCTTCGCGCTGCAACATCTGCACATTGCGCGCCTTGTCCTCCGGCAACACTTCGGCGAGCACGCGATCGACACCGACCTGGCGCGCAATCGCATCCGCTGTGCGCTGGTTGTCGCCCGTGATCATTACCACCTCAAGTCCCAACTGTTTGAGGCGTGCAATCGCTTCGCGGCTATCATCTTTGACCGTGTCCGCGACCGCGACGATCCCTGCTGCCTCGCCGTCTACCGCGATGTACATCGGCGTCTTACCGTCGTCGGCGTGATGACGCGCCGCGATATCGAGGTCGCCGAGCGCGATTTTGTTTTGCGCCATCAGCTTGACATTCCCTAGGAGCACGCGTCGTCCCTCGACCATGGCGATCACGCCGTGGCCGGGCACAGCATCGAAATCGGTTGCATCCGCGAGCGTGATCCCGCGCGCCCGAGCACCTTCGACAATTGCCGCCGCGAGCGGATGCTCGGACGATTTTTCGACCGATGCCGCGAGGGCTAGAAGTTGGAGGTTGGACATTAGAGGTTGGAGGTTGGATTTTCCAATCTCCAATTTCCAACTTCCAGCTTCCACCACATCCGTCAGTTCTGGTTTCCCTTTCGTGATCGTTCCCGTCTTGTCCAACACGATCGCGCTCAGCTTGTGCGCGGTTTCCAGTGCTTCCGCCGAACGGATCAAGATACCGTTCTCCGCGCCTTTGCCGGTACCGACCATGATCGAGGTTGGCGTCGCGAGACCTAAAGCGCAGGGGCAGGCAATGATGAGGACGGTCACGGCAGAGACCAGGGCGTGGACGAACTGCGGTTGCGGTCCAAAGATGAACCAAAGGGCGAAACTCCAGATCGCAATCAGGATCACCGTCGGCACAAAGTAGCCCGAGATGACGTCTGCCATCCGCTGGATCGGCGCCTTGGTCCCCTGGGCTTGCTGCACCAACTGGATGATCTGGCTCAGCGCGGTGTCCTTCCCGACTTTGGTCACCTGGAAACGGAATGAGCCGGTCTTGTTGAGCGTCGCGCCGATCACTTCATCGCCCAACTTTTTGCTTACCGGCAGCGACTCGCCGGTAATCATACTTTCGTCCACCGTCGAGGTTCCTTCGCGCACGATGCCATCCACTGGAATCTTTTCGCCCGGACGCACGATCACGACGTCGCCCACCAACATCTCTTCGATGGGAATGTCCACTTCTTCGCCGTCGCGAACGACGCGCGCGGTCTTGGCTTGCAAACCCATCAGCTTGCGGATCGCTTCGTTGGTCTGTCCTTTGGCGCGCGCTTCGAGCATCTGCCCCAACAGAATCAAGGCGACGATGATCGCGGTGGTGTCGAAGTAAACCGCGCGCAGCGCTGCGGGTAGAACGCCCGGCAAGAAGGTCGCAACGGTTGAGTAGAGATACGCCGCGCCGGTGCCGAGCGCGATCAGCGTGTTCATGTCGGCGGCGTGGTGACGGAATGCGCTCCACGCGCCGACGAAAAAGCGACTGCCCGCCCAGAAAAGGACTGGGGTCGTCAGCACGAACAAAATGATCCAGTTGATCTGCGTTGGAATGGTTTGCAGTACCGGAATGAACTCGGCGTAGGTGAGGACGAGAACCGCCGCGGACAAGATGGCTGCAAAGACGAAACGGTTTCGCAGATTGAGATACTCGGCAAGCCGTGCCGCGCGTTCGGCATCCTCTGGTGGCATGCCTTTCGATGGCTCGACGGTCTTGTAGCCCGTCGACTCGAGGGCGCGACGAAGGTTTGCGAGCGTCGTCACGCCCGGCAGGTATTCGATGTTGGCTTGCTGGGTCGCCACGTTGACGCTGGCTTTCAGCACGCCGGGTGTGGCTTGCAGGGTCTCTTCGATGAAGTTAACGCACGAGGCGCAGCGCAAATCCTGAATGCCGATCTGGGTCTTGGCGCCGCCGACGGTATAGCCCGCCTGTTTGATCGCGTGCTCCATGTCGGGCAAGGAGACGCGCTTGGGATCGTAGGTGACGTGGGCTTTCGCCGTCGCGAAATTGACGTTCGCTTTCTGGACACCATCCAGACTGTCGAGGACTCGCTCGGTCGTCAGCGCGCAGGTCGCGCAGTCCAAGTCAACAATCGGTAGTTCAACATGGAGAGAACCCGCCAGTTTCGGGTTGACGCCCGTGGTAGCTGAACTGACAATGGGCTGGGTGTCGTTGCTTGGATGAACAAACTTTTTAGGATTGGCATCGAACTTGTCGACGCAATCCTGTGAGCAAAAGTAATAGGTCGTGCCGTCCATGTTACGCGCGGCAAACGCAGATTGTTCTTCGATGTCCATGCCGCAGACAGGATCTTTGACCATGTTTTCGCCTCCTGATCCACCTACATATTATCACGCCGCGCAAGAGAAAGCACGAGTCTACGCGCCTGTTTTGACCCATCAAAAAGACCAGTCTGCGGACTGGTCTCTAGTCGAAGTTAGAACTGGACGAGCGAACGGAAGCGGACGATCTTGGAATTCGTTCTGCTTGGTGATGTTGGCGTGGTGAGAAGGATTGACGGGAAGGTAGCGGCTTTGTATCGAAGGTTGCCTCCGGGAAGGTAAGCTTCTCGATCAACCCAATATCGAATACAACCCCCAATCCAGAGTGGGCAGCTTTTTTCTTTGCAGTCTCGATCATTTCGGGAGAGGCGTCAATGCCGTACACTTGTCCACTTGGTCCGGCATAGGACTGTGCTGTCAAGGTCAGATTGCCCGTGCCGCAACCCACATCGAGCACTCGGTCGCCGGGCTTGACGTTCGCCAGCTCGATCACCATCCTGCTGTTGCGGCTGTTTGCGCCAAAACCCAGCATGCTCGTGTGCAAGTCGTACCGAGATGCGTGATGAAGGGTGGCACCGGCGGTCTCGAGGTCATTCTTGGCGCTTGGTTTGGTGTGCATTCCATGCATAGGGTTCATCCTTTCGTTCTGGCGTTGTTTTGTCGTCAACGCGGCTATCGAATCCACAACGGAATGGTTGCAAGTCACACTCCGATGTTGACAAGCCGAATGAGTTGAGACATACTATTTCACATGGATATTTTTTCTAATTCTAAGTATAGCCGGACATGCATAGAGATACAAGTATCAACTGGTAAGAATTGTCCCAAATGAGACAAAAGGCGTCAAATGACTCAGCCGGGGAAGAATTTACGTGTCAAACGTACACATAAGTTACTGCGGGAGGCGTTAATCGAGCTGATTGAGGAGCGGGGCTTTGACGCGCTCACGGTTGGGGAAATCAGCGAGCGTGCGATGGTGAGTCGAGCCGCGTTCTATCGCAATTATCAGGACAAATACGACCTGGTTGAGCAGATCTTTGACGAGGCGATGAGCAACCTACTCGATGCCGTTGCAGATATACGTCGGGAACATCCCCCGCAGGTCTGGGTCAAGTTCTTCGAGCATATCGCAGAGTACGACCGACTCTATCGAGCGTTGCTTGGCAGAAAAGGGAGCCCCTGGTTTGTGATGCGAATGCGCGCGTCCATGGCTGAGCTGATCAAAAAGCATGGGCGCATTCCCAACGGACCGAAATCCACCGATCATCCTGTCGCCCCATTCGCAGATGAGTTTCTGCCAGACCTGGTGTCCACGATGTTTGTCGAAGCCATCACGTGGTGGCTTGAACAGGGAAGGACCCTACACGCCCAAAGAGGTCGCCACACGCTGCGCCTTACTTGTCTCTGCACTTTTCAAGGAAGCTAGTGCCTGGCAATGACGGCTAGCCGACCCAAGACGATTTGACTACGTGGCTTGATGCTTTGCCGCAAACAGTGCGGCTTGGGTGCGGTCATCGAGTTCCAATTTGCTCAGGATGCTACTCACGTGAAACTTGACCGTCTTTTCGCTGATGACAAGTTGCCGGGCAATGTCTCGATTGCTCATGCCGCGTCCCAGGAGCGCCAGCACCTGGCGCTCGCGGTCGGTCAGCGTTGCCAGTTTTACCGCGTCGACGTCGTGCGGCTCGCGTGTCCGCTCGACTAGTTTCTTCGCGACTTGAGGGGCGAGCGGTGCTTCGCCTTGCTGCGCGGCGCGGATCGCGTTCATCAGTTCGTTCGCCGAAAGGTCTTTGAGTAAATAACCCGACGCCCCTGCTTGGAGCGCGGGCGTAATCTGCGCATCGTTCACGAAACTCGTGAGCACGAGCACCTTCACGTTTGGAAAGCGCGCCTTGATCTCACGCGTCGCAGTTACTCCATCCATCTCCGGCATTACCAAGTCCATCAGTACGACGTCGGGCTTGAGTTCCTCGACACGCTCCAATGCCTCGCGTCCATTTGCCGCCTCGCCCGCTAATTCAATGTCGTCATGCAATTCGATGAAGGTCGCAATTCCCTGTCGCACCATCGCGTGATCGTCCACAATGAGGACGCGGATTCTATCCATGTTTCTCCTCCAACGGAATTTCCGCGCGCACGGTCGTCCCTTGCCCTACTGCGCTCTCGATCTGCACATCACCGCCCAGCGTGTGGGCGCGTTCGTGCATTGTCTTCAATCCAAAATGCCCGGTGTAATCCGCCATCGGATCGAAACCCGCTCCATCATCCGTCACCGTTAACGTCGCGGCTTCATCGCGCTGGGTAAATTTTACTACGATCCGCGTCGCTCGCGCGTGGTTCACCGCGTTATTCACCGCTTCCAGCGCGATGCGGTAGAGCGCGTCTTCGCTCGCCGATGCGAGGCGCGTCAGCCCATCCATCTCAAGTTCGATCGCGACTCGGTTGCGTGCCGCTAGGGCAACGAATTGTTCGCGCAGCGCGTCCGCCAACCCGCGCTGCTCGAGAGCGGTAGGTCGCAAATCAGAAATGAGTGTGCGCGTTTCCGTTAGCGTATCCCTGGCGACCTGGTGCGCGCGTTCGACCAGCGTCGGCACGCGCGAGGGGTCCTTTTTCGCGAACGCCTGCGCGGATTCCAGCGTGAGCGTCAGCGTAAACAACGCCTGAGTGATCGAATCGTGCAGCTCGCGCGCCACGCGCTGACGTTCTTCGAGGACGGCGAGTTGCTCTTTCTGTTCGATAACCTGAGCGGTGCGTTCCTGGACACGTCGTTCCAATTCGCGCGCCCAGTCTTCCAATTCCGTCCGCGCACGGAGCAAGTTCTGTGTCATCCGATTGAAATCGGCAGCCAGTTCTTCGATCTCGTCGCCAGTCTCGATGACGATCTTGTGGTCGAGATGCCCTGCGCCGATAAGCGCCGCGCCTTCCCGCAACAACTCGACCGGCTCCAGGAACCGAGTCGCCAGGTAGCGCGCCATCAACGCCGCCAGGATGATCCCAACGACGAGCAGCACGACGATCAGTCCCAACGCGCGGTAAAGGACGGCGTAGGCTTCCGTAAGTGGTGTTTCGACCACGACGACCCAATTCGTCGATGCGATCGGCGCGTGTGAGCCGATGACGGCGACATCATTCAATCCAACGTACTCTCCCACACCGCCAGCGGTCTGCAGATGGGCGCGCAAGCCTGCGTTCGTCTGGAGTGGATTCTCGTGCGCGAGGATCAGCGCGGGGTCACGATAGGCGATGAGATTTCCATCCGCGTCGAGGACGTAAGCATAGCCCGAATCACCCACGCGCACGCTAGAGACAATGTCCCAGACGTGACGCAGGTCAATCCACGCTACGAGCGCGCCGCGCCCGCCGGTCAGCGGTTCGCCCATGGCGACATACGGTTCTTGCGTCGTCGCCGTCAGGTGAACCTGTCCGAGGTACGCTTGTCCTTTCTGTGTCGCTTGAAACGCGGCAAGGCGTTCTGGGTCCAGCTCGACGCTCTCGAGGTGGTGTCCGGTCCGCGCCACAGTCGCGGCAACATTTCCCCGATCGTCGAGCAAGGCGAGTTCGAGATAGGACGAATTCTGCACGAGCAAGTCGTTCAACGTTGTCTGCTGATCAGCGGAAGTAGCGCCCAGGAGATTCGGGCGCAGGCGTGCCGTATCGACCAGAGGGGCGCGCAGTGAATCCAGATGCGCGCCGATGGTGACTGCCGCTCGCTGCGCCAGTTCACGCTCAAGTGCAGAGGTGTTCGTTTGTTGATTCTCGTAGACGATGAGCGCGAAAGATGCAGCGAGAATAACCAAGAGGGCTGCCATCGCGAGAAAGAAAATGAGCGCGATGCGCGTGGCGAGACGGTGTGTCAAGGTCGTCATCAAGGGGATTATACTACAAATGCAGCGGCTTTGCCGCGTTCATGCAGGGCGCGTGCAAAGTCATTGCGGCGACTGCACGATCAGATTCAGCGCTTGATCCAAGTGAGCTGCATATGGCGACGTGCTTCAGGCACGCTTCGGAAGGATTGCCGATCCAACAATCCCAAGACGAGGTTATTGATCACTGCCATGGCTTAAGGAGCGGTCCCCCGGCGCACATGATACCCATCTTCGCGCATCGTTTGGTCGCGTCGGTAATGTAAGCGATTCTCAATCAACCACTGACCGCTCCCCACGCCTAAAGGCGGGGGGTTCTGGTGACCGGACGGTCTCTCTC
>VFSW01008881.1_pt1 | contig 14390 bp, 14 predicted proteins | sample 5358111 | NCBI WGS metagenome assembly VFSW01 (sample SAMN11554181, study PRJNA540505) | mine drainage metagenome | isolation source: sediment from site ElyBrook_90M | place: USA: Ely Copper Mine, Vershire, VT | collected 2017 | reverse complement strand
CACAGCACCTTCGCTGCCTTCAGCTTCTGCTGCCCCTCCATGCCCACCTCGGGCAGGATCAGGTGGCGCGAGTAGCGCGCCATTTCTTCGGTGGAAAGCTCAGGGAGGGTGACGGGTTCAGTCATAGTGGACATAAGGTTCCTTCTAAGGATGCGGCTTGTGTCGTGCGCGGTGCAAGGGACGAGCCGTCCAGGCAGTCGCGCATCGCGCCATTTCGTGTAGAAATACCCGTGGCGACTCCAGGTATGCGTGGTCGGCTACTTCTGCGCCGCAAGGCGCGTCCGCCCGTGCGGCCAGCACCCGCCGGCGATGGAGGGAATGATCGTCAGCGTGTCCGACGCTTTCACCGCACTCCCCTCGCGCTCCGGCAAATACCGGACGTCCTCGTCATTCAGGTACAGATTCACGAAAGAGCGCAGCTTCCCTTCGGGCGTGTAGAGGTGCTTTCGGAAATCGGGATATCGCGAGAGCAGCTCCGAAACCGCATCGGAGACCGTCGTTCCATCGACCGTGACATTGGGCTGATTGCCCGTATAGACCCGCAGAGGGGTGGGTATCTCGATAGTCATAGATTGTCCTTGGGTTGGGGACTACAAGCTCTGGTCAGAGAAAAAGGAGACGAAGCGGCGTTAGCGGCACGACAGGCGTCGTGCCATGGTACAGAGACAGCAACCCAGCCCCGCGCAAAGCGCGGTCCGCGAGCCAGTCTGGAAGGGGTTCACCATCTTCATCTTTTATTGTGCAACAAAACCCGGCGCGCTGTCCTGATCCGGTTCCGGTTCGAGCCCGGGGTTGAGTTGCCCGGTCACCTCGATTGGCTCGTCGGCAAAGGCCTTGTCATCCTCGGTCGTACCCGTGAGCAGGAACGAATTCGTCTGCCGCGCCGCGCCCTTCTCCACCGCCGTGATCACGTAGCTGCACCCCAGCCAGTGCGCCTCGGCAAAATCCGTCGGTGACCACTGTGCCGGGTGATCCGGATGCGAATGATAAAACCCGACAATCTCAAGACTCCGCTCACGCCCGATCCGCTGGATCTTCACCAGCTCCTGGGGAGCAATGTTGTACCGGTTGTGCGCTGAATCCGTGCGCGTATTGCCCGCGCGGATCGCGTCCTCCACTTCATTGACGGAGCTGCCATCCTCGGTGAGAAATCGCCCCAGCAGCACCCCGCAGCACTCATGCGGATACGTCTCCTCGCCGTGCTCCCGGATCGCGTCGTAGATCTGCTGACTCAGGCGCAGCACTATTCCTCCCAGAACCGCTCGCTCAGATATTTATCCGCCGCGTCGGGCAAAATCGTAACAATCACGGCTTCTTTTCCCTGCGCGGCCTGCTCTTCGCCGATGCGCAGCGCCGCAACGACTGCCGCGGCCGCCGAAATCCCCACCAGCAGGCCCTCGGTCCGCGCCAGGCGCTTCGCCATCGCGTACGCCGCCTCGGTCTCGACTTCGACGTTGCGATCGGCCAGTTTCGGATCGTAGATCTTCGGCACAATGGCGGTAGCCATGTGCTTCAACCCCTCGAGACCGTGGAAGGGGGAGTCCGGCTGCATCGAGATGCACTCGATCTCAGGATTCGTCTCCTTCAGCCGCCGGGTCACGCCCATGAAGGTGCCGCTCGTTCCCAGGCCGGCGACAAAATGGGTGATCCTTCCATGGGTCTGCTCGAGGATTTCCTTTCCGGTTCCCAGGAAATGCGCGCGCCAGTTGGCGTCGTTGCTGTACTGATCGGCGTAGAAATAGTTCGTATCCGAAGCCGCCAGCTCCCGCGCCTTGCGGATCGCCCCATCGCTGCTCTCCGCCGGATCGGTCCACACCACCTCGGCCCCATAGGCCTTCAGGATTCGCTTGCGCTCCGGCGAGACATTCGACGGCATGCACAGCGTTACGGGAAACGCCAGCGCCGCACCCAGCATCGCGTAGGCAATCCCGGTGTTTCCGCTGGTGGCATCCAGCAGCCGCATGCCCGGGCACAGCTTCTCGCGCCGCATCGCGTCGAGCACGATCGACACCGCCGCGCGATCCTTCACCGATCCGCCGGGATTGGTCCACTCCGCCTTGGCCAGAATCTGTACTCCGGGCAAATCCTCCGCGATGCGCTCCAAACGCACCAGCGGCGTGTTCCCGATGCGGTCGAGCAGCGTCGAGCCCGGTGTCGTCGAGCCAGGCGTCGATCCCGGCAAATTTGCTTTCGTTGCAGCCAATGTAGCCATCGCGAAATCTGCGCTCATTACCAAAGGGCGTATCAGGAAATTGCAGTGCACGCGTGCATGTGCGACCCTTGAAACGGAAGGCCGCTGCTATGGTTCAGTGTAGCCGCTGGCCATTTTCTATGAAAACTGCACTTATGCTTAAAAAGCCGCGCCGGCGCTCGTGGGACACAGTTCTCAGCGAACTCCGCCGCCTTCAATTCGAAGTACAACCGGTCAGCGGGGTCGCAAATCGGCAGCGCATCGCTAAAAATGGCTGCGCCATCGTTCTCGAAAAGGCCGACAACGCCGCCGGCCTGCGCATGGCCGTCCGCCCCGGCCCGGTGTTTGGCGGCGAGATCGCGCAGCTTGTCGACCACGGCTTCCAGAAATTCTTCACCACTGGCAAAGGCGAATTCCCGGCCACCGCGGACCGCCTGAAGAACCTCCACACCTTTGTCGAGGAAATCAAGGAGGTCAGCGGATCGGTGACGCTTTACAACGAAGCACTGGGCACAGTGAGCGACGCGTATCTCTATGACCGCGTGAAGGGCCGCGACCTGCCGGAGAACCAGCGTCCGGTGCCGGCGTGGGATCAGCCGACGAAGGCCTGACTTCCCGCAGCGATCTCACTTCTGGCTTTGCCTGATGCCGGGTGCTAATCTCACCCCATGCAGGTTTCCGTCGAAATTCCGGATGAATTTGCGGGTTACATCGTCCCCGCCGGCTCCGATCCGGCACGCCTGCTGCTCGAGAACTCCGTCGCCGCCGCCTACCGCGATCATCGTCTGACCATGGAACAGGTGCGCCAGATTCTTGGCTTTGCGACGCGCATGGAAGTCGACCCCTTCCTCCAGAAGTACGAGATCTACGACTACACGGTGGAAGACCTGGCTGAGGACGTTGCTGCCTATGATCGCCTGCAGGGCCGTCGAGCCCAGTACAAACCCCCGCGGCCACCGCATGGGGGCCGCTTCCTTCCAATCCAGGCAGTCTCTCAGGCCGCCATCTTGTGCGCCCGGCTCTCGCTCATTCTCGCCATCAGCACAGGCACGCCAAACGCCACCGCGGTGATCGCCGTTGTCGCGACGAGATCGTTCCGGTAGAACGGCAGCGCCGCCGCATAGCAGGCGCTCAGCCCGCCCATGGTGTGTGGATACATGATTCCGCCCACCCATACCGCATAGTTGCTGATCAGGAAGAACGACGTCGACGCCAGCACCGGTGCGCCCACCACCCGCGTGACCGTCACGCGGCGCAGCAGAATCCGGCCCAGCACGATCGCGCCCGCATACCATGCCCACGAAATCAGGTACTGGCTCGTGTGCCACGGATAGTGATACGCAAACACGGTAAGGTAGACATCCGTACCCATCAACGCCAGCACCGGCAGCGCCATCTCGCGCAGCGGCCGCCGCGCGCCAAAGAACAGCAGCCCGGCTCCCACCGCCGTAAAGTTCATTCCCGGAAACGGCACTACCCGGCTCAATACCGCCAGCACCAATAGCAAATATGCGGCCATCATTCCCTCATTCGTCGAAGTCAAAACCTGTACCCATTCTGCGGACCCGGAAATCTTTGGTCAAGGCAGACTTGCAATCCCGTCAAACGCTCGCTTCACGGCACCAACAATCAGGGCCTGGTCCGGTCCCGGCTCCTCACTCCCGGCTCCCAGCTTACCCTCACTTCTGCTCGTGTCCCGCCATGTACATCCCCTCGATCTCCTGGCGCGGCCCCACCACCACCCATCCGCTCAGCGGCGATCGGCCACCATTCCCCGGTGAAGTATAACCAAACCGCAAATCCTGGAACTCCACCGTGTGCCATCCTGGCTGCGGCGGCTCGGCGCCAGGCGCCTGCACCGTTCCCTGATCCTGCACCACCGGCCACTTTCCCCAGTCCAGATACACACGCCCCAGATACGACTGCTTCGCCGCCGCCACGGCGGGCGTCACCGGAGGCTTGTAAATCACATCGGCGTAGTCGTCCGTATTCACGACGTCGCCGATGGTGTAGACCTCCGCGGTCTGAAAGTAATCCTTCGTCTCCATCAGCATCCGCCACCGGAACGGGTTCGCGATGTGCGGTTCCGCCGTGACCCTGATCAGCGGCGCGCGCGTGTAACTCCCGGAACGGACCAGCGCCAGCGCATGATCGCGCTCCGCATTGCGCAGCCCCCAGTACAGCACCATGAACACCAGAGCCGCGACTGCCCAGCCCCTTCCGCGAAAGGCCTTCTTGCGGGCGCCGATCTCGCGATCCGCCAAAGCTAAAATCGCCGGCAACAGCAGCGCCAGCGTCAGCGCCAGCAACAGCCACGGGTCAACGATAAAGACGATGCTCCATGCGTACCACTTCTCGCTGAACGGAAAAAACGGCCGCACCCCATAGTTCACCGTGTAATCCAGCAGGATATGGCTCGTCGCCGCAATCCACGCGCCGAAGAACAGCCAGCCCCACCGGGGCGGGATGATGGGCTCCTTCTTTCGCCATCGATGCAGCAGCCAGATGAAGCCCACCGTTGCCAGCGCCACCACCGGCGCGCCCACAAAGGAATGCGTCCAGCCGCGATGGTGCTGCAGCTCCGCCACCGGCCCGCGATAGCCCCACAGCACGTCCAGATCCGACGCTTCCGCCGCCAGCGTCATCGCCAGCGTGGCGTAGGCCGTTTTGCGATTGAACCCCGAGCGCCCAAGGCACGCCCCGGTGAGGAAATGCGTTACAGGTTCCATGCCTTCTTTCTGGCTACCGGCTTCAGGCTACCGGCTATACCAAAACGGCAAGCGCCGCCCCAACAGCGGCGCTTGTCGGTGCCCGGTGCCCTGAGCCCGGTGCTCTGTCTTTCCTAGACCAGCTTCGCGTCCAGCGTGATCTGCGTGTTGCCCTTGAAGAGACGCGAGATCGGGCAGCCGACTTTCGCATTGTTGGCCGCCGTCTCGAAGCTCTCCGGCGTCGCGCCCGGAACCTTCGCACGCGTGGTCAGACGAATCGCCGTCACCGTGAATCCCTCGTCGGTCTTCTCGAATTTCACGTCCGCAGTCGTCTCCAGCGACTCCGGAGTCAGATTCGCATCGCCCAGCTGCGCGCTCAGCGCCATGGTGAAGCACCCCGCGTGCGCCGCGGCAATCAGCTCTTCAGGATTGGTCCCGATCCCGTTCTCGAACCGCGTCGAAAATGAATATTGCGTATCTTTCAAAACACCGCTCTGCGTGGAAATGGTGCCTTTGCCGTCCTTCAAACCTCCGCGCCAGACGGCGCTCGCCGTACGTTGCATGCTTCTCTCCTTCTGATGTTTGCTGAATTTGGAACCGGATCAACAGACTGGATCACTTATTGGATGCCACCAGCCGCGCACGTCCAGCTCAGGAAAACGCGTCGGGCATCGCCCGCACCATCATATGCGATTTAGCGCCTCCACCGTGTCTCGCGCGTACTGCTGCGCAAAATTCGCCCATCGTCTTCTGCTCATCACTCCTGCTTCATGTCTCTCGCCGATCCCTCACGTATGATTGAGTTTTCATGAACTCCTGGTCTATCGGCGTCGATCTGGGTGGCACCAATCTTCGCATCGCTGCCGTCACCCAGCACGGCGAATCCCTCGACACCATCCATCTCCCCACACGTCTTGCCGCCGGTCCCCAGGCCGTCCTCGACGATATGGCGGGCGCCATCCGCCAGCTCATCGACAAACACGCGGGCGATAATCTGATCGGCATCGGCGTGGGCAGCCCCGGCCCCATCGAGTTACCCCTCGGCGTCCTCCATCATCCACCCAACCTCACCGGCTTCGACGGGCTCAATCTCCGCGTCGAGCTGGAGCGCCGCCTCGACCGCCCCGTCCAGGTCGGCCACGATGCCGCCCTCGCCGCCTATGGCGAATGCCTCCTCGGCGCGGGACGCGCTTACCGCGTCAACTCCCTGCTGATGCTCACGCTCGGCACCGGCGTTGGCTGCGGCATCGTTCTCGACGGCCGCATCTGGAACGGCATGAAAGGCGCTGCCGGCGAATCCGGCCACGGCCCCCTCTTTCCCGACGGCGTCCCGTGCCCCTGCGGCGCGCGCGGCTGCCTTGAGATGTACGCTTCGGCCACCTCCATCGTCCGCCTCGCCCTCGAACTGGGGATGGAACCTCCAGCGTCCGCCGACCCTCCGCATCTCACCGCCTCGCGCGTCGCAGAGCTGGCCACCACCGGCGACGAGCGCGGGCTGCGTGTCTTCGATCAGGTCGGCCAGGCCCTCGGCCTCGCGCTCGCCCACCTCGTCAACGCCCTCGACCTGCCTCTCTACGTTATTGGCGGAGGCGCGGCCGCAGCCTGGCCGCTCTTTGCTCCGCGCATGTTCGCCACGCTGCGTGAAGGCAGCTACGTTTACCGCCAGTCCATGCCGCGCGACCCCAATGTTTTCGAGCCCGGCAAAACGCATGTGGCCCCAGCCCAGCTGAGCGATGCCGGCCTGCTCGGCGCAGCGCTGCTGCCCGTTGCCTCCCGCGCCGCCGTGTCCGTCTGAGCGAACGAGCTGCGCTCCGCCAATCTCCGAACGCGAACCTCGGCCATGCAATAGCCTCCCGGTACCCGAATTCCCGATTCCCTCCCCACAGCTCCTCGTGCTATAACCCTCCTCACCCGGTATCTCACCCGTGAGGAAAGCCCTCCATGAAATCCCACATTGCATTGCTCGCTTCGCTTCCGCTGCTCCTGTCGATGACCGCCGTTGCCGCTGCCCAGAGTACTGAACCGCCTCCGGTAAAGATGGGTCTCTGGCAATACGAAACCACCACCACTGCCGACGCGAACAGCGCGCCCTCTCCCATGGCGCGTGCCCTTGGAGATCACACCACCATCACCCAGTCCTGCTTCACGCCGGAGTCCTGGAGGAAAGGCATGCAGGACTTCCACTCGCGCCAGCAGCGGCCCGACTGTACGCAGTCCAATCTCCAGCAGGACTCCCACCACATCTCCGTCGACGAGAAATGTGCAGGCGACCGCGGTTACACCACAGACGTGCATTTTATGGTGACCTTCGACGACCCTGAACATGCCCACGGCGACGGTGCCATGAAAATGAGCGGCCCTGCTTTTCCCGGCGGCATGGCTATGCACATGAATATGAAATACAAATTTCTCAGCTCCGATTGTGGTGACGTCAAACCCGGCGAAGGCAAAGTCATCCACTAGCAATTGCTATCAGTAAACTTCTGTTAGCCAAAGGCGGTTGGCGACAGACTTTGAGCGAACGGCGGTTAGCGAACAGATTTTCGCCATAGTCTTCTGCTAACCGCTTTTCGCAAAGCGCCTCTCGCCAACTGATGACGCCCGTCCTCGAAACCCCGCGCCTGCACCTGCGCCCCCTCACCCTCGAGGACGCGGCCCCGATCCAGGGCAGCTTTCCCCAGTGGGAAATTGTGCAGTACCTCAACGCCATCGTGCCGTGGCCCTATCCGCCCGATGGTGCACGCACCTGGATTCGCGACCACGCTCTCCCCGCCATGACGCGCGGTGACGAGTGGCACTGGACCCTGCGCCGCAGGGAAGCTCCTCAATCCATCATCGGCGCCATCGGCCTCATGCGCGGCGAGCGCGATCACCGTGGCTTCTGGCTCACGCCGGAGTGGCGCAACCATGGCCTGATGACCGAAGCCGTCACCGCCGTCAACGACTACTGGTTCGACGTCCTCGGCTTCCCCGTTCTGCGCGCGCCCAAGGCCGTCGCCAACGTCGCCTCGCGCCGCATCTCGGAGAAGACGGGCATGCGCCTCATCGGCACCGAGGAACGGCCGCTCGTGTCCGGCCTGCAGGTGAGCGAGATTTGGGAGATCACGGCTGAGGAGTGGCGCGCGTTCCGCGGATCCAGGAAACCTGGCTAGGCCATCGATGTTGCGCGGCGTGAAGCGCGTCCGCCTGGACGCGTCATTCCTCAGAAGTCGCTGAAGGCGTACTGCGGGCTCAACCCGCCCGCCACCGGCGCCTTTGGCTCGCTCGCCAGCTCCAGCACCAGCCGCTCCAGCACCAGCCGCTTATCCGGAGGCTGAGAGCGCAGTTCCAGATCGGCGCGCGCGATCAGCCGCAGCGCCCGCGTCAGCTCGCGCCGCGACTTGTACCGGCGCGCCTGCCGGATCACATCCTCCGCTGCGAACGGCGGCATCCGAAACCCCTGCCACAGCGCCTGCCAGATCGCGCGCGAGTCCCGCACATTCTTTTCCAGAATCACCAGCATCTGCCGGAACGTCCGCGCCAGCATGTACAAGTGCCCGATCGCCGCGTCTTCTCCGCCGTCCGAAGCGTTCAGCAATCCGTGCAGCAGGCTGAGCGCCCGCGCCCGATCCTTCGCCGAAATCGCATCCGTCAGCTCGTACAGCGACCGCTGCTTCGCCGCCAGCACCATCGTCTCCACGTCGCCCAGCGTCACCAGCTTCTTGGGTCCGACGAAGAGCACCAGCTTCTCTACTTCCTGTGCGATCAGCATCATGTCCGCGCCCAGAGAATCGGCCAGCTCGCGCGCGGCGTCCGCTTCGATGGTCACCTCGCGCCGCCTCGCCTCCGCAGCAATCCACTTCAGCGCATCGGCCTCGTCAACACGGGCCAGTTCGACGATCCCGCACCAGTCGCCCAGCGTCTCGCGAATGCGCTCGTAGCGATCCTTGTCCTGCATGTCCATGCGCCGCGGATCGGAAGGGATGCGCAGATGATCGGCCACAAAAATCAGAAGCGCCTGCGGATTCGGCGACTTGAAATACGCGTCCAGCGCCGCGAATTCTTCCTTCTTCGCGCCGCGCGTGTAGAGCTGCTTTAAGTTGCGGATGAACAGCACCTGAAACGGCGCCATGAGCGACGGCGTCTGTGCCCGGTCCAGCGCCTCGAAGATGCTGGTCTCCGCGAGATCCAGTTCCGACAGGCAGAAGTCCCGCATATCGGCGGGGACGAGCGCGTCCAGCACGGCACGGCGGCATCGCTCGTAGAGAAACACCTCGTCGCCCACGAGCACGTACCCCGCCCGCAGCCGATTCTCTTTCACCTCAGCAACAAATCGATCCGTCGCCGCGAATCCCGCGCCCATCGCCTCTCAGTCTACCTGACCGCGCATCGCCGATTGCCGACCGCTCTCTATTGCCTACTGGCTATTGGCTATTCCCTGTTTTTCTCTTCCACACCGCGTAATACGGCTGATTCGACAGCGTCCCGTTGAACCCCGGCACCATCCACGCGTCGTTCCCGCGCTTCAGCTCGAAGAAATATTCCAGCGGAAACGCCGAGTGCGTGTAGTCGCCGGGAATCGTCCCCTTGTAGCTCCGCTCGCTGCGATCCATTTCCAGCCACTGCCAGCGCTCCGCCTGATCCACATGGCGGTAGCGCAGCCTCACTGTGATTTGTTCGGCGGCGACTCCCTTGCCCAGTTCCAGCACAATATCCAGCGGCACTCCCGGCGTAAAGCTCTCCGCCGGCGTGTGCGACGCTGCCACACCTGGTCGACGCGGTCTTCCCGTCGCGTCCTTGACCGCTCGTTCCGCTTCGGGCGGCAACTGCGCGCCCGCGGCGCCTCCGCTTTTCACCTTCTGCTGCATCGCGGCGATGTCCTCATCGATCGCCGGCAGCCGATCCATCCAGTGCCCGCGGCGCATCGGCACATCGCCATAGCCAATGTCCGCGCGATACACACTCTTCGCGCGCGCGGCCATCGTCGCCCACGCCTCGCGCGCCTGCCTGTAGTAGTCGACCGCCTGCGCGCCCACGCCCGCATCGTTCGTCTTCAGCCAGACCTCCCACAGCATCGCGCTGCGCAGTTTCTTCGCAAAGAACCGCCCCAGGCCGATCTGGATCAGCACGTCCTCTTCAATGCGCCGGAATTCCGCCGACCCTGGACGATCCGCCTTCACGCGCGCCTCCTGCAACGCCGGCTCCGCAGCATCGACCAGGTCCTCCAGCCACTGCGCCACTTCAATCGGCGAATACTTCGGATTCGGCCACGCCGCCATCAGGTCCCGTGTCCACTCCACCACCGTCGCAAACAGCCGCGGATCGAGCGGGCTCACCGTGCCGAAACATTTCGGCTCGGGCGTGTCGCCATAGGGAGACTTCTCACTCCCCAACACTACCGGCATGTTCGTATACAGCTCCGGCCAAAACGCATGATTCGACGCCGACGGCAAGTGCGCCGACGTCAACAGCGCCAACATGCGGCTCGCATGCGCCAGCGCCGTCTCCACCGTCTCCGCCCCGCGGCCGAACTCGCTCCGGATCGCGCGCAGCCACGTCTCCGCATCGGCGTCAGGATCGTAGAGCTTCCGCCCCCACACGCGATAGAACAGCTCGAACTTCTTCCAGTCCTTGTCCGGATTGAGGGTCGTGTCGGCGTAGGCGCAGCGGCCACCCGCCGAGCCGGAGCCTTCGCGCCCCTTGAACATCAGCGGCTCGCAGATATCGAGTCCCGCTGCTCCGCAGAAATGCGCCGCCCGCCCGTAGGCCGCCGCCATCTCCGGATCGCAGGAGAGCAGGTGCCGCTGCGTTCCCGGCCACAGCCGATACCACAACTTGTACGGTGCACCCTGCGCATAGAAATCCGCGTAGCCGTAGCGGGTGAAGGAGCGGGATCCACTGCTCAGGCTGAACGGCCCTTTCGCCGCGGATTCCTCGCCGTGCGTTTCGAGCGCGCGAATGTCCGCCTGCTGGTAGCCGAGGCTCTGATGCTCGGCGGAAAACTTCGCGCCCAGCTTCACCGGCATGCCGGTCTCGTGAGCCAGATCGATCATGGTCTGGTTCACGCCCTTGGCGTGCATGTCGATCTCAACTTGCCGCCCGCACCCCTTCACCGCTTCGAAGAGCGTCTTCCAGAAGTCGTAGCTTCCTTCGGGCACACCGCTCTCGCCGTGCACGCGCATGGTGAGCCCCTTGATCTCGGGACATTCGCGCAACAACATCGCCAGCGCGTCGCGGCAATAGGGAGCATGCGTCTCCGGCGATAGCCCCTCAATGCGGTGGTAGGCCTCCGGACTGTCGGTCCACGCATAGGCATGCGTCCAGATTCCCAGCTGAAAGTCCAGACCCCGTGCGCCCGTCTCTGCCGCGATGAACCTGAGCATCGCCAGGTTCCGGGCCTTCTCCTCCGCGCTGACTACGGCCGGTGTCTCGAGGCGCGTCCCGTCCGGCGTCTTCAACTGGACGACCTTCACGCCCGCATAACCCGGCACATCCACCAAATAGGGATAGGGCAAATGGAAATAGTCGTCGGTCACGCCCTTCGGGAAGTCGTACTCCAGGCCAAACGCGAAACAGAAGCGGTTGAAGCGACTCGCCACCAGCGTATCCAGATACCCGCGCCAGAAATCCTTGTCGTAGTACCAGGGCTTGTCTTCCAGCTCGCAGCAGAAATACCGTCCCACGCTGCGCCATTCGTTGGCCGGATGCTCCTCGATCGTGCGCTCGAGATGCAGCGCGTTCTTCAGCTCCGCGCCGAACTCCACGCGCTCGGCCAGCTCCAGCAATCCATAGATGAATCCCCGTGCATCCGAGCCCGACACCAGCACCGCTTGCGCATGGTCGACCTGGCCCGGCGTCAGCCTTACGCTCTCCGCCCCGGCCAGCTCTTCAGACGCGTGAGAAAAATGTTTTGCCAGCTCCGACTTTGGCCCCGCTGCGATTACCAGGAAGTTCGCGCCCGCCGCGTCCTCGAGGGATGTGACGACGTTCGCCGTCGCGCCCTTTGCCGCCGCCGCGTTCGAGAGCCGCTCCGCCGCTCTCCGCACCGGGGCGGTCGATGCCACTGTATCTGCGCCGTCCAGCACGACGAAAAAGCCGCCCGCCGTCGCCGCTCTGGCCCCGTGCGTCAATCCACCCGCGGCCGCCACGCCCGCCAGCTTGAGAAAATCCCGCCGCTTGACACGCCAACCCGACCCAGTTTGCTTCCAACGTGATTCCGTCATCGCAAACAGCCTACACCGGGCGAAGACTGCTGACCGCCGACCGCTATCGGACTAGCTTCGCCGCACCCACCTGCTGCGCCGTCGCGTTGTACAAATGGCATCCGCCCGTCGTTTCCTTAAACCGGAAGTAAGGATGGAAGAACAGCGCCGCTCGCGCATCGCCCGAGCCCTCCGCCAGGTCGGTCAGCCACACCCCATCCGGCTCCGCATGATCATGCATATGCAGCCAGAATCCCTTGTGCAGATTGGCCAGCACTCCGCCCCCAATCTTCAGATCCTGCGTTGACCGGATATTGATATCGATCGGCTCTCCCGTCTCCTCATCCAGCGATATCTTCCCCTGCATCACCTGCGCGAATCGCTGATTCAGGCTCTTCGCCTTGAAACCCGGATTCGGCACGATGTCGTAGAACAGCACGCTCCGTCCGTCCACCTGCTCGCGACGGCCGTTCTCCAACTGCATCGCGCTCATCACCTCTTCCAGCTGCTTGTTTTGCTTGTCGGTCTCCTTCTGCGCGGTTGCCGCATCGCTGTACTTCACCGTCCGCTTCATGACCTTGTCGTCTTCCTTCTTCGTCTCGTCCGGCGACAGATCCTTCCCGTTCTTCGCGAGGGTTCGATCCACCTCCACGCCGTTCACGAAGAACTGCTCCTTGGTTTCGGTTTCCGTCTTTTTTACGTTGCCCTTGCTGTCCAGTTGCGTGGTCTCATCGTTCACGCGGCACTCATAGCGTTCCCGTTCGTGCGCCACCTTTGTCTCGTTGGCGATGGCACGCTGCATCAACTCTGTCGGATTGGGCAGCGGCGCATCCTTCGCCTTCGCCGCTTGCGCTGCGGCAGCCACGCCGCCCGTCAGCGCGAATCCAACGGACCCAATACAAATACCCCACAGCACTCTCATGTCCTTACCCTACGTGACCGGTTGAGCCCGGGTTCCACATCCGTGAGACGTGCCATCCTGCCCCGCGAAAGCAAAGGCGCGGCCTGCTTTTTGCTGAAAGCCGATAGCCGGCACAGGAGCTACTCCCGCAGCGCCTTCATCGGCTCCACAGCCATGGCGCGCCGCGCCGGAACATAGCAAGCCAGCAGCGCAATCGTTCCCAACAACGCCGGCACCGCCACAAACGTTGCCGGATCCGTTGCGCTGACGACGATCATGCTGCGCAGCAGATGCGCCACGCCCAGGCTGGCCGCCAGCCCCACCGCCAGTCCGAGCCCAACAATCCATAATCCCTGGCGGTAGACCATGCGGAGGATGTCGCCACGCCCAGCGCCCAGAGCCATGCGCACGCCGATTTCTCCGGTCTTCTGGCTCACCACATACGAGAGCACGCCATAGACACCCACCACGGCCAGCACCAGGCCGAGCGTCCCCATCACGCCGGCGAGCGCTGCCACCACTTCGTAGAGCAGCAGCCCGTTCGGCGAATACATCGCCTGACGCAGCGTCGTCACCTCGAACAGCGGCAGCCCCGGCGTGAGGCCGTGAATCGCTCCCTCGATCACCGGCGCCATCGCGGCCGCATCGCCCTGCGTCCGCACTTCCAGCGCCAGCAGCAAGTTGAGGTCATGCTGCGTGTATGGCACGTAAAAATACGCCGGCGCCGCGCCCGCCAGACTTCCATAGCGCGCGTCTCCCGCCACCCCCACCACCGTCATCGGATGCGATGGACCGCTTCCCATTGTGAAGTGCCGCCCGATCGGATCCTCATGCGGCCAGTACTTCTCCGCCATCGTTCGGCTCACAATCGCCACATCCGGGCTCTTGTTCGTGTCCGCGTCCGTAAAGCTCCGCCCTTCTACAAGCGGAATCCCCAATGCCCGGAAATAGTCCGTCCCGATCACGTTGTAGCCGATCACCGGTGGTGCCTGTCCCGGCGGCGGCGTGTACCCCTCAATGTTCACCGTGTCTAACCCGATGTCGACCATCCCCATCGGAATCGACTGCGCCACGGTCGCCGCGACCACACCGGGCAGGCTCCGCACCCGCGGCAGCAAATCCTTGTAGAACTCCAGCGACCGCCCGGTATCGTAGCCGATCTCGCTGGGATCCATCATCATCGTCAGTACGCTGCTGGGATTGAACCCCAGCTCGGCATGCTCCGACTGCCGGAGGCTCCGCAGAAACAGCCCCGCGATGACCAGCAGAGTGAGCGCCGCCCCGACCTGAACCGTCACCAGCGCGTCGCGCAACTTGTGGCCGGGTCCCGCAATCCCGCGCCCGCCCTCGCGCAGCACCAGGTTCAGATTCGCCCGCGCCAGGCGGACCGCCGGCACAATCCCCACCAC
>VFSW01008880.1_pt1 | contig 14390 bp, 12 predicted proteins | sample 5358111 | NCBI WGS metagenome assembly VFSW01 (sample SAMN11554181, study PRJNA540505) | mine drainage metagenome | isolation source: sediment from site ElyBrook_90M | place: USA: Ely Copper Mine, Vershire, VT | collected 2017 | reverse complement strand
GCCGACCGCGCGGAACAACTCCAACGCTTGCGCGTAACTCGCCAGCGCCGTGTTCATATCCTTACGGAATTGCTGCACGTCGCCCATCGCCTGAAGCACGTTCGCTTTCAGTTGCCGGTTGTAGTCTTTGCCTACACGCAGCGCATCAGTCAACCATCCTTGCCATTCGTCCCAAATACTAAAAAGCCCCAGCCAGTTGCGCGGCACAGTCGCCAAGCGCGCAAGCAATTCGCCGTCATTCTTTTCGCGCGCCCAGTTCGCGGCGCGGCGCAGGTTGTCCAACTCATTAGAAACGAAGGGAACGTTGTCGGGGATAACCATTGCGTGCTGTTCAAATAACTGGATGAGGAATTCGGCGTGCGCGCGGTTCGCCGCATTGCCCTCACCGCTCTCGTTCAGTTTCGCGGCAGCATAATCTCGCAAAAGATCGTGCAGTTTGAATCGCCCCACCTGCTCCGCATCCATCACGAGCGAGCCGTCCTGCAAGCGTTCGATGCTGGTCCGCGCGTCCGCTTCGCTCTCACCCCATACCGCGGCGGCGGCAACCGGCAGAAAACCGGTCGGCGCAAAAACCGCCAGCGCGCGCCAGCGGCGGCGGTCGGCGTCGTCCAGATCCGCGTAACTCAAATCGATGTTGACGATCACGCTATCTTCGCGCGTTGGCGTCGCGCCGCGCTGCAATTCTTTCATGCGATTGGCAAGCGATTGGTTGAAAGCGGCAATCGGCGTCTTGGAAAAATGGAGTTGTTTCCGCAACCGGCTCGCGGCAATGTCGAGCGCGAGCGGAAGATAGCCGCACAAGCGGCACAGTTCGCTCGCGGCATCTGGCTCGCGGTCGAGCGCGCCGCCTAGATCGTGCGCCTCGCGTAGGAGTTCGAGCGACTGCGACTCCGTCATCACGTCGAGTTCGAACACGCGCGCGCCGATGCCAAGTTCGCGTTGGCGCGAGGTGACGAGTGCGGCGCACGGCGGCGAGGGCGGTAGGAGAAATTTGAGCGCGGGGATCGTGGATCTGTACACGTCGTCAAAAAAGACGACGGCTGGATTCGCGCGGAACGCGGCGAGGAGCATCTCGTAGCGGCTCTCGTCGGTCGCTGCGGGTGGAAGCGTGATCCCCAGCGCGCGAGCGAGTTCGTTTTGCAGGTCGGCAAGCGGACGATTGAAAACGCTGAGCCAAACGACGCGTTGCTTTCCTTCGCGTTCGAGCACGCTGCACAGATGCTTTGCCAATTCCGTCTTGCCGATGCCACCCATCCCCGCGACGCCGACAATCGCGACGGCGGTTTGCGATTCGAGCGCGGCGCGCACGTCGGTTTGGATCTTGCCGCGCGGGACATAGTGCGCGGTGCGCGAGGGCGGCGCGGCGCTGCCGGCGGGAGGCGGCGTGTTCGGCGCGGTGACCACAGTGTCGACGTGTTTGATGTACGTACCATCAACACGCACGTTGTCTGAATTGTCGCCCAAATTGATTTGGGCGTAGTCGCCTGTGTGGTCAACCGAGCGCGTGGCAGGCGGAGGAGCGACCGGCGCGGGTGGCTTGTCGTCGCCGGGCTTGAATGTCGCTTCGGCGAACGGCGTCTTGACCTTCATCTCGCTGACGCCAAACTTGCGCCTACGAAACCACACAATGAAGAGCGTGACGGCGATGATGACGATGATCGCCGCGAGCCAGACGAGCGGAGGCAATTGAGCGAGACTGTCCAGCATCGTTGCTCCAATCGCGCGCCAGATTTCGTTCCGATGAGGATTATACCACGCAACCGCGCGGAGCGGAAGGGCGCGTAGGGGCGAGCCGGCGGCTCGCCCCTACCATTCCAACGCGCCGAATCCGCGGGGACGAAATGTCATGCCATTCGTAAGGGCGAGGCATGCCTCGCCCTACATCCGCCGGTTCCGCACGCAAAAAGACCTGGAAGGTTTTGGAAACCTTCCAGGTCTTGGTATCTAGAACCTCTTGCGGTTGCCGGAGAAGCCGCCGCCGCGGCTGCCGCCGCGTCCGCCGCCACCACCACCGTAGCCGCCGCGTCCACCGCCGCCGCCGTAACCCCCACGACCACCACCGCCGCCGCGCTCTTCGCGTGGGCGCGCCAGGTTGACCGTCAAGCGGCGTCCATCCAGCTCATACTCGTTGAACATCTGGATCGCCTTTTCCGCTTCGGCTTGCGTATTCATTTCGACAAAGCCGAAACCCTTGGGTCGCCGCGTGTCACGGTCCAGGATCAGCGAGACTTCTTTGATCTCGCCCGCCTGGCTGAACAATTGCCGAAGCTGCTCTTCGGAAATGTTGTAAGACAGATTGCCGACGTACAATTTCGATTCCATTTGGAATTCTCCTTTTAATTGATTGGTTGATCGATCACGAAAGCGCGAGCGATTTCTGCCGCGCCTGCCGGTTCGCCTCGACGTAGCGCCGGATCGACTCGCCGTCCGGCTGCGCGAACTGCGGCGTGCTATAGTCGATCCCGGCAAGTCGGCGTCGCTCGATCTTTTGCTTGAGCACCACTTCGATGCGTCGGACCATCGCCTCGTCCGTCGGCGTGACCAGCGTGTACGCCTTACCGGCGGCTTGCGCGCGCCCGGTCCGTCCGATGCGATGCACATAATCTTCCGGCTGCATCGGCACATCGTAATTCACGACGTGCGAAATGCCTTCCACGTCGATCCCGCGCGCGGCGATGTCGGTAGCGACCAGCACGCGCGAATGACCTTGCCGAAACGCCTCCAGCGCGGCGATACGCTGATTCTGCGAACGATCGCCGTGAATCACGGCGGCGCGGATATTGGCGCGCTGCAATTGTTTGACCACGCGGTCCGCGCGGTGCTTGGTGCGCGCAAACACCAGCACGCTATCCATCTCCTCCTCTCGCAGCAGGTGCTGCAACACTTGCGCTTTCAAATGCTCCGGCACCGGAAACAGCGTCTGCGCGATCGCTTCCGGCGCGGGCGCGGTCTCCATCTGAATCCGCGCCGCGTGGCGCGTCACTTGCGCCGCAAGACTCTGGATCGCTGGAACGAGCGTCGCCGAAAAGAGCATCGTCTGACGCTCGCGCGGCAGCAATCGCTCGATCCGCCGAATGTCCGGCAAAAAGCCCACATCGAGCATCCGGTCGGCTTCGTCCAGGACGAAAATCTCCAGCGCGGCGAACGAGATATTCTTCCGCTCGACGTGATCGATCAGGCGTCCCGGCGTGGCGATGACCACGTCGACGCCGCGTCGCAGCGCGTTGATTTGACTTGCCATCGGCACGCCGCCGTAGATGGCGGCGACGCGCAAGCCGGTTTTCCCGCTCAATTCTTCCGCGTGCTCCGCAACCTGCAGCGCCAGTTCGCGCGTTGGAACGAGGATAAGCGCGCGCACTTGGCGCGCGTGAGCCGGCGCGGCGAGCAATCGCTGCAATAGCGGCAGCAGGTACGCCGCCGTCTTGCCAGTGCCCGTCTCCGCCGACCCTAAAATGTCTTGACCTTCCAGCGCCGCCGGAATGGTGGCAAACTGAATCGGCGTGGGCGCGGAAAAGCCCAGTGCCCGCACTCCTTCTTCAAGGCGCGGGTCAAGACCAAAACGACTAAAACTCATGAAACTCCTATGTGCGGTAAAATGTGCCGAGGTGATCAACCGCGAGGAACACATCGGTCGCAAATCAAAGTCGATTGCGAGTGTCAGGGGAGCAAAAAGGTGAAAAAAGCCGCCCGAGGGACAAGACCCGGGCGGCGTAGATTGACCGGATTCACTTGACTCTAACGGTCACCAGTATACCACAAGTCAGACCGATAAGCAAATCGGTAATTGGCAGCGATTACACGCAACTGCCAATTGTCAATTTTCAATTGGCTCACGGATTCCGCGAAATCAGTGGGAAAAAGTATGTCCACGGCATCGGCATCGTCGACGCGAGATCGTACGCCGCCTTGATGTCGATGCGTCCGTACCCATAGACATTGTTGGGTACCTGAGTCGCCGAATCGCCGCCGCAGCCCTGCGAGGAAGTCAGATGCACAGCGCTTTGCTCCAGCACCGATTCGGTCTGATCGACATTCCGCGCGAACTGCGGGAACGCCGACCACAACAGCACCACCGCGCCGGCAACGTGCGGCGATGCCATCGACGTTCCGCTTTCGTACGCGTAAGCGTTCGTCGGCACGCTCGAACGGACCACCACGCCCGGCGCAGCCAACTCCGGCTTGCGGAAAGTGACTCCATCAACCGTCGTCGGTCCGCGGCTGCTGAACGCGGCAATCGTATCGGTCGAGTCCGTCGCGCCGACGGTAATCGCCGATTGGTAGACGGCAGGCGGGTCGGTCACGGTCGAGCACACCGATCCGGAATTGCCCGCCGACACCGCCATAAACACGCCTGCCGCGCGCAGACTGTTCATCGCCCAAAGCAAACTGTCGGTCACGCACGTCTCGCTGGGCGGACAGCCGTACGAATTGCCAACCGCGTCCGGGCGCAGATCGGGATTTGCATTGTTGCCGCTCAAATCGGTCGGCGCGAGAAAGAACTGCATACACTCGATGTACGTGCTGGGTCGTCCAACGCCGTCGTCCATATTCCGGCATGCGATCCATTTCGCGCCCGGCGCAACGCCGATCTGATTTCCCGCACCGTCATCGCCGATGCCGGTGCCCATCGTGTGCGTGCCGTGACCGTAATCATCGCAGGGCGCTGGCAGGTTGTACCCACACACATTTCCGCCCGGATTGATCTGCGTGTGGATCGCGTCCCACCAGTTGTAATTGTGGTCTGCGGTCACGCCGTTCCAGCCGCGATAATGCGAAATCAGCGCCGGATGGTTCCACTGCACGCCGGTATCGGCATTCGCGTAAACCTCTCCCTGCCCCGTGTCACCGAGCGCCCAGACCGCCGGCGCGTTCACCTGGCTCACATTCCATTCGATACCCGTCGGTGCCGCGGGCGCGCGCGGCGATAACGGCTGTTCCAACTGCGCCTGAAACGCGCGGTCCGATTCAACCTCCAGCACGTCCGAACGCGCCAGCACCGCATCGAGCACCGCGTGGTTGCCGGTCACCGCCAGCATATTGACGATCCAATACGCGCGATACGTCGCGCCGAGCGCGTCCAACTGCGCGCGCAAGCCGGCTTGCGTGGCGTCGGCAGTCTGCCGAAGCGCGCTGTAGACCATCTGCCCCTGCGCGACCCGATTGGGCGCGCGTGCGCCCACCGCGCGCGCGTCCGCCTGCGACCTTAGAACGACGAGAAAATGCGCGGTCTGCCCGTCCGCCGTATCCGCCACGACGCGCGGATCGACGCGCGGGCGCGCGGTCGCCGTTGCCGCCGCAGCGGACGCGCCGAGCAACAGCGTCAGCACGACCAAGCCCGCCAGAATCAGGCGATTCACGACTGCCGCTCCAACGCCTTGAGCAGAACGCACGCGCTTTGCTCCCACGAGAAACGCTTGATGTTCTCAAACCCATGCGCGATCAACTTGCCGCGCAGCGCGTCGTCGCTGAGCGCGCGCTGTATCGCGCCGGCAATCGCGTCGACGTCGAACGGATCGACGAGGAGCGCGCCGTCGCCGGCGACTTCCGGCATCGATGAGGTCATCGAGCAAACGACCGGCGTCCCGCACGCCTGCGCCTCAAGGACCGGCAGACCGAAACCTTCATACAGACTCGGAAACGCCAGCACGCGCGCGCCGCCGATGAGCGCGGGCAGATCGGACGCCGACACGTAATCGAGAAACGAAACTCGCGATTGGAGATTCAGCTCCTTCGCCCGCGCCAGGATCGAATCGTACAGCCAGCCCCGCTTGCCGACAATGAGTAATTTGTAATTTGTAATTTGTAATTTACCAAACGCCTCGATCAGGCGCGCATAGTTTTTGCGTGGCTGAAGCGTGCCAATCGCGAGGATATAGTCACCGTCTATGCGAAAGCGCGATTTGATTTCTTCGATGCGCACGGCATCGCGCATCGGCTGAAATCGCTGCGCGTCGTACGCGGGATAAACGACCGTGATCTTCTCCGGCGCGACGCGATAGAATTGCGCCAGATCGTCGCGCGTTGCCTCCGAATCCGCCAGCAGATGTGACGCCGCGCGCGCGTTCCATCGCGCCGCCCAATTGTGGTACAACCGCTGCCGAGCGGGGTACGCCTCGGGAAAACGCAGTTGTCCCAGGTCGTGCACAGTGACAATCGAACGACGCGGGTGGACGAGCGGCAGCACGTGCGCGGGGACCCAGAGCGCATCGGGCGAGCGCGTGAGCATTTCGAACGAGAGGCGCGCGTGCGTCCACAGACGCGGAAACGGGATCGCGCGAATTTCAAGGTTGGACGCTGCGCCAAAATAATCGCGCGGCGCGCTCTGCCGCGTGTAGAGGCGATACTGATTCTTGTCGTCGAGCGCGAGCAGCGCGCGGACCAATTCGCGCGAGTAGGTTTCCGTACCGGTGGGCGCGTCACTTAGCGCACGGCTGGCGTCAATTCCGATCAACATGGTCAGAAAGTAGACAGGTAGAATCGTAAACAGGTAAACAAGTTTCCTTGTCTACTTGTCTACCTGTCTCCCTAGAACTCGCTCGATCTCCTCCACCGCGATCACGCCCACGCGCAGCACGCGCGGCGGGTCCGTCGTCACGTCGACGACCGTCGATGGCACGTTGCCGCGCGTCGCGCCGGCGTCCAGGATGACCGGGATGCGCCCGTTCAACTGCGCCAGCGCCTCCGGCGCGCTCGCCGGATCGCGCGCGCCGGAAAGATTCGCGCTGGTCGTCGCCAGCGGCGCGCCAACCGCGTCGATCAGCGCGCGCGTCGTTGGATGATTGGGCACGCGCACCGCGATGCTGTCGCCGCCGGCGATCAGAATCTTGGGCACGCGTGGCGCCGCCGGGACGACGAGCGTCAAGCCGCCGGGCCAGAATTTTTCGGCAAGCCGGCGCGCGGCTGGAGGAATGTCGCGCGCGACCAACTTCAGGTCAGCCGCGTTCGCCAGCAAGTACGGAATCGCCTTATCGCGCGGGCGGTCTTTGACGACGTACAACTGCTCGATCGCGCGTTCGTCGAAACCGCTCGCGCCCACGCCGTAGACCGTGTCGGTTGGGAAGGCGATCACCTTGCCGGCGCGCAAAAGCCGGACGGCGTGCCCAAAGGATTCGGTATCGGTAGCTAAAAGTATTTTGGTTCTCATATATTCTTGACGGAGGACCGATGACGGTCGATGAATTCGTCGCCCGCCATCGGTCTTCCGTCACGCATCGCTCCTCAACACAAATTTCTCGATCACCGCCGCCGCGCCGTCGTCTGACGCAGTCGGCGCGATGAAATCGGCAATGGCTTTCACGCGCTCTACCGCATTGCCCATCGCGACGCCCAGCCCCGCCCATTCGATCATCGAAATGTCGTTGCCTTGATCGCCAATAGCAATGACCTCTTCGCGCGGGATGCCCCAGCGTCGCGCGAGCCATGCGACCGCGTTGCCCTTCGACACGTCGCGGTGCGTGAGTTCGACGTAGCGCGGGAACGATTGCACGACCTGCAACTGCGCGCTAAAGCGCTGCGTCAGTTCGCCCAGCAGCCGCGTCGTCGTGACTTCGCTGTTGACGAAGACGATTTTCTGCGGCTCGCCCCACAGCGACTGGGCAAGATCGGGGACGACGTGAAAATGATTGTGGTAACTGCCGACAAAACGCATCGCGTCTTCCGTTCCGCGCGGCGCGTAAAATTCTTCGTCCAAACAAGCCAGCACCGTCACGTCCGCCGCTGCCCACGCAATCACCTGGCGCGCCAGATCGAGCGGCACGGGCTGCTGGTACCACATCTCGTTCGTCTGCCCATCCCGGATCGTTGCGCCGTGATCGCAGATCATTGGCGACGCCAAACCGAGTTCGCGCGCGAACGGAACGGCGGTACGGAACATTCGCCCGGTTGCAATAACGATACGGACGCCGCGTTCTTGCGCGCGCCGCACCGCTTCGCGCACGCGCGGCGTGAACGGCTGCTGCTCGGCGCGCAACGTCCCGTCAAGGTCGGCGGCGATCATACGGTATGGCGTCGTCATTCGCCCGCATCGCCCAATTCAATCTCGATCACGCGATCCAAACCCTCCATATCGCGATGCAGCGTCACCGCTGCGCGCGGCAACGTCTGCCGCGCCAATTCAACCGCTGACTTGCCCTGTTCTTCCGAAATTTCGAGAAATGCGACCGCGCCGCGCGCGGCGTGCCTTCCCAACTGCGCGAGCAACCGCCGCATCACCGCCAAACCATCTTCGCCGCCATCGAGCGCGACGCGCGGCTCAAAGGCGCGGATTTCGCGCGGCAGTTCGGCAAAGCGTTGGCTGGGGATGTACGGCAGATTGGACGCCAGCACATCGAACCGCTCAACCACTGGCTCCAGCAAATCGCCTTGCCGGAATTTCACGCGCGACTCAAGTTCTAACCGCGCGGCGTTGATCTGCGCGACCGCCAGCGCGTCGGGCGAGATGTCCGTTGCGAGAATCTGCGCGTGCGGCAAGTTGTGCGCCAGCGCGAGCGCAATCGCGCCGGAGCCGGTACCGACATCCACGATCACCGGCGCCGCGCGCGCGGCGGCAAGCGCAAGCTCGACCAGCGTCTCCGTCTCATGCCGCGGAATCAGCGTGCGGCGGTCGACGACGAAATCGAGTTCGTAGAATTCTGCATGACCGAGAATGTACGCCAGCGGCTCGTGCTGCGCGCGCCGCGCGACGTTCGCGGCGTAGCGCGCGGCGCGTTCGGGCGACATCGTTTCATCCAGTCGCGCCAGCAGCAACGCGCGCGTGGTTTCGAGCGCGTGCGCGAGCAGCAATTCCGCCTGCAAGCGCGCCTCGTGGTATTCCATCGTCGCGCCGAGCGCGCGCGTCGCGTTGACCAGGATTTCCTGAACCGTTTCCGGCTTGAAAATAAAAACGTCCCGCGTCAATCCAATCCTCGAATCGCTGGATGCAGCAGCGCGAGCGCGGCGAGCAGCGCGCTGAACGCGCCGCCGATCACGAACACCGTCGCCGCGCCCAATCGATCGGTCGCCCAGCCCGTGATGCCGAATCCAATTGGCAGCAGCACGAAAGAACCTAGCATATCGATGCTCGACACGCGCCCCAGCATTTCGCGTGGCACCAGTTCTTGCAGCGTGTTCGTCCAGATCAAACTAAAGAACGCAATCGAGCCGCCGAGAACGAGCGCGGCAATTGAGACGCCGATGATCGAAATCGGCAGTCCGTACGCCAACACCATCACGCCGCCAACAATCGTCGCGCAATACGCCACCAGCCCGCGCCGCCGAATTTTCTTGAATCGTCCCAGCCATACCGCGCCGAGAATCGAGCCGAGCGCAGCCATCGAGTACAGCCAACCGAGCGCGTTCACGTCCGCGTGCAGCGTATCTTTGACGAGAAATGGCAGCGCGACGCTCGTGGGACCGCTCAGCGTGATATTGCTCAACGCGAAAATCGAAATCGTGATCCACAACCACGGCGAGGCGAACACCGCCGCGACGCCGGCGCGAAAATCGCGGAGCGCGCTGCCGCCGGGCGCGTTGCTGGGCGCGCCGGCGCGCGCGCCGAACAACGGAATGAGACACGCGGCAGAAACGAAAAACGATACGCCATCGAACGCAAACGCCGTCGAGGTCCCTCCTTGCGCGACGATGAGCGCGCCGAGCGCGGGTCCCACGATGCCGGTGATCTGCGCGCTCAGACTCGTCAGCGAGTTGGCGCTTGGCAAACTATCGGTTGGCACGATTTCGGGCACGATGGCGGTGTACGCGGGCTGAAAGAACGCATCGACAAAACCGAACACGATGCTGGCAATGTAAATGTGCCAGATCTCGAGCGACTGCGCGAAGGCAAGCGCGGCAACCGCCGCAACCAGCGCGCCGCGCAACACATCCGATGCGAACATCACGCGTCCGCGCGGCAGACGGTCCACCGCGACGCCGCCGACGAGGAGAAACACGAGCATCGGCGCGAACGAGAAGATGAGCACCGTACCCATCGCCGTCGCGGAGCCGGTTTTCTCCAGCACCCACCACGCCAGCGCGATGCGATACAAACTGTCGCCGAGGCGCGAAATCGTCTGTCCGCTCCACAGGAATGCAAAGGCGCGATGTTTGAGCGATCGGAACAATTCCATGATCTATTTGGCGCGTGTCGGCGTTGGCGTCGTGGTCGACGACAGAGTCGCCGTTGTCGTGGTGGTTGCGGTTGGAGTCGCCGTTGGTGTCATCGTTGGAGTCAATGTTGGAGTAAGCGTCATGGTTGGAGTTCTCGTTGACGTTGGCTTCGGCGTGGGAGTAAACGTTGGCGTCACGACCGGCGTGATCGGAGGCCAATAATCAAAGAAATACAAACCGTAGTACAGCCGACCTTTGGGGTCACCCGGCGGCGACTTCCATTCAATCGTCAAAGTGAATTTGTCGTCGTTCACCAAACGCTGCACATCCCAATCGCTAAACATACCGCGCATCTTGACCGCCGCGCCGGTCTGGTCGTGCGTGCCGGTCCAGTACGAATTATCGACATAGTGGCGCGCGCCGTGAGTCGGGTCAAGATCGTTCGTCGTCGCGCCCAACACCTCACGCGCGATTTCAAGCGCGCGCGGATCGGGCGGATCGTTCTTGTGCTCGGCATAGGAAGAATATCGACTCAACAACTGTTCGTCAGTGTAATCGACCGTCCCGCCGAATCCTTTCTCCACGCGATTCCGCATCGTCCATGCGATTGCGGCGTACGCCTCCGACTTGAGCGGCTCGGGAAAAATCTGCGCCTCATAAGTTGCGACATTGGCGACTACTGAAACTTCGGCATCGGTAAAGCGCGGCGCCGGCGTTTCCGATGGAGCAAGCGCAGGTATTCCCGGCAGCGCGGACTGCCCGGACGACGAGATCGCATAGAGCACTCCCAACACCACCACGGAGCACGCCACGGCGACGAGCATGCCTACGCTCTGCTGAGTTGATTTCACCGCGCTCCTGTCCGATCAACCCACGACGATGCCAGTGTCCTTCAGTTTTGCGCTCTGGTCGTCCGAAATCAACGCGTCGATGATTGCGTCGAGGTCGCCATCCAGAATCTTGGGTAAATTGTGCACCGTCAAACCGATGCGGTGGTCGGTCAGCCGGTCTTGCGGGAAATTGTACGTGCGAATCTTTTCCGAACGTTCGCCCGACCCGACCTGCGCGCGGCGCGATTCGGTGATCTCGCGCTGCTGCTTTTCGATTTCCATCTCGTACAGTCGCGCACGCAGAACGCTCATCGCGCGAATCTTGTTTTGCAGCTGCGAGCGCTGGTCCTGGCACGCGACGACGATGCCGGTCGGCAGATGCGTGATCCGCACCGCGGTCGCCACCTTTTGCACGTTCTGCCCGCCGTGCCCGGACGCGTGAAAGATGTCGATCTTGATTTCGTCGGGCTTGACATCGATCTCTACGTCGTCCACCTCCGCCAGCACCGCGACGGTCGCGGTCGACGTGTGGATGCGCCCCTGCGCTTCGGTCTGCGGCACGCGCTGAACGCGATGCACGCCGCTTTCGTACTTCATCCGCGAGAACGCGCCCTTCCCTTTGATTTCGAAAACAACTTCCTTGAATCCCTTCAAGCCGGTGCGGTTCTCGTCGACCAATTCGACTTTCCAGCCCTTGTCTTCCGCGTACCGCGTATACATCCGATACAAATCTGCCGCGAACAGCGCGGCTTCATCGCCGCCCGTGCCAGCGCGAATTTCGACGAACACGTCCTTGTCATCGCGCGGGTCTTTGGGCAAAAGGAGGACGCGCAGCTCTTCGAGCAAACGCGATTCGTCCACTTCCAGATTCGCTGCCTCTTCCTTCGCCATCGCGCGCAACTCTTCTTCCGACTCGTCCCGCGCAAGCGCGCGTGTCTTTTCGAGCGCGTCGTGCGTCGCCTTGTACTCGCGATACTTGGCAACCGTTTCTTCCAAGTTGCTGATCTCGCGCGTCACCTCGCGCAAACGCGTCTGGTCCGACGTGATGGCGGAGTCCGCCATCGAGTTATGCAGTTCGTCGTAGCGTTTTTCGATCGCTGCCAGTTTATCTAACATCAAAACCCCTGAGTTGAACCGCGAAGACGCGAAGGTCGCGAAGAAAACTCTTTAAGATTTCCTTTGCGTTCTTAGCGCTCTTCGCGGTTTATGATCTTAGTTTTACTCGGCGCAGAACAAAAATTATTTCTTCCGACCTGAGCGCCGTCGTAACAAGAAAATACACCGCGCCGCCGATCACCATACCGACGACCGCGACGAAAGCCGCACTGCGTGCCGCAAACAGATGATCGAACAGCACGAGCGCCGCGCCCATCACCGCCGACGCGCCGACAACGCGCGCGAGCGATGCGGCAATCCGCCGCGTATCCAGATCGCCCATTCGCTGCTGGAGAATCACCAGCAGCGTCAGCATTTCCAGGATCGTCGCGATGGAATTGGCGAGCGCCAGTCCGCCCTGTGCCAGCGGCGCGATCAAAAGGAGACTCAGTACGACGTTCAGCCCCATCGCGCCAACGCCGACGACGACCGGCGTCTTGGTGTCGTGCATCGCGTAAAAGGCGCGGGTGATGATCTCCAAGCCCGAGTGCGCGAACAGCGCGAGCGCGTAGAATTGCAGCGCCCACACCGTTTCGGCGGTGGACTGTGCGTTGAACTCGCCGCGCTGGAACAACAGCGTGACGAATGGACGCCCCAGCACGAATATGCCTACCGCCGCCGGAATCGTCAGATAAAAGGTCGCGCGAAGCGCGGTGGAAAACGTTCGCCGGAAATCCGCGTGCTCGCGACGCGCGGATTGCTCGGAGAACGTCGGAAACACCGCGGTCGCCAGCGACTGCGCGACCACGCCTTCGGGCAAGAGCATAACGCGCCACGCGTACCACAGCGCGGCGATGCGCCCCGCCGGCAGCGCCGACGCGAGAATCGTGTTGACCAGAAAATTGATCTGCACCGTGGCGATGCCGAGCATCCGCGGCAGCATCAGCCGCATCACCTCGCGCACATCGGCATTGTCCAGCCCCAGCGCCGGCGTGTACTCGATCCGCTGGCGCAAGAGCCACGGAACCTGGACCAGCAGATGCAGCACCGCCCCTGCCACAACACCGGCAACCAGCCCGTAGACGCCCATCGTCGGCGCGAGGAAGAGCGCGCCCGCGATGATCGCCAGGTTGTACGTTACCGGCGCGAGCGCGGGAAAGACAAAATGCTGATGTGAGTTGAGAATGCCCATCACGACGCCGCTGACGCCGAAGATGATCGGCGTAATGAGCATCCAACGCATCAGGTGCGCGGTCAACGCTTGGTCCGCTGGCGCGAATCCCTGCGCGACCGTCGCGGCGACGACCTGCGGCGCGAACAGCGCGAGCAGCGCGGCGATCACTGCCAGGACGATTACCGCCAAATTGAGGATGCCACTCGCCAGCCGCCACGCGCGCCGCGTATCGCCGAGCGCGAGCGCGCCGGCAAACGTCGGAATGAACGCGGAAGCGAGCGCGCCGCCGGCGAGGACGTTAAAGATAAAATCGGGAATGGTGAACGCGGCAAAGTACGCGTCCAGCGCGCGCGATGTGCCAAACTGATGGCTGATCACGATGTCGCGCAGTAGACCCAGAACGCGACTCGTGACAAAAAAGAACATCACGATGGTCGCGGCTTGAGCCAGCCGGCGCGGACGCGCCGCGGGAGTCGCTTCGGCAGAAATCACGTCCGCATTATAACACGAGCATCGTTATCTGTGTAATTGCAGCGCGTGCGAACGAGGATTGGAGGCGACATCGATTCCATTTGCCAAAACAGCCGAATGGGTGTATTATCGCCTCCGTCAGACAAGAACTCATCGGAGGAATTTCCATTGGCAAACACACACGCCGCTGAAAAAGCCATTCGCCAAAGTGCGCGTCGGCGCGTCCGCAACCGCGTGGTTCGCACGACGACCCGCACGGAGGTCAAGAACGCTCAGGCGTTGATCGCCGCGAGCGATACCGCCGCGGCTGAAAAAGCCACGGTCGAAGCGATCAGCGCGCTCGACAATGCCGCGAAGAGAGGCGTCATCAAGCGCAACAATGCGGCGCGCCGCAAATCGCGCTTGATGAAAAAGCTGAATCAGCTCCGCGCTGCGAAAAAGTAACAAACCACGCGAAGGTCGAGAACCCGGCGCAACTTGCGGGATGAAAGACCTTCGCAAGATTACGCTCCACCCTTTCCGCCACGAGGCGAGATTTCGATCTCGCCTTTTTCTTTTCTCCGATTTTCTTAAAGTTTCGCTAATCCCCTTGACACAGAACACCTGTTCGGATTATAATAGCACCAGATAGAACAAAGGTTCCTTCGAGAAAAGCATTTCGGGTGAATTGATATGTCCAACTTGAAACCCTGCCCGTATCGTCAGGTGGATGACGACGGGCACATCCTCTGCGATAA
>VFSW01008879.1_pt1 | contig 14391 bp, 14 predicted proteins | sample 5358111 | NCBI WGS metagenome assembly VFSW01 (sample SAMN11554181, study PRJNA540505) | mine drainage metagenome | isolation source: sediment from site ElyBrook_90M | place: USA: Ely Copper Mine, Vershire, VT | collected 2017 | reverse complement strand
TTTGAGCATTGAGGCGGCGCGGTCCCGTTCCTGTGGTGAGAAGGTCAGGTTAATCATGGTTCGTGAAACTCCGAACCGGCCAAACGCAGGCGCCGGAGAGTTCCGATCTATTTCGCAATCTGTTACGCGTGAGTCGTCGCAGCCGCGCCTGCCTTGGCCGCAACCTGCAAACGAACCCGCGCGCGCTCAAGAGCGTCCTGCGCCCGCTTCCAATCCACGCCGGGATCATTTGGAGTTGTGAAACGCTTTTGGGCGCGGTCGCGCGCCGCTTGCGCGCGGGCCGCATCAATTTCCTCCGCGCGTTCGGCCCCATCGGCCAAAACGATTACGCGGTCCGACAGCACTTCCACGAATCCGCCGATCGCCGTGCAGGAAAATTCGCGGTTTCCCACGCGATAAGTAAGTTCGCCGATTCCCATCTCCCCGAGCAGGGGCGTGTGCCCGGGCAACACGCCAATATAGCCGCCGAGCACGGGGATCTGCGCTTCCGTCACCGTTTCGCGCACCACTTGCCGCGACGGGGTTACCACTTCGAGTGTGAATGTGTCAGCCATAAAATTCTGTGATTCGTGAATCGTAACTCGTGAAACTACCTTGGGGGGCACACGGCCCACCGGTTTTCACGATTCACAAATTACGAATCACGTCCTCACGCCTTCGCCGCCATCTTCTCGGCCTTTTCGCGAGCCTCTTCGATGGTGCCGACCATGTAGAAGGCCTGCTCGGGCAGGTCGTCGTGCTTGCCTTCGACGATCTCCTTGAAGCCGCGCACGTTGTCCGCGATCTTCACATATTTTCCTTCAAGGCCCGTGAACTGCTGCGCCACGAACATCGGCTGCGACAGGAACTTTTCAATCTTGCGGGCGCGCGCCACGGCCTGTTTATCCTCGTCGGAAAGTTCCTCGATGCCGAGAATGGCGATGATGTCCTGCAAATCCTTGTAGCGCTGCAGGACGCCCTTGACGGCGCGGGCCGTGTCGTAGTGCTCGTCGCCGACAATGCGCGGATCGAGAATGCGCGAGTAGCTGGCGAGCGGATCCACCGCGGGATAGATGCCGCGCTCGACGATCTGGCGGCTAAGATTTGTGGTCGCGTCCAGGTGCGAGAACGTCGCTGCCGGAGCGGGGTCGGTATAGTCGTCGGCAGGCACATAGATCGCCTGCACGGAAGTGATCGAACCATGCTTCGTGGATGTGATGCGCTCCTGCAGTTCGCCAATCTCCGTGTTCAGGTTGGGCTGGTATCCCACGGCAGAAGGCATGCGCCCGAGCAGCGCCGATACTTCCGACCCTGCCTGCACGAAGCGGAAAATGTTGTCAATGAAGAGCAGCACGTCCAGGCCCTCTTCATCGCGGAAATATTCGGCGACGGTAAGTCCCGTCAGGCCGACGCGCAGGCGCGCACCGGGCGGTTCCGTCATCTGCCCATAGATCAGTGCGGCGCGGGACTTCTCCGAATCGCCGGGAACGACCACGCCCGACTCGGACATTTCCAGCAGCAGGTCGTTGCCTTCGCGCGTCCGCTCTCCCACGCCCGCGAAGACCGATACGCCGCCGTGCTTCATGGCGACGTTGTGAATCAGTTCCTGAATCAAAACCGTTTTACCGACTCCTGCTCCGCCGAACAGGCCGATCTTTCCGCCCTTCAGGTAGGGCTCGAACAGGTCCACGACCTTGATGCCCGTTTCAAACATCTCGAGGTTGGTGGACTGGTCTTCGAGCGACGGTGCCGGACGGTGGATGGGATAGCGCTTCTCGGTTTTCACTGGGCCGAGGCCGTCCACGGGTTCGCCGAGGACGTTCATCACGCGCCCCAGCGCGCCGCGGCCTACGGGAACCGTAATCGGTTCGCCGAGATCGGTCGCCTTCATCCCCCGGACCACGCCTTCGGTGGCGGTCATGGCGACGGTGCGCACGCGCCCTTCGCCAAGGTGCTGCGCGACTTCCGCGACAATGGAAATCGGCTCCGGCCCTTCAAATCCCTCGCTGGTGATCCGTACGGCGTTGTGAATCTCCGGCAGGTGGTGCTCCGGGAACTCGACGTCAATGACCGGGCCGATGACTTGCACGACGTGGCCCTGGAATGTGGATTCTGGCATGTGAATCTCCGTGATACGTGAATCATGATTTGTGATTCGTGAATCGTAATTCGTGAAAACCCTGCTATTCTTTTGCGTCCAGGCGATTCTTCAATGAGCGGCCTAGTGCGTTAATCAATTGGCCGACGGAATCGCCGCGGCCATTCATTTCTTCAAAGTCCGCAGCCGGGAGGTAGCCCAAGTCCCGGCTCAGGATGAAGAAATTACGCGTTTCTTCCCACTCGCCGCGCGACCTAAGTTCCGTGATTCGTGATTCGTAACTTGTGAAACCGTTTCCGAGCCGCGCGGCCCGCCAGTTCTCACCAATTACGAATCACGTCCCCAAAGTTCCGTGATTCGTACCACCCGAAACCCTTACGGGACTGCACGGCCCGAGGGTTTTCACGAATTACGAATCACAAATCATGAATCACGCCTTTATCCTGCTGACGCCGCCCCGCTCACCACCTCGATAATCTCCCGCGTGATCGCCGCCTGGCGCACCTTGTTCATGTGCAGCGTGAGCGCATCAATGACGTCGGAGGCGTTGTTCGTGGCGGACTCCATCGCCGTCATGCGCGCGGCATGTTCGGCAGCGGAGGTTTCGGCGAGCATGCGGTAGACCTGCATTTCGACGTAGCGCGGCACGAGCTTGTTGAAAATTTCCGCGGCGGGCTGCTCATAAATGTAATCCACCGGGGGTGCGGAATCGGCGGCCGGCACGACACGTTCGAGCGGCAGCAGTTTCTCGACGCGCAGGGTTTGCATCATCACGTTCTTGAATTCGTTGTAGACCAGATAGACCGAATCGGCCTCGCGCGCTTCGTAACGCCTCATCACTTCACCGGCGATTTCGTGGGCCTTGCCCAGATCGGCGCGGGTTGTTACGTCTGTATACTCGGCGGCAATTTTCCAGGAGCGCTTGCGGAAGGCGTCGCGGCTCTTTTTCGAGACGGCAATCACTTCGAGAGATTTTCCCTCGTGTTCGCGCAGGAATTCAAACGCGCGCCGCAGCACGTTCGCGTTGAACGCGCCGCACAAGCCGCGCTCGCCCGCGGTGACCACTACCAGAACGCGCTCCTCGGGCCGCTTGACCAGCATCGGATACGCGTCCGGATTTTCGATCCGCGACATCGCCGAGTGAAGGACCGCGCGAATGCCGCTCGCATAGGGACGCAGCGAAAGAGCCGCCTCCTGAGCGCGCCTCAGCCGGGCCGCGGCAATAAACTTCATCGCGCGGGTGATCTGTTGCGTGTTTTTCACCGAGCGGATGCGCCGTCGGAAATCAAGTAGTGTAGGCATGGGAAAAGATCATTCGCCGGATCAGGCGCGTGCCGCGTTGCCGGCCCGGAATTGCTCCTTGAATTCGCCGATGGCGCTCTTCAGTTCGGCGCGCGCATCGTCCGTAATCTGTTTTTTCTGCGCAATCTGCGCAACCAGCGCGCTGTAGCGCGCATGCATGAATTCGACGAGGTCCCGCTGAAAGCGCTGGACATCGGGCACCGGAAGGTCGTCAATCAACCCGCTTGTGCCGGCAAAAATGACGATCACCTGCTCCTCGACCGAAAGAGGGGCAAACTGGCCCTGCTTCAGAATTTCGACGAGCCGCTGGCCGCGCGCGAGTTGTTGTTGGGTCGCCTTGTCGAGCTGATCTGAGCCGAACTGCGCGAAGGCCGCCAGTTCGCGGTACTGTGCGAGATCGAGGCGGAGCGATCCAGCCACCTGGCGCATGGCCTTGATCTGCGCGTTGCCGCCCACGCGGCTCACGGAAAGGCCGACGTTGATCGCGGGACGTATGCCGCTATTGAACAGGTCGGCTTCCAGATAGATCTGCCCGTCCGTAATCGAGATGACATTCGTCGGGATGTAGGCGGAAACGTCCCCCGCCTGCGTTTCGATTACGGGCAGCGCGGTGAGCGAGCCTGCACCCAGCTTGTCGTTCAGCTTTGCGGCGCGCTCCAAAAGCCGCGAGTGGAGATAGAACACGTCGCCGGGAAACGCTTCGCGTCCGGGCGGGCGCCGAAGCAGCAGGGAAATTTCGCGGTACGCCTGCGCATGCTTGGAAAGATCGTCGTAGAAGCAGACGGCGTGGCGCTTGGAGTCGCGGAAATATTCGCCCATCGCGCACGCCGCGTACGGAGCGATGTATTGCAGCGAGGCCGGCTCGGTCGCCGACGCCGCGACTACAATCGTGTAGTCCATTGCGCCTGCGTCGGTCAGTACCTTGACTACCTGCGCGATGGTCGAGCGTTTCTGCCCGATGGCGCAGTAGATGCAGATCATGTCGCCGCTGCGCTGGTTCAGGATCGTGTCCAGAATGATGGCGGTCTTGCCGGTCTGACGGTCGCCGATGATCAGTTCGCGCTGCCCGCGGCCAATGGGAATCATCGAGTCAATGGATTTGATTCCGGTCTGCAGCGGCTCGCGCACTGGCTGGCGGTCCACCACGCCGGGAGCGATGCGCTCGATGGGGATGCGCGTGCTAGTGGCGATGGGGCCCTTGCCGTCGAGCGGCACGCCGAGCGGGTTGACGACGCGGCCAACCATCGCCTCGCCCACCGGCGCCGACATGATCGTGCCCGTGCGCTTGACGATGTCGCCTTCCTGCACCAGCGTGTACTCGCCGAGGAGCACCGCGCCGACCTGGTCTTCCTCGAGGTTGAGAGCGATGCCGGACACGTCGTGAGGGAAGGTCAGCATTTCGCCGGACATCACTTTTTCCAGACCGTAGATGCGCGCGATGCCGTCGCCCACAGAGATGACCGTGCCGACTTCCTCGACCTCCATCGCCTGCTCGTAGTTGGCGATCTGTACTTTCAAAATCTTGGTGATTTCATCCGCTTTGATCGAAGCCATTCCCGCTCCTATTCCGTTTCCGTGATCATCCGCACGCGCAAGCGGTCCAGCTGCGCGCGCACTGAACCGTCATAAATCGTGGAACCGATCCGCACGACGGCGCCGCCGATCAGCGCCGCGTCCGTATGGAATTGCGCCTGAACTTTTTTGCCCGTGAGTTTGGCGAGCGCGGCTTCGAGTTCCACGCGTTCCACTTCCGTCAACTCCCCGGCCGAAGTGACCGTCGCCTGTGTGATGCCCATGCGCAGGTCGAGAATGGCGCTGAAGGCCTCTTCGATGTCAATCAGCAAGCCCGCGCGGCGCTGGTCCACGATCACAAAAAGGTAATTCCGAAGCGTGCGGCTCGCGCCCATGCGCGCGACGAGCTGCTCGATGACCGCATGTTTGCCGGCGCGCGCGATGGACGGATTCGCCAGTAGCGCATGCAAATCTTCCGATTTGCGCACCAGCCCCGCAAACGCCGCAAGCTCTTCTTTCACCTGCGTGGCCTGGCCTTTTTCGAGCGCGACCTCGACGAGCGCGCCCGCATAGCGCTGCGCAACGGCGTTCAATTCGTTCTCCTTCCGAGATCGCCGAGAAACGATTGAAAAAGCCGCCCGCGAACGCTGTTGTCCATCCGGGAACTCACAATGCTGCCCGCCCGCTCAACCGCCAGATTTGCCGCGAGCACTCGCAATTCCTTGCGCGCAGCGCGCTCGGCGGAGCCCATTTCGGATCGCGCCGCCGCTTCGATCTTTTCGATTTCGGCGTTGCCGGAAGCTTCCAGCCGCGCCGCCTCTGCCGTGGAATCCCGCCGCGCCGCCTCCCGCATCACCGCTACATCCTGGTCGAGGCGTGAAATTTTCGCTTCCACTTCGCGAAGCTGCCGGTCGGCCTCTTCCTTGGCTGCGGTTCCTTCGTGGATGCTTGCGGCAATTGCCTGCGCGTTCGCGCGGAAGAAATTGCCGCCGTGCTTGGCGATCAGATATGCAATCCCACCGAAGACCAGCGCGAAATTAAGCCAGCGGAAAATCTGCCCGGCGGGGGAGTCAGCCGGATTTACCGAAGAGCCTTCTTCGGCCAGAGCGGGCAATGTCATTAACAAGCAGCCGAGAACCGAGGTGAGAATATGGGCAAACCGCCGCCTGAGGAAACTCATCGGGCTCCTCCGGCTTGCGGAGCGCCCGGAGCCGGCGGCCGGCCCGAAAGAATGGAATCCGCGATTTCGCCCGCCAGTACGGTGCTGGATTGCTCGAGTTCCTGCCGGACTGCGTCAAGATCGGCGGCCAGCGCCTTTTTCGCTTCCTGCAGAGTCTTCTGCGCGGCGGCGCGGGCGGCGTTCACGCGTGCCTGGCGCTCATCGAGGGCGCGGCGACGGAACGCCTCCTGCTCGACGAAGAGTTCCGTGCGCGTCTTCTTCAGCGCGTCGTTGTAAGCGCGAAGCTTCTCCTCGACGGCGGCGCGGCTCGCTTCCGCTTCCGCCCGCGCTCCCTCGGCGCGCTTGTGGCGCTCGTCCAGAACGCGCTGGATGGGCCCAAAAAAGCTCCATCGCAGGAACAGGTAAAAAAGGAAAACGATAATGACCGTGGGAACAGCCGAAAGAAACAGGTCTCCGAGTTGTTTCAATATTTCCACAGGTTCAGGTAGGGGCTCCGACCCATCCCTCCGAAATGCCGTTCTTTAGTCAAGCTTAATGGAGAACCCCAGGCGCACACCCTACCCAGGGCGAATCCGGTGTCTAGACAAAGGAATAATTTTATAGCATCGCAGCGGGTTTCGCGCAAGGGTCTGCGGGAGAAACTCGATATGGCGGCGGAAGCATGGATCCAGCCCGGTCGGAGGGCCTCCCCTTGCTGCCCGGAAACGCGGCGCGCTAGAATGCACACGCGTCTCCGGACGGGCGAATTCCCTCGCTCTGCTCATTGCCTCGTCCGCGCTTGCCGCATAAGGAGCCCCTTGATGGCCGCGTTTCCCGGAGTGGATTATCTCGAGTTTGACAGCCTGCTGAATGACGAGGAGCTCCTGGCGCGGGCCACGGCGCGAAAGTTTGTGGACGACGCCGTGATGCCGGTCATTCAGAAAAATTATCGCGAGGGAACGTTTCCGCTGGAACTTGCGCCAAAGCTTGGCGAACTGGGATTTTTCGGCGCCAATCTCGAAGGCTATGGCTGCGCGGGCATGTCCAACGTAGCCTACGGGCTCGTCATGCAGGAGCTCGAGCGGGGCGACTCCGGCTTGCGCAGCTTTGTCTCCGTGCAGAGCGCGCTGGTCATGTTTCCGATCTATACTTTCGGTTCGACCGAGCAAAAAGACAAATGGCTGCCGCGCCTGCAGGCGGGCCGCGTGCTTGGCTGCTTTGGCCTTACCGAGCCACAATTCGGCTCGAATCCGGGCGGCATGTTAACGCGCGCCGTGCGCCGCGGCTCGAGTTACATCCTGAACGGCGAAAAGATGTGGATCACGAACGGCACGGTGGCCGACGTCGCTCTTGTGTGGGCCAAGTGCGAGGACGACCAGATTCGCGGCTTTCTCGTGGACAAGGGCACCAAGGGTTTTCATGCCCGGGAGATTCACGGCAAGCTTTCGCTGCGCGCTTCGATTACCGCCGGGCTTTCCTTCACCGATTGCGAAATTCCCGCGGAAAATGTTTTGCCGGGTGTTTCCGGCCTAAAGGGCCCGCTCAGTTGCCTCACCCAGGCGCGCTACGGCATCGGCTGGGGCGCGATCGGCGCGGCGATGGCCTGCTATGACACGGCCCTGGAATACGCGAAAACAAGAAAGCAGTTTCGCGACAAGCCCATCGCCTCGCACCAGCTTGTGCAGGACAAGCTCGTCTTCATGATCACGGAAATTTCCAAGGCGCAGCTTCTCGCGCTGCATCTTGGCAAGCTGAAGGACCAGAATCGCCTGCATCCCGCGCACGTCTCGATGATGAAGATGAACAACGTGTGGATGGCCATGGAGACGGCGAGGAAAGCCCGCGACATTCTCGGCGCCAACGGCATCGTGGACGACTACTGCGTCATGCGCCATATGAACAACCTCGAATCGGTCTACACCTACGAGGGAACGCATGACATCCATCGCCTGGTCATCGGCGAACGCATTACGGGCATTCCTGCGTATTTTTGAGATTTTTCGCGGCGAGGCATTTTGATTGTCATTCCGGGCGAAGCGAGGAATCCCTCCGTGTTCTGCGGCGCGAAAAAGAAAGAGGGATTCCTCGATCCGCTCGGAATAACACGCGATACTTTTTCTGCAGGCCGCAAGTCCTGCGTCGCTGGACCGGAAATCAGGAGGACGAGATGATTCGCAATGCCGGAGGCACGATGCACCTGTTTCCTTTTGCCTCGCACGCTTTGATTCTGGTAATGGTTCTGGCTGCGGCGGTCACTCCATCCGCATCCGCACAGCAGAAGCCGAAAGTCCGCTCGATTACGGCCTTTATCCGGCTCGATCCCGCGCAGTTGCAGCCGCAGATTGCCGACACGCTTGTGTTCCTGCGCAACGCGAAGGCGCGCTATGAACTGGCCGGATACGAAGTCCAGACAATTCGCATCACGACGCAGCCGTTTCCGGAATACATCAAGGGAATGTCAAGCGACGCCGCGCTTGCGTTTATGAAAACGCTCGACGCCGCGGGCAAAAAAGAAAACGTCATGATCGGCATCGGCCCCGCACTGATGACGGACAAGGACGATCCCGCGGAGGCCGATCTTCTCGCGAAAATTCTGGCGGACACGACGAATCTCAAAGGTACCGTGGTCGTCGCGGGAGCTGACGGCGTTCACTGGGGCGCTGTTCACGCTGCCGCCGGCGTTGTGAAATATCTCGAGGAGAATACCCCCAACGGCGTCGGCAATTTCAGCTTTGCGGCGATTGCCAACGTGCTGGCCTATACGCCGTTTTATCCGGCGTCGTATCACCAGGGGCTTGGCCACCAATTCGCGATTGCGCTCGAATCGGCCAACGTGGTCGCGGCGGTGATGGCCGTGCAGCGCGATGCGGAAGCGACTCGCCAGGCGCTGATCACTGAATTGGGCATGCACGCGCGCGCCGTCGCAGATGTTGCCGGCAAAATCGATCAGGATACCGGCTGGACGTATGAGGGAATTGACCTGTCGCCCGCGCCCCGAAAGGAAGTTTCGATCGGATCCGCGATTGCCGGATTTACGGGCAAGCGCTTCGGCGCCAGCGGCACTATGACGGCGGTCGCCACGCTGACCTCCGCCTTGCGCGATATCAATGTGACGAAAGTCGGCTACAACGGCGTGATGCTGCCTGTCCTTGAAGATACGCGCCTCGCGCAGCTTTGGAGTGAAGGCGCGCTGACGATGGACCAGATTCTCGCTTACTCCGCGGTGTGCGGCACCGGGCTCGACACGATTCCGTTGCCGGGCGATGTCACCGAGCAGCAACTCGAACGCATTATCGGCGACATGGCCACGCTCTCGGCGAAATACACGAAGGCCTTGAGCGCGCGCCTGATGCCCGCTCCGGGAAAGAAGCCCGGCGACACGACCGCCTTTGACGATCCGAACCTTGTTCCGACGGTGCTTCAGCCGCTGCCCTGAGTACGAGTACCCAGTATTTTCAAGACGCGCACTTCATTTCGCGTTGATTCAAATTGAAAGCAATCCTGCTGGTTGCGCGGCCCGGTTTGGTTTACGATAGGGCCGCCTTGGGTGAACACTCGCGCACTCCGTAGTTGTGCGAGTGATGGGAAGAATCATATGCGGCCGGGAGAACCGATGGAAATCGAGCTGAGTCTGGAATTTTTGCGCGTTGTGGAACGAGCCGCGATTGAATCGGCCAAGACGATGGGCCTGGGCGACGGCACCAGGGCCGACCAGGCCGCCGTTGAATCCATGCGCAAGACGATGGATGAGGTGCCCATGGACGGCACCATCGTCATCGGAGAAGGCGAGCGAGACGAAGCGCCCATGCTTTTCATCGGCGAGCGCATCGGCGCCGCTCAGCACGTGCGCGGATTTAACTTTCCTGCCGTGGACATCGCCGTGGATCCCCTCGAGGGAACGAATCTTTGCGCCACCGGCGCTCCCGGTTCAATTACCGTGCTGGCGGCCAGCGAACGTGGCGGCCTGCTTCACGCCCCCGACCTGTACATGGAAAAAATTGTCGTCGGGCCGTCGTGCAAGGGCGCGGTGGATATGGACGCTCCCGTCGCTGAGAATCTGCGCTCCATCGCCAAGCGCCTGGACCGCGGCATCGAGGATCTGGTTGTGGTCGTGCTGGATCGCCCGCGCCATGAGAAGCTGATCGCCGACATCCGCGCCGCTGGCGCGCGCATCCGCCTGATCGGCGATGGCGACCTTTCCGCCGGCATATCCGCCGCCGTGATTGGAACCGGCGTCCACGCCGTGATGGGCACGGGAGGCGCGCCGGAGGGCGTGCTTACTGCCGCCGCGTTGCGCTGCCTGAACGGTGAAATCCTTGCCCGCCTGGTGGTCTCCAAGCCTGAACACGCCGAGCGCCTCGAAAAAATGGGTATCTCGGATTCCAAACGGATTTACAAGACAGAAGACCTTGCGCCGGGGAAAAAGATCATTTTCGCGTGCACCGGCGTCACCGACGGGGGCCTTCTGAAAGGCGTGCGCTTCTTCGGCGAAGGCATCCGCACGCAGTCGCTCGTCGTCACGCTCGACGAGCGGCAGGTGCGCTTCATAGATACCGTCACGCTCGATAAGCGCCCGGACGTGAAAGTGCGCTTCGCGTAATCTACCAGCCATATCACAGGCAGAAGGTCGGACCACGTTCAACGTCTGGTGTCGAGACCCTTGCCATTCGTCTTGCCCGTTCGCCCGGCTGGCCTTCAGAAGGCCGTGTGAATTCCCCCCGCGATCGTGTGACTCCGCCGCCATGTGGAACTTGTGCGTGGCGCACGTTGCGGGCACAACCACTGGATCAACCATCACAAATAACCCTGTGACGGGCATCCAGGCTGGCTGCTTTGTCTCTCCCAACGGCAAGTCGGTTATGACTCCTCCCGCGACAGGCACCTTCGGCAATATGCCGAGAAACCTGTTTCGCGACACTGGCTTCCAGGACGTGGACTTCTCCGTCTTTAAGATCTTCACATTCCGGGAACGCTACAGCGCTCAATTCCGCGCCGAGTTCTTCAACATCTTCAATCACCCCAACTATGCCAACCCTTATGGTTCCGTGGCTGGATGGGGCGTGGGGAACGATCCAGGCGGTTCACCGAATCTCTTCGGCTGCGGATGCGCCACGCCAGACGTTATGGCCGGCAATCCGCTTATCGGATCGGGAAGCGCGAGGACCATTCAGCTCGGTTTGAAGCTCACCTTCTAACCTCGGCAATTCATCGCCGAACTGTAAACGAATTGAGAAAAGCCCGCCTCGACGCTGTCGGAGCGGGCTTTTTCTTTGTTATCCTTAGTCTAATTGAGGTCTGCATTGTGACCGCACCCCACGAAATCAAAACTGCGAGACTTGTGCTTCGCCCCCTTGATGCCGGCGACCTGCCTGCGCTTGTGCGCCTCGCCGGGGCACGGGAAATTGCCGCGACCACGGTCCGCATTCCGCATCCTTACACAGAAGAGGACGCTAGATATTTTCTCGCGCTCGCCGCTGAAGAATTTCGCGCCGGAAGCTCCGCCGTCTTTGCGATTTGTATTTCACCGGGCCGCGAACTGTCGGGCGCCATAGGACTGCACTTCGAGCCCGCGCACCGTCACGCGGAGCTGGGCTATTGGATGGGCGTTCCGTACTGGGGAAAGGGATACACCACGGAAGCCGCGCGCGCCGTGGTGGCGTTTGGTTTTGAGACCCTCGGCTTGCACCGGATTTACGCGCATCACTTCGCGGGGAATGACGCGTCCGGACGCATCCTGCAAAAAATTGGCATGCGCTATGAAGGCCGCTTCCGCGAGCACGTCCGGAAGTGGGACAGTTTTATTGATGTGGAGAATTACGCCCTGCTGGAAATAGAATATCGAGCAGCGAGGAGTTCAGATGGCCAGAAGTGAAATAACGATTGGTCCTGCCGAAAAAAACAAGAAGTGCTGAACGGAGAGCGAAAATAGGCCATTCGAGCCGGTTTTGGTAGCACAGGCACTCTTGCCTGTGCGATTTTGTAGGCCCCACATACGGCCTGAGTTCCAACTTTCAATTGCAGACCCTGCACAGGCAAGAGTGCCTGTGCTACTCGAGCAAAAGTACTAGCGCGAACTCCCACTGCCGAGGGAGTTAGCGCCCCACCTAAGAATCTGTTCTTGTTTCTTCGCTTACCGTTGGCCCATCGCGGCCGGGTGCATCCGTCGCGCATAGGGATCCACGCGGGAGGGCTGCGGCGGTGCAAGCGGCCGCACCTGCCCATTTCCATTTCCCGTGGAGACGTGGTCGCTGATCGCGGCCAGGCGCTTCAGAATGGACTGCCACTGTTCCCAGTCGAGTTGCCGCAGGAACGGCCGGAGCCCCTGGATGAACGGATCTTCCAGAAGAGCTTCGCCGTTGGTTTCCGGTACGAAGAAGCGGTTCAAGCCGACGCCGAGCGCTTCGGAAATTTTTTCGAGCGTTCCGAGGCTGGGCGTCATCTGTCCGCTTTCGATCCGCGACAGGTACGACCGGGAGACCCGCGAGCGCGCCTGGAGTTGGCTTTGCGTCATCGCGCGTGATTCGCGCAACTGCCGGATGCGCTGGCCGATATTCTCCACCGTCTCGCGGTTTGGCCATTTCTCGAAGAGTTGCCGGTCGTCGCCCGGAAGCTCCTGAGGCTCGGCGGGTGGAATCAGGAACTCCACCTTGGGAGGCAGCAGGCGCAGGCACCGGCGGCAATTCCCCGTGCGGGTGCGATACTGCACAAGCCCGCAGGTTTTGCAACGTATGACTTCGCGGTCCATATCCACGTCAGTGACCGCCTTGTTCCCGTTTGTATTGTTCATAACGTTTGTTTGTTCCGACACCGGTACTCCTCGCAGACTATTCCGGCATGCGGATGAAAGGAACTACGTTCGGGGGGAAGGCAGCAAGCTGGCGCGTTGGCCATATTGCGGGTAGCCGTCCCACCTTGTCAAGAACTTTTTTCATCCACGTGAAGTAGATCGGTAAACCCGGCGAAATGATTAGCGCTCTCGGCAATTTCCCGTCCACTCACACGGTAAGAACACTGCCGCAGAGCCGGGGTTGCGGTATGCTGGACGCCGATTCGATCCAGCAGGACAGGCTTTAACCTGCAAGATTTGAGAAGCGGCTTTCGCCGGATATTCGCTTCGCGGCGCGCTCCACCGCTTCTATCCTTAGACGATGGATCTGGAGGTGAAGATGTCCGCACTGCCTGCACGCGATGCCGCATGGGGACTCCTGTGCGAATACACGCAAAATGAAAGTTTGCGCAAGCACGCGCTCGCCGTCGAAGCCTGCGTGCGCGCCTACGCGCGCAAGACCGGCGCCGATGAAGAGTTGTGGGGCGTCACCGCCCTGCTGCACGATTTCGATTACGAGCGCTGGCCGAACGATGCGCACAGCCCTACGGAGGAGCATCCCGCGGGCGGCTCGGCCATCCTGCGCGAGCGCGGCTATCCTGCGGAGATGATTCGCGCCATCATGTCGCACGCCGACTACTGCGCCGTTCCGCGCGAAACGCCGCTCGAGCACACGCTGTTTGCCTGTGACGAACTCGCCGGGTTTCTCACGGCGTGCGCCCTCGTTAAGCCCAGCAAAAGCATTTTGGAAGTCGAGCCGGACTCGGTGAAAAGGAAACTCAAGGACAAGGCGTTTGCGCGCGGCGTCAATCGCGAAGACGTGCGCAAGGGTGCGGAGGAGTTGGGCATTCCCCTCGAAGAGCACATTGCGTTTTGTATTGCGGCGATGCGCGGAGTGGCCGATGCGCTGGGGTTGCGCGGGAATCAGGCGGCGGGAGCGTAACTGCATCCCACTCAAGACAAGGTTTTGTGGGTGGCGACTTTATAAGCCACGGAAAAATTCTGAAATGTTTGTGGGTCGCGGATTCATCCGCGACGTTAATACTCCGAGATAAATCTGGCTTTAGCCGCTGACGGTTAAGCCACTATTTTGTGGACCGGCAAGGCGCTGTTATCATTAAGGCGTAAATAACATGCAGATATTCCCAATCACACGCAGGAAAACTGTTGGCGTCAAGGTCGGCCAGTATCTGGTCGGCGGCGGCGCGCCGGTCGTCGTGCAGTCCATGACCAATACGGATACGGCGGACATCGCCGCGACCGTGACGCAATGCAAGGAACTGGCCGACGCGGGCTCGGAACTGGTCCGCATCACCGTGAACATGCCGGAGTCCGCCGCGGCGGTGGCGGAGATCGTGGCGCGCCTGCGCGACCAGGGTTGCACGGCGCCAATCATTGGCGATTTTCACTACAACGGACACGTACTTCTGACGAAGTATCCCGATTGCGCGAAGGCGCTCGACAAGTACCGCATCAATCCCGGCAACGTGGGAGCGGGCGCGCGGCGCGACGAGC
>VFSW01008878.1_pt1 | contig 14391 bp, 12 predicted proteins | sample 5358111 | NCBI WGS metagenome assembly VFSW01 (sample SAMN11554181, study PRJNA540505) | mine drainage metagenome | isolation source: sediment from site ElyBrook_90M | place: USA: Ely Copper Mine, Vershire, VT | collected 2017 | reverse complement strand
TAGAAGACGGAAATGAGGTTCTTCGAAGTCTCCGTCGGCGCAAGCCTGCCCAGGAACTGCGCTTCATGATAGTAGCCGGCTTCCCTGTCGTGGGAAAGCCCGAATTGGATCGAGTCGAGCGCGGCGAGCGGGGCCGGATAATTGCCGCGCGTTTCTTTCACCACGTTCTTTTCAGCTATCCGGAAGATGAGCGGTCTCGCGAACCGGCTGTTTTCGATCAGGTTGATGAGGCGCGGTTTTTTTGCCCGCACATGAATCGGTCTCGGTTTTTTGACCGCCTGCTTTGTCATGACCAGGGCCCGCTGGAGCAGAATTTCTTTGAAGGCGACTTCATCGGCAAGGCCGATCTTTCTTGCTTTTTTTGCATAAACGGACTTGCCTGTCAGGATCATGTCGAGGGCGTTCTTTAAACCGACGAGGCGCGGGAGCCGTTGCGTCCCGCCGAAGCCGGGCATGATGCCGAGCTTGACCTCGGGGAGTGCCAGGGCTGTTTTCTGATCATTGCTGATCACGCGGTACGTGCAGGCCAAAGCAAGCTCCAACCCGCCTCCCATGCAGGGGCCGTGGATGGCCGCCACCGTGGGAAAGGGCAGGGCTTCCAGTTTGTTCAGCACGGCCTGGCCCCGGCGGGCGAGGCGTTCACCAATCGTCTCGTCCGTAATGCTCCGTATCTCGGCGATATCAGCTCCGACGATAAAGCTTCCGACCTTGCCGCTTCTGAATATGAGCGCCTTGAGCTCTTTCTTCAGCGCGAGTTTGTCGAGCACCTTGTCCAGCTCGTCCATGACCGGCGAGGTCAGTTTGTTGATCTTTTCGCCGGGCAGGTCGAAAGTGAGGATTGCGATGCCTTCTTTATTTATTTCATAGGTGAAGGATGGCATAAATTAAATTCCTTTCAACAGGACAAGCCGGAATCAACACAAAGGAACAAAAGATCGCCTCTCGCAAAGGCGCTAAGCCCGCAAAGGAAGGCCAAGTCTTTTAAATTAAGACCAGGTCTTGACGATTTTTTTTGCGTCCTTTGCGAACTTTGCGCGAAATAGCCCTGCTTTTTGAGTAGAATTGATTTCATTGTTACTCAATGAACTATCTTCGTTCCACGATCATCGCGCCGCCCTGGCCGCCGCCGATGCAGAGTGTGGCAAGGCCGGTCGAGAGGCCGCGCCGTTCCATCTCTTTCAGCACGGTGAGCACGATCCTGAGACCCGACGAACCCACGGGATGGCCGATGGCGATTGCGCCTCCGTTCACGTTCATGATATCCCGCCGAAACTCGCCAAAGGGTTCTTCTCCCGGCAGATGCGTATGAAAAAATTCTTTTGAAGCCGCCGCTTTTTCGCAGGCAAAGACCTGGGCTGCAAAAGCCTCGTTAAATTCGATAAGTTCGATGTCTTTCATGTTCATTTTTGCGAGCTTAAGCACTTTGTGAGTAGCGAAGACCGGGCCGAGTCCCATGCGGGACGGATCGAGCCCGGCAAAGGCGGCTGCCTTGATGGTCCCAAGCGGCCTAAACCCGAGTTCCTTTGCCTTGTCTGCGCTCATGATCAAGGCCGCCGCAGCTCCGTCGGTGATCGGCGACGAGTTCCCGGCCGTAACGGTCCCGTACCTGCGGTCGAAGTAGGGCGGCAGCTTCTGGAGCGCTTCCAAAGTCTGGTTTTTTCGCGGCCCGACGTCTTCTTCCACGGGCCCGAATTTCGGCGGCACGTAAAAAGGGACCACTTCATTCTTGAACTTGCCCGCTTCGTTCGCCGCGGTCCAGCGTTGGTGGCTCAGAAGCGAAAACTCGTCCTGTTCGCGGCGGGTGATGCCGAAGTCCCGCACGAGCACTTCCGCGGTCTCGCCCATGATCAGGCCGGACACGGGGTCAGTGAGGCCGTCGATCAAACCGACGACGGGAACAAAGTCTTTCGGCCTGAGCGAGAGGATGGCCCGGGCTTTTGCGCTGATCGACTTCGCCCGCTGCACGGTCGTTATCGTATCGCGAAGTTTCTTCTTTATATAGAAGGAATAATTAGACATGGATTCCACGCCCGCAACCAGCACGATCTCGCTCATGCCCGCGAGGATCTGGGTGTAGGCGCTTGCCGCCGCCTGCATGCCCGAAGCGCAATTTCGCTGCACGCTGTAGGCGGGGATGCGCTCGGGGATCCCGGCACGGAGGGCGATGACCCGGGCGATGTTGGCGGCTTCCGCGGGCATGCCGGCGTTGCCGACGATCACCTCGTCGATTCGCTCATTGTCGATCCCGGTTCGCGCGATAACTTCCTTGACAATGGCTGCCCCGAGGTCGACGGCGGGCACGTCCTTGAAGACCGTGCCTGCCTTGGCATAGGGAGTGCGAAAACCGTCAACGATGACGACATCTTTCATAAGCACCTCGCGATGTAGTTGCTGAAAAGGGCGTGGATCTGAGACTATTTCTGGTTGCAGATGCATGGTGAAAATAGGAACTAATACTATGCCCATCTGCATTCACCTGCGAAAATCGTCGTCCCAACAGGTTCATTTTACCGGCGACTTCTTCATCTCTTCATCCCGGAGCACCCGCCTCAGCACTTTGCCGACCAGGGTCTTCGGGAGCTGGTCGCGGAACTCTATTTCCTTCGGCACCTTGAACTTCGAAAGCTGGTCCCTGCAATACTTGATGATCTCCTCTGCCGTCGCGGTTTCCCCTTCCTTCAGAACAATGTAGGCCTTGATCTTCTCGCCCAGATACTCCTCGTTCGGAAGCCCGACGACCGCGGCCTCCTTCACTTTTGGGTGCGTATACAGCACCTCCTCGACCTCGCGGGGATAAACGTTCTCTCCCACGGTCTTGATCATGTCCTTGATGCGGCCGACGATGTAGAAGTAGCCGTCCTTGTCCATTTTTGCGATATCGCCGGTGTGCAGCCAGCCCCCGCGGAGCGCCTCGGCGGTTTCGCCGGGTTTATTCCAGTACCCCTTCATGACCTGGGGCCCGCGTACCGCCAGTTCACCCGCCTCGCCCGTTGGCAGCGCGTTCATCCCCGTTTCAATATCCACGATCCGCGCGTCGGTATCCGGCCACGGCAGGCCGATGCTTCCTACCTTGCGGTTGCCGAAGATAGGATTGGCGTGGGTCACCGGCGACGCCTCGGACAGGCCGTACCCTTCGACGATCCGCGCCTTGGTCAGGCTCTCGAACTGCACTTGTACTTCCCGCATCAGCGGCCCGGCGCCGCTTAAGGCGACGGTGAGCGACGACAGGTCATAGCGGTGGATTTTGGGGTAGTGGGCAATTGCGAGATACATGGCCTGGATCCCCGGGAATATCCGGGGACGGTATTTCGCGATATACCGGAGCACTTCTTCGGTGTGGAATTTCGGAAGAAGGATCTGCTCTGCGCCGATGAGGATGCCGAGGTTCATGGCCGTTGTCATACCGTAAACGTGGAAAAAGGGAATGACAGCGAGGATGATTGTCTCTCCCTTCTTGTGGAGGTTGAGCCACGCCCTGCTTTGCACCGCGTTTACCACGAGATTGCGGTGGGTCAGGATCGCCCCCTTGGAGATGCCGGTCGTACCCCCCGTATACTGGAACAGAGCAACATCATCGGGCGACAGGGGCACGTCGACGGCAACGCTCGACTCGTTTTTTTTAATGAGTGCGAGAAAATCATGGATCGGCGGCACCCGCTTGACGCTGACCCATTGTTTGTCGATGCGCGCCTTGATCGGGTAGAGCACGTTCAGGGGGAAGGGCAAAAAGTCCTTGATCCCGCAGAGAATGAGGTTCCTGACGTTCGTCTTCGGCAGTATGTGCGAGATAACCGGGTGAAACATGTCCACCGCGACGAGCGTTTCCGCGCCGCTGTCCCTGAGCTGGACTTCGAGCTCGTGCTCATGATACAGGGGATTCGTGGGCACGGCAACGGCGCCCGTGCGGAGCGTCCCGTAATAGGCGATGACCATCTGCGGGATGTTGGGGAGCATGAGCGCAACCCGGTCTCCCTTCTTTACTCCAAGACCAATGAGGGCGCGGGCAAATTTATTAACGAGAGCATCAAGTTCTGCATAGGTGATTTTTCTTCCATAAAAAAGGAGAGCGCTATGCTCACTGTACTTTGCCGCAGTTTCGGCAAGGACATTCCCGAGGGTCGACTCGGGATAGGTGAGGCTCGGAGAAACGCCTGCCTCATAAAATTTTAACCACGGACGATCGGCGATCTTGTCGGTCATAGTGGCACCCATGGGTGCACCTCCCTGTTGTTGTAACGGCACTTACGGCTGCGTGCGGCGAAGGAAAATATTCAGACTGAAATCATCCTCAATAATTTAATACTATTATACCACGTTCCGGGACGGTGTTTTCACCGCGCCTCGGAATAGGCTGCATTGGATCGGCTGATGGACGGGGGGAATTGCAGCTTTTTCGAGAAATCGCATGGGGCTGCGCCGCGTAATGGGGTTGGGGAGAACTTATGTCCGACAAACTGCTTTGGACGAGGTCTCAGGCGCGGTACGACGGGCTAGTGCTGCCTGGCTTTCGAGGGGAAACGGCGGTTTTTGGAAGGAGGACGACGCTGCTGATGCTGTTGTTGAGAGACTGCTGCGGCCCGTAGCTTCTCTTCGGCAGTCCTTCTGATCTCCCTTACGTACATGGTTTCGTCGGCCCATTCCACGGGGATCTTCTGGCCGATATACTTTTCAATCTCTTCAAGGGAAAAGACATATTCCTCATCAGCAAGGCTGAGGGCCTTGCCGGTGGCCCCGGCGCGGCCCGTACGGCCGATCCGGTGCACGTAATCTTCGGCATCCTGAGGGAGGTCGTAATTGATGACATGCGTTACCGCTTCAACGTGGATCCCCCGGCTCGCCACATCGGTGGCAACGAGGATGGGAAGCCTTCCCTCCTTGAAGTCCGCAAGGAGCCTGAGCCGCTTTTTCTGGATGATATCGCCGGTGATTGCATCGGCTTTCCATCCGTTGCGGTTCAGGCGCTCAACAACCATGTCCGCAGCGCGGCGGGTGTTCACGAAAATGAGCGCCCGGGCGGGCTGCTCCTTCTTGAGGAGACCGAGCAGGAGCGGGACCTTCTCGTGCTTGCCCACGTGGTAGAGGACCTGTTCGACCTGGTCGACGGTGATCTTCTCGGGCGTGATCGAGATCTTTTCCGGCAGGTTCATGAATTCGTAGGCAAGCTCCATCACGCGGTACGAGAGGGTGGCGGAGAACAACATGGACTGCCGCTTGCTGTAGGGCTGCATCTTCTTGAGCAGATACCGCAGGTCGTCGATGAACCCCATGTCGAACATGCGGTCGGCCTCATCGATGATCAGGTACCGGGTTTTTTTGAGGCTGTACACGTTCTGCTTGAAATAATCGATAAGCCTGCCGGGCGTGCCGATGAGGACGTCGACGCCCTTCTGGAGCACATCCATCTGCTTCTGGTAATCGATGCCGCCGTACACCGCAAGGCATTGGAAGCCGGTGAACTTGCCGAGCCGTTCGGCCTCGTGAAAGATCTGGTCCGCAAGTTCACGGGTGGGCGCAATGATGAGCGCCTGGGGTGAGTTCCCGAGATCCGTTCCGGGATTTCTGACCAACCGTGTGAAAAGCGAAATAAGAAAGGCCGCCGTTTTTCCCGTTCCGGTCTGCGCCTGCGCGGCCACGTCTTCTCCGCGGATCGCACGGGGGATCACTGCTTCCTGCACGGGCGTGCATGCGGTAAAACCAGTATGCTCGATACCTTGTTTTACTTCGTAGGGCAGATCCAACTCACTGAAGTTCATACATCTCCGTTCATGGATGAAGACAAATTGTCAACAATCTATCCGAAGCAGTATACCATAAGTTATGATGCAAACGAAAGCAAAATAATGAGAGAGGCCGGGAGATGGATAGATGATCGTCTGCAGGGTTTGACTTTTTGAACGCACCTCTTCGAGTGAACAGGCGTCAGCGCGCAGAGAGGACAAAACGACTCTTCAATCGACTGGCACCATGCTCGTGATTTCCCCTGATCCGGCAAGATGCAAAAAACAGGCTGTTCATGCGGTAAATATCATGCATGTCTCCGGTTTTCGGAGCGAGTGCAGCCTCAGGGCGTCCCGCAATCAGCAACGCAGGTCAAAAAAGCGGCGGGAACGTAAAACAATAAAAATGGTGAATTAAGCTTAAAAACTATTATTTTTTGTACATATTTTGTAAACTGTGAGTAAGCCTGTTGATAAATTGTCTAACATGCTGAAAGATAATTTTTTTTATTTTCTTGTTGACAAATAGTACACTCTTGTTGTATATTTGTCCACGAGGAGAACAAAAACGTGCTGACAAAACTCTTCTCTTCTACAAGAGCGGAGCTTTTAGGCCTGTTCTTTAACAATCCGGATGATCGCTTCTATCTGAGAGAGATAGCCCGCCACATCGGCAAGGACGCGGCGGGGATCAAGCGGGAGTTGGACAACCTGGTCAAGATCGGGCTCTTGGGGAAAGAGAAACGGGGCGTTCAGAAATACTATTTCGCGAATAAAAACTCTCCGATCTTCTCCGAGATGAAAGGGCTGATCTTCAAGACGACCGGCGTCCAGGGCGCGATGAAGGCGTCGCTCTCCCGGCTAAAAGGGGTGCAGACCGCTTTTATCTACGGGTCCTATGCCAAGGGCTCCGAAAAAGAAGACAGCAACATCAATCTCATGGTAATCGGCCAGGCGAACATCACGGAGTTGAACGACACGGTGATGGGCCTGGAAGAAAAATTGAAACGTGACATCGATTACCTGGTGTTCGATGAGCAGGAATACCGGAAACGCAAGGAATCGAAGGATCCGTTCATCCGGGAGCTGTTAAAAGGTAAAAAGATTTTCCTGGCAGGCAGGGAAGATGACATATGAATCGCTGAAAGAAATGGGCATCGTTGAGGAGCGTGCCGCGGAGATCACGGAGATCATTGCTCTCGTGACCCGGGCGGAACGGGACCTGACGACGAGCAAGGTTCTGCAGGATAAGGATGAGGAGTGGGCTTTTGCGGCAGCCTACCTTGCCATGGTTCGGTCGGCACGGGCGCTCATCCTGTCCGAGGGGTTCCGTCCCAAGGGCGTTCGCGGCAGGGATGCACAAAAAACCGTAGTGACGGCGGCCGGAGTGCTCCTTGGCGAGCAGTATAAAAGCCTGATCAATAAATTCGACCGGATGAGAAGAAAATATCAGAGTTTCATGGAAGAGGCCGGCCGGATCATATCCCGGTACGAGGCCGGACAGGCCATCAGGGATGCGGAAGAATTCATAGAATTGGTGAACGGGAAAATCAGGGAAAAATACTCGCAGATGTCACTGCTGAATGATATTCCTCAGCTTGTTTCAAGATAAGGCCGCTTTGGTCTGAACGCGGTATACCGAAAGGGGGTGGAAAACTAATGGCAGCCAAGAAAAAAGCAAAGAAGAAGGCAACCAAGAAGAAAGCCACCAAAAAGAAGTAGTTTTTATACAAGGTGTCCCCGCAGTGGGGCCCGCCGGGGGCTCGAACGCCCCCGGCGTATTTAAAGGAAGGCCGGCAAACTCCGTACGCACAAGGCATTAGCGTCATCATTCTTCACTTTTCATTCACGCAATCCGTTGAGGAAAGGGGGTGAGGTATTTATGGCTGCGAAAAAAAAGGCCCCGGCAAAAAAGGCAAAAAAGACCACAAAAAAGAAATAACCAGTATGTGATGACGATGAACGTTAACCATCTGCAACTTTACCACGAAGCCGGTCTTCGTGGTTTTGTTTTTAACAAGCCTTTCCTTTGCATCCCGGCGCCCGGCCGGGCAATACGGCGAAGTCATGAGTAAAAGGAACACCCTCATAGCGAATCGTAGTTATCACAGCGCCCGCAATAGAAAACTGCTTGCTGCTGCCGGCAGCCTTCTCGCTCTTTATCTTCTTGCGCACATTATTTTCGGCGAAATGGGCGTGGTCAAATACTACCGCATGAAGGCGCAGTATAATGCTCTCACGGGGGAGATAGCGGCGCTGAAGCAAGACAATGCCCGGCTTACGTACGAGGTCCATGCCTTGAAAACCGATCCCGACCACATCGAGCAGATCGCCCGGGACAAACTGGGACTTGCGCGCCGGGGTGAGATCGTGTACTATTATGGAGATTCCGAGCGTTGAAATCCCGATACGCTCCCATCGCCGACGGTTCGTCGAGTGCGTACGGGGACCGCGAATGTATGTGTGATCTCGTGTTCGCCGGGTAACGCTTTCCTTGCCCATGTCCGATCATCCTCTTTACATAGCCTTTGTCTGGCACATGCATCAGCCGTACTATAAGGATGATATTACCGGCTCGTATATTCTTCCGTGGGTCAGGATGCACGGAATCAAAGATTATTACGACATGCCTGCGCTCCTGACCGACTTTCCCGACATCCACCAGACCTTCAACCTCGTCCCTTCGCTTCTGAAACAGATCCGCGACTACGTGGAAAACGGGGCGACCGATAAATTCCTTGTCCTGACGCTGAAACCGGCTGCGGAACTAAATCAGGCAGACAAACTTTTTCTGCTCAAGAATTCCTTCATGGCAAACTGGGACACCATGATCAAGCCCTATCCGTCCTACTGGGCGCTGCTCGACCGCAGGGGCTACAGCGTTTCCCCCGACGACCTTCAGAACGCTACGCGGTATTTTACGACCCAGGACTATCTCGATTTGCAGGTCTGGTTCAATCTTACCTGGTTCGACCCTCTCTTCAAGCAGAACGACCCGTTCCTGAAAGGCCTGATCCGGAAAGGTTCAGGATTCACCGAGACCGAAAAGGCGCTGCTTATTCAGAAACAGCGCGAGATCATGGCGCTGATTATTCCGGAATACAAGCGGCTTGCTGAGACGGGCAGGATCGAACTTACGACCACGCCGTTCTACCATCCCATTCTCCCGCTCCTGTGCGATACCGACCTGGCGAAGGTGGCGGCGCCCGATATTCACCTTCCGCTCAACCGGTTTGTCCATCCCGAGGACGCCAAGGCCCAGGTCGAACGTGCGCTGGCATACCATGAAAATCTTTTCGGCGCGCGTCCGACGGGCATGTGGCCTGCCGAAGGGTCCGTGGCCGAAGACATCATTCCCCTCCTCGCCGATGCCGGCATCAAGTGGATCGCCACCGATGAAGGCGTGCTTGCCCGGTCCCTGGGGATCCACATTGAACGGGACTTTGCCGGCGTGATGAAGAACCCCGAAGTGCTGTACAAACCCTATCTTGCCGGCAAGGGAGATAAGCGGGTCTCCGTGGTGTTCCGCGATCATACGCTCTCCGATCTCATCGGGTTCGTTTATTCGAAGTGGGATTACAAAAACGCGGTTCACGATCTCATTGACCGGCTCCACCGCGTGAGGCGCGGGGTGTCGGACGGACCGCATCTGGTGTCCATTATTCTCGACGGGGAAAACGCCTGGGAATATTATCAGAACGACGGAAGGGACTTTTTCCTCTATCTCTATGAGCGCCTGAGCGGGGAACAAGGGCTCCGCTGCGTGACCGTGGGAGAGTATCTGAAGGAGCATCCCGCACAGTCTTCCATCGAACGGCTTCACGCCGGCTCATGGATCAACGCAAACTTTCGCATCTGGATCGGACATGAGGAAGACAACCGCGCCTGGGACCTTCTTGCCCAGACGCGCGATGCCCTGACGGCCTATGCTTCCACCAACGGAGATCCGGCAAAACTGGCAAAAGCATGGGAAGAAATCTATATTGCCGAAGGGAGCGACTGGTGCTGGTGGTACGGGGATGACCACTATTCCGAGAATGGTGAGGAGTTCGACCTCCTGTTCCGGACACACCTGATGAATGTCTACCGGATCATCGGCCTCGATGTTCCGGACGAACTTCAGATCTCCATTCTGCGCGAAGACCGGCAGGCGCTTCCCACGGTGGAACTCACGGCATTTATCTCCCCGACGATCGACGGGCAGGTGACGAACTATTTCGAATGGTTGCCGGCCGGTTTCTATGACGTGAGCCAGGGCGGAGGAGCAATGCATCGGGGGGCCTCGATCATCACGCATATCTATTACGGGTTCGATCTCAAGAACATGTTCCTCCGTATCGATCCGAGCGGAAGCCTGAAAGACGAAAAAGTATCGGAACTCGCGTTCTTCATTAATTTCCTGTATCCCAAAAACAGGGATGTGGAAATCCGCGTTGTGCCGCAGGAACGGCGCGTCAGCGCCGCACTCTTTCTGGGAGACAATGGAAACCGTCTGCAGACAGCGGTGATCAATACCGTCGCGGCCAACGATATCATCGAGCTTGCCGTGCCCTTTGAGCTTCTGGGCGTCAAACCGGACGACGAGATCCAGATCTTCGTGACGGTCGAGCGATCGGGTTCGGAGGTCGAGAAGTGGCCCTACCGCGGCTACATCCAGTTCAAGGTCCCGACCGATGACTTCGAGGCGATGATGTGGCAGGTGTAAGTAAGGACCAACCGCGGCGATCCCGCAGGATCTCCACGCGGCCTATTCTCCATCGCCGCATTTCTGCTCTTTCTCTTGCCGCACGTCAAAATCTTCCAGGGCCCGGTCGTCGTTTTCATCTATTTCATATACCTGTTCGTTGACGCGCTCCTGCGGCTCCCGTCCGCGGCCCAGAAGTTCCCGATGGACGAGGGGCTTGGCGGCCTGCGGCAGCGTCGGGTCGACATAGAGTTCCTGAAGGTCGAGGAGTTTCATCGTTTGGAGAAAACGTTCCGAGAAAGCAAGAGGCGTGTGCTCGTTTCGGACCAGGGCATACCGCACCAGCGGGCGGCCGGACCAGTTCCGGTGTTCAGCGATCATGCGGATGGTTTCCGCGGCCGTGTCCTTGCGGCTGATGACTTTGAAGAGATGGCTTTCCTGCATGCGGGGATTATCGAGGCACAATGCGGCCACCTCCGTGTCGCGGTCCTGCAGCAGCTTCAGAAGGACGTTCCCCACCGCCATTTTTGCCAGCGATTTCCTATAGCCGAGCGCCATGCCGGGAATCCGTTCAATGACTATGGACTCGACCTTGTGCCTGAAGACAAGCGGGATAAGCGTGCTGCGGGACAGCTCCGTGATGTCGAAAAGGTGGAGGTAGCGCGCGATGGCAAGCGATATTGACAGCGGAGTTTTCGGGTTTTTTGCAAGTGCGAGGCGGATGGGATAGCTCTTTGCCCAGCGGTTGTCCCTGGCGATCGACTCGAGAACGTCAACGGGCAGATTTTTCCTGTTTGCCAGGATCAGCACATCCTCTTCGCGCAGGTTGCTGTTTCCGAGCAGCGCTCTGATCACCCTGAAAGAGGGGTCGTGGAGAAGCCGCGCGAACACCTCCGCGCCGGCGGTGGCGGCCAGCTCCGTTCTTGCTTCTTCCGAATCAGCCATGCTCCAATTATACGAATTTTCAAAGGTATTGACAAATGCTAACATTTTCTGTATTTTTATATGTCAACAACGTGAATTTTAATGGTTTTCTATCCTCAGATTTCCCGGTATCTCGAGGGTTGCAATGGAACGGACGCTGCTCCTGAATGCAACATTTGAACCGTTAAAGATCATATCGTGGCAGAGGGCAATCACCTTACTGACCCAGGGCAAGGTGGAGGTCATCGACTTCTACGATCGTGACGTCCGCGGAGTGTCCATCACCTTCAAACTCCCCTCCATTCTCCGGCTGCTCAAACTGGTGAAAGTGAAGCGCAGCAGCAGGGAGGTGCGTTTCTCCCGCGCCAATATCTACCAGCGCGATAAATATTCCTGCCAGTATTGCGGCGTGAAATATCCCGCAGAGGATCTGACCTTCGACCACGTTATTCCGCAGGTGCAGGGCGGTCAGGCCACCTGGGAAAATATCGTGACCGCTTGTCTCTCCTGCAATAACAGGAAAGGCGGCAGGACCCCGCAGGAGGCGAAAATGCGCCTGATCCGGCCGCCGGCAAAGCCGCGGTGGATGCCCGTTGTCACGCTTACCATCGGCATCAAGAACGCCCCCTTAAGCTGGCGCGATTATCTCTACTGGAATGTTGAATTGAACAAGGACGGTTAACCGATCAACGTGTGCCTTGCCGGCCTGCCAGGTGGAGATGAACGGCTCACGTGCTGTTCTCAGCAATGCGCTGTCGCGCGGTTTTCCTCCTTTCCTTTATCAGCATGCGTTGTCTCCCGGCTTTTTTTCTTGTCAACTACCAGGTTTGATGCTATATTTCGACTCGCCGTACCAATGGTCATATCTGCAGGGAGGCGTTTACATGAAAAAACTCTTCACGCTCATCTTTATTATCAGTGCCGCGGTGATGCTGCCGGCAAACCGGGCATCGGCATTCAGTTCTCTCACGGAAAATGAATTTATGACGGGGGAGAGCCTCGATCCCGGCATGACCCAGGCCGGGGTTAATTATACCGTGGGCGAACACTACGTAAGCTACTATCCGGAAATCCGGTACGGCATGGGCGCCTTGATGGAGGTCGGCGTCAGGTTCGGCGTCACATCGGCAAGGCTTGCCTCGGGCGAAAATATCGGGGCCCTTATGGGCGCCGATCTCAAGTACCAACTTGCGAAAGAGACCGAGGGGATCCCGATCGACCTCGCCGTGGATCTTGGCGTCGATAACACGATCATTAACAGCAAAAACGCGACCGAGCTGACCTTTGCGACCATCGCCAGCAAGAGCTTACCCCTGACCGACCGGGGGTATAAGCTCGTCCCGTACGGCGGCCTGGCCATGTCGTCCCTCAATGGTTCGCTCCCCGATAAGCAGGACTCCTACGTGAATGCGTTTGCCGGTCTTGATTGGAAGCTGACCCAGAAATTCATGATTCTGCTGGAGTTCAAGGCAGGCCACGAGATGACGGGCGGAGCCGGCATCAGGTTCGAATACTAAATACTAACCGTATCAGCGCAGTGAGAACGGGCTGCAGTCTCAAACAGCAGACGGGCAGTGCACGGGTGGATTCCGCGACTTGCAGTCCCCCGGCTCCTGCCGGGTGGGCTCCACTGATCAACATACCATGTCTATTTCACTTTCGGGTAAAATTCAGGAACAGCCGCTTTCGGGCATTCTCGAAATTCTGCGCCAGATGAAGGCGACCGGGACCCTGACCGTGAAGAGGGCTGCTGTTACGAAGAATATCTATGTCAGAGATGGTCAGATCGTCTTCGCAACCTCGACGGAGTCCCATGACCGACTCGGTGAAATTCTCGTGAATGCGGGCATCGTTTCACCGGAGAATATGGACCATGCTCTTCAACTGTACCGGAAGGGCGGGGGATTAAAAAAAATTGGAGCGGTCCTTGTCGAAAACGGGCTTGTCGTTCCCAAGGAATTGTTCAACGGGTTGAAACTCCAAGTCAAAAACATCATCTATAGCCTGTTCCTCTGGCACGACGGCGACTACCAGTTCGAGGAACGGTTGCCGTCCGATATTATTCCGCTGCAAATTAATTTTCAGGAGTTGATAACCGAGATCATCCAAAGGATCAAGCAAGAGAGCTGAACGCGGCGCCCCTCAATTCGAAAGCAACCCCGCCATCGATGGATTCCAACTTTTCTATTGTCCTTTCGAGCGATTACAGGTATAATTTTCTCCGACCTTGTCGCTCATCCGGAGACCACTGGTGAAATCCCTGAAGCATAGTTCATTTCCCGAAATAGCCGAGCGTGCCGGCGCTCTCTATAACGAAGAAGAGGACACGCTGCTTCTCGGGATGCTCGGCCAGGAATATCATGTCCGGCGCGAAGGCGTCTTTGTCCAGGGCCAGAAGGCGCCCGAAACCCATGCGGCGGTGATCCTCGATTACCTTTTTTCAGCGGGGACCGCGTGCACCATGACGCCCTGGCGGACGCTCCGTGATTTTGTCGACGAACTGACGCCGGACTTCAGGAAAAAAGTGGAATTGCCGATCACGACGTATACGGCGGATATCCTCGCGCGCTCGGGCAACCTTATGCCCATGCTGGACGCCAAAGCGGTGCCGAGCCTCATCGGCAGCGACCTTGCCTTGACGGTCCGGGCCCTTCCCAAGGTGTATCTCCATGTCGAGATTTCACAAGAGAACCAGGATTTCCCGGCCGAGGCCTGGATGCTGTTTTCCCACAATGCTCATGAGTTTTTGGAATTTCAGAACATTCAAGTCCTCGCAGAGCTGTTCAAAGACCGGCTCCTGAGCCTGCTCAGAATCTATTAACGAGGCAAGCCTCAGACCAAAATCAAAAGCAAAGCATCGCGCGCGAAGCCGCAAAGCCGCAAAGAAAGACATAGGCATTGATTTTCTGTTTGCTTTCCTTTGCGTCTTGGCGTCTTTGCGCGAAAATGGAGTTTTGATTTCTTGATGTAGAATTTGAGTCAAAATTGAAGATGTCGGTTCGTAAAGTCCTTTAACGCAATGACAGAGACTAAAACGCCGCGTGCCACGGAAAACCGAAATCCGCA
>VFSW01008877.1_pt1 | contig 14392 bp, 17 predicted proteins | sample 5358111 | NCBI WGS metagenome assembly VFSW01 (sample SAMN11554181, study PRJNA540505) | mine drainage metagenome | isolation source: sediment from site ElyBrook_90M | place: USA: Ely Copper Mine, Vershire, VT | collected 2017 | reverse complement strand
AGTCTGAGCTGAAGTACTCGTCGCGTATCGGCGACTCCTACCCGGGCAAGGTGAACCTTTGGGAGGTGATGCGAGAGGCCGCCCAAAGCGTGGGGGGCGTCGGCGGAGGCCACAGCATGGCAGCGGGAGCCAAGATACCGTTCTCGAAGCGCGACGACTTCACCAGGACGGTCCTCGAGAAGGTGACCCACGGGTGACCACCGGTGCGACCGCAGGAGCCCGGGGCCGCGTCCGGAAGGCAGGAGCCGCAGGCCTGACCATCGAGCTGCTGATAGAGTGCAGCGACGAGGACGTCGCAAAGGCGCTCAACGACGCGCTGATGCCTGACAACAGGTACTTCCCGAAGGACCAGCGATTCATGGCCTCGAGAGAAGGCGCAGTCATCCGGTTCAGCGTCGAGTCACCGAGGGCGAGGCCGGCCCTCGGCACGGTGGCCAGCATCATATCCGACGCCAAGCTCTTCCGCGACGTCTGGGTCGAGTCAAAGACCCGCGGCCTTGGGAACGCGGCCCAAGGGTGATCCCGCCCATCAGCCCTATCGGAGACGGTCTCCCCAAGCGCGAAGGTTAATGCGAGGGCCAGAGGAGGGGATTCGACAGCGATGCTCGACGTCAAGCTCCTACGCGACAACCCAGAGGTGATCAGGAAGGACCTGAGGAAGCGCGGCTGGCTCGACAAGCTCCCTCTCGTGGACGAGGCTGTCGCAAACGATGTGGAGTGGCGGCGGGCGAAGAAGCGCGTCGACGACCTCAGGCACGCTCAGAACAAGCTCACCGCTGAGATCGCCGCTCTGAAGAGGTCCGGGAAGGACGCGAAGGACAAGCTCGGAGAGGTGAAGGAGGTGCCCGAGGAGATCGCGAGCCTGGAGAAGAGGGCGCAGGTGCTGCAGGCCAGAGTCAGAGGGACACTGATGTCGCTCCCGAACATCCTCCACGAGACGGTGCCCGTGGGGCAGGACGAGAGCGGAAACGTCACGGTGAGGACCTGGGGCGAGCTCCGCAAGTTCGACTTCGAGCCGAAGGACCACCTCGACCTTCTTGGCGACCTCGGACTGATAGACATGGAGAGGGCAGCAAAGATCTCAGGGGCGCGCTTCTTCTTCTTGAAGGGCGACGCGCTCAGGCTGGAGCAGTCCATCATGAGGTACGCCGTGGACGTCCTCTCGGACAAGGGCTTCACGGCAGTGGGACCGCCGCTGATGATGCGCAAGGAAGCCTATGCCGGTGTCGTCGACATGGCAGACTTTGGACCGGTGATCTACAAGGTCGAAGGCGACGACCTCTTTCTCATCGCCACTTCCGAGCATCCTCTCGTCGCCATGCACATGGACGAGGTCATGCCGGGAGACTCGTTGCCTGTGAAATACTGCGGGTTCAGCCCAAACTTCAGGGTGGAGGCCGGGGCGCACGGAAAGGACACCAAGGGGATATTCCGCACTCACCAGTTCTACAAGGTGGAGCAGGTCGTCTTCTCAAAGCCGGAGCAAAGCTGGCAGCTCCACGAGGAGCTGCTCGCGAACGCCGAGTCCATCTTCCAGAGCATGGGGCTCCACTACCGCATTGTGAACATCTGCACGGGGGACATCGGCACGGTCGCGGCTAAGAAATACGACCTCGAGGCCTGGATGCCCACCCAGCAGAGGTTCAGGGAGATGGTGTCCTGCAGCAACGTGACCGACTACCAGGCCAGGCGCCTGATGATCAGGTACAAGGAGAAGCAGAGCGCCGAGCCCACGCTGGTCCACACCCTCAACTCCACGGCGGTCACGACGAGGGCGCTGGTGGCCGTGGTCGAGAACTTCCAGCAGCGGGACGGCTCGATATCCATCCCGAAGCCGCTCGTCCCATACATGGGCGGGCGCGAGAGGATCTCCTAGGTCGATGTTTTTAAGCCAGAGAAATTAGGCCGGCAAGCTAGTTGCCGAAGAGAGTTACCGGTAAGGTCCGGGACAAGTGGAAGCTGAAGCAGTGGGTCACTGTGCTGGCCTCCCCGTCCTTCGGAAACGCGCCAATCGGCAGGGTGCCCATGACCGACATAGAGAAGCCTGCAGGGAGGGTTGTCGAGACGACGCTATACGACATCCTGAAGCAGGACCCCCAGCACTACAGCTTCAAGCTCTACTTCCAGATCGACAGGGTCGACGGGGACACCGCCTATACGATCCTAAAGGCGCACGAGTACTCGAGGGAGTATCTCAGGAGCCTGATCAGGAGGGGATCCTCGATGTCGGACTTCATCAAGGACTACAAGACGAAGGACGGCTATCTCGTCAGGGTCTATACGATGGCGCTCTCCCAAGGGAGGATGAACGCGTCAAAGAAGCACGAGATCCGAATGATTTCAGACAGCATCATCGGAGAGAGGGCTGCCTCCCTCGCATACGACCAGTTCGTCCAGGAGACGGTCCTTCAGAAGCTCGCCTCGGACGTATACAACGAGGCGAAGAAGGTCACGAGGCTCAGGCACGTGGGCGTCAGGAAGACCAAGCTCATTGGGAGGCCGCAGGCCGCCCCGGTCGAGCCGGTCGAAGAGCTAGCCGCGCCTGCCGCTTGATATTATCTTCACGATATCCCTGTCCTTGAGGACGTACTCGGAAGAGAGCCGCATCCCAGTCCTCGCGTCCAACGCATAGAGGAAGGTCTTCGCGAGGTCGCTGTGTATCCTCCGCGCCAGGTCCAGCGCGGTGGAGCCCCCGTTCATCACGTACGCGTCGGGGAGCACGGCCCCGTCCTTGTTGCAGAGCTTCGTCTCGTCCTCCACGGGGTAGACGACCACGGCCTTGAGGAGCCCGAAGTACGCCTGGTCGATGGCCTGCTGGACCCCCGTGCTCCCGTGGACGTCGAGCACCCTCTCCTTGACGAGCTCGAGCGCCCTGGTCTGGGCGGAGGTCAGCCCTTCTTTCGTGACCCTGAACGAGGCGTCGCCCGGGGTATAGGCTATCACGCCTGCCTCCGCCGCCTTCCTCAGAAGGAGCTCTGCCTCGGCAGCGCAGGGTATGACGGTCCTCCCAGACTGCCTTAGGGACGGCAGCTTCTCCGCAGCAGACGGCAGGTCGGCCTTGTTGGCCGCTATCAGGCTGGGCTTGTTCTTCTCTCGGAGCGCTCTCACGAAGGACTCCAGAGAGCCCGGCCCCCAGGCCAGGGGTCTGTCTGCCTTGAGGTGGAGTTTGAGGAGGGTCTCCTCGACCATCGCTTCGCTGATCCCTATGCCCGTGAGCCTCTGGGCGAGCATCGGCGCAACGCTGGTCTTCAGCTGCTCCGACAGCTTGGAGACCTTCTCCCAGTCGCGCTTGACGATGCCGAGAAGCCAAAGGTCGACCTCGTTCTCCACCATCTCTACGTCCTTCATCGGGTCCTGACTGCCGGGCACCGTCTTCTGGCCCTCCAGGTCGGTCGACCCGGATGCGTCGACCACGTGGACGATGGCATCGGCCTGCATTATGTCCTCGAGGAACTGGTTCCCGAGCCCGCGACCGCTCGATGCCCCCGAGACCAGCCCCGCGACGTCGATGAGCTTCACCGGGATGAGCCTCACCCCGTTGGCGCACACGGAGTTCTTCGGACTGTCGACCACGCCCATCTCCTCGTGGACGCACTTGGTCCTGAGGTAGGCCATCCCGACGTTCGGCTTTATTGTCGTGAACGGGAAGTCGGCGATGGGGGCGCTCTTTAGGGTCGCTGCGACGAAGAACGTCGACTTGCCCACGTTGGGCTTCCCCAAAATCCCCACGATCACGGCTTGTCGCCCTTCGCGCCAACCAGATGGACGCTCACGGTGGTGGGGCGGAACTCGCTGGGAAGGTCCAGACGATTCACACTATGGAGGCAAAACTCGGGGGCGGGGCCTAGGGCCAGCTGCCGCTGCCACAAGTCCGTCCTTCGGTCTCCTACCAACTTGGAGGTGCGTTCCAGGAAGGCCTGATAAGTCGTCCGGGCTGGCTTTTGGATCCAGGTAGCAAATCCCGCTTCTCCCAAGGTGAGGCTGCTCTCTAGCAGCCTGTAGAGCCCTCCAGCGCCGCCGGACGCCTCGTCGGCGACATCGTCGTGAGACTTCCTGGCGGGGTCGGCGACTGCGGCTTGGTTGAGGGCGCCGAGCGCGCCGAAGTCCTTCACGACATACCAGTCTTCGCAGGTCCCCTTGTGAAGGTCTGCCCATGGCAGCGCCCGGACGCGGAAGCTGAGGGCCTCGATGAGCCCGTCCGGTCCGTGCTCCCTGAGGGAGGTCTGGAAGGCGGCGAGCTTCCTCTCGTATTCCCTCTGACTGACGCTCGACCGAGGCCAGTGCCAGAAGACGTAGCCGAGGGGGGCTGACATGGCGTGGGCCTCTCGCATCCCCGCGTCTAGGTAAAAAGTCATCTTGAAAACAAACCCTTTACATCGAACAGATCCTCCCGGCCTCCAATGGCCAAGGTGGTCGTCATCGGGGGCGGCGTGGCAGGCCTTGCCGCCGCACTCGCTGCGTCTCGACTCGGCGCCGAGACCACGCTTGTAGAGTCCTCGAAGAGGGTCGGCTTCTCGAGGGCTTTGATGCCGCTTTTGATATCGAAGGGCTTGTCCGAGGACGACCTCATACTTCCTCAGGCCGCGTTGCTCTCCGAGGCAGGGGTGGAGGTCAGGACCGGAGAGACCGTGACCTCTGTCCAGCACGGAGAGAGAACGCTCCTGGTCTCAGCGTCTTCTCGGTCCGACGACGCCGACAATCAGGGGAGGAGCATCAGGTTCTATTCGGCCATCATCTGCACCGGGGCGGCTAGCCAGGTGCCTCAGCTCAGGGGTCTCTCGAAGCCGAACGTCTTCGTGTTGAGAGGGCCTGCCGACTACCTCGGTCTTTCGACGGGTCTGGACGCGCTGCGGACTGTCGTGGTCACCGGTCCCATCCCGCTCGCGCTCAAGCTCGGCGAGATCCTAGCGACCAAGGGGAAGCGCGTCATGGTCTACTGCGGGAAGGATGGCCTCGCGCACCAGTTCTCGGAGGCAGTCGCCGCCGCGATAAGACGCGAGGCCTCTGCAAGGGACAGGAAGGAAGCCGTCCTGCTGGTGGATGACTCCGTAGACTCGGTCCTTGGGATGCAGAGGGCTGAGGCGATAGCCTCGAGCGGCTCGGTCCAGACCTGTGACGGGGTCGTGGTCATTCCGAGGAGCGTCCCAGTCGTCCCTGCCGTGGGATGCGAAAGAGGGCGCAACGGCGGGCTCGTGGTGGACGCCTCCATGTCGACGAACCTGAGAGGCGTCTTCGCTGCGGGGGACTCGGCAGAGATCAGGTTCAAATCAGGCTCCGTGCCCGCGCGCCTGCACTCGACGAGCCACATGGGAGGGGAGGTCGCAGGAATCAACGCGGCTGGAGGGAAGGCGACGGCGGCCACATCATGGTCGGTCGAGCAGACCTATTTCGGGCTCGAGTTCTGCTCGGCTGGGCTGGGCGAGGCGGAGGCGTTGGCGATGGGGCTCGACACGGCGACGGAGACCGGCGAATCCAGGGACCCGCGCTTCGGCGGGGGCAGCGAAAGGCGAGAGACCCTCGTCTCCCTGGTCTTCGACAAGGGGACCCACCAGGTCTACGGCCTACAGGTCGCAGGATGGAGGGCGACCTCGCTGTCGAGCGCGGCTTCCTTGATAGTCTCCCTCGGCCTCACGGTGGAGCAAATCGTCCACACGGAGTCGCCCTACTCGCCGGGCTTCAGCTACGAGGATTCTCCAATAGCCTTAACAGCAGGAAAAATCCTCGAGGCAGAAGGAGCCTGACTTGCCCAAGCGCAGGGTCCTAGTCTGCGACACGCTGGACGTCGTCACTCTGGGACTGACCGACGCATTCGAGGTCGACTACGAGCCGAAGATAACGAAGGAGGAGCTGCTCTCAAAGGTGGAGAACTACGACGCCCTGGTCGTCCGGAGCCGGACGAAGGTGGACGCCGAGGTGATAGCCCACGGGGCGCGCCTGAAGATAGTCGGAAGGCCAGGGACGGGGCTCGACAACATCGACCTGAGGGCGGCGAACGCCCGGGGAGTCGAGGTGGTGAACAGCCCAGAGGCGCTCGTCGAGGCAGTCGCCGAGCACGTGATAGGCCTGATGCTCGCTCTCGCGCGGGGCATCCCTGCTGCGGACGCTTCCATGAAGGCAGGCCGATGGGAGAAGGAGCGGTTCGTCGGGATCGAGCTCAAGGGGAAGACGCTCGGCATCGCCGGGCTGGGGCGCATCGGGAGGCGAGTCGCCGAGATCGCGAGGGTGCTAGGCATGTCGCTTTTGGGCTACGACGTCATCGAGGTCTCCCAGGAGACCCTGAGCTCGCTCGGATGCAGGATGGTGGACCTCGACACCCTGTTTGCCTCCGCCGACTTCATCACCCTCCACGTCCCGCTCACAACCGAGACCAAGCACATGGTCGACCAGCGGAGGGTCTCGCTCATGAAAAGGAGCTCTTTCCTCATCAACACGTCACGCGGGGAGGTCATCGACGAGCTCGCGCTGGCGAAGGCGCTGGCGGCCGGCGAGATAGGCGGCGCGGCGCTCGACGTCTTCGAAACGGAGCCCCCCCGGCCAGAGACCGTCGCGGCCCCAAACCTCATCTCGACCCCTCACATCGGGGGCCAGACCAAGGACGCCCAGACGATGGCGGTGACCATCGTCGGCGCGAAGCTAAACCAGTTCTTCGCGGGACGACAATAGCGGATCAGGATAAACTACAACTTCCTCCGGCCGCACATAGGCCTTGACGGGAAGACTCCCGCTCAAGCGGGCGGATTAGACTCTGGCCTTGGATTCAGGTGGAAGGCCTTAATTAAGCGGGCCGTGTCGAAAAACCCTAAGGTCGCTGACCGATGCGCAAGGGAAGCAACGAGAGCATCCTTATCGGTGTCTGCGCTTTGCTCGCCATATTGTTGTTCTTGGTGGCACTAACCGCCGTATCCGGAGCAATTTCAAGCGCGAGGATAGAGACTGAAACAGTGACATCAACCACTACCGTCACAAGTTCTATCACGGGGCTGTATCCGCTTACGTTTGAGCAATGCGACCCCGGATGGTGCGGTCAACTCTTCACCTTGCCTTGGAGTGTAAGTCTTTGGAACAGCGTCATTGGGAATGTGACTCTCACAGACCCTCCGGGCGCAACGATACCGACCAACGAATGTGTTTTTTCAGCTGGGCTGAACTCCACAAGCATTACATTCTTCGTGCCCTTCGGCTCATACGACTATAAAGTGACGACGGGCGCCGGCGTCATAGAGGGCCATACGACGTTCTCTTTCGCAAATGTCCCGGTGCAGGTTTCTATTCCAAACTCTTGCGTCGGGAACTGACGCTGCCATCTCCCGACTTGCACCACCCTAACGCCTGAAAGCCTCATCTCCCTAAGACGCACCAGAACCACAATAGCGAAGATTTATCTTCCACTTTCAAAGCGGGGCAACGTTCGCTTTGTACCGGCAGATAGGAGAGACCTGGCAGAAGGTCTTCAAGGACAAGTCTGGCGACATCCTCCAGCGGGCCGTCGCGCTCCGCAGAGGGCCGACCATGGAACGCATCGAGCGCCCTTCGCGCCTCGACAAGGCGAGGATGTACGGCTACAAGGCCAAGGAGGGCGTCGTGGTGATCAGGATCAGGGTAGCAGCGGGAGGCATGAGGAGGCCGCGCCCGGTCTCGGGCCGCAGGCCGAAGCACCTCGGCGTCCTGAGGATGAAGTCTGACGAGCCGGTCCAGAAGGTCGCCGAGAGGCGCGTACGCGAGAAGCACGCCAACCTAAAGCTGCTCGGCTCCTACCAGCTATGGGTCGACGGCAAGCACAGGTGGTATGAGTGCGTCATGATCGACCCGATGCACCCTGCGATAAAGAAGGACTACGACTATCGGCGCAGACTCGGGCTCGTATCCTGAACTCAGAATCCCGCAAACTTTGGTTCCTCGGGTTTCAAGACCTCCCTTAGGAGCACCGTCGCATACTCGCCCTTCCCAAGCGAGAACTCCAGCACGAACCCCCTCTCCTCCCTCACGCATGACAAGTCGCCTGAGAGCAGGGGTGCAGGCCTGAAACCTCCCTCGCTGCTCATCTCCTCGGCTTCCTTGATGTAGAATGACCCCGGAGAGACGCCCTCCTCCTGGATGACTCTGGCGAGAACCCCATCGAACCTCGAGCCGTAGTTCCTGTACGCGTACCCGACTATCTGAATGAGGGGGATGGCAGTACCCTGCCCTGGGACCTCCTCCTTGACGCCGTGCACTCTCCCGACGGTGAGGCCGCCCTCCTTGAGCTGCGCCCAGTTGTCCCCGGAACGCGCGTTCGCGATGTCGACCCCCTCCGCGACCGCCCGGCTCAGGGCGAGGTTGAAGAGATACGCCTGGTACGAGTTGACAAGAAGCCGCCTGATGGGGATCGATATCTTCCTGAGGGCGCCGATGGAGGCCCCCGGCTTCATGGAGAGGTGGTGCGCCACCCTCCGCTCAGTGTCTTGGCGCGCCGAGAACAAAGGCACTGCATCCCTGTACTTCTCCTCGGCGCACAGCCTTCTGGCCTCCTTCGCCTTCTCGCCCTCCCCGTCTCTCTGCTCCGCGAGGATGAGGCCGACCGCCTTGGCGAAGTCCTTCTCGACGATCGCCTTCCCTGCCTTGCGGTTGACGCCCCCCTTCAAGCCGAACCTCTGGTAGCCGAAGAAGTTCGCCACCCGCCTCTCCCTGCACGCAGCGTAACACCTCTCGATGTCCTCGCTCAGGTCGAGAGTCGTCTCCAAGAGTATCCTGAACCTGTTGCCTGTCAGCATCCCCCTGGTGACGGGCCTCGAGAATCCGACCAGCTGCGCCTCGAACCTGTTCCCGCGCAGCTCCGCCGGAGCTGAAGCCCGCGTGCTCCGGGCGCTCATGTACTGGACCACCGTGGCGTTCTTGTCCTTCAGGCCTGCGAAGTTGACCTCGCTCTTGATCATCGCAGCCATCTCCCTAGCGACGTGCGGCGTGTCCACCCCCGCCTTGGTCACCTTGTATATCGGGACGAGGCCAGGCGACCTGGTCTGGACCACGTCCTCGAGAGATATGAGCTCCTGGACCTGAAAGTCGCCGAAGCTCGTACGCAAGCTTCCTTCTCGACGGCCCCCTCCCGTCGAGTATGTCAGCAGCCCCGACTCGAGGTCGACGGGAGGAGGCTGGACATCGGCCGTCGTCGTCAAAGCAGCTTCAGCCTGCCGGTGACCTTGTCTATCTCGTTCACGGGTCCTGGCCCGATGCCCAGGCACGTCGTCGTCCCCGGCTCGAGTTGCGTAAGGCCCCTGTCCTGAATGAGCGAGATCGGAAGGCCGAGGCTTCGCGCCTGTTTCTGGAGCCCCTCCAGCGCCAGCTCTCCTCCGTCCGTCTTGACCACCACCTTGGCCTGCCCCTGCTCCCTCCATGCCTCGTACCATTCGGGACGCTTGCGCCGGCACGTCTCTGCCGCGTCGAGGGCCGCATGCGCCACCTGCGCAGCGGTCTTGCCCTTCCCCATCTTCAGGTCCGACCTGACCACGATTACCTGCTTGATCTCGGTCACCTCGGCCAGGCCTCCGATTCGAAGGGTTATTACGCGCCGGGTTAAGGCTTGCCCTGACTCTGGACTCGGTCGATCTCATGCGCAACGATTCTTACTCCTCTTCCTCTCGCCCTTACGACGCGGTCGTGGGTGGCGGTAGCGTCGCTGGACTGGCCTTCGCGGCAGAGGCGTGCAAGAGGGGGCTGAACGTCCTGGTGCTGGAGGAGGACAAGGAGATCGGGGAGCCAGAGAAGTGCGACGGGCTGGTCAGCCTGCAGGAGCTGAGGAGATACGCAATGCCCGAGAAGTCCTGCATCCAGAGCCGCGTGACCAAGGGGACCGTCTTCTCGCCGTCTGGCCGGAAGGCGTCTCTCGACGCCTCGCGGCTGGAGGTCGTCGTGATCGACCGGAGCGCCTACGACAAGCAGCTTGCCAGGAGCGCCGAGGGATGGGGAGCGGAGGTCAGACTTGGGACGCGCGTCACCGGGGTCGAGGAGCGTGCGGACGGCGTGAAAGTGAGCGCAGGCTCCGAGGTGTACTCTTGCTCATACTACGTCGATGCGACGGGGCCGACCGGGGTGATGAAGTTCAACAGGCATGGGCTGGTCCCCACCGCGAAATACGAGGTGGAGGGCGACTGGTTCACCGACGGAGAGGTCGAGGTCTATACGGACCAGGAGAAATATCCTGGGTTCTTCGCATGGGTGATCCCTCGGGGACCGGGGATCGCGAAGGTCGGGGCGGCAGGGTTCGGGATAAACAGCGTGAAGGCGCTCGAGGAGTTCCTCGCCGGCCGGAACTCCAAGATAGTCAGCAAGGTCGCATGCACCATCTACGTCGGGGGCCCCATCGACCAGTTCGTGTCAGGGCGGACCATCTACGTGGGCGAGTCCGCAGGCCAGGTCAAGCCCACGACCGCCGGCGGCATCCCGAGCTCGGTCGCGGCCGGGGTCATCGCGGCTCGCTGGCTCGCAGATTCCGTCCTGCTGAAGGACCCCTCTCTCATAGCGCGATACCAGCCGGACTGGTCGGCCAGATACGGGAAAGAGTATCGGCTCATGACCCGGCTGAGGAACATCTACGAGAACCTCTCGAACAACGACCTCGACAAGCTCGTCGCCACTCTCCAGCGGCCGAAGGTCGCCGCGAAGCTGGCTTCGGGCTCCTTCGACTTCCACGCCAGCGCAGCCCTCTCAGCCCTGGGCGTCAAGGGGCTCCTCCAACTCGCGGGTGTGCTCGTCTCCTCGGAGGCCAAGAACGCCCTCTCCTCGCTGGTCCGCCCCTCGAGTAAGACCGACGAGTGACCGGGGGACGTCGGTTTTAGCAAGGTATAATTCCTAGCCTCGGAGGGGCAGTTCTGCCTTGTCGCAGAAGACGGTTGCGCTTCCGGTCTGCACTTCCTGCAACCGGCCCATCATGCCTGGCGAGAAGGCTTCCAAGTTCCACTGCCCGAGCTGTCAGCAGGTCTCCGTCTGGCGCTGCGAAAAATGCCGCAAATTCTCTCGGAGGTACAAGTGCGTGAACTGCGGCTTCGAGGGGCCATAGCATGGGCTCATACCTGGTCCGCGTGAAGGTCATGCCGTCGGGGCCCGAGGTGCCCTCCGACAAGCTCCTAGAGTCGGTAAAGGGAGTCCTCGGGAAGGAGATGACCCTGAAGGGCAGCAAGGAGGACCCGATCGCCTTCGGCCTTTACGCGCTCATCATCGACGTCATCGCCCCGGAGGAGGAAGGGATGGTGGACAAGGTGGAGGCCGCGGTCGCCAAGGCGCCCCTCGTTACCCAGTCAGAGCTGATGGGCGTGAGCCGGATGTCGAGCCGCCTCAAAGTGTGAGAATCCCTCCTCTAAGCTTTATAAGCCCGCAAGGAACGTCTACTAATTCTCTGCATAGCATCAGGCAGAATAGTGTGTTGTTAGAATTTTGAGAACCCCCCTTAGGTTTGCACTCTACGAGCTGATCAAGGAGAAGAAGCACGCCACCGACGAAGAGCTCCTTGACATACTCGGCAAGGGAGAGAGCTACTCGATGCACGAGCTGAACAAGGCGCTCCTGGACCTCGAGATCCTCGGGTCGATCTCTGTGCGTTGGGTGGCGAAGGAGAAGCGCAGAGTCGAGTTCGTCGAGGCAACCGCGGCCCCGGTCAGATACGCCGAGTGAGATTAGGTTTTTAGCCGGCAATCGGACCCTGCAAAAGGGGAAGTCGCGCAGATGGCGAGCGGTCAGGTGAACTCTGGCTCTTGGGCGTAGACCTAGGGGACGTCATCCCACGGAGGAAGGTCCCGCTGGAATCGCTGAGGAACAAGAAGATCGCCGTCGACGCATACAACACGCTATACCAGTTCCTCGCGATAATCCGGGGGGTGGGCGGAGAGCACCTCAAGGACTCGAAGGGAAGGGTCACCAGCCATCTCAGCGGGCTCTTCTACAGGAACATCAACCTCATGGAGCTCAACATGAAGCTCGTCTACGTCTTCGACGGGGCGCCGCCGGAGCTGAAGGCGGTCGAGATCGAGAGACGAAGAGAGAAGCGGGACGAGGCGAGGCGCCAGTATTCGGTCGCCGGCGAGGCCGGCGACATGGCGAGCGCCAGAAAGTACGCCGAAGCCTCGACGTCGCTCCGCCAGGACATGGTGGTAGAGTCGAAGCAGCTCCTCGACGCGATGGGGATACCGTGGGTTGACGCTCCCTCCGAGGGGGAGGCGCAGGCCGCAGTCATGGCGATGGAGGGCACGGTCGACGCGGTCGCTTCGCAGGACCACGACTCCCTCCTCTTCGGTGCCCCTCTGCTCGCGAGGAACATCACCATCTCGGGGAGGAGGAGGCTCCCGAGCAAGAACATCTTCGTCGAGGTCGAGCCGGAGACGATCAGCCTCGAGGAGACCCTGAAGGTCCTGGAGATGACGAGGGAGCAGCTGATCGACTTTGGGATCCTGATGGGCACGGACTTCAATCCCGACGGATTCAAGGGGATAGGCCCTGTGAGGGGGATGAAGCTCCTCAAGACCTACCATTCTATCGACAAGATCGAGCCATTGAAGGAGGAGGTCGCGAAGATCGACTACGAGGCGATACGAAGCCTCTTCCTCCACCCGCCGGCGAGGAAGGGAGTGGTTCCCTCCTGGGGCGACTTCAAGCCCGACGCGTTGAAGGCGTTCTTGGTCGACGAGCATTCCTTTTCCGCCGAGCGGGTCGACGCAGCGGTCAAGAGGGTCGTCGGCATCGAGAGCTCAAAGTCCGAGACGCTCGAGAAGTGGTTCGGGTAGGCTGTAGCTCAATCCTGGGTCATCCTCTGGAACTCCCCGGCCGTCTTCGCGCGCAGCGCGGGGTTTTTGCGCGACTCCTCGCCCAACGTCCTGAAGGGGACGGCCCCGTAGTCGTGGCCCGGGTAGATCACGGTCCCCTGAGGCAGGGGCATTATCACCTCGTGAAGGCTCGAGAAGAGCGTGGCGGAAGAGCCTCCCGGCAGGTCGGTGCGCCCCCATGCGTCGATGAAGAGCGTGTCCCCCGTGAACAGGTGGCTCCCGTCATAATAGCAGACGCTGTCTTCGGTGTGCCCCGGGGTGTGGATCACCTTCACGGCGCTCTTGCCGAGCATCAGGACGTCTCCGTCCATGACATGCACCTTCGGTTTGACCTCGGAGCCTTCGAACGCGAGGGTCTGAGCGCCAAGCTCCGCGGCGAGCCTGTCCATCGTCTTGACGTGGTCGAAGTGCCTGTGGGTCGCGCAGACGTACTTCACTCGCATCCCCTCGCTCGTCGCGAGCTTCACGATGGGTTCGATCTCCCAGCCTGAATCGATGACCATCGCCTCCCTGCTCTCTTCGTCCTCGACCAGATACACGAAATTCTGCATCGGTCCGACCGGAATCTGGAAGACCTTCACGACGCTCCTCCCCTCATCCCGTGCCCCGCCTGATGCCTATAGGCACTATCACGACCTCTCCAGTGAACTCCTCCCGCCCCTTCAGGCCGATCTTCGGAAGGTGGAGCGCCACCGTGACATCGGCCCTCACCGTGGGGTTGCTCGCCACCCCTGTCTCAGGGTCTATCCCCGATGGCATGTCGACGGCGACCTTGGCGCCCCTCGCTTCGTTTATCATCGATATCGCCGTGGCAGAAGGCTCCTTCACGAGCCCTCCCTTCACTCCCGTCCCGAATATGGCGACGACTATCACGTCGGCCTCCGAGATGAACCTCGAGTCCTCTACAAGGCTCGCGGTGTCTTCGGCGACGTGGAGCTCCGCCCTCGTGCCCGCGAGTGCGTTCCAGTTCTCGCGCGCCTCTTCTGTCCTTATCCTCTCGGGCGCGGTAAGGAGGATCACCTTCACGCCGCAAAGCCTCGAGAGATGCCTCGCAGCCACGACCCCATCCCCTCCGTTGTTGCCCACTCCGCAGACCACGCAGACCTGCTTGCCCGGGCCGTATCTGGATAGCACGAACTCAGCGACACCCCTGCCCGCGTTCTCCATCAGCTCCCCAACTACAAGGCCATACTCCGACGCGCCCTTCTCAAGCGCTTTCATCTCGTCGGGGGTGATGTACTCCAAAAGACCTCGCGCCTTCCAGCTCGAGCTGCCAATCAGGTTTATCAACCATCGCGCACCGTGGATTTCGTAGCAGACAATGAGCCGCAAAGTGGAGGGCAGGCACGTCTCGGTGTCGCAGATGACCACAGTCAGGCTGATGATGCCTACGGACGGGAACGTCCAGGGCAACGTCTTTGGGGGCGCGATAATGCGATACATGGACGAGGTCGCGGGGATCGTGGCCTTCCACCACGCGAGGAAGAACGTGGTCACCGCTTCCATCGACAGGATGGACTTCTACGCTCCCGTGTATGTCGGGAACCTGCTGATCCTGAAGGCCGCCGTCAACTGCGTCGGGAAGACGGCAATGGAGGTCGGAG
>VFSW01008876.1_pt1 | contig 14392 bp, 13 predicted proteins | sample 5358111 | NCBI WGS metagenome assembly VFSW01 (sample SAMN11554181, study PRJNA540505) | mine drainage metagenome | isolation source: sediment from site ElyBrook_90M | place: USA: Ely Copper Mine, Vershire, VT | collected 2017 | reverse complement strand
GCCTGCCTGGATTGTGCCGCTCCTGGGTGCGTTGCATCTTTTGTGAAGCGGGACTCAGTCGTCGCCTCTGTATAGCCAATCCAGACTGCGAGCCATGCCTGAAGGCCCCAGCGTTTGTATCGCCAGATCGCGCGCCAACGCGGTGAGACCTGAAGCATGATAGATCATCGCCTGGCGATGGGATGAAGCCTGCACGCGATTGGCGCGGGTCACGCGGGCGCGGCTGTAGGCGGCCATCGCTGCGGCCGGGTTGCCAGGAAACTGCGAGAAGCTGATAGCCAGTGCATTCGCATCCTCCAGCGCCTGGGAGGCACCCTGCGCCAGAAACGGCACCATGGGATGGGCGGCATCGCCTGCCAGCGCCACGCGGCCTTGCGCAAAGCTGGCCAGCGGCGCGGCATCCAGCAACGGCCACATCCGCCAGCCTGGCGCCGCCTCCATCAGTTTGCGTGCGTTTGATGCAAAGCTTGCGAAGGCGCGGGCCAGATGCTGCGCGTGGGCTGCGCTATCATCGCCGGCGTCATAATCGTCGGCGTTCATCGTCCCCGCCATGGCCCCGGTAATGGCCACGACGTTGATCACCGAGCCGCCGCGCAATGGATAATGCACCAGATGCGACCTGGGGCCGAGCCAGAGATGGGTGACGGCTGCGCGGGCAAAACTTGGGGCATCGCCAGCCTGAACCAGCGTTCGCCACGCGACCCGCCCGGAATTGCGCAGGCCGCGCCCGCCATCGAAGCTGGCGCGCAGTTGCGAGCCAACGCCATCGGCTGCCACCAGGGCATAATGCAGTCGGGACTCGGTGACACCAGCCATGGCCAGGTGCAGGGTCACGCCCTCGCCCTCGTCCTGAATGTCGATCAGACGCGCGTCATTGTGGATGGCGATTCGCGGATGCGCGCGGGCGGCTTCCAGCAACACCGCATGCAGATCGCCGCGATGGATCACCAGGCTCGGCGCGCCCCAGCGCTGCGCGGCAAGGGCGCGAATCGGCAGATCAACCAGCGCCGCACCATCGCGACCGCGATGGATCACCAGGCGCTCAGGCTCAGTCGCGACTGCGCTGACTTGGTCCAGCAGGCCTAAAGCCTTCAGGGCCCGGCAGGCATTGGGGCCAAGCTGCACGCCCGCGCCAACCTCGGAGAACTGTGGCGCGCGCTCATAAACGCTGACCGAGCGTCCGGTGCCCGCCAGCGCCAGTGCTGCGCTCAGTCCGGCGATGCCACCACCCGCAACGGCTATTGAGCCCCGGTTCAGGCGAGGACTCCCTCAGGCACTTCGCAGCTTTGCGGATCGGCGTGGTCACCAAGGCTCGCATCATAGACGTAATGCGTTGAGCAATAGGGGCAAATGGCATCACGACCGCTGCCCATGTCGATGAAGATGTGGGGATGGTCAAACGGCGGTAAGGCCCCGATGCACATGAATTCACGCGCCCCGACTTTGACCTTGGCCAGCCCAGGCTGATTATGGAAATGCGGCGTTGTCCCGTGCGCCATGGCCCTGTCCTTGATAAATGCCAGCAAGCAACTTCGCGCTCTCTATAGAGAAAGCCTGCGCGCTTGTGTAGGGGTGCGCTGCCATCATTGCCACGGAACCAAGACCATGCCGACATTTGTTTCTGACGGACTCGAATTGGCCTATGCTGATACCCCCGCCACGGTGCCGCTATCCGGCCCGCCCGTGCTTCTGGTGCATGGATTTGCCTCAAGCGCCCTTGTCAATTGGAAGCAGCCCGGCTGGCTGTCAACTCTGAGCCAGAATGGGCGGCGCGTTATCGCCCTTGATAACCGTGGCCACGGGGCGAGCGCGCGGCCCACCAGGCCAGAAGCCTATGCGACGCCGCTGATGGCGGGTGACGCCCTGCGTCTGCTCGAGCATCTTGACATCAGCGAGGCTGATGTTTTTGGCTATTCCATGGGCGCGCGCATCAGCGCTTTCATGGCGCTGCAAGCGCCCGCCATGGTGCGCCGCCTCGTTTTGGGGGGGCTTGGCATACGTCTGGTTGAAGGTGTCGGCCTGCCGACGGGCATTGCCGACGCCATGGAAGCGGCGAGTCTTGATGATCTGACCGACCCGATGCAGCGCATGTTTCGCGCCTTTGCGGAGCGCACCGGGGCCGACAGATTGGCGCTGGCCGCCTGCATTCGCGGCTCAAGGCAAGAGATGAGCCGCGCCGAAGTGGCGCAAATCAACTGTCCGGTTCTGGTCGCGGTTGGCACGCTCGACCATGTTGCGGGCGATGCGCATGAACTGGCAAAGCTGCTTATTCACGGCGAGGCACTGGATATTGTCGGGCGTGATCACAATCTTGCGGTGGGTGACAAGGCCTTCAAGGCGGCTGTTGTCGAATTTTTGAACAGACCGCGGCCTTGAATCAGGCTAAAGAAGCTCGCAACAAGCTGCGTCAGGGAGCAAATCATGAGTGTGCAATCCAGCCTGCCAGGTGCCGAAAACGTCGTGGGCCTTGGCCGCGTCGATCCTGTTTTCGCGCGGATGCGCCGGGAAGCGGAGGAAATCCTGCGGCGCGAACCCGACCTTTCCGGCTTCATCCTCGCGAGCGTCCTGCACCATGACACGCTCGAAGCGGCGGTCATTCATCGTGTCGCGGCGCGGCTGCATCATGCCGATATGCCGGGCGACGCCATCCGCCATGCGTTTCTCGATCAACTCGCACGCGATCCGGGCTTGAGCGAGGCCTTTCGTGCCGATCTGGTTGCCGTCGTTGACCGCGATCCGGCTTGCACCCGTGCGCTGGAACCCTTGTTGTATTTCAAGGGCTTCCATGCGCTGCAAACCTATCGGCTTGCCCATTGGCTGCTGAAATTCGGACGGCGCGATTTTGCTTTGTGGCTGCAGAGCCGCAGTTCGGAAGTGTTTCAGTGCGACATCAACCCTGCGGCGACTATCGGCAAGGGTATCTTCATGGATCATGCCACCGGCATCGTCGTCGGGCAAACCTGCGTCATTGACGATGATGTCTCGATTTTACAGAATGTGACCCTCGGCGGCACGGGCAAGGAGACGGGCGACCGCCATCCGAAAATCCGGCATGGCGTGCTGATCGGGGCCGGGGCCAAAGTGCTTGGCAATATCGAGATCGGCCATTGCGCACGCATCGCGTCAGGTTCGGTCGTGCTTGCCCCCGTGCCGCCGAACACAACGGTGGCGGGTGTGCCGGCCCGCGTTGTTGGCGCGGCAGGCTGCGCTGAACCAGCCCGCAGCATGGATCAGATCCTTGCCGACAAGCTCACACCTGCCTTGTGAGGCACTTATCACCGGTCATGGTAAATGATTGGTTAGGAGTTTCAAGGCTAAGCTGTTCATCCTGAACCGGAAGTCGCGTCTGGCGGCTTGTGATGGGGAAAGTGATGACAGTGCGTTCCGAGTCCGACAAGCTTGTGCCGCCTCGGATTGAGGTGGGGACGAGGGATGGATTGAGCCTGGCCGACATGGCGCGGCTTCTGCGCAGCCGCGCCCGCACGGTGCTGGCTTGCGTGCTGGCGACATCGGCGCTTGGTCTGGCCGTCATCGCACTGACGCCGACAACCTACAAGGCTCACACATCGCTGCTGGTTGATCCGACGATCCGCGCCCCGCTGGGTTCGGCGTCCGGTGTTGTGGCGCAAGGCGGCCCGGATACCGCGCTGATCAATAGCCAGGTCAGGCTGTTGACCTCGTCCTCGGTGCTGCAGCGCGTTGTCTCAAGCCAGCACTTGATGGATGATCCGGATTTCACGGCGCCACCGGGGCTGCTCGGTCGGCTGAAAACACTGGTTTTTGGTTCTTCCGTCCCGGTCAACACTGCGGTCAGGGCCGATATCATCGCCTCGGCGCTTGAGCATGATGTGACGGTGAGCCACGTCGATGAGAGCAATGTCATTGACATCACAGCGTCGGCGCGTCGGCCCGGCAAGGCGGCACGGCTGGCCAATGCGCTGGTTGCTGCCTATTTTGCCGATCAGCAGCAGGCACGCGACCGCCGTGATTCTGGCGATTCAGCGGCGCTTGATGTGCGCCTTGCCAAGTTGCGCCAGCAGTTCCTTCAATCTGAATCGGCTTATGACGCGTGGCGCGCCAGCCATCAGCTCTTTGATGCCGATGGCAAGCCTCTGGGCGAGATTGATCTTGGCAATGCGACCAAAATTCTTGCCGATGCCCGCGCCAAAACCGCCGCAGCCAAAGCCAGCTTCCACCAGGTTGAGGCGGTGGAAGCCACCGGCCATGGCGTTGGCACGCTGAGCGCGGCGCTTAAATCGTCGCTGATCGACAAATTAAGGTCGCAATATGCCGATGTGGCGCGCCAGAAGGCCATGTATGCTTCAACCCTCGGGCCGCGTAATCCGGCGTTGATTCAATCGGAAAGCCAGTTACGCACCATTGCGGGGCTCATTCACAACGAGTTGCATCGTATCGCTGCCAATGCTGCCAGCCAGTATCAGGAAGCGCGTGCCGCCGAAGTCGCCGCACAGCGGCAAGTCACCGCGCTGAAGGCTGACAGTGCCAAATCCTCGGCCTTTTCGGCACAGGCGCTTCAACTCAAGAACGATGTCGATGCACGCCGCAGTGTCTATCAGCGGTTTCTGCGTGCACGTGAATCGATGGCCAGTGCGCCGGTCGATGGCCAGTTGGCGCGGGTCATCAGCCCGGCGATCCCGCCGCTTTATGCCGCAGCGCCGGCCAAGAAGCTGATTATGGCGCTGGCTTTGGTGGGCGGCCTGTTTCTGGGTGCCGTATGGGCTTTGCTGGGTCATATGCTGGCACGGGTCCCTGACGTTGCGGCGAGGCAAGAGGCCTCATCGGGTGAGGCCACGCCTGTCATGGCGAGCGATGCCGCCGCGCCGATAGGCGAGCCCGGCTGGCAGGGCAAAGCCCAGCAGCCTGCGGCGCAGCCTCTACCGGCGATGCAGGTGCTGTTTGATGATATTCTGGCGGATTGCCGCGCCACAACGCCGCCCGCAGGGTTGGTTTCGGTGATGGTCGCCGCGCTCACGGCCGACGCGGCCCAGGACATGGCCGCCCTTGATCTCGCTTTGGCCGGGGCGGCACGAGGCTTGCGCGTGCTGCTGATTGAGTCAAACCGGGCGCAGCCGGTCTACGCTTCGAGATTGAGCCGCGCCAGCGGCCTGCCGGTGCTGCTGGCGGGCACAGTGCGGCCTTCCTATCTGCTGAAAGGCTCCGACCTGGTGCGTATTGTGCCGGTGCTGCGTGATGAGGCCGCAGCGCTGCGGACGATGCCGCCTGGCGCGGCACCGATTGCCGGGTTCAACGGCCATTTTGATCTGGTACTCTTCGAAGTCGGGCTGCTGGGGCGCGATGACCGGTTGCCGGAAATGGCCCGGCATGTTGATCGCGTGATTTTCATCACGCAGGCCCGCCGCAGCGGCGCGGCACAGGTGTCGCGGGCGCTGCGCTATCTTGATGTCCCGCCAGATCGGCTTGGCGGCGTCTGGATCAGTGACCGCGCCATCAGCGAGGCCGCGTGAGGCCATGGGCGCGGCTTCTGCTTCCTCGCCATCACAACGCCCTGTCCTGCCGCTGCTGGAGCGGCCCCTCTGGTGGACAACAGCTTCGGCATGGAAGGCCCCGCGCTTTGTCAACGGGTTGGTGTTCATCGGCCTGCTGCTGATTCTTTCCCTCTCTGCCATGGCGCTCGATGCGATGGGGCTGCATTACGAGCGCCCTGGCGGTTCGCTGCTCGGCAAAATTCACCCCGCAACCTATGTGATTTTGCTGGCGCTGCTCCTGCATATTGCCGCCAGTCCCGCACCGCTGCGCCAGCTTGACAAGATCATCGCGCGCCAGAACGGCACCTTCTGGTTTTGCCTGGCAGGCGTCGTGCTGCTGGGGCAGATCGTCCTGGTGCAACATTTGCCTTTCAGCCCGGTGGTGGACACGTTTTTGCTCCCCGTCGCGCTTTCGGTGCTGCTGATCGACGCTGAGGCACCGCAACTGCAACGTCTGGCATGGCTGTTCCATGTGATGTTTGCTGCCAATGCCTTGCTGGCATTGTATGAAAATCTGACTGGCCATCGCCTGACGCCCTATGTCGCGGGCACTTATGTCGTCACCCATGATTGGCGCGCCACCGCACTTTTTGGTCATCCGCTGGTCAATGGCCTGCTCGTCGGCACTTATCTCATCATCATGAGTTTGGGTGGCGCGCAGGATATGAAGCCGGTGTTGCGGCCCTTCGCCATCGCGCTGCAAATGGCGGCTCTTGTCGCTTTTGGCGCGCGCGCGGCCACGACATTGCTGGTGCCTTTCCTCCTGGTTGCCGCCTGGCGCGGCGCGTCGGGACTGGCGCGCGGGCGCCGCCTGCCTGCCAGCACGTGGCTCGCGGCGCTGCTGCTGGGCTGCCTGGTTGGCATCGGCATTACATTTCTGGCCCACGCCGGTTATTTCAATCGGTTTGCTGAACGCTTCGTCAACGACAATGGCAGTGCCGAAGCCCGCCTGACGCTGCTGCATATCCTGCATGCCACGCCATGGTCGCAGCTTCTGCTCGCGCCTGACCAGCAGCTTATCCAGGGTCTGGAGGCGCTTGATGGCAGCAATTACGGGCTGGAGAGCCTCTGGATCTCATTTTTCCTGACCTATGGCGTCATTGTAAGCCTGTTATTTTTCAGCGGTCTGGCTGGTTTTTGCCTTGATATTATCCGCCATTCGCGGCCCGCGGGCTGGGCGGTGTTTCTGTATTTCTTCCTGGTGGCGACAACATCGGTCAGCCTTTCCGCAAAGACTACCGAGCTGGCGCTGGTCGTGGCGATGATGCTGATTATGTTACGGCCTCGTTACTTTGCATCAACTACATGCGTGTAGAGGCTGAAAGACCGTAGCTGCATCAGGATCAACCGTGCCCGTCCCCCCGGCCATTTACATTGACCACACCCATTGCGGGCGTCATGTCACGGGGCTCGAACGCATCACCCTTGAGCTTTTTTCCGAAGAGGCGCTGGCACCTCTCCCGGTTCAGCCGGTGCGGGCCGTGACCCGCTCCGGGATGATGTCCCGTCAAATGTTCGATTTGCCGCTGAAACTGGCGCTGGATCATCAGGCTTTGCTGCTTTGTCCCGGCTTTCCGCCCTCACCGCTGGCGAGCCTGTTTGGTGCGCGGGTGCTGCCCTATATCCACGATCTGTTTTTGTTGACCCGCCCCCGAGACCTCAACGTCCGCGCCAAGCTGGCGATGCGCCTGCCGTTTGCCCTGGCTGTGCGGAAATTGCCGCGCTTTCTGGTCAATTCCCTGACCACGGCTGAGCAATTGCGCGGCTTCTGCCGTCCTGATGCCGAGATCGTGCCCTATCGTCCGCAAGTGCGCGATGTGTTTGGGCTCGCTGCGGTGCCCGCTCCGAACCGCACCGGCGCGGGGCCAAGGCTGATCGCGCTCGGCACCATCGAGCCGCGCAAGAATCTTGCGGCTGCGGTGGCCATTCTCGTCGCCTTGCGGAAGATGGGGTACAGCGGCGCGCATCTGGACATTGTCGGGCGCGTCGGCTGGGGTGTCGATGTCGCGGCGCTGGCTCGGGTTCCGGGTGTTACGCTGCACGGCTATCAGCCGCTGGAGCGGGTGCGCGCGTTGATTGGCGAGGCCGATGCGCTGCTCTCGACGGCTCATGACGAGGGTCTCGGCCTCCCCCTGCTGGAAGCGCAATATGGTGGCCTGCAAGTGATCGCACCGGACAAGCCTGTGTTTCGCGAGGTTCTGGGTGCGAGCGGCCTGCTTATTGACCCGGCCGCGCCCGAGGTTGCAGCCTTGGCGATTGTGCAGCGTCTCCAGAGTGATCCGGCGTTGCGGGCAGAGGCGGCGCGGGCGAACCTGCGGCGCTGGAACTTGCTGGCGAGCCATGATCACGCTTGTGTCATTGCCCTGATTGCGCGGCTCGCGGGCCAGACCCTGGCGGCCATGCCCGAGGGGGCGCCGTGTTAATTCGCCAAACCTTGCGGTTCTTGCCAGCCCAGATCATCGGGCCGCTGTTCATGTTCATTGCGGCGGTGGTGTGGACGCATTGGCTGTCGCCCCGCGCCTATGGCATCTTCACCTTCATTGTCGCTGGCCAGGATTTCGCCTTTCTGATCACGCTGAGTTGGTGGTCGCAGTTCATGATGCGCCATTATGGCGGCGTTGCCGATGAAGCGGCGCGGCGCAGCTATCAGGCGACCGAGAACAGCGTGCTGCTGCTGTCAGCCCTTGCGCAAGCGCTCATGGCGCTGATCGCCCTGCATTTGCTGCATCTTGATCTGTCGCCGGTGCTGGTGAGCATCGCCATCGGCTATTATCTGACGCGCAATATCACGCATCATCTCACCGATCGCGCCCGCAATGCGGGCCGTGCTGCGGCCTATACATTCGGGCAATTGATGGGGCCGGTCGCCGGGTTCGTGCTCGCTCTGGCTTTGGTGGCCGGGACGTCGGCCACGCCGCTGGCGGCGCTCGCGGGTTTCACAATGGCGCAGAGTCTCGGCATGGTTGGCCTGTGGTGGTTGCTCAAGCTGCCCCTGGCAAGACCGGCGCTCGACACGAAACTGCTGGCCAAAGCCGCGCTCTACGGCCTGCCCCTGGTGCCGGCCGGGGCGCTGGGCTGGATCAGCATCAATGGCATCAGGCTGGTGGTGGAACATGCGCGCGGCACTGCGGCGGTGGGCCTGGTGGCGGTCGGCTGGGGATTGGGTCAGCGGCTCGCCTCGATTGTCGCGATGCTGGTAACGGTGGCGGCCTATCCGCTGGCCGTCGCAAGATTGCAACAAGGTGGCCGCGCCGATGGCATGGCGCAGGTGGCGCGCAATGGCCTGCTGCTGATTGGTCTGGTGCTTCCTGCCATTGCAGGCATCATCATGCTGGATCATGAATTGGTGGCCTTGCTGATCGCACCGGCTTACCAGCCGATCACCCTTGCCATTCTGCCGCTGGCGGCGGTGGCTGGCGGGTTGACCAACATCCGCGTGCATGTGTCCAATCAGGCCTATCTATTGTGCCAGCGCACAGATCTGGTGGTGGTGGTCAATGCGCTTGAGGCCGTGCTGGTGGTGACTTTCTGTGCCATCGGCCTCGCGCTGGGCGGCCTTCAGGCTGCGGTGGCTGGCTGCGCAACAGGATCGGCGCTGGCGCTGCTGGGTGGATTTGCCATCAGCCAGCGCCGCTTCGGGCTGGTGCTGGATGGGGCCGTGTTGCTGCGCCTGGTGCTGGCGACCAGCTTTATGGCACTGATGCTCGCGCCGTTGCTGTGGCACCACGCGCCGCACAACCTCGCCCTGCGGCTTGCTCTCAAAATGCTGGTTGGCGTGCTGGCCTATGCCCTGGCCCTCGGGGTGCTGTTCCCAGGGGAGCGCGTTCGCGCGCTGGGCGAGTTGCGCAACCATTTCCGCCTGAAACCGCAACCCCATTGAAAGCCCCGGCATTAAGGTTAGCCGCGCCTTTTGCGTGCGTGGGAAGGCAAAATTTGGCACAGTGTCTCACATGAACCCCGAGCCGATCCGCATGACGCCTGCACCCCTTGCCACCATTGACGAGCAGCCGGTCAACATTGCCAGCATGGCTGACCTCATCGCGCAGGTACGCGGGCTGCTGGCGCGGCGCGAGGGCTTCTCGCTGTTCACGCTCAATCTCGACCATCTGGTGAAGCTGCGCGACAGCCCGGCCTTTCGTGACGCCTACAGGCGAGCGACGCTGGTGAGCGCCGATGGCGCACCGATTGTGCGGCTGGCACGACGCCAGGGGGCCAGCCTGCAGCGCACCACCGGGGCGGATTTGATCCATCCGCTATGCGCCATGGCGGCTGAAACCCAAACGCCGCTGTATTTTTTTGGCTCCACGGCAGGCCAGCTTGCCGCTGCGGCCACAGTGTTGCGCCAGCACTATCCGGGCCTGATCATCGCTGGGATGGAAAGCCCGCCCTTTGGCTTTGATTCAATGTCAGCGGCCGCCGATTCTGCAGGCGCGCGGGTAGCAGAATCGGGCGCGGGGATTTGCCTGATCGCGCTGGGGGCTCCCAAACAGGAACTGCTCGCTGACCGCTGGTTGCAGGCCCATGGCACGATTGGCTTCTGCTGCATTGGCGCGGCGCTGGATTTCATTGCGGGCGGGCAAAAGCGTGCACCGCTCATCATGCAGCGGGCAGGGCTCGAATGGGCGTGGCGTCTTGCCTCGCATCCGGGGCGCCTGGGTGCCCGCTATGCCCGCTGCGCGCTGTTGCTGGGGCGCATTGAAATCACAGACCGGCTGGGCCGCAGGCGCCGGGTGCCCGCATGAGCCAGCCCTACACGCTCTGCCTGTTGCACCCGATGGATCCGCGCGGCGGCAAACTGGGCGGCATTGAAACCCATGTCCGGCTGATTCTGGCGCATCACCCGGAGGATTTTCGCATCCTCCTTGTTGGCGTCGATGAAATCGGCGATCTGCCCCTGGGGCGGGTGCAAAGCCTGAGCTATGCCGAACGTCAGATTGATTTTATGCCGGTTGCACGCATTGAAGGCGAGGCGATCAACCTTGCAGGCAAGACGCTGCTGGCCTCCACGACCTTCCGGTTTGCCACAGGCGCGCTGCGCCATCTGCCGGCGCTGCGCCGGGCGCTGGGCGGCACGAAAGCCAGCGCTGACTTGCAGCGGTTTGAATTTGCGCTGATCCCCAAGCTGCTGGGCCTCAAAACCGTGCAAATGGTGCATGGCGAAGGCCGCAAAGATCAGAAAATGGATAGCCTCATCCGCAAATTGTGGTTTGTGCACCGGCTGAACGAGACTGTGGCCCTGACGCTGGCGAGCCACATATTTTGCGTCAATCCCAATATTGTCGAGCGGCTGAAAGTGCTGCTGCCCGGTGCGGCGCGCAAGGCCGAGGTGATGAGCGTTTCGGTCGATACCGACCGGTTTGTGTCAACGCCATTTGTCGCGGTTGATGGCCCGTTCAAAATCGTCTTTGCGGGGCGGCTTGATGAGTTCAAGGACCCGCCGCTGATGTTCAGACTTCTGGCGCATTTGCACCAGCGCCTCGAAGGCGCGCTGGAGTTTCACTATGCCGGCACGACTGATCCTGGTCGCTATGCTGAGTTTGCGGGCATTGCGTCGTTCACAACCCGCCATGGTTTTCTGGATGCTGCGGCGCTCGCGGCGCTCTACCAGCGCAGCCATGCTGGAATCCTGACCTCGTTTTTCGAGGGCATGCCGTGTTATTTGCTGGAATTGCTGGCGGTGGGGCGGCCTCTCGTGGCCCTTCGCCTGCCGCAATATGATCCCTTGATTGTCGAGGGCATCAGCGGGTTCATGGTCGAGCGCGGCGAGGCCGATACGGCGATGGTGGAAGCGCTAGGCACCGCCTTCGTGCACCTGCGGGCCGCGATGCAACAAGGCGCGCTTGACCCGGCGCGCATTCATGCTTTGATCGAGCCCCTGTCCGTCAGGCAGCAGATGGCACGCCTGTTCGAGCAGCACCGGGCCTTGCAATCGCGCGAAATACGCTTGTCCGGGCACAATGCAGCGCAGTGGGCGCCCCGGACGTGAGGCTCACGCCAGCGCCTGCGCAAAGAGCCTGCCCTCCGCCTCGTGGGTGATCATCGCGCGCTGCAGCGACCCTGCGGTCTGGCCTGGCAGATGCACTTTGGTGAAATCCGGCGTGCGGCCCGCGCCGCCACGCTCCATCAACAGTTGAACCTCTGTGCCGATCTTGGTCGCCCGGTGGCGCGCTGCCGCCAGGTCGCCCGCGGCGCGCAGCCTTGCGGCGCGTTCGCGCACCAGGCTGCCCGCCACGGGCGGCATGCGGGCGGCAGGTGTGCCAGGGCGCGACGAATAGGGGAAAACATGCAGGCTGCTCAGGCCGCAGTCGTCGATCAGCGCAAGGGTGTTTTGAAACATCGCCTCGGTTTCGGTCGGAAAGCCGACGATGATATCGGCGCTCAGGGCGATATCCGGGCGGCGGGCGCGCAGATCGGCGCAGAGGGCCACCGCCTGCGCCCGGGAATGCCGACGCTTCATGCGCTTCAGGATCATGTCGTCGCCAGCCTGAAGCGAGAGGTGCAGATGCGGCATCAGGCGGGATTGCCTGGCCAATGCGATGAGCAAATCATCATCGATTTCAATGCAATCAAGCGAAGACAGGCGCAAGCGGGCCAGCTCCGGCACACCGTTCAACAGGGCTTGCACCAGCGTGCCGAGCCTGGGTTGGCCGGGAAGATCAAGGCCCCATGACGTGAGATCAACGCCGGTCAGCACAATCTCGGAACTGCCTTTGGCTACCATCGCCTGCGCATCCCGGATCACCTCGTCAACCGGCGTCGAGCGTGAGGCACCACGACCAAAAGGGATGATGCAGAAGGTGCAGCGATGATCGCAGCCATTCTGGATTTGCAGAAAGCTGCGGGTATGGCCGGCAATCTGGTCTGGCGCGGCGGCCTTGTGCCAGGTGCCGGTCATGATGTCGCGCGGCGGGACAGCGCTGGTGTGGCTGAGATCGCGCCAGGTATCAGGCGCGGATTTCACATTATTGCCAATGAGATAGCTCACTTCCGGCATGGCGAGGAAACGGGCCGGTTCGGTCTGCGCCGCGCAGCCTGTGACGGCGATGCGGACGCCGGGGCGCGCACGGGCGATGCGGCGCACCGCGCGGCCAGCTTCGCGGGTGGCCTCGGCCGTTACGGCACAAGAGTTGATGATGACAAGATCGCGCGCGCCAGCTTCAATCGCGGCGCGGCGCATGGCCTCGCTCTCGACGTCATTGAGGCGGCAACCAAAGGTCACGACCTCGACGCTGTCGGCACTGACACTCATGCAGGTGCACCTGCAAAAGCCTCGAGATCGAGTGTGCCTTCATGCTCAAGCTCAACGGCACCTGCCATCAGGACATGGCCGTCGTCAGGCCGCCATGCCATATCAAGCACGCCGCCGGGCAGATGAATGGCGGCGGCGGGGCCGGTGTGGCCGGCGCGTGCGGCGGCGACCATTGTGGCGCAGGCTGCTGACCCGCAGGCCAGCGTCAGGCCCGCGCCGCGCTCCCATACCCGCAGGCGGATGCGGTCTGGCGCTTCAACCACGGCAAAGGAAATGTTGGCGCGCTCGGGAAACAGCGGATGGTGCTCAAGGCTTGCGCCCCATTCCGGCAGGCGGGCCTGCAGGGCGACATCGACAAAAAACACCGCATGGGGATTACCCATGCTGAGCAGGGCGGCGGGTGGAAGCTGGTCGAAGCCTGGCAAGCGCACAGATGCGGTGTCGGCTACGGCGTGGCTGAGCGGAATCTCCTGCCAGCCAAAACGCGGCGTACCCATATCAACACGAAAGCGGGTTTCAGCCTCGCGCCAGCATTGCAGCACGCCCGCGGCTGTTTCGACAGCAACCTGGCTCTGGCTCTGCCCGCGGAGCAAGGCATAGGCAACGCAGCGCGTGCCATTGCCGCAAGAGGCTGAGCGCGAGCCGTCGTTGTTGAAAATCTCGACGAAGGCGGCGGTGCCAGGGCTGCGTGGCGGCGCCATGATCATCAATTGATCAAAGGCCAGATCAGGCCGACGGTGCAGCGCGCGCGCCATGTTGGCAGTGAAGTGGGTCTCGAGCCCGCGTTGATCGAGGACAAGAATGGCATTGCCAATACCATTCATGCGAAGATAATGGGCGCGCGGATTGATTTGACGCATGGCGACCTTGTGGCATTGGGATAAGATGGCATTGTCCCGGGGCAGTTCAGCCCGCAGATATAGACCGAAATGGCATTTTTGCCCACATCGTACGGGTTATGAAATATGGCCTCAAGCCAAGGCTGGGTGAGCGACCACTATCTGAGACGCTGGGCCAGCGCTGGCCTCGGCCTCGGTGCGGTTTTGTATATGAGCCTCATGCCGTTGGAGGCTGGTGCGCAAGCCACCGCCCCCGCGCCGACATCGACCCCCGACAGGCCCCAGGTCAAGCCCGATAATTTCACGCCAGACAAGGCGGATGCCTCGGCCAAACAAATGCTGCTGGTGGCCCGCCCGGCGCTCTATGTGCATGGCAAGGGCCGTTGGGATGGTGGCTTGCAAGCCATTCAGAACGTGATTGCCAAGGTCAAAACGGCTGCGCAAGCCTTGGGTTTGGCTGCTGCCGGCCCGGCACAAATGGTGTTCCTCGAAACGTCAGACGATGGCTATACCTATGACGCCATGCTGCCCTTGGGTGCCCCGGTTCCGGCTGGCGTGAAATTGCCGGATGGTATTTTGGCCGGCAGCACGCCAGCGGGCAAAGCGGTGCGGTTTTCGCACGATGGGGCCTATCAGGACATCGACGACACCTATGAGGAACTCACCGCATGGCTTGATGATCGCGGCCTTGATACCCGCAACAAATTCATTGAGGAATATCTCGATACCGCCAAAGACGACGCCGATCCTGCACTGAAAGTGCATATTTACGTGCTTCTGAAGTAAATTCCCCAAGA
>VFSW01008875.1_pt1 | contig 14394 bp, 23 predicted proteins | sample 5358111 | NCBI WGS metagenome assembly VFSW01 (sample SAMN11554181, study PRJNA540505) | mine drainage metagenome | isolation source: sediment from site ElyBrook_90M | place: USA: Ely Copper Mine, Vershire, VT | collected 2017 | reverse complement strand
ACAAACTCAGGTCGATCAGACGATTGTGAACTTTGTGCCAAGCATGGACAAAATGTCGTTGATTAGACGCCTCATCAAGGAAGGAATTGGAGACTTTGACGTTGATAGATTTTTTTACCCGTTTGTTTGCATCGAAAATTTGCATCACGCAGGAGCTGATACATGACTGTTGAGAATTCATCCGCTACGCTTAGCGTATACGGAAAATCATTTCAAGAAAAAGTTCTTCAAGCGATGTTATCAGATCAGCGATTCGCTGAACAGATGATGGAAGTGTTTGACACTTCGTATTTTGAACTCAATTACCTAGCATTTCTTGCTGACAGGTATTTTGGCCATGCAAAGAAATACAAGGCATTCCCAACGTTGCAACTTTTGGCAGGCATCATCAGAGATGAATTGAAGGTTGGCACTGACACCGTGATTCGTGATCGTATCATCGATTACTTGATGCGTATGAAGACAAATCCAGATCCGGGTGATCTTCAATACGTCAAAGACAAATCTCTTGACTTTTGTCGTAAACAAGCACTCAAGAAAGCTCTTGAAGTTGCAGTTGATAAGATGCATGAAAACAAGTATGAAGAGATTGTTGAAGGCATAAAGAAAGCAGTGATGGTTGGAACTACGCCATCATTAGGCCATGATTTCTTTACTGATTATGAGGCTCGTTTTACTCGTTTGAGTAGGACTGCAGTACCGACCGGCTTGACAGAGTTGGACAAAAAAGAGATCTTTAATGGAGGATTGGGCAACGGCGAACTTGGTGTTGTTGTTGCTTCTACTGGTGTTGGAAAATCACATATGCTTGTTCAACTTGGATGCTCTGCATTGCGTTCAGGTGTTGACGTGTTGCACTATACGATGGAATTGTCTGAGACCGCCGTTGGCGTACGATACGATTCTAACTTATGTGACATTGATTCAAACACTGTCATCGACAGCAAGCAATCTGTGATGGATCAATACGGGACTTCAAAGCTGGGTCGCTTGATGATCAAGGAATTTCCAACCAGCACTGCAACGATCTATGCGATTAGAAGTCATATCGAACGTCTGGATGTCAAGGGATTCAAACCTGGACTTATCATCATTGACTATGCTGACGTTATGCGTTCAACTCGACAATACGATTCGCTTCGTCATGAACTAAAATTGATCTATGAAGAACTGCGTTCTTTGGCGGGAGAAAAGATGGTTCCCATCTGGACTGCAAGTCAATCAAACAGAGAAGGATCAAATGCAGACATTGTTGATCTTACGAACATGAGTGAAGCATATGGAAAAGCGATGACTGCAGACGTTGTAATAAGCATTTCACGCAAATCGCATGAGAAATCATCTGGTCATGGGCGATTGTTTGTTGCGAAAAACCGCGCAGGTCGCGACGGGCTCGTGTTTCCGGTAACTATTGACACTGCTCGATCAAAGTTCACAATCGTTGGAACTGCGGGCTCTGTTGACGAAAGCGCCGCCGAAGATGCAGCTTCTGTCAAAAAGCGATTGAAGGACAAGTGGAATGAAATTCGAAAAGATCCCGCATTTCAGTCTGAAATCAAAGAACCTCAAGAATGATTAGATAGTTATGAATCCACGCTCTCACGGTGTGAACCGCAATCTTTAGAAGGCGAGTTGATGAAGACATATACGTATGATGAGGTTAGAGATGCATCCATTGAATATTTCAATGGTGATACGCTTGCTGCAGATGTTTTTGCAGGAAAATATGCGCTTCAAGATTTGAACGGTTCAATTTATGAGCTGACGCCGCGTGACATGCACAAACGCATGGCAAAAGAATTTAGTCGCATCGAAAACAACTACAAAAATCCAATGTCAGAAGATGAGATCTTTGACATGTTATCGTCGTGGGAAGTCGTTCCTCAGGGAAGCCCGATGTCAGCGATCGGAAATCCATATCAGGTTCAATCACTGTCAAATTGTTTTGTCATTGAATCACCATATGATTCTTACGCTGGAATCTTGAAAACCGATCAAGAACAAGTTCAGATCATGAAGCGCCGCGGCGGCGTTGGGTTTGACATTTCAACGATCAGACCTCGGGGACTTCCTGCAGCTAATGCTGCACGAACGACAGACGGTATCGGCGTTTTTATGGAAAGGTTCAGCAACACGTGCCGTGAAGTTGGGCAAGGAGGTCGCCGCGGCGCATTGATGCTAACGATCTCTGTTCATCATCCAGAGATCAGGACGTTCATCAACATCAAGAGAAACACTGAAAAAGTCACCGGCGCAAACATTTCGATCAAACTTAGCGATGAGTTTATGCAAGCTGTCAAAGAAAAGAAGACAGTTCAATTACGATTTCCCGTTGATAAGAACGCCAAACACACCATCGAAGAAAACATAGATGCAGTTGTGCTTTGGAATGAAATCATCGCCGCCGCACACGAATGTGCTGAACCAGGATTGTTGTTTTGGGACACTGTCACTCGCCGTGGTCCAGCGGACGTATATTCTTCACTGGGATTTAGATCAGTTGCAACAAATCCATGCGCAGAAATTGCAATGAATCCTTATGATTCTTGTCGATTGCTTCTTTTGAACGTGATGAAATTCATCAAAGAACCATTCACGTCAAAAGCATCTTTTGACATCAGTAGATTTGTTTCCATCGTTCAAAAATCGCAACGATTGATGGACGATCTTGTCGATCTAGAATTAGAAGCTGTCGATAAGATCATCAAAAAGATCAAATCAGATCCTGAACCCACTGATGTTAAACGTACTGAACTTGAGCTTTGGAACAAGATCAAAGAGATCGCTTCAAAGGGTCGTAGAACTGGCTTAGGTCTTACCGGTCTTGGCGATGCGATGGCGGCTCTTGACATCAAGTACGGCACCGATCGCTCTGTAGCGTGGGTTGATGAAGTATACCGTACGTTGGGTGTGAGCGCCTGGATGTCATCTGTCACCCTTGCAAAAGAACGCGGATCATTTCCAATCTTTTCGCATGAACTAGAAAAAGATCACGAATTCATTCAACAAATGTTGAATGCAGATCCTGAGCTCAAAAAGCTTCACAACAAACATGGTCGACGAAACATTGCATTGACGACAACCGCACCTGCAGGCTCTGTTTCTATCATGACACAAACAACGTCCGGATGTGAACCTGTGTTCAACCTTAGCTACAAGCGCCGTAGAAAGGTAAATCCAAATGACAAAGAGGCGCGCGTTGATTTCGTCGATGCATCTGGCGATCGATGGCAAGAATATGTCGTTTATCATCACGGATTGAAACAATGGATGGATGCGACGGGGAAGTCTAACATCGAAGAATCACCGTATTGGAAATCTACCAGCAATGACATCGATTGGGTGAAAAAGGTAGATATGCAGGCCGCCGCACAAAAGTGGATCTGTCATGCTCTGTCAAACACTACCAACCTTCCAAATGACGTATCGATTGATGTTGTTAAGCGTGTTTACATGCATGGGTGGGAGACCGGGTGCAAAGGATTGACAGTTTACAGAGAGGGTTCACGTTCTGGTGTCCTTGTCAAGGAAGAAAAGCATACAAAAAATGCAAATGAACAACCGAACGTTGTTGATGATACGCATGCACCCAAACGCCCCAAAGAGCTAGAGTGTGATATCGTTCGCACAAATGTCAAGGGTGAATCGTACCTTGTTCTTGTCGGGCTTCTCAACGATCGACCTTATGAAGTCTTTGCAGGGTTATCACAACACGTTGAAGTTCCCAAAAAGGCAAAAAAAGGGACACTCATCAAGAACGGAAAGAACAAGGACGGCGTTGCCACGTACAACCTCAAGATACCGTTCGGCGACGATGATGAGCTGATGTTCAAAGACGTCGTAAACATGTTCGACAACCCTGAACACGGTGCACTGACTCGGATGGTGTCGCTCTCCATGCGTCATGGTGTGCCAATCCAATACCTGGCAGAGCAGCTTCGAAAAGACAAGCACAGTGACCTCCAGAGCTTCTCGGGAGTCATTGCAAGGGTCCTGAAGGGGTATATCAACGATGGCACGAAGGTCACTTCTGAGAAGACCTGTGTTCAATGTGGGTCAAATGACCTAAACTACCAACAAGGATGTGTATCTTGTCCTTCGTGTGGTTGGAGCAAGTGCTAAGCAAGTGACGACTTCTAGTGATACTTAGAGACCATGAGAATCCGTCTAGGTACACTCCGCCGCGTTCTAAGGGAAGTCGCGGTGAGCGCTTCGGTGTTCAAGAACAACAAACCAGTTCGAAATCCAACCGATAAACAGGCTGTCTTGAAGGCAGTCCATGAACTAGAGAGCGCTTTCAGAAGGAACCTTGAGATGAACCTTGTTGTTGCTCAAGCTGACAAATACAACGAGCAGTCGAGTGAGTTTGATGATGCTGCTTACGAGAAGGTCAAGTCGGCTACGACGTCTGCAACTGAAACGTTGATGTCGCAGGTAAACAACGCGCTCGAGAAGGCCTGGGTCAAGGCGCACCAAGATGCAAAGGGCGCTGATGTCCAAAAGCAGAAACAACCATCCACGGAGCTACCATCATGAAGAAGATCGTTAAATTGAATCGTTCACAGTTACGTCGCGTTCTTTCTGAAGCAATTCAAGGAAAGCAATGGGGTGATCCAGAACCGTTTGCTGTAACAGGTGAACAAGTGAATGAAGGAGACTTAGGTTCATATGAAATAGAGGCGTCTCTTTCGAAAGCCGGTGAAGCTGCGTCGCTCTTAGCTGACGTAAGAGACCTACTTGAAACAGATCCTGAGCTTGCAGCGCTAGCAAATGAAGCATTTACAAAAGCTTATGATTTGATGTCACGTCTTGAAAACGATCTTGGCGAAGACGACGAAGTGAATGAACCGTGAAGATGACTGTCGATGAACTTCGAAAGATCGTTCGCGAAGAATATCTTCGGGGAGTTCCGGAATTTGTCTTCCGTGAAGCGACAAAGAAGTACGTTGATGATGTTCGCAAACACGTCAAGACGTTCATTCTTCAAAACAAATCGAACGATTTTATTGCACAACGAGAAGCAATCGACACCATGAACGATATCATGGAAAAACTTGAAGAAGAAGTCAATGCACTTCTTGAAGACAAGCTGTTCACATACGTACAGAACGTGTGACAACTGAAACATCGAACAAGCATGTGTGTATGATCATGTCATGTCGTTGTTATTTCGTGAAAAACTTATCTTAGAATGCAAGTGTGAATCGTTCGATCATCTCATTCGTTTTGACTTAGATGAAGAGGGAGAACTTTGGCTGGACGTTGCACTTAACCGTTATCGTCCTTGGTATGAACGTGTTTGGCTCGCGGTCAATTACATTTTTGGATATGATTCTCATGGTGGCCACTATGATGTGACGCTTCTTGATCCGAAAGACTATGACAAGATTAGAAAGCTTCTGAATGACAGTGAAAAACTGATCAGTGCGCCCCGGGTAAAGCAAGAGAAGCTCGCGCAAGAAAGAGGTGTTTGACCATGGCATACCAAGCAAAAGTTCTTTGTGACAGCGTGAGCCCTGATGGCGTTCGACTCACGTCAATGGAAGTGACCTTCCCGAGGATAGTCTTAGCCGAATTTAACACGCACAGAACGTTCTCACGAAACAGTGCATCTAGCCGAGCGATTCCTGTTGAGAAAATGTTGAAGCGTGTTGAAGAAGATCCTTTCATTCCCGTTTACTGGGGCGCGAATCAGAAGGGGATGCAGGCTGAACAGGAACTTTCTGTCGTAGAACAAAAGCTAGCACTTGAACAATGGATGATTGCAAGAGACAACGCCGTGTCTGTTGTCAAACGAATGCAGTCACCAGACATCAATCTTCACAAGCAGATTGCAAACAGGCTTCTTGAACCGTTTCTTTGGCACACAGCGATCGTCACTGCGACAGAGTGGGAGAATTTTTGGGGGCTTCGTTGTAATCCCATGGCACAACCAGAGATCAAACGTGCCGCAGAGATGATGCGTGACGCGTATAACAACAGTGCTCCTTCGCTTGTGTATTATGATGATTGGCATCTTCCGCTTGTTGAACCAAGCGAAAGGTTTGATCTACAAGTTGCAGGAATGTCTATTGAAGATATCTGTAAGATCTCTGTTGGCCGTTGTGCAAGGGTTTCTTATTTGACACATGATGGAAAGCGTGATCCAAAAGCCGACATTGAATTGTATGATCGATTGTTGGGTTCAGGTCACTTATCACCGTTTGAACACGTTGCTCAACCAATTACGCAAGAAAAAGCAAACAAGATCATGCGAAAAGCTCCGCAAACAAACATCAATTTTCATCCGTCTGAAGTCTTTTGTGGGAATTTTCGAGGGTGGAATCAGTTGCGTAAAATGATTCCATTTGAAGATAATTTCAGTAACGTGATTAAATCACGAGGTTGATATGTAATTTCATGTATGAGTACAATGTTTCTTTGACACGTGTCATCGATGGTGACACCGTCGCTGTTACCGTCGACCTTGGGTTTACTGTTTCAATTGCAATCGAATTTCGGTTGTTGGGAATCAATGCTCCCGAACTAAGAGGAGCAACAAAGATTGCTGGGTTAGCCGCGAAAGATCATCTGGCTCAGCTTTTAAGTCAAGGTGTTCTTACTATGAAATCTACGAAATTACCAAAGCCAGACAAATATGGTCGATGGCTAGCGACGATCACTGTCACACGTCCTGATGGATCGTTTTTTGACGCAAATGCTCAAATGATTGCTGATGGATTTGCAGTTGCTTACATGGTGTGATCTTGTGACGTGTGTTGGTTACAATTAGTGCATGTTTGCAAAACTGATTGCCGTAGAGGGTCCCGATAAGCATGGAAAAGCAACACAATCGAGGCTACTGACAAATTCTCTCATTTGTCACGGAAACAAGTCTGTCTTGGTGGAAGTTCCCTTCAAGGGGTTGACGCACAAGATCATCTACTGGATGTTAAAGAATTCGTTAGCAAAACGCTTTTCGAATGTGTTTCAGTTTATTCAGTTTTTGAATAAGCTAACATTTCAGATCTTTGTGTTGCCGGTCTTAATGTTGATCAATGATTACATCGTTTTGGATAGATGGAGTCTTTCAGCGATCGTGTACGGAGATGCAACTGGCGTAAACAAGACGTTCAATCGGTTCTTGTATCACCTGCTGGTAAAGCCTGACATGACGTTAGTAATGCACGGTCGATCGTTTAAGCGAGCTGGAAATTCTGACACATACGAAAAGGATGCATCTTTGCAAGATGCTGTCAAAAAGGGTTACTTTGAGTGGGCGATCAGTCATCATGAAAACCACGAAATCATCAGCAATCATGATGAAGTTGAAGATGTACAACAGCGAATCTTGTGTACGCTTGCTCATGCTGGCATCACTCCGGATGTTGTAAAAGTTGCAGGTGTAAAGTGACGAAATTTGACGTAATTGTAAGTGACCCACCTTGGGCATTTGGAGACACTCTGAAAAGGATGAAGAAAAAGACGCGTCGTTCTGCGGCTTCTCAATACAACACTATGTCTGCTGCTCAAGTAGCAGCACTAGACGTAAAATCAATCGTAAATCCCAAAGGGTGTGTATTAGCATTGTGGGTTCCGTCATCGTTGTTAGTAGATGGAATAAACGTGATGAATTCATGGGGGTTTTCTCTTAAACAAATTGTCGTTTGGGTCAAAACGAAAAAGAAAATCGTAGATCCTAACAATGCGTTAGCGTTTGGAATGGGTCGTCTTTTTCGAAACGTACATGAAATCGCCCTCATCGGTACGATGGGAAAAGTATATGAAAATCTAGAAAATCACAGTCAAAGAACTGTGATCTTTGCACCTAACATGGGACATTCAGTAAAACCAGAAGCGTTACAAGACAGCCTTGATCTCATGTATCCTGTGGGAAACAAGTTAGAAATGTTTGCTCGTCGTCACAGGCCTGGTTGGACGTGCGTCGGAAATGCATTGTCAAATTGTGATATCACTCTTTCTATACAATCGCTTCAAATGGCGTAAGATCTACAACAGGAGACAACATGTCACAAGAGTTTAAATTAGCAGATAGCGTGATTCACAGGATCGTTCAGATTATTCAAGAAGGAATGCTTCTTGGCGTTGACGCAGGTGATTTGATGCGACAGATCAGGTTGGTTCATGAAGATGGTGATGAATCGACCGCAGTGTGCTCACCTGCATACGTTGCAATGGTGCAAGAGCACTATACCAAGCTGTTGAAGCAGGCACAAGAGCTTCAGGCACAAAAACAGTCTAAGACGCTCATCATCGATCCATCAAAGGACGATTCCGGTGAGTCTAATTGAGATAGCGGTGCTCGTGGTCTTGTTGGGAGTCTGCGTGTTGATAGGAAGCGAAACAGATGAACGATGACAGATTGAGTGAGATGTGGAAACAGCAGTTGGATTTTATGCGTCTTCTTCAAAAAGAACGTGGCTTTCCGGAATTTCCGGTCGATATTTCTGACAAAAAGGGACAAAAACACCTCAAAGACATCCAGCACCACATCATGGATGAGCTTTTCGAAGCAAGCCAACACCTCAAGAACGCAAAATCACACAGGGCGACGCTCGTTCCTGAAGTTGACCGTGAGTCATACAAAGAAGAGTTGGTCGATGCACTTCACCTGTACATTGAGCTTGTCATTGCGTCTGGCATTAGCCTTGAAGAGCTCGTCGAAGCATACATGAAAAAGGGTGCAATAAACGAGCAACGAATCAAGGGTGGGTACTGATGCTTTATCATAGGTAAATGTATGCAAAATGTAATCATACAAGGAAGCAACACCGCGGGAACAGCAGGAGTAGTCAGTTCAGGAAAGCTCTTGATGGATCCATATTATGTTGGTGATCCGATGCCCGGAGACAACGTACAGTGGATATCTCCTCCCGGCGGCCCCATCAATGGTTATGGGTGTATCACGTCTCTTGCCGGGATATCTTTTGATAATTCACAACAATGGCGTCGCAAAGTCGATGGAACTTCTATCACTTTGTGTTTAGACGTCCCAGGCGTTAGGATTGAAGATGCAAATGTGGAGATCGATTCTGACATCATCAAGTTCAATGGAAAGCGTCATGACACCGGCATGATGGTTTCTTCAACGTACAATGTCGGTCATGATTACGATCCAGAGAGCGCAATTGCTGTCATTGACGTAGGGGTTCTTACGATCAAAATCGAAAGGTTCACATCTCGTCGTTCGCACAAAGTGCGAATAATTGCACCATAAAGCCTGTACAACATTGTTGATGATGTCTATCATGATATTGTGTGCGGTCAACAACCCGCAACAGTGAAAGGAGACAACACGAAAATGTACGGTTTGATCAGGCAAGGTTTTGACAACATGAGCAAGCGAAACACTAGTTCTTCAGATCCGTTTTACTCGTTCTTTCTTGACGAATTCTTTCCAAGAGGAAAGAAGAATGACTGGACTTACACGTCGATATCCGCAGAACCTCGACAGTCCGCATTTTCATACAAATCAGAGACGACTGACACAGGTGCACGATTGACGATCGACGTTCCTGGCATCAAACCGGGAGACATGTCTTTGTATGTTGAGAACGGGATGTTGGTCGTTGAAGGAAAACGTGACGACGTACAGCGTTCAACAAAGTTCACGATTGATGGGTACGATCCTACGTCGATCAAGGCATCGCTTTCAGACGGTGTGTTGATTGTGAACCTGAGCGTCTCATCCGCTGAAAAGCCTTCACGTGTGCCGATCGACATAGAGCTGAAAAAGCCGGAATAAGATCTTCTTGAATAGAGATCAAAGAAAAAGCGTCGTTGTCGGCGCTTTTTCGCATTTGGTGTGAATGTTGTCATGTGACCGTGGTAAAGTGAATCCACGAGGCCCACAGATGAACTTTGACGCCGAAAACAGAGCAATCCTTATGGTGAGACACGGTTCTCAAGCGTATGGCACGAGCACCCCCACGTCAGACCTTGATATCAAGGGTGTTTGTATTGAACCTCGTCAATATCACTTCGGGTTTCTTAACAACTTTGAGCAACATGAACACATGGGTTCAAAGAGCGATGGCGTCGACAAGGTCATCTATTCCCTGAAGAAGTTCGCAAAACTTGCTGCTGATTGCAATCCAAACATCATCGAGGTTTTGCACGTCGATCAAAGCGACGTCTTAAAGATCGATGAGTTCGGTGAAGAACTTCGTGCAATCAAGGATGAGTTTCTTTCAAAGAAAGCGAAATTTACGTTCAGCGGGTATGCACATGCGCAACTTAAACGCATCAAAACTCATCGCGAATGGTTGCTCAATCCTCCCAAAGAAGCACCTCTACGTGAAAAATTCGGCCTATCGACAACGTCGAAGGTTTCAGCTTCTGAACTCGGAGCATTCGATGCTTCTCTCAAGGAGGGAATCGAACTTGATCTCTCGGGGGATGTATTGGTGCTCTTCACCAGAGAGAAGCAGTACCAAGCTGCAAAAATGCACTACGATCAATACGTGAACTGGTGTAAGACTCGTAACCCTGCAAGGGCCGAGCTCGAGGCAAAATTTGGATATGACACAAAGCATGGTGGTCATTTGTTGAGGCTTATGCGCATGTGTCGAGAGATCTTGGTTCTTCACAGGGTGATCGTCAAGCGTCCGGACGCAAATGAGATCCTTGACGTTCGTGCAGGCAAGAGAACATACGATTCTCTCATCGAAGAAGCAGAAGCGATCGAAGCAGAGTGTGAACAGCTTTACCTGACGTCTACACTTCGAAAAGAACCAGACAGGGTGAAGCTTGACAACTTCGTCGTCGACGTGACAGAACGATATCTGAGCAAACACGGGTGATGCATGAAACTACGAAAGATCGATCTCAAGAAAGCCGTTCAGACTGAAGATGGTGGGTACACTCATCCTGACATCAGTTTGCGAAAATGGTACCTTGTAAAAGCAAACGGAGTGTTTGCTGCTGGAAAATTTGAAAGAGAATGGTACGGTCTAGACTTTTCTGAAGTTGGACAGTTCGATCCACCAGGCGAAAATGGAAGCCACTGGCAAGAGCTGTATGAGATTGTCAGGTGAATCGTTTTGTCTAATCGTTCTTTTTGTGCGGTGAAAGCGTCTGACGAGTTGTTATCTATGATGTAGAGGGAGGTTCCTCTTGACAGTCATAGCGTTCCTTGTCGTGTTCTTTCTTTCGTTTGTGTCCGCCACGTTTTTGGGCCACGTCGTTCACTGGTCATTGCACCAGCGATGGATGGGACCGTTCAAGAAAGGACACATGCAGCATCACATTGAATTGTATCCACCAGGCGACTTGGTGTCCGAGAAATACAGGACGGCAAAGTGGTACAATTCAGGACCTCTCTTGTTTGCTCCCGCGTTCGTTGTCATCATGTTCGTCGCAGGTCTGGTGACCTGGTCTCTTGGATGGCCCGCTTGGGTCACGATCACGCTGTGTGCCAATTTGCTTGGATTTGGATTTTTCAATGATTTCATACACGATAGTTTTCATATTCAAAATCATTGGATGTCACGGTTCGGTTGGTGGAGACGAAGCAAAGACTCACACTTTTTGCATCACGTGAACATGAAGAAGAACTACGGCATTTTTCTTTTCGTTTGGGATCAAGCATTTCGAACTTTCAAGCGTTGATGTGTGAAAAAGATGCATGATCGGTTGTATTGATCATGCATGGCAAGAGAAAAGTCAAAGCTTGATGAGTGGAATGAGGTTAGTTCAGACATCAATCTTACGAAAGCAGACGTTGCATTCATTCTCGCTGCGATCAACAACTACAGTGGTAAGGGAACTACTCGAGATCAGGCTGTTGCCAAATTGAGAACGTTTTTTAACGATGAAGAGCTTGCTTTCATTCGAAAGACTTGGGGGAAATCGTGAGTCGTGTGAATTTATCTGTGCCAAGCGTGACTGACGACACGATTGTGTTTTTTGTCATTCGCAATAGCACTGGGCAGTATTACAAAACGTGTCAGTCAAACCGACCCGCAAAGTGGGTTGATGAGCTGGATCTCGCCCGGATCTACGCAAAAGAAAGTATGGCCCGAGGAAAGGTCACTTCATACGCAAACATGCATCCCAAAGAGCCAACTCCTGAAATCGTTGAATTCACAGTTGTGCAAACCAGAACGATCGATCAAAAGTCTCGTGTGATTGAAACTCGAAACAAAAAGATTGAAGAAGAAGCTCGAAAAAAGACGTTGTACGCTCAACAGCAGCTCGAAGAAGCGGAAGAAGCGTTCAAAAGTGCAAAGCAGAAGCTGGAAAAATTGAGGGCAAACTCACCGACAAGGTGTGATTGTGGTTCATGCAAATCTTGCATGGGAATGTGAAAGCTAACATCATTTGATGGTAGCATGAAAGAAGAAAATGCGTACACTATTCATTTTGCGTGGACTTCCCGGAAGCGGAAAGAGCACAGTTGCAGCTGAGATGATCCGCAAGGAACCGAAGAGGTTCATGCGCATCAACAGAGACGATCTTCGATCGATGGTTCGTGGTCCGGGAAACAACCCACATGAACGAGACAACGATCGAGAAGACCTCATGAGGATGTTCAAGGATGAGCTCGTCCGCATGGCATTCAAGAACGGATACGACGTCATCCTCTACGATACGCACCTCGTTCCAACAACCGTGAAGAATCTTCATCAGCTCGCGGCCTCGGTTGGCGATGTCAAGGTCATCGAAAAAGTGATCAGCGTTTCAATCGAAGAGTGCATCGCCAGAGATGCAAAACGAACGGGTTTTGCTCACGTTGGCGAGAAGATCATCCGTGACATGGCTCGTGGTGCCGGGCTTGACAAGGGTCGAAAGCTATACGACAAGGAGTCGTACTACGTTCCTCGTTGGACTGTTGGCGGCCCTGGCGCTGCGCAAAAGACACGTGCAAGCGATCCCTCGTTGCCCAAAGCGATCATGTGTGACCTCGATGGTACGCTTGCTCTGATGGGAGATCGTTCTCCCTACGATGCGACCGACTGTGACGTCAAGGATCACCCAAACTGGCCAGTGATCAATACTGTCCTTGCGATGTATGCAAAGGGACACAAGATCTTGTTCATGTCCGGACGTTCTAGCAAGTACAGGCCTGAAACGATCAGGTTTATCGAGAAGTATTGTCGAATTGAACGACTGGTTTCAGATGAAACAGGGAAAGTCGTCATTACAAATAACGATACGTCAATTCCTATTTCGTACGAGCTTCACATGCGTTCTGAGGGCGACATGCGCAAGGACAGCATCATCAAGAACGAGCTGTTCGCGGCTCACGTTGAAGGAAAGTACGACGTTGAGTTTGTCCTTGACGATCGTGATCAGGTCGTTGATGAGTGGAGGAGCATGGGCCTGACTTGTTATCAAGTCGCCCCGGGTGCGTTTTAATCACATGGGAACATGGTATCATACGTACGGCAAACACAGGGTTGAACCCAAGAACATCCCTGAACTACAGCATTTTGCAGTTCTCGTTTTCCAACGACAAACGCCGGGATACGATCGGTACGATGCCGATGTTCAAAACGTTGTGACTGTCTGTAATTACTACGCCTTTCCCGACAAAGAAACGTGGGAAAAGATGATTTCCGACATTTATACTGAACGACACACAAGCTCATTCTCGTACGAAAGAGAAGAGATCGTTTTTTATCATTGTTCGGGCAAAGGCAAAGTCAAAGTTAATATTGACGTGAAAGTCAGTGATGAAAAATGATTCGTAAAACAAGCGTTTCACCAAACGGTAAACAGCTATCACTGGGTGATCGCGTTCGTCCAATTGTGGGTAGCAACAAAGACGAAGGTATCGTTGTCAAAATTCGTTTGGGTCGTGATGTCGAGGATCATGGTGGGATTCACGTTTGGCAACTAAATCAAACCGGTTACGGTGCCGATAATTGTGAACACTATGTTGAATTTGAATGGTGGGATTCTTTATCATTGATTCCATAGTGAGCATAGGACTATATTTAGCCACATGAAGCTCACTGTGGGTCATCTCCGGGCACTCGTGCACGAAGCAAAGGTATCTGCCTCAGCATCTTACATGCGCAAAGAGAGGGTACGTGAGGCATTACAGGCCGTCATTGTCGAGATGCTCGGCACCGACGTGAAGAACGATGCCGATCTTGCTTCTACGTTCAAAGACGTTGAGATGGCGGTGAATGCATTGAAGATGATCCCACTTGACGTCTGGATGAAGCTAAGATCTCACAAGAAACGTTGAGTGAAACTTCTTTGGGCAAAGTGGTATAGTTTGCCTGTAATGAAAAAGTCAAAATCTCCGCGTTGCTCCCACGCCTGGACATTGAGTTATTTTGCTGGAAATCCTTGGGCAAGTGATTGTTCCGTTCTTGAAAGGTGCAATCAGTGTAAAAAAGAACGATTTCTCGATCCAACAAATGAAGAATCGATATCAGAGCG
>VFSW01008874.1_pt1 | contig 14397 bp, 9 predicted proteins | sample 5358111 | NCBI WGS metagenome assembly VFSW01 (sample SAMN11554181, study PRJNA540505) | mine drainage metagenome | isolation source: sediment from site ElyBrook_90M | place: USA: Ely Copper Mine, Vershire, VT | collected 2017 | reverse complement strand
CCACCGGGGGGGCGCGGGGGGGGGGGCTGGCCGCCAAGGCTAAGTGCGGCTTTCCGTTGTTCGTCGACGGGGCGATCCGGTTCAACGGCACGCCGGAATTGATGGCCGACTATGCGCGTCTGGCGCGCGACGCCGGCGCGCGGATCATCGGCGGCTGCTGCGGGACCACGCCGGAGCATCTGCGCGCGATGCGTGCGGCCCTCGAGTCGTACACTCCCGGCGCGCGGCCGGATGCGGCCGCGATCGAGGCGAAGCTCGGTGCGATCTCCACGGGCGCGACGGCGCAGCTGCGCGGCGAGATGAGCCGGGAAGCCGGCGCGGCAGCGGGCCGGCGCCGACGCACCGGCGGGCGCGAGCGGGGCGTCTGATGGCGGCGCGCGATCCCTCGCCGCCGGGCCGGGTGGCCCTCGTGACCGGCGGCTCGCGCGGCATCGGTGCCGTCATCGCGCGGCAGCTCGCGGCCCGCGGCGTGCGGGTGGCCCTGCATTACCACGACAATCACGCGGCTGCCGGAGCGGTCCTCGAGCGGCTTCCCGGTTCGGGCCACGCGCAGTTCGACGCGGATCTGGGCGATCCGGCGGCGACCGCGCGGCTGTGGCAGCGGCTCGAGGCGCGCTTCGGCGCGGTTGACGTGGTGGTCAACAATGCCGGGGTGTTCTTCGCCCATCCCGCGCTGACGACGGACCTCGCCGCCTGGCAATCCGCCTGGCAGCGGACCATCGGCGCCAATCTGCTCGGACCCGCCAACCTCTCGTGGCTGGCCGCCAATGCCATGGCGGTGCGCGACGGGCCGGTCGATCCGCAGTTCGGCCGCGGCCGCATCGTCAACATATCCTCGCGCGGGGCGTTCCGCGGTGAGCCCGATGCGCCCGCCTATGGAGCCAGCAAGGCCGGGCTGAACGCGCTGTCCCAATCCCTCGCCAAGGCGCTCGCACCCAGGTCGATTTACGTGTTCTGCCTGGCGCCGGGCTGGGTGGCCACCGACATGGCCGCGGGTCATCTGGACGGGCCCGAAGGGCGGGCGATTCTCGAGCAGCACCCGATGGGACGCGTGAATTTCGCCGAGGAGATCGCCGCGGCGGCCGTGTTCTGCGCGCTCGATGCGCCGGCCGCGATGACCGGCTGCATCATCGACGTCAACGGCGCGAGTTACCTCAGAACCTGAACCGATTGGGCGCCGGCGCGCAGCAGCGAGCGCAAGGCGGGCAGGGGGCGCGCATTGAGCACCTGGCTCGCGTCGAGCCAGGCGCGGCGCGCCTGCCGCACGCCGAGCTCGAGATGATCGAATTGATCGCCGGCATGGGCGTCGCTCGCGATGCTCAGGAGCACGCCGCGGTCGCGCGCGGCCTTGGCGTGGACGTCGTCGAGATCCAGCCGCATCGGCTGCGCGTTGATCTCGAGGAAGCAGCCGCGTTCGCGCGCCGCATCGAGGATCCGCTCGAAGTCGAGCGCATAGGGCGGCCGCTCGCCGAGAAGCCGCCCGAAGGGATGGGCGAGGATCGACACATGCGGCCGGTCGAGGGCGCGCAGGATCCGCGCGGTCTGCTTCTGCTCGGACAGCGCGAACGCGGAGTGCACCGCCACGACCACCACGTCGAGGCGGGCCAGCAAGGCATCGGACAGCGCGAGCCCGCCGTTCTCGAGGATGTCGACTTCGACGCCCTTGAGCACGGTCAGGCCGGGGCGTTGCGCATTCAACGCGTCGATCGCGTCCATCTGGCGCGCGAGCCGTCCGGGGTCGAGACCGTGGGTGACTCCGAGATGCTTCGAATGATCGGTGATCGCGATGTACCGAAGGCCGCGTGCGCGCGCGGCGGCCGCCATCTCGGGCAGCGAGTCCGCACCATCCGAGGCGTTCGTATGCACGTGCAGATCGCCCTGCAGGTCCCGCCGCTCCACCAGGCGCGGCAAGGTGCCGGCCTCGGCCGCCTCGATCTCGCCGCGGTCCTCGCGCAGCTCGGGGGCAATCCACGGCAGCCCCAGCGCGGCGAACAGCCCCTGCTCGGTCGCGCCGGCGATGCGCCGGCCAGCGCGAAACAGGCCGTATTCGTTCAACTTGTAGCCGCGCTCCTGCGCGCGGCGGCGCAGACGGATGTTGTGTTCGCGATTGCCCGTGAAATAGTGCAGCGCGGTCCCGAAGCTCGCCGGCGGCACCACCCGGACGTCGACCTGCAGGCCGTTGCGCAGCACGCCGGCGGCCTTGGTGGAGCCCGCGGCCGTGAGTTCGGCGAATTCCTCGTATTTGGCGAGCGCCCGCACGGGCGCCGCCTGGCGCGTGGCGCACACCAGAAGGTCCAGATCTGCGACGGTGTCCCGGCCTCGACGGTAGCTGCCCGCCACCTCGACCTGGGTCACGCCGGGCACCGCGAGCAGGAAGGAGCGCAGGGATTCGGCGTATGGGGCTGCGACGTGAATGGGGGTCCGGCGGGGCTGCGCGAGCCGGGAATCGCTCAACGCCTCGGCGAGCCGCCGCTGTATGACCGGCCCGAATCCGCGCAGGCGGTCCACCCGCCCGTCCGCCAGCGCGCGGCGCAGGTCCTGCGGTCCCTGCACGCCGAGCTCCGTGTGCAGCGCGCGCACTCGTGCCGGGCCGAGCATCGGCAGGCTGAGCAGCTCGCGCACCCCCGAAGGAATGCCGCGGCGCGCCGCCTGCAGCGCGCGCAGGTGCCCGGTGTCGAGCAGTTCCATGATCTTCTTGGTGAGATCCGCACCGATGCCGGGCAGCGAATCGATCGCCTCGCGGGACGGCGTTTGTGCGAGTTCGCGCGGCAGCGTACGCACCAACTGGGCCGCGCGCCGATACGCCCGGATGCGGAATGAATTCTCGCCCCGAATGCTCAACAGGTCCGCCATCTCGTCGAAGGCGTCGGCGATCGTGTCGTTGTGAACCGTCAAGGCGGCCGCTGGGCGCCCGGGCTCAGTGCCCGGGTGCGCAGATCGCCGCCAGGGTGTCGCCCACCTCGGTGCCGGTGATGCTCTGCATCGGCATCGTGCTCTCGCGGGCCGCTTCGCGGGCGAGATCGGCCAGCGAGATCATGCCGAGCAGGCAGCCGGTCTCGCTCACCACCGGCAGGCGCCGGATGCGCCCGTCGCGCATGATCTTCTCCGCCTCCTCGAGCGAATCGCCGGGGTGGCAGGCGAGGAGCTTGCGCGCCATGGCGTCCGAGACGCGCAAGTCGGACAACGACTTGCCCTTGAACATCGCGGACATCCCGACATCGCGGCCCGTGATCATTCCGACTGCGCGGCGGCTCGATCCGCCGCCCGGCAGGCACACCGGCAGGCAGCCGACGTCGTGTTCCCACATCAGCTGCGCCACGCGATCCAGGCGATCTTCGGGCTCGCAGACATGTACCGCCTTGGCCATGATTTCTTCGACGTGCATGATGAGTCCTCCTCTCGGTAGACCATGGCGCCACTGTCGTCCGGGGCGGCGTCGGCGTAAATACGCGGATGCGCGGATCGCGCTTCGGCGAGCGGCGCCCGCCGCGGTCAGCCGCGCATCAAGGCCTGCGCCACCGCGCGAAACGCCGGCAGCGTGATCGGATCGTTCGCGGCGCTGCCCGCGATCGGGTGCGACGCGAAGCGCGCGATCACGACCTCGGCGCGGGGCGCGACGTACAGGCGCTGGCCGTGGATGCCGCGCGCCTCGAAGACGCCGAGGTCGTCGTGCGCCACCCACCACATGTCGCGGTAGGAGTAGCCGGGCAGCAGGGTATAGCCCGCCGCCGCGAATTTCTCCCGGTCGGAGCCGGCACGAATGCCGGCCACGACGGCCGCCGGAACGACCTGTCGGCCCTGCCACTCTCCGTCGCGGCGCAGCATCTCGCCGAACCGCAGCAGATCCCGCAGGCAGGCGCTCAGCCCGGCGCCGCCCATGGGTACGCCGATCGAATCGACGCACAGATAGCCATCGGCCTCGCAACCGAGCCCCGACCACAGTCGGCGCGAGAGCAATTGGTCGAACGGCATGCCGGTCGCCCGGGCCATCACCCAGCAGAGCACCTCGGTGTTGACCGTCTTGTAGGCGAACGCCCGGCCGTGGCCGCCCTCGGGGCGCAAGCCCGTCAGGTAATCGTAGAGATGGTCGGCGCCGCCGTATCCGGGGCTGCGCGGGCGCAGGCCGCCGGCGCGCGCGTACGCCCAGATGTCGGCGGTCGCATCGCCGTAGCTCTCCGAATAGGCGACCCCGACCTGCATATCGAGGAGCTGACGCAGCGTCGCGTCACCGTAGGCGCCGGCCGCCATTTCCGGCAGGTAGTGGGCGACCGGCCGATCCTCGCGCAGCAGCCCTTCGTGGATCAGCGTGGCGGCGAGGGTCGCCGCGTAGGACTTCGTGATGGAAAAGCAGGCGTGCGGGACGCGCGGCCGCAGCGCGCCGAAGTAGCGCTCGTAGACCAGCCGTCCGCGGTGCATGACGGCGATGCCGTCGGTGTAGGTGTCGTAGAGGGATTCGGACCAGGAGCGATGGCGTCCCTCGAGAGCGACGACCCGCAGCCCGTCGATCGCCAGCGCGCCGCCGGGCGGCGCCTCGCCGAGATCGCTCGTGGCGCCGCCTTGCCTGTCGACGTTCACGGTGGGCCCCAGCTCGCGCAGGTGCGACAGGGTCCAGCGTATCTGCGGGAACAGCAGGAAGCGGTCGTCCTCGAAGCGGATGCGCAGCTCCTCGGGCGGCGGGCAGCCGGTCATCCAGCCGAGCAGGCCGGGATCGGATGCGCGGCCGTCGGGATATTCGATGCCCTCGAAGATGAGAGTCCTGGGTTTCATGGGTCTCCGTGCTGCGCATTATAGGGTGCGGATGCCGCAGGGGCCGCTGCGTTAGACTCTTTGGCAGGCGATCACCAGAGGAATCCGAACCCGATGCGTTCGAGCGTGCCGCGGCCGCACCTGCCGGAGAAGCTCAAATTTCTCGGCGATCCGCGCAATCACCCGCGCGGTACGGTACGCGTCGAGGTTCGGGAGACGCACTTCGCCTGGGTGTTTCTGACGCGCGATCACGTCTACAAGCTCAAGAAGCCGCTGCGGCACGCCGCGATGGATTACCGTGCGCTGCCGGCCCGCCGGCGCGGCTGCGAGAACGAGCTGCGGCTCAATCGCCGCCGGGCGCCGGCGGTCTACCGATCGGTCGAGAGGCTGGCGACCGACCGGTCGGGCCGGCTGCAGTGGGGCGCGGGCGGGCGCGTCGAGGAATATCTGGTCAAGATGCGCCGCCTGCCCGCCCGGCGCATGCTCGATCGGGTCCTGGCCGGTCGGCCCCTCGGCCCGGTGCGCAGCGCGCGCCTCGCCGGGCTGCTGGTGGAGTTCTTCCGTTGTGCCGCGCGGCGCCCGTTCGGCGGCGCAGCCTATCTGCAGCGCCTGCGCCTGCAGATCCGCGACGATGATGCGGCCCTGCGGCGGCTCGGTTCACGCCTCGACCAGCGCCAGGTCGAGCGCGCCACCCGCGCTGCGCTGCGCGTCATCCGTCGGGCGGCCGACGCGCTCGCGGCGCGCGGCCGATGCGTGGTCGAGGGGCATGGGGACCTGCGCGTCGAGCATGTCTGTCTGGGCCCGCCCATCAGCATCATCGATTGCGTGGAATTCGATCCGGACCTGCGGCGCCTGGATCCGGCGGCGGACCTGGCGCATCTGGCGCTCGAGATCGAGCGGCTCGGGTACCCGGACGACGCCTGGCGGCTGCTGGATCGCTACCGGGTGCTGGGCGCGGATCCGGTCGGCGATGCGATCCTGCACTTCTACCTCGGCCGGAGCGCCGTCACGCGCGCGAAGCTGTCCGCCTGGCACGTGGGTGATCCGCAATTTCCCGATGCGCGTCCGTGGCTCGCGCGCGCCCGCGCGCTGCTCGGGGACGGGCTGCGGCATCTGCGCCTCGCCGCCCGCACGCCTCGAGCGCATCGACTCAAGGGTCGGGCGCCGGCCACTCGCCGAGGAGCGGTGCCACCGGCTCGAATCGAAGCATGCGGCCGATCGCGGCGCCGAACAGGGGAGCGATCGGCAGCACGGTGATCCGGGAATCGGGCGCGTCGGCGGGCGCCTGCGGGTGATCGCCGACGCTGTCGGTCGTGACGATCCGGGAGATCTCCTCGGCCGCGATCAATTTCTGCAACCCGCCGGCCATGGGCGCATGGGTGAAGACCGCGTACACGTTTCTTGCGCGGTGGGCGCGCAGCGCCTGCGCCGCGCGGATCAGCGTGCCCCCGGTCGCGCAGAGATCGTCCAGGACGACCACCGTGCGGCCCGCGGCGGATCCGACCACCGTGCCTCCCGAGACCACGCCCTGGGCGCGGCGCTTCTCGACGAACAGCAGATCCACGGGGCGCCCGAGCCGCGCGGCGAGCAGCTCGCGCAGCAACTGCGCCCGCTTGATGCCGCCGACGTCCGGCGAGGCGACCGCCACGTCCTCGGGTCCCAGGCGGCGCGCGAGGTGGTCGGCGAACATCGGCAGCGCCGTCAGGTGATCGCAGGGGATGCGCATCGCATTGTCCAGGGCCGCCGGATTATGGGCATCGAGCGCGACCAGCCGGTCGAGCCCGGCAGCCTCCAGCAATTGCGCGACGTAGCGGGTGGTCACCGGATCGCGCGGCTGGGTTCGGCGGTCCTTGCGGGCGTAGGCGAGATAGGGCACGACCGCGGTCAGCTCCTGGGCGCCGGCGTCGCGCAGGCCATGCAACAGGAACAAGAGGCGCACGAAGCGCTGCGCGATCGATGCGTCGGGATTGCCGGCCAGCGTCTGCAGGACGAACACCCGCCGACCGCGGACCGACACCAGGGGGCGCAGCTTGAACTCGCCGTCCTCGAACAGGCGCTCCTCGAGCGCACCGAGCTCCAAGCCGCCGAGCCGGCTGGTCGCCGCGCCGAGCGAGCGGCTCTCGCTGGGCGCGAACATCAGCGGCGGTGGGGGTATGGCGGCCATGCGCCGCGGCTCACCACATGCTGACGCGGCGCTCCGGCGGCAGGTACATCTGGTCGCCGGGCATGACGCCGAAGGCATCGTAGAACGGCGCCTGATTCATCTCGGGCACCTGCCCGCGGATCGCGTCGGGCGAATGAGGATCGGTCTTGAGCCGCATGATCAGGAGGCTGTCCCGCTCCTTGCCGCGCCAGACCTGGGCGAAGCCGTAGAAGAACCGCTGGGCACCGGTCAGTCCGTCGATCACCGGCGCCTGTCCGCCGCCGAGCGATATCAGGTACGCCTTGTAGGCGATGGCGAGCCCGGAATTGTCGGCGATGTTCTCGCCGAGCGTGAGTTCGCCGTTGATCGGGTAGCCCGGCACGGGCGAGTACGCCGCATATTGCGCGACCAGGGCGTGGGCCTTCGCCTGGAAGCGGTCGAGGTCGGCCTGGGTGAACCACCCCGGCGGCGCCAGCAGGTTGCCGTCCCCGTCGTACTGGCTGCCCTCGTCGTCGAACCCATGGCTGATCTCGTGACCGATCACCGCGCCGATCGCGCCGTAATTCGCGGCATCGTCGGCGGCGGCGTCGAAGAACGGCGCCTGCAAGATGGCCGCGGGGAACACGATCTCGTTCTGCTCGGGGTTGTAATAGGCGTTGATGGTCTGCGGCGTCATGCCCCACTCGGTGCGGTCGATCGGGCCGCCGAGCTTGTCGAGATTGCGCTGGTATTCGAAGGCGCGGGCACGCTCGACGTTGCCGAGCAGATCATCCTGGGCGATCCGCAGGGCGCCATAGTCGCGCCATTTCGACGGATAACCGATCTTGGTCTGGAATTTCCCGAGCTTCTCCTGCGCATGGCGCCGGGTCTGCTCACCCATCCAGTCGAGGGTCCCGACGTCCGCCCGGTAGGCCGCGAGCAGGTTGCCCACCAGCCGCTCCATCCGCGCCTTCGATTCGGGCGGAAAGTAGGCCGCGACGTACAGCCGGCCGAGTCCCTCGCCGATCGACGCATCGATCAGGCGCAGGGCCCGCTTCCATCGTTCCCGATTGCGCTCGATGCCCTCGAGCGTCGTGCCGTAGAAGGCGAAGTGCTCGTCGACGAACGCCTTGCCGAGATACGGGGCCGCATCGCTCAGGATCTGCCATCGAAAGTAGGCGCGCCAGGTCGCCACGGGCGTCCCCTTCAGCAGCCGATCGAGGGCCGCGATGTAGGTCGGCTGGCCGACGATCACGTAGTCGATCCGGCCCTTGACGCCGGCGGCCGCGAGATAGCCGTCCCAGTCGTAGCCCGGGGCGAGCCGCGAGAGCTCGGCGAATCGATACTTGTTGTACGCCTTCACCGGATCGCGCAGCTCGACCTTGGTCCACTGGATTTTGGCGAGCGCGGTTTCGAGGGCGAGAATCGCGCGTGCGTCGCTCCTGGCGCGCACGTCCCCCGCGAGCGCCAGCATCTTCGCCACGTGCCCGGCGTACGCTTCGCGGGTCTTCCTCATTTCGGGCTGGTCGAGCAGGTAATAGTCGCGGTCCGGCATGCCGAGGCCGTCCTGGCCGAGGTCGAACACGTATCGCGACGAATCCTTGGCGTCCTGATGGACCTGGGGCGTGTAGGGGGTGGTTACGCCGATGCGTTGCAGATGCGCGATCAACGCCGGAATGCCGGCTCCGGACTTGAGCGCATCGACCCGCGCGAACTCGGCCGCGAGGGGCTTGAGACCCGCCCGTTCGATCGCCGGCTCGTCCATGAAGCTCGCATACAGGTCGGCGATCTTGCGCTGGTCGGGATCGGACGGATCGACGGATTTCCCCAGATTCTCGACGATGCCGCGCAGCTGCTGCTCGGTCTTGTCGGCCAGGTACTCGAACATGTCGTAGGAGCCCTTGTCGGCCGGGATCACGGTCGTCGCCAGCCATTTGCCGTTGACGTGCCGGTAGAAATCATCCTGTGCCCGCACGCCCGGATCGACGTACTGCAGATCGATTCCGGAATTCGGGGCGGGCGCGCCTCGCACGACCGCCGCCATCGTCAGCGCCAATGCGCCCAAACCACTGTGCCATGCTTTCATCGTACGACCCCGGCTTGCGCCTCCACTTCCTCGACGGCCGGGGTGCGCCACCAGGCGCGCACGCCCAGGAAGCAGAAGAGCAGCGCGGCGAGCGCCACGCACAGCTGGTCCCAGCCGTAGCCGATGTAGCCGTGACCCGCGAACTGCGTGCTGCCGGCCCACGAGAGCGCGACCACCGTGCCGAGATAGGCGATCAGCCACCAGGCGCCGCGCAGCGCCCGGCCGAAGCCCGCCCAGCCGGCCTGCGCCTGGTAGTACAGGTACACGGGCAGCGGCAGGATCAGCAGCAGCATGATCTCGCCGGTGTACGGCCAGCGCGCCCAGTACAGCATCAACGTCGCGAGCACGAAGGCGATCGGCGCGAGGATCACGAGGCCCGGCACCCGCAGGGGCCGGTGGATGGTCGGCGCCGTCCGCCGCAGCACCAGCACGCTGACGGGCACGATCAGGTAGGTGATGATGGTCGCGACCGAAATGACCGCGGCGAGCTTGCCCCAGCCGCGGAAGAAGAACAGGAACAGGAAGGAGACCGCCAGGTTGAACCACATGGCCGGGCGGGGAATCCCGAAGCGCGGATGAACGCGCCCGAACACCGCGGGCACCGTGCCGTTGCGCTGCATGGCATAGATCATGCGCGCCGTGGTCGCCGTGTAGGTCGTGCCGGTGCCGCTCGGGCTCACGAACGCATCCGTGTACAGGAGCAATGCCAGCCAGTGCAGATTCAACGCTAGCGCGAGCTGCGCGAACGGCGAGCTGTACTCGAGCGCCGCCCAGCCGGACTGCAGCCGCGCGGGCGACACGGCGCCGAGGAACGCGATCTGCAGCATGATGTACACGCAGGTGCTGAGCGCGATCGAGCCGAAGATCGCCGCGGGAATGCTGCGTCCGGGATTGCGCGCCTCGCCCGCGAGGTTCACCGGGCTCTGAAAGCCGTTGTAGCTGAAGACGATGCCGCTGGTGGCGACCGCGGTGAGGATCGACGCCGGATCGAGCACGCTCGGCCCGCCGTGGATTCCCAGCTTGAAATTCTCCCAGTGGAACTCGGTCGCCATCAGCGCGATCGCGGTGCCCGCCGGCACGATGAGCTTGAAGAAGGTGATCGCGCTGTTGGTGCTCGCGAACACCTTCACGCTCCAGAAGTTGAACAGGAAGTAGATCACCACCAGCACCGCCGCGAGCAGGAGGCCGGTCGTCGACAGCACCCCCTGGCCATTGGTGGCGTGCACGTACAGAGCGTGGGTCCACTCCCAGGGCCACGAGCTCATGTACTGCACGGAAGCCTCGGCTTCCACCGGTATCACCGACACGATCGCGATCCAGGCCGCCCAGCCGGCGAGGAAGCCGACCAGCGAGCCGTGCGAGTAGTGGCCGTAGCGCACGGCGCCGCCGGACTCGGGGAACATCGCGCCGAGTTCCGCGTAGGTCAGCGCCACGAACAGGATCACGACGGCGCCGATGATCCACGCGTACACCGCGCCCGGTCCCGCGAGCTGCGCCGCGCGCCACGCGCCGAACAGCCAACCCGAGCCGATGATGGATCCCAATCCCGTGAACATGAGCGCAATGGCGCCGACCTCGCGGCGGATCGCGGATTCGCTGGACATGTGTTCTTCTCGTGCGGAGAAATCCCCGTGGTCATCCGCATGCTACCGCAACGGGCATCCGGGCGCGACGGCGGCCGTGGCGCCCGGTCCGCGGCGCCTAGCGGCCCCTTCGCTCGCCGCGCCGGATGCCCGGAATCCCCCGGCGGATGTCCGCGGAGAAGGTCGGGCTGCGGTCTGCGGCGCGGGCGCGCTCGGTGATGCGGCCGCGGGCGCGCAGCTCCTCGAGCGGCCATCGGGTGCGGAGCCCGCCGACGCGGTACACGTATTCCGGCAGGTATCCCGAGAACAGCAGGCGGTAGTCGAGCGGCAGGCGGCCGACGATCCGCGTCATCATCTGGTACACGAGCGTCGTGCAGTTGACGGTCACCGTGTGATAGAAGCGCGGCTCGGCCGCCAGACGGTTGGCCTCCTCGACGTAGGCGAGGAACAGCGAACGGCGCGCCGAGGCGCCGAGCGCCAGGCGGTACAGGTAGACCTCCTCGCGGCGCACGTTGGTGCGCAGGCGCACCGAGTCGCGTTCCTGCGCGGCCAGGATGCACAGCTCGAACTGCTTGAAGAATCCCCCGAATTCGGAGAATTCCTGATCGCGCCGGCGGCGGACCTCCACGGAGAACACCACCGGCTCCACGTCGTCGAAGCAGAAGGCGAATTGCGCGTGCGCGATCGACGGCCCGCGCCAGTAGGACATGATCATATCGACGCCGCGCAGCCGCTCGAGATGGTACTGGCGCGTCTCCCAGCGAGGCGTGTAGTCGGTGGGCGATCGCCAGTCGAAATCCCGCACGTCGTGCAGCGTCACGCAATTGCCGTCGGCGGTGCCGGTGGCGAGGCGCGCGACGTCCTCGGCCCAGGAGCGCCGGCCCGAAGGGGCGAGGCGGCGCCACCAGGCGAGCAACCCGGCATACGCGGCCGCGAACAGCGCGAGGCCGGGGGCCGCGCGGCCGCTCCACAGCAGGCCGAGCGCCGCGAGCGCGACGGCGCCCCAGAGCGCGATCGCGAGCGCCCGGCCGATGCGCCCGCCGCCGGCCTTGAACGAGAGCGCGAGCACGCCCCAGGCCGCGGCCGTCAGGACCGCGAGCGACGCGAGCGAGGCGAGGGCGAGGCGCAGAACGTGCTCCGCGCCGGCGCTCATGCGACGCCGCGCTCCGCGAGAAACGCGCCGAGGATGCGCGCCGTATGGCTCTTGCCGGTACGGGCGGCGACGGCCTGCGGATTGCCCTGCGCCACGACTCGCCCGCCCGCCGAACCCCCCTCGGGTCCGAGGTCGACGATCCAGTCGGCCTCGGCCATGACGTCGAGGTTGTGCTCGATGGTCACCACGGTGTTGCCGGCGTCCACCAGCCGCTGCAGCACGCGGATCAGCTTGTCCACGTCCGCCATGTGCAGACCCACGGTCGGTTCGTCGAGCACGTACAGGGTGTGCCGGCCTTCGCGGCGCGCGACACCGATCCCGAGAGCGTCGGTGTGCACCTTCGCGAGCTCGGTGACCAGCTTGATGCGCTGGCTTTCGCCTCCGGACAGCGTCGGGCTCGGCTGGCCGAGGCTCAGGTAGCCCAAGCCCACGTCGGCCAGCAGCCCGAGCGGATGCCGCACGCCGCGCTGCGCCGCGAAGAACTCCAGGGCGTCGTCGACGTTCATCGCGAGCACCTCCCCGATGTTCCTGCCCTTGAAGAGGATGCCGAGCGTCTCGGGATTGAAGCGGCGGCCGCCGCAGGCGTCGCACAGCACCTCGACGTCCGGCAGGAAGCTCATTTCGATGCGCTGCATGCCCTGGCCCTCGCAGGCCTCGCAGCGGCCGCCCGCCGTGTTGAAGGAGAATCGGCTGGCGGTGTAGCCGCGCATGCGGGCGTCGGTGGTCTCGGCATACAGCCGGCGGATCGAGTCCCAAAAGCCGATATAGGTCGCGGGGCAGGATCGCGGCGTCTTGCCGATCGGTGTTTGATCGACCTCGAGCACCCGGCTGACGGCCTGCCAGCCGTGGATGGCGGCGCACCCCTCGACGGTCGCAGGCGCCGGGCGCCGGCCCGCCCGGCTCCCGGAGCCGACCAGCCGCTTCAGGTTACGAAGCAGCACGTCGCGGGCGAGCGAGGACTTACCGGAGCCCGAGACGCCCGTGATCACCGTCAGCCGTTCGAGCGGAATGCGCGCATCGATCGCGCGCAGATTGTTGAGCCGTGCGCCGTCGACGCGAATCGAGGGCGTGCCGGCGGTGACCGCCCGCCGGTGCGCGCGCGAATGCGTCAGGGGCGCCGCGAGACAGCGGCCGGTGACCGAATGCGGATCCCGCTCGAGCTCGGCCGCGGTGCCCCGGGAGATCACGCGGCCGCCGCGCACGCCCGCCCCGGGACCCAGGTCGATGACCTGGTCGGCGCGGCGAATGGTGTCCTCGTCGTGCTCGACGACCACCAGCGTGTTGCCCTGGTCGCGCAGCCGCTCGAGGGTGTCGAGCAGGGCGGCGTTGTCGCGCGGGTGCAGCCCGATGGTGGGTTCGTCGAGGACGTAGCAGACGCCCTGGAGGTTCGAGCCGAGCTGCGCCGCGAGGCGGATGCGCTGCGCCTCGCCGCCGGAGAGGGTGGGCGCCGCGCGATCGAGCTCGAGATACCCCAGGCCCACGTCGCAGAGGAACGCGGTGCGCGAATCGAGCTCGGCGAGCAGGTCGCGTGCGATGGCGAGCTCGCGGCCGGTCAATTCGACGCCCGCCACCTGCGCCGCGAATTCCCGCACCGGCAGCCGCGTGAGTGCGCCGATGGATCGTCCGCGCCAGCGCACGTGGCGCGCCACGGGATTCAGCCGCTCGCCCAGGCACTCGGGGCAGGGCGTCGCCGTCTCGCCCGCCGGCAGCTCGCGCCACCCGGCCTCCTCACCGGTCTGCTCGGCGTCGAAATGCGCCAGCTCGAGGCCCGTGCCGAAGCAGGCCGTGCACCAGCCGTGACGCGAGTTGAAGGAGAACAGGCGCGGATCGAGCTCGGGAAAGCCGGTGCCGCAGCGGGGGCAGGCGCGTTTGGTCGAGAACACCGCGCGCTCCGGCGCGCGCGCGCCTTTCTTCGGCGCCTCGGCGGCGTGCACCAGCACCACGCCCTTGCCGATCTCGAGTCCGAGCGCCAGGGCGCCGCGTAGCTCGGCCTCGCCGGCGGCGGTCACCTCGAGTTCGCCGACCGGCGCTTCGATGTCGTGCTCGACGAACCGGTCGAGCCGCGGCCACTTCGCCGTGGGCAGCATTCGGCCGTCGACCCGCAGCGCCGCGAATCCCTTGCCGCGCGCCCATTTGGCCAGGGCGGTGTACAGCCCCTTGCGAGCCGCCACGAGCGGCGCGAACAGGCGGATGCGCCGGCCGCGGTAGTCGGCGAGCAGCCGTGCGGCGATCGCGTCGGCGGATTGGGGTTCGATCGCGGCGTCGCAGGCGGGGCAGTGCTGCACGCCGAGCTTGACGTACAGCAGCCGCAGGAAGTGGTAGATCTCGGTCAGCGTCGCGACCGTGCTCTTGTGGCCGCCGCGGCTGGTGCGCTGTTCGATGGCCACCGTCGGCGGAATGCCGAAGATCGCGTCGACGTCCGGCCGCGAGGCCGGCTGCACGAACTGGCGCGCGTAGGCATTCAGCGATTCGAGGTAGCGCCGCTGCCCCTCGGCGAACAGGATGTCGAAGGCGAGCGTGCTCTTGCCGCTGCCGGATACGCCGGTGATCACGGTGAACAGGTTCCGCCCCAGCGTGACGTCGACGTGCTTGAGATTGTGCTCGCGGGCGCCGCGGTTATCGATGCAGGGCGGCGGCGGATGCGCCCGTTGGCCCGCGGGGCCGTCGGCGACGCCGGCGGCGGCGCCGGCGGCGAAGGTCGCCGGTC
>VFSW01008873.1_pt1 | contig 14400 bp, 12 predicted proteins | sample 5358111 | NCBI WGS metagenome assembly VFSW01 (sample SAMN11554181, study PRJNA540505) | mine drainage metagenome | isolation source: sediment from site ElyBrook_90M | place: USA: Ely Copper Mine, Vershire, VT | collected 2017 | reverse complement strand
GCCGCCGCCTCCGCACCGCTTGCGGCGCGTCACGCGACCGGCGGCGCGCTGCTCTGGCGACGCTCCATCACAGGTGGGGTGGTCTCGATGGCGCTCACTGAGTGAGCGGCGACGATCTGCGCGCGCCGTCGTGTGAGAGCGTGATAGAATGCTCTCACACGACGGAACAATCCTGACATCGAGACGAGGCGCGCATGGCTGAGCGAGTAACTATTCGAGATATTGCCCGCTTAGCGGGTGTCTCGACCGCGACTGTTTCACGCGCGCTCAACCAGCGACCCGATGTTGACGCCGCCACTCGCGCACGGATTCTCAGCGTCATTGCTGAGGTTGGCTATACGCCAGCGTCTGCGGCTGTCATCCTGTCGGCGGGCGCCAGACGCCACCATGCGCCACTGCCTCCCTTCCCTCACCAGTTCCTCTGGGGGGTCGCCACGTCGGCGTTTCAGATCGAAGGGGCGCTACAGGAAGATGGGCGCGGCCCCTCCATCTGGGATCAGTATGTGGCTTATCCGCCACCAGATTTCACGGCCCACACCGCAGCGGTCGCCTGCGATCATTACCGCCGCATGCCCGAAGATGTCGCGTTGCTGGCGCAACTGGGAGTCAATGCCTACCGATTTTCTGTCGCGTGGTCACGCATTATGCCTGACGGTGAGGGAGCGGTCAACGCAAAAGGGCTAGATTTTTATGATCGCCTGGTTGACGCCTTGCTGGCGGCGGGCATTACGCCACAGGCCACGCTCTACCATTGGGACTTGCCGCTAGGCCTTCAGGCTCGCTACGGTGGTTGGCTACACCGCCATACGGCCTACGCCTTCGCCGACTTCGCCGAGCAGGTCGCGCGCCGTCTGGGCGACCGCGTCACCTACTGGATGACGCTGAATGAGCCGTGGAGTGTGACCGTCCAGAGCTATGTGTTGGGGCGCCATCCGCCCTTCCAGCAAGACAACGCGCAGGCGCTTCAGGTCGCCCATCATCTGCTGCTGGCGCACGGGCTAGCGGCGCCGCGACTGCGACGGGAGAGTGGGCCGACGGCGAAGATTGGCATTGCGCTGAACCTCACGCCAGTCTATCCTGCCGATCCACGCCCGGCGACCCAGCAGGCCGTCCAACAGGCCGATCTCTGGTACAATCGCTGGTTTCTCGATCCGCTCTTCGCGGGCAAGTACCCCGACGAGACGCAACGCCAGTTGGCGTCATTGGCGGTGGTGGAAGCGCAGGACATGGAGTGTATTGCGACCCCGCTCGATTTCCTCGGCGTCAACTATTATTCTCGCTTGGTAGTTCAACCGGGCGACGAGATGGCTGGCCCGCTGACGGGGTACACCCAGGTGGCGCCAGTTCCTGAGGCCTCGTATTCGCAGATGGGATGGGAGACCTTTGCGATGGGCCTCTACGATATGCTGATGCGCGTTTATCACGAGTATCATCCCCCGGCAATTTTGGTAACGGAAAATGGGGTGGCCTTTAGCGATCCAGACATGCGTACCGGGCAGCCCATCCGGGATAGCCGTCGTATCGCCTACCTGCAAGACCATATCGCCGCCATGCAGTCAGCCTACCAGGCAGGCGCGCCAATCCAGGGGTACTCCGCCTGGACGTTGTTCGACAACTTCGAGTGGACAGATGGGTACAGTCGGCGGTTTGGGCTGATCGCCGTCGATCGGGCGACCCAGCGCCGGGCCATCAAAGAGAGCGGCCGCTGGTACGCCCATTTCATCGCCACCCAGAGAGAGTAGACCAACACTGATCACCATTCTTCGTGATATGATGCTATCAAACTACTCTCTATCGCTCAGAGTCGGCGCAGTCCGGAACCCGGAAAGAGGCTAACAATGGCGCAACAAACCACCCATCTGTACGTGGTCACAGACAGCCAGATTCTGAGTGGTGAGCCAATCCTGAAAGGGACACGTACCCCTGTGCGCGCCATTGTCGAGCTGTGGCGGCAGGGAATAGCGCCCGAAGCCATCCCCAGTCATCTTCCCCACCTCACGCTGGCCCAGGTGTTTGACGCCCTGAGCTACTACAGCGATCACCAGGCGGAGATCAATCAACACATCGTTCGTAACCGCATTCCCGATGAACTCATTGATCCGCTGGTGCGCGACGCATGAACCGTCTGTTCATTTCGCTGTATCTCGATGAAGATGTAGACATCCTTGTCGCAGATTTACTGCGTGCACGGGGGTTTTCAGCACAAACGACACGCGAAGCAGGCAACTTGCACGCCACCGATGCTGAGCAGTTGGCGTTCGCAGCGACTAACCAGCTAACACTGCTTACTCACAATCGCGCCGACTTCGAGGCGCTTCACGCGCAGTTTCACACCGCAAACCGCAATCATGCTGGGATCATCATCGCAACTCGGCGTCTTCCGTATGAAGTTGTGCGTCGGTTGTTGCTCATTTTGGATCAAGTTACCGCCGATGAGATGGATGGTCAGTTGCGGTACATTTGACAAAACAGAGAGGCGCCCCGCTTGCCCAAGCAAGTGGGGCGCCTCTCGTCGCCAACGAAGCGCCCTAGTGCCGGTTGCTGAGCATCGGCAGCTTGGAGACGTTCCAGCGGTTGTTGGCGCTCTGCGACTCGAACTGCACCATCGAGATCGCGTCGGTGGGGCAGCGCACGATGCAGAGACCGCAGCGGATGCACTGCTCCTCGTCAATGATCATGTCGGCGCCGCCCTCCCACTCGCTGGCGGCCAACTCGTGCAGCTTGTCGCCCTTGACGACGCGGGTGAGGCCTTGCATGCTGATGCAGTCGTAGGGGCAGATGTCCACACAGCCGCTACAGAGGATGCAGATCGACGGGTCAATCGTGATGTTGAGCTGACATTGCAGGCAGCGGCGCGCCTGGGTGATCGCCTCGTCGGCGCTATAGCCGGTCTCCGACTCGGTGCTGATGCTGTAGCGTTTCTGCAAGGGCAGCGAGGGGATCACCTGGTAGGGGATCGACTCGTAGTCATCCACCATGCCGCGGCGGAAGTCGGGTAGCTCGATCTCAACGGCCTGCTCGGCGGGGATGTCGGCGACCTCAAGGTAGCGGGCGATGGCGGCGGCGGCGTCACGCCCATCCGCGATGGCGGAGATCAGGTTGCGCGAACCTTCAGTAAAGTCGCCACCTGCGAAGAGGCCGGGGTGGCTGGTCATCCAGGTATCGCGATCCACCAGTGGGATGCCCCAGCGGTTGACCTCAAGGTTGAGTTCCTTGGCGGGAATCCACGAGGTGTCGGCGTACTGGCCGAAGGCCGAGATCACCATGTCGCCCTCGACGACGAACTCCGTGCCGGGGACGGGGATCGGGCGGCGACGGCCACCGGCGTCGGGGTCGCCGAGCCGGTTACGGATCATCTTGACCCCACTGACGTGGACGCCATCCTCGCTGAGCATCTCGACCTGCGAGCAGAGGTAGCTGAACTCGACGTGCTCCAGCATCGCCTCATCCACCTCGTACTCATCGGAGGGCATCTCTTCTTTGGAGCGGCGATAGAGCACGTAGACCTTCTCGGCGCCGAAGCGGATCGCCGAGCGGCAGCAGTCCATCGCGGTGAAGCCAGCGCCCAGCACGATCACACGCTTGCCGACGAAGGTCGGCTCGCCAAAGTTGACTTTCTCCAAGAAGGGCAGGCCAGCGACGACGCCCTGCAAATCCGCGCCCGGCACCACTTTGTTGTAGGGGTCGGTCATCGGATTGGAGAGCATGCAGCCCGCGCCAATATAGACGGCGTCGTAGTCACGCAGCAGGTCGGTGAGCTGCACGTCCTTGCCGACGGTGGTGTTGAGCTTGACCTCGATGCCCAGCGCGTCGAGATATTCATCGCACTCCTCGCGCGTCACCTCGCGCGGCAGCCGCCAAACGGGGATGCCGCCGACCATCATCCCACCCGGCGCAGCGTACATATCGTAGATGGTGACTGCGAAGCCACGCTCGGCGAGGTCGCGCGCACAGCCCATGCCCGCCGATCCGGCGCCGATGACCGCGATCTTCTTGTCTTGCGTGATGGCGGGACGCTCCGGCAGGTGGCGAAACTCACGGTGGTCGTGGGCGGCGCGCTTCAACCAGCAGATCGCGACCGGGGCGCCATCCACCTTATTGCGGCGGCAGACTGGCTCGCAGGGACGCGCGCAGGTGCGCCCCAGCACGCCCGGCACAACGTTCGAGCGCCTATTCAGCACATACGCCTCATCGAACCGCCCCTGCGAGATCAAGCCGATGTAGTTGGAGACATCGGTGTTCGCGGGGCATCCCACCTGGCAGGGAATGTTCGTCTTATACCAATCGGGATCGGCGTCCACTGACTGGTACAGCAGGTCCAGATCGGCGTCCTGATCGATCATGCGGATAATACCCTTTCGTGCGGCTACCACGCGGCGCTGCGAGTGCGGGAGACTGGCCCAACTATGCCTGCGCCTTCATGCCACTTCTAAGTATACATCAGGCCGCGCGCGCCGACTACCGTAGGAAGAACGCCGCCAACCACCTTAGGGTATCGTCGCTCTCAGCCGCCAAGCTCATCGTCAGTTGTCGCCAGTGGGAGGGTGATAACAAAGGTCGCGCCGCGCGTTTCGTTGGACTGAAACCAAATGTGTCCACCATGCCGCTCGATCAACTCGCGGCAGAGATACAGGCCTAGCCCAACGCCACTGATCCCTAACGTGATGGCATTCTCGGCGCGTGAGAAGCGGCCAAAGATGCGGTTGCGTTGGTCAGCCGGGATGCCTATGCCGCTATCGCGCACGCTGATCTCGCCCATGCGTGGCTGATCACTGTGGTAGTCGTCTGGCTCCTGCCCGCCGAGATGTGGCTGCGCATTGCCAACGGTGACGATGATCTCGCCACCGTCAGGGCTGTACTTGATGGCGTTGCTCAGCAGCGAGCCAAGCGCCTGCTCGATCCGCGCGACATCGATCTCGGCAACGACATGCTGGGCGTTGGCGCGTAGGATGAGCGTATGGCGGGTCGTCGTCCCCTGCATACGGCGGATGACGCGCCGCGCCAGCGCGACCAGATCGTGTGGTTCGCGGCGCAGATTCAGTCGCCCGGCTTGCAGGCGCGACACATCCAAGAGATCGTCAACCAGCTCCACCAGTCGTTGGGTGGCGCTATCAATGACGGCAAGCGCATCGCGTCGCCACTTAATTGATTCGGCGTGGGTCGCCGCGTCGGGCTGCACGCCGATGCGTTCCTGTTCCATATCGTGGCCAAGATCACTCGCGAGCATCTCGGCATAGCCACGGACGGCGGCTAGCGGCGTCTTCAGTTCGTGGGCGGCGATGGCGATAAACTCATCCTTGAGCCGTTCCGCATCTTTAATTGCCGATATATCTTGCAGTACGACCAGTGAGGCGTAGTTCGGCGCGGCAGACTCCTCATTCGGGTGGGAGGGCGCGTCGTCGTGAGCCGCATCGTCGCCGATGATCGCGTGTGGGGATGCGTCGTCGGGGTTCGCGAGTTCCCAGGTCAGCAATCGGCTATCCAGCGCCATGGCGTTGATTAACACTGGCAGTTGCACGCTATCTGGGCGACGAATCATCTCCTGCTGGTGGCGAATCGCCTCGCCAGTGCGGGCGACGCGCACCGTGGCTAGTTCGGACTCCGCCAATGGGCGCCCATCCGGATTGAGCATCCGCACACCCGTGGTCGCCAGAAACTCGCGCATGGGCAGGCCGATGGGCCAGCGCGCGCCCCAGACTGACTCCGCCGCGAAGTTTGCCAGCACGAGGCGGGCGTCGGGGCCATGCGTGAGGTAGACGCCGCTGGGGAGTTCATCAAGCACAAATTGCAGAAACTTGCGGCGCTCCTCCGCCATGATCAGCAAGCGGTTGAGCGCGTCGCGCGCCTGAACTTCCAGCCGCTTCTGCTCGGTGACATCACGTACTATGGCGATCACGCACTGCCTGCCGTCCAGTGTAATGGGGCTGAGGCTGATTTCGACCGGAAATTCGGTGCCATCCTTGCGGATGCCGCACAAGTCCATGCCGAGTCCCATCGGGCGCACATGGGGGTGCGCTGAGTATTCCTGGCGCAACGCCGTGTGTTTTGGACGATAGCGCTGGGGCAAGAGCATCTCGATATCCGCGCCGATGAGGTCATCTCGCTGATAGCCAAAGAAACGCTCTACTTGCCGATTGACCATGACGATTGGTCCCGTCAATTCGACGATGAATACCGCGTCGGGGGCCAACTCGAAGAATTGCCGGAACGGCGTATCCGCATCGGTTGGCTGGCCTTTCTCGTGCGCCATCATGCTGCCGCCTCTCCATCCCCTGAGACCCTCAACAACCCACATCGAGGTTCCCCCGTATTCTACGACATCGCAACGGAGTGCGGTCGAGTGTCCCTCCGCCGCACGGCGGGAGGAGGGAGACCAGAACTCAAACAAGTCAGCAAAACGAAGTAGCGCGCCCCTTGCCTGCGGGGCAGGGGGCGCGCAGTGAAGCAGCTTCAAGCGAGCGCGAGTAGCGAGCGCGAGTAGCGAGCGCCAGTAGCGAGCGCGAGTAGCGAGCGCCAGTAGCGAGCGCAAGTTACGCCACAGCCTCGGTAGAAGAGCGGGCTGGCGCCGGCGCGCGCACGCTGGAGGGCGTTGGGCGCATACTGCGATTCACCGATTGCATCACACGCACGAAGAGCCAGACGGCGACCAACGCGACACCCAACAACGACAGCCACATCAACCAGAGCGCGACGGTGACATTGGAATTCGTGGTCAGATGCTGAGAGAGCCAGCTCAGGTTGACTTGACTGGTGGCCTCCACCGCGAAGACCTGCGGGAAGTAGTACAGCGTCGCGCCGATCACCACGAACAGCGTCGTCTGGCGATAGGCGGCGATGTCATCATCCGCCCGGCGAGTCAACTTGACGGCCAGCGCCAGCAGCAGGCAGAGCGCGGCGAGCGAGCCAGTGATCGGCAGCGCCGCCGAGGCCACCAGGTTTGGCTCAAAGAACAGCCAACTCAACGCGAAGGTCGCCAGCAAAACGGCGTCGCGCATGAGCAGATAGCTCATCCACCAGACATCCGCCCCCAGCCGTAGGCCGCAGCGTTGCAGTGTGCGCAACACGTACGGGCGTCCGATCTGGAGGATCAGCGCCATCGTCCAGAGGACGGGCAAAAACGCGACTAGCGTCGCAACCAGCCACTGCGATCCCCCCTGCACCAAGGCCTGGGTAATCGCACCTGCAATATCTTGAGGACTCATCGTATGCGCTCCTTCTCTCAGGTATGAAAACGTGCCCACAGATGGCGCGCCACTATGGGCGCTGCTTCACAGTCTCCGGCTGGCCACCCACCCGCAGGCTATACAGCGCGGCGTAGGCGCCCATCACGGCCAAGCAGGCGATCGCTACATAGCCGATGCCCACCCCCCACACGGGATTCGTGTTCGTCACCAGGAATGCGCTGACGGTCGCCAGCGAACCAGCCGCGACGCCACTAGCCTGCACACCGAGCATGTACGGGATGAAGTAGAGGGCAGCGCCGATGCCCAGCAGCGCCGTCACCCAGGTGAAAGCGCGGGGGTCATGGTCGGGGTCGCCCATCAGCTTGATCAGCAACACGCCGAAGAGTGCGACGGCGGCCAGCCCGCCCGTGAGTGGCAGCGCATCCGTCACCACCACATCCGGGAAGAAAAACATAAAGCTCATCACGACGCCAGAGACGATCAGCATGTCGCGCAAGGCGACATAGATCAACCAGAGCAGGTCAGCGCCGAGCCGCAGCGTGAACCGATCGATCATCGCTAGGATGTACGGACGGCCCAGGTGCAGGGCGAGCAGCCCCAGCCACATGATGGGCAACACGGCAGCCAATGTGCCTTCGAGGAATTGCTCGCCTCCGGCGTTGACGCCGGTGACAATTGCGTTAGTCAGGTCCTGTGGTGACATAGAGAGGCTCCTCTTTCGCGTTGGTTGCAGAAGTGGTCGCGTCCGATGATGACGCATTCGTGGATGAAATGGCGCCTGCGGTACGGGTCTTGATAGTGGGACAGAGATAGGCTAGATCGCAGCGCAGACACCTGCTCGCTTCGAGACGCGCCTGCGCCTCGTTGAGACCCAGCGCATACTCGGTTCGTCGGTCGGTGGGCGCCCCGTTGGTCTGGGTCGCCATCGTCGGCATGGAGACGCGCGGGGTCGGACGGAGGTCAAGGTAGATCGTCCCGTCCGCCGGGAGTGACGAGGAGGTCTGGAACTCGTCGGCGGGTAGCTCAGTGACGCTGTGTAACATCGCATCACGCAGGTAGGCATGGATGCCGCGCGCAGCCAGCCTGCCATGCGCTGCGGCTTGAATAATCGTCTTGGGGCCATACGAGCAGTCGCCAGCCGCGAAGACTCCCGGCGCGCCGGTCGAGAGCGTCTCCGGATCGATCAACAGGCCGCCCCACGCGGCAACCTCCACCCGCGAGCCTTCAGGCAGGAACGATGGATCGGGCGCCTCGCCCACCGCGACTAGCAAAACGTTCGCGGGGATCGTGAGCGTTTCGTTGGGGATCGGCTCCGGCTGGCGCCGCCCCTTCGCGTCCGGCTCGCCGAGCCGCATGCGCTGGCAGAGGATGTGTTGCAGGGCGCCGTCAACGCCAGTCAGTGCGGCTGGCGCGATCAACTCGTGGAAGTGAATACCCTCGGCCAACGCCGCCTCCACCTCCTCCACCTGCGCAGGCGCCTCGGCGCGGGTGCGCCGATAGAGCAGATGAACCTCCGATGCGCCAGCCCGCAAGGCTGAGCGCGCCGCATCCATCGCGGTGCTGCCACCGCCCACCACTGCGACGACGCCAGTCAATTGCGCTTCGGGGCTATCGGGCGTCAGATTATACGCCTTGAGGAAGGTAGTCGCGGGGAGAACGCCCGCCAAATCTTCGCCGGGAACGTTCAACCGCTGGCTGCGTTGCGCGCCGACGGCCAGCAATACCGCGTCATACTCCTCGCGCAACTCGTCCAGCGTGACATCGCGGCCAATCGCGGTGTTGAGGCGAATCTCGACGCCGAGATCGCGGATGGCGTCTATATCGCGGGTCAACTCAGCGCGTGGTAGCCGATAGGCAGGAATGCCGATCACCATCATCCCACCCGCCACGGGCATCGCGTCGAAGACCGTCACACGGTAGCCACGCCGCGCCAGATAATACGCCGCGCTGAGGCCGGTTGGCCCGGCGCCGCCGATGGCGACACGCTCAGTATAGTGATAGGTCGGTAGGGGCAGGCGCCGGGGCGTAGCGGCGGGGTCTGCCTGATCGGCGACGAATCGTTTCAGATCACGAATGGCGATGGGGGCGTCGAACTCGCCGCGCCGACACTCCGCCTCGCACGGCGCCGTGCAGACGCGACCGCAGATCACTGCGAAGCGATTTGGTTCGCTGGCGCCCCGCAACGCTTCGTCGTAGCGGCCCTCGGCGATCAGGCTTACATACAGGCCTGCGTTGGTGCCGACGGGGCAGGCCGCCTGGCAGGGCGCGCGGAGGTCTTCTTTGCGTTCGCCCAACCACGTCCGCCACGTCTGCCATGGGGCTTGCCGCTCAGCGACATGCCAGGCGTGATCCGGTATCGTCGATCCGCTGGCGGCCTCCGGCACAGATGGCCCCCAGGGCGTCTCGCCCGGCTCGGCAGGGGTGGCGCGGGTGTAGGCGTCAAGCGATTGCCAACTCTCCCCAGCAACCAGATGGGTCACTTGGCCACGCGCCGCGTAGGCGACCGTGGCGACGCTGCTCTCGATGGTGATGGCATTGGTTGGGCACTCCTGCGCGCAGACCTGACAACCCACGCACGCCGCCACCTGTACTGGCGCGAGCATCATCCACGCGCGCTGGCTAGCGTCGGTGGGAATGGGACTGAGGCGCTGGGTCGTATCACCCAACTCGCCTGCTCCGGATGGCCGTGTCATGTCCAGGCACCGCACAGGACAGAGATCCATGCAAATGCCGCAGTTGATGCAGGTGGTCGTGTTGACCGTGAAGCGGTACGCCATGCGGCGGTCCTTTCCGTAGTACGGGTGATCATGCGCTCCGCCTCGTTGGTGGCAGGCGCGACAAACAACTGGCTGCTCCGACTAGCCGCCCTGGCGTACGGTCGCGCCTGCCTGGCTGAGCACAAAGGGATGATCATGCGCGAGCGGCGGGCAATGCGGCGGAATGATCAGCATGGGGCCAAGCGCATGACGCATCACCGCACTGGCGACGCTGCCCACCACCGCGCGAGTCACGCCAGTGCGCCCGTGGGTGGACATCACCAGCAGGCTACCGGGATGCGCCTCGACGAGCAGACGAATCTCTTCCGCCGGTTGGCCCACGCGCAGCATCGTCTGCACAGGTTGCGTCGCCTGCTGGGCCAACCGTTTGCGCGTGGTGTGCAGGTAACGTAACGCCTCGTGTTCGTTCTCATCCTCCGCCTCCACCAGCAACGTGCTGGTTTCGGGCGCGGCATAGGAGACGATCGGCTTCACAACGCGCGTCAGGAGCAGGGCGCGGTGATATTCTTCGGCAAAGGCCTGCGCATAGGGCAATGCGCGTTCGGCCAACTCGCTGCCATCCAGCGGGACGATCACCGAGGCGATGGGATCGCTCAAGAGATGAATCGAACGCTGGCTGGCTTTGCCCGGCGCGGTGGTCGGCGGGGTGACGATGGCAGGCAACGATAGCTCGGCGAGGAACTGGCCCATGATGTCTGGCCGCCAGATGCCTTCCAGCGTCCCACGTTGATGCGGCGTCAGCGCAACAAGGTCGGCGTGGACCTGCTGTGCGATACGCACGATACCCTCGGCGATGGGGCCATACTCGGTGATGGCCTCGGCGTCCATACCTAGCTCCCGGAGTCGCTGCGCCATATGCTCGACGGCGAGGCGCTCGGCTAGGTCTTTTCCGCTATCGCCCGGCACAGGGATGATGTGCGCTAGCGTGATGGCGGCGCCCGTCCGTGTAGAGATAGAGCGCGCGAGCGACAGGGTATCCTGCTGGGTGGTGGGGGCGTGTGCGGACGTATCCCACGGAATCACGATGCGACGGAACATGGGAGTATCCTCCTAGACAGGGGCGCCGCGGGGGTGAGCCGCGACGCCCAAACCAGCAACATGACGAGCTTCATACACACAGCAAACAGAGACAAATCGCAACAGAGACAATGGGAACGATACGTACACCAGAGGTGTAGACACGCTTACCGAATGGGCGCCGTGCGCGGCAAGCTGCTCACATGATCCTCAGCCTCAGCGGTTGTCTGTGAGGTCTCGGACGCCACTGCGCTCTTGGCGGCGAGTGAGCCGGTCCAGGGGGTGCCTAGCAGCGGCAGCAGGTAGCGATCAGCGCCGTAATAGCCCGCGATGCGCCACGCCAGAATGAGGAACAGCCCCAGGAAGCCGAGGATGGGGTTCGTGCTCACGGCGCCCGCTAGCACATAGTTCAGGTTCATGAAGACGCCGAAGAAGGCGGCGATACCGGTCAAGATGCCAAGGATCAACCCCAGCCCGACGGCCAGTTCACCGAACGTGATGAGGTACGCCCAGAAGGCAGGGTGTGGCAACACCACGGTCTGCAAGAAATTGCCGTACCATCCTTGGACGTTGGCATGCGCGCCAGTCGTCTGGGCGAGCGCTCCTTTGACAAAACCCTTCATCGCGGCGCCACTATTTGACGTGAAGACCCAGGGGGACGATTTCTGGCCGAATGTGCCAAAGTCAATCGAGGTTCCAGTTAGCTTCTCCCAACCGGCGGCGAACCAAGAGTAGCCTGCATAGACGCGCACGATCAGCCAGAACCACGCCATGCGGCGGTCAGCGAAGAGGAATCGTGCGAGCGGCGGCTCTGGAATCGTGGTAGCTGTGCGTGGATCGGCGTGACGAATGACATTCGTCACACGCTTGGCCTGGGTCGCGCCAACATGCGTAATGGATTGCATCGTAGGAGATTGCATATGCTCTGCTCCTCTCACCGTGACGCCAACGCGCCAGGTGAACAGAATCATGTGGAAGTGGAGACTCCGTGTCACACATCCAACATGTTGAGCATATGCGGTAAGAGTAACAGCGCCATCACAACGCAACAGCCATTCATCACAGACATATCACAGACATATCACGACAGTATCCGCATTATGTGAGCGGTGTGGGGGGCCTACTGTCCTGTGCTGGCCTGTTCCGCTGCCAACAGATACCCAATACCAGGCCGGGTGAGCACGTAACGCGGGTGGGTGGGATCGTCCTCGATCTTGCGGCGTAGGCGGTTGATGTTGACCTGCAAGAGGTGGCTCTCGCCGACATACTCGTCGCCCCAGATATGTTCCAACAGCAGGTCTTGCGTGATGACACGCCCTGCGTTTTGCGCGAGATACGCCAACAAGCGATATTCGACGGGGGTAAGGGTTAGCTCCTGCCCGCGTAGGGTTACTAACCGTTGGGTAAAATCAATGGTGAGATCTCGAAATGTCATCCGCGCCTGCGCACCTGCGCCTTGTTCTGCTGCGCCCTGCGTGCGGCGCAGAATCGCCCGCACGCGCGCCAAAAACTCGCCAACGTTAAAGGGCTTGGTCAGGTAGTCATCTGCTCCGAGGTCAAACCCACGCACTTTTTCTTGATCACGACCCCGCGCGGTCAGGATCATGATCGGCAATGACGAGAACTCCCGCACCCGCTCACAGACGGCAAATCCATCGAGAAGGGGCATCATCACGTCCAACACCGCGAGATCGGGCGGGTCAGCAGTGATCGTGTCCAGCGCCGCCTGACCGTCGCTGACCGTCCGCACGATGTAGCCATTCAGTTCCAGGTTGCGCGCGACGAGACGGAGCAGCTGCGGATCATCGTCTGCTACGACTATCACACTTTGCTTGGCAGGCATATGCAGCGCCCCTTTCACGCTCCTCGTGAGCCGACTGAACTCCCCTTCAAGCTCTGTATTGTACCATGTAGTGTTGTTTCGTTGTCTTGTTGGCGCGACAGAGCGTCGTACCTCCCTGAATTGCCTAGGGGACTACGCTGGGGCAGCCAGCGTGAGCGTGTCTATGCGCCAGCCCTGCGTCGTGCGGGTGAGCGTCACCATCGCGGGAAGCGTAAAGGCGACTGTTGTCGCGCCGCCGGGCAACGCGCCGATGACGCTGAGCGTCATCCCCAGCGAGGCCGAGCGATCATCTGCGGTAACTTGGTACGTGGAGAGATGTTCGGCGCAGGCAGTGACGCGCCCAACCGCGCCGAATGCTTTGGCGAAGCCGCTGAGCGTTCCCTGCTCATGTTGCAATGGCGCTGAGAGGTCGCCATAGGCGCGCGGATAGTCGCGCGCGATCAGCTCCTGACAGAAGTCGCCCACCACCGTCAGAGGATCCAGATCGATCCCCAACAGCGAGGCGTCCACCGCGCTGACCAACCAGGCCGCGCCGCTGGGCGCCAGCGCGACGCTCCCCGTCGTTGTGACGCGCAATGCGTGCGCGCCCGCTGCGCCTGCCCGGCCCAGCGTCAGTGTGAAGACGACCAGCGTAGGCTGCCGCCAGAAGATGAAACGGCCATCCTCGCCCACCAGCCGCGACTGGCAGTTGGTGATGCGCCCATAGAACTGGTCGCGCGCCTGCCCATCGCTGATGTATTGCTGGCGCGGGATGCGCGCCTGCGCGGCGGGCGCTAGCAGCGCGTAGGCCGCCGCATAGTTTGCCTGGCGCAGCGCCGCGCAGTACGCCACGATCGCCTGCTCCGGCGCGCTCGACTGCCGGACGCCATAGGCGTAGGCGGCGCCGAAGCCGACCACCGCCAGCAGCAGCGCGACCAACAGCGCGACCACCCCGACGCGCGCCACCGCGCCGCCGCCCGTCCGGCGCTGCGGGCGTTCGGCAAGCACAGGCGGCGCGGGGACAACCGATGGCGGAGACCCAGCGGGAGCCCCAGTGGCGCGGCGCGGCGCCGTCGGCATCTCCCAGAGCGCCTCGGCGGGCGCTGGGGACGACGCGACGGCAGACGCATGGGCGGGCGCAAACGCAGGTGGTGCAGTGGGCATGCGCATGGTTGGCAGATCGGCGAGGCCCTGGCCTGCGCTTGGTGGCGTCTCAATGACGGGCAGCTGCGCGGGCGTAGCGGCTGGCGCGCCAACCGACGGCGCTGGGATGCGCGCCGTCTCCGCCTCACTCAGCAACGTAGGAACGGGGATGCGCGCTGTCTCCGCCTCACTCAGCGTCGGCGGCGTGGGGATGGGTGGCGTAGGGACGGGGATGCGTTCCGTATCAACCTCGGCCTCGGCGTGGAGGATGGGCGTGGGGATGCGCGCCGTCTCTAGCTCGCTGATCGCGGCGTCGGCGGGGTCGGCAGGCGCTGAGGGGCTGGCGAGCTGGCCAACCTCCGCGCCGACCGGCTGGTCAGCGTCGTTGGCGGCGGGCCACTCGTACTCGCCATAGGCGCCCCCAGGGGTTCGCTCGCCGCGATATGCCATCTGTGGC
>VFSW01008872.1_pt1 | contig 14400 bp, 11 predicted proteins | sample 5358111 | NCBI WGS metagenome assembly VFSW01 (sample SAMN11554181, study PRJNA540505) | mine drainage metagenome | isolation source: sediment from site ElyBrook_90M | place: USA: Ely Copper Mine, Vershire, VT | collected 2017 | reverse complement strand
CGGCGCCCTCGCTGCTCGCCGCGTGATCACGCCGCGGGGCGTGAACGGTTACATTTCGACGTGGCCAACGCGTCGTTCCAGATCGTCGAGCCGCCGACTCGAGCGGCAACCGTGCACGGCTCCCCCCACGATGACGACCAGCAGCGCGCCGCCCACGGCGCAAACGCCGGCGATCCCGGCGAGCCGCTGATCCAGCCTTCGCAGCGCGAACAGGCTCCCGGCGACGCGGCTGCCACGAGGCGCCTTCCCCGCCGGTGCTTCGACCGAATCGCGGCCGTCGGACATGACTTCGCGCAATCGTACCCGAGCTTTCGCGTCCGCGCCCGTTACATCGAGATCGACCCCTTGCGGAAGTCCGTGCGCGCGAGGTGCGCGTTCACGACGACCGGGCGGCCCCGTCGCGTCTCTTCGAGCGCTTTCGCAAGGATGGTGCCGGCTTCGCCGTTTTGGCCGATCCGCATCCCCGTCGCTCCGAATCCGGCGGCCACGACGTCGTAGTCGCTACGGCGAAGCGTCGTCGCTACGTCGTCGCCGAGCCTCGGCACTTGGTCGCGCGCGATCTGCCCCCACGAAGCGTCGTTGCCCACGAGCGCCAGCACTCCGATGCCGTGGCGGACGAAGGTGTCGACCTCGACGAGGCCGTATCCTGCCGAGCCGTCCCCCCAGAGGAGCCAGACGTCGCTCTCCGGGCAAACCAGCTTCGCCGCCAAAGCGTATCCGGCGCCGACTCCGAGCGTGCCAAACACTCCCGGATCGAGCCACGCCAAAGGCGCCCGAGGCGTCACGATGTACGAGGCCGTCGCGACGAAATCCCCGCCGTCCCCGACGAGGATGGAGGCATCGCCGAGCGCGGACTCGACCGTGCGAAGCAGATGCACCGGGTCCACGAACTCTCCGGCGTGGTTCGCCCTTGCGACGATCTCGCGCTCGCGTTGCTCGTCGCGGTCGCGCAGCGTTGCGAGCCATCGGCTCGACGCGCTGCCGCTCGACGGAGCGGCCTCGGCGAGCGCGAAGAGCGACTCCGCCGGGTCGGCGATGATGTCCATCGTCGGACGACGATTCATCCGCGCGTCGTGGTCTCCTCGATTGAGTGCGACGACGCGCGCTTTCCTCGCGATCGAGAGGCCGTAATTCAGCCGGAAGTCGCAGGGGACTCCCGCAAGGATGACGAGGTCCGCTTCCTTCAGCGCTTGCGCGCGGTGGTGCCGGAAGAAGAGCGGGTGCCGTCGCCCGAGCAGCCCACGCGCCATGCCGGAAAGATAGGCGGGGATTCCGAGGCGCTCGACCGCCTGGCCTACGCGGCGCGCGCGCGCGGGCCCGCCGAGCGTCGCCTGGCTGCCGAGCAGAATCACGGGACGCAGCGCACTGCGCAGGAGACGAGCGGCGTGCGTGATCTCGAGCTCACCCGGCTTCGCCGGCGCGGGAGGGACCGCGACGTACGGCGGTACGCGTGACGCCCCGCGAAAGGTACGCGCGACGTGCGCGCGAACGATCCACCGCAGCGCGACGTCGAGCAGCCCCCTCGCATCGCCGGCGGCCTTCGCGCCGGACATCTCACGGACCGTCTTCTCGTCGTAGAGGAGATCGACGGGGCACTCGACGAAAACCGGCCCCGGCACCGCCTCCGCCGCCACGCGGAAGGCGCGCGCAAGCGACGGGGCGAGGTCGCGAACCCTCTTCACCCGAATCGCGAGCTTTACGTGGGGGGCCATGAGCTCGATCTGATCGATGTCCTGGAGCGCGCCCCGCCCCCGGAGGAGCGTCGCCGTGGCGCCGCCGAGGAGGACCAGGGGCGACTGCGCGAGCTGGGCGTTCTTGACCGCGGTGAGCGTGTTCGTCACCCCGGGCCCGGGGGTCACTGCCGCCACCCCCGTAAGCCCCGCCACCCTGCAACCGGCGCCCGCCGCGACGCCGGCGGTCGCCTCGTGCCGGACGTCGATCACGCGCAGCCCGCGCGCTTTGGCTCCGACGACGATTGGCGAGATGTGCCCGCCGCAGAGGGTAAAGAGGAACCGGACGCCGTGCCGCTCGAGGACCTGCGCGACGATGTCGCCGCCGTTCATGCGACATCTTTGCAGCGCGGCCATCGCCGGGCAAGCAGTCGCCGCGCCTGGAGGGGGTACGATCCCGAAGCCCATGCTCTCCATCGGCCCTTGGTTCTCTCGGCGCCAGGCCCTGCCGTATCCGTTCCTGGTCGTCCTCGTCGCGTGCGGGAGCGAGCCCCGGGCGAGCGGGAACGCGCAGCCGTCGTCCCCCCTCGATGCGGGCGGCGGCGATGCGATGCAAACGGCGGAAGCGGACGCTCCCTCCGGCGCCAGTTCTTCGACGGACGGCGCAAGCGACGACGCGGCAAGCGAGGCCGCCCCGGGGCCCGGCCCGGTATCCATGGCAAATACGACGATCGACTGGAAGCACTGGAACTACACGCTCCACCACGATAACACCATCGACGACTACACTGCCGGCCCGCGAAGCATCGTCGACCAGACGTTCGCGGCGATCGTCCTCGAGAACGACTGGGTCAAAGTGACTCTCGTCCCCGAGTTCGGGGCGCGAATCCTCTCGATCCTCTACAAGCCGACCGGCCACGAAGAGCTTTACCAGAACCCGGTCGGCGCGCCCTACGGCTATATGGGCGGTTCGTTCTATTACAACTGGCTCATGGTGTACGGGGGCATATTCCCCACGCTGGTCGAGCCCGAGCACGGCAAGGCCTGGCTGTTGCCCTGGGCCTACGAGATCACCGAGAGCACTGCCGACCGCGTTTCCGTCCGTATGAGCATCACCGACGACATCGATGCGACGGCGGCGACTCCGTCCAAGTTCACCTACGGAAACACGGGGCTCGCGGTCGACGCCACGGTCACACTCTTCCACGATCGATCGAGCGTCGACATGGCGCTCGTGCTCACGAATACGAAGACCACCGACGTCCACTACGAGTACTGGACCTGCGCGACGCTCGCCCCGGGCTCGGAACCTGGCAGCCCGCGCGCGACGGCGAACGCGGAGATCATCGCTCCCCTTTCGCAAATTCAGACGACGTGGGGCGGCTGGCTCTCGGGTCCCGAGGTGCGCGCGTGGGACCAAAGCCTGTCGCTCTTCTCCAATTGGCAGGACGACGGCATCCTCTACGCATATCCCTCGATGGTCGCCCCGTACTGGGGCGTCATCAATCACGACGCGCACGAAGGGCTATTGCGTATCGCCGACAACAGCATGACTCCGGGTCTCAAGATGTGGACCTGGGGCTACCCGCAGAGCCAAATCGATCCGACCGACCCGAACAATGCCTCCAACAGCGCGCGACCGTACATCGAGCTCTGGGGCGGCGTGAGCCACCAGTTCTTCACGCCCGCGACGATGGCGAGCGGAGCGAGCAAGCTGTGGACCGAGAGCTACCTGCCGACCATCGGGCTCGACCAGGTGACGTCGGCGAGCGCCTACGGCGCCGCGCATGTCTTCGCGACTGCGAGCGGCCCGAACGTCACCTTCGCTGCGGACTTCTTCGCCGCACAACCGGGGCGCAACGTTACGGGGACGCTCTCGCTCGACGGACAGGCCATCGGCAGCGCAACCCTCACCGCGGATCCCGTGGCGACCCTGCACTTCGCCGCGAGCGAGAGCGCGGCCGGGATCGCTGCGTGGCCTCACCAGCTCGGCTGCGTCGCGAGCGAAGGCCGCACCGGGCGCCGGCCGTCGACGACGCCCGACGTGAAGGGACGGGAGCGGCCCCGACCTGCGGACCGCCCCTTCGCGTCCCCTGCAAACGATGAGCGGTCCCCCTCCTCATTGCCGCTAGCACCTCGTGAAATCGTGAGCACCCTCACGGGCAAGATCCTCCCGTGGGTGGAAGCTTCGGCCGTGACGTCACCACCAGCGATCGTGCGATGGCCGGCCCGAACAAAGCGACTCCGACGAACAGAGCGACCCCCGCGTCCACTCCGTGAGCCACGCCAGCCCACCGCTCCCGCACCTCCCCGAACGCGAAGCCGACCCCGACGAGCCCTCCCACTTCGATCGCCGCCGCCGCGGCGTTGAAGGCGACGAATCGCGCGAACGGCAGGCGCGAGGCCCCCACCGCGAAGTACACGAACCCGCGCAACCCGACGAGGAAGCGGGCGAGGAACACCGCCCTGCCGCTGCCTCGCGCCACGAGATCTTCGGCCCACGCCCGCCATCGCTCGGGATAGACACGGCTCCCCAAGCGCGTGCGAACGAGGGCCGCGAGGAAGAAGCGACCGATCGCGTAGCCGAGTGCGTCGCCTACCATCACGGCGGACCACGCCGCCGCCGTCGCCCCCGCGAGGCTCACCCGGCCGAGCTTCGCCGCATATCCGGCAGCGAGGAGCGTCGCCTCTTCCGGAAGAGGGAGGACGCACGTGCTCAGCGTGCCGAAGAAGATGCCTTGGTAGAGGATCGGGGCAGACAAGGTGGGGAGGGGTCTGCTCGGGAGAGAACGGGAATCAAGCGCCGAACTTCTCGGGGAGGCACCCTCGAAAACCATCGGAGTGTAGGATGCGCACCATGGTCCAGCGACCTCTCCTCCCCCTCTCTGTCCTCTCTCTCCTCCTCGTCCTTGCGGCCTGCCACGGCAAGCCCGGGGAAGACTGCTCCGACACGCCTGGAAGCTGTCTCGACAAAGCGGCGCACCTCGTCTGCGTCGACAAGAAGTACGTGCTCGAGACGTGCAAGGGCAAGGGCGGCTGCAACGACGAGGGCAAGGTGCTCCTCTGCGACAACTCGATCGCCGGGATCCACGATGGCTGCGGCCACGACGGCGCGCGCGCGTGCAGCTCCGACGGGGCCGCGGAGCTCCGCTGCCGGGGCGGGAAGATGGCCGTGGAGTGGAGCTGCCGCGGAGGATGCACGCTCGACGGCAACGGGAACCCCAAGTGCGTGCCGACCGGAGAAGTCGGCGACGCGTGCCGGCCGGACTCGATCGTGTGCGACGGCAAGCAGAAGACCCAGCTCTCGTGCGTCGACGGCAAGCTCGCCGTCTCGCGCACGTGCAACGGGGCCGTCGGATGCGAGACGGCCCCCGGCGGCGGCGTCCGTTGCGACCGCACGGTGGCGCTCGAGGGCGAGACGTGCACGGAAGAGGACAAGGGCGCATGCGACGTCACGCACAAGAACGTGCTCGTATGCGAGGGCGGCCGGTTCAAGACGGCGATGCACTGCCTCGGGGCCCTGGGGTGCGAGCTTCCGGGCAACTACAGCGTGCGGTGCGACAAGAGCATCGTCCCGATGGACGAGCCGTGCGACGAGGAGAGCGTGGTTTCCTGCTCGACCGACGGCGACCAGGTGCGGTGCACGAGCGGCAAGTGGGTGAAGGACAAGAGCTGGAAACCCAAGAAGGGCGAGACGTGCAGCAACCGATACCGGGTGAGCAAGGAGACGGAGAAGTTCGAGGCGCGGTGAAGGGGACGCCGCAGTAGCATTCCTCCTGTCCGTTCACCGGCGCTGCAGGTCGGCGACGACGCACAGGTGGTCGGACGCGGACCGGTCTCGCCCGATCTGGAAGCCGACGAAGCGCAATGTCCCGTTGGCGAGGATCCGATCGATGCGCATCCAGGGGCGCCACTTGTCCGTGGGGAACGTGTAGCCGAACCCCCCGCCGGCGCTCGAGAACCCGTCCGCGTATCCCGAGAGAAAGCGCTGGAAGACGGGGCTCAAGCCGGGAAGGTTCGTGTCGCCGGCGAGGATGACCGGGTCCGTCTCGCGCGCCGCGGCCTCCGAAAAGGCACGGACCTGCGCGGTTCGAAGCTCCGCGTTGCTCACGAGGGGCGAAGGGCGGCCTCCCCCGGACGTCATTTCGCGCCGCAACCCGGCGCGGCCGCGGAGCGCGAAGAGAGGGTGGCGCGGCGAGACGGTGTGAACGTCGTAGACCACGATCCGCCCGAGAGGGGTCTCCAAGACCTCACGCAAAAAAGGGCCTGCGGCGACCCGCGGCGCAGCGTCCGGCGACGGAAGGTACCGCGTCGCCAGGATGAAATCGCCCGACGCCTCGACCGTGGCGTAGCGCGCCCGAAGCAGGCCGCCGAACGCAGCGAATCCCTTGTCGCCGCCAGTCTCCTGGAGCAAGACGACGTCTGGAGCGAAGCGGTCGATCTCCCCCACCACGGCGCCGACGCCGTCGCGTCCCGAGTTCACGTTGTAGCTGAGCACGCGCATCGTAGGGTGGTCGCGGCGCGCGAACGTGGGCCGAGGGAACACGAAGCCCATCAGCGGAAACACGATCACGAAGGCGCTCGAGGCCTGGAGCCAGAGAAGCCGCCGCATTCGAAAGAGGACGAGCGCGACGATCAGGAAAGGCAAAGGCAGCGCGAACCCGATGCGCGGAAGATACAGGCCGACCACGCTCACCCACCACGCCTCGCCGACGAACCACAGCGCCGCCGTCACGGCCAGGAGCGACATCGGGTACGCGACGGCGATCACTCCTACCAGGAGTCGCGCCCACTTCACGATGTGCTCGAGGTTCGCGCTTCAGTTCGCATCGGGGTGAGGCATGGCGAACTCCGGCTTGCTCCCCTGGCCGAGCACCCAGCGATACACCGCCAAGACCTGGGCGACATTCGCATCCCACGTGAAATTCGTCATGACGCGCGCGCGCGCGCGGGCACCCATGGCCCTGATCTGGCTTGGCTCGTCGGCGAGCCGCTCCAGCGCTCCGCGCAACGACGAGACGATCTGATCCCGCGTGCCCATCGGCAGTACGAAGCCGGTCGACGGCGTCACAAGCTCCGCCGGACCGCCGTAGTTCATCACCACCGGCACGAGCCCGCGGGCCATCGCCTCGAGCACGACGGCCCCCCCGAACTCGCGGATGCTCGGAAAGGCAAAGACGTCCGACTCGCCCAGGCGGCCCTGCAGCTTCTCGTGCTTGATCCATCCGGCGAACATCGTCTCAGGCAGGCCCTCGCGGGCGGCGATCTGGCGCAGCATCGGAGCCTGCATTCCGTCGCCGATCAGATCGAGCTTCACGCGCCCGGCGCGCACCAGCGGCGCCGCCGCCTCGAGGAGCATGTCGGCGCCCTTGTACGCAGTGAACCGACCGACGAAGGCGACCTTGAGAGGGCGATCGACGGGACCCTCTTTGACGCGCGTGAAGCGGGCCGGATCCACCGCGTTCTCCTGGATGTAGAAGGTCTTGTCCTGGTAGCGGCCCGCGATCTGCGAGCGGGTGTCGCGCGAACCGGCGAGGATGGCCGCTGCGTACTCCCGCGTGGACCGGTAGCCGGGGAGAAGCTTGTAGGCGCCGCGCACGTAAGCGAGCCATTCGCGCTCGGCGCGAAGGGCGTGGGAGAAACCTTTGGGCCACGGCACCCCGCCGTTGAGCGGCCCGAGGATGAAAGGCACCCCGCTCCGCGCGCATTTGGCGGCAAGCAGACTGGGAGTCGTGGGCGAGAGCGGAGTGAGGCGGTGGACGATGTCCCACTGTCGCGCCTCGATGCTCCTGCCGAACTCGCGCCAGAGGAGATGCTCGAAGTAGTAGTACGGTATGGCGCTGAGGGCCGTGCGCATCGTGAGCCCCCCTCCGGCGGAGCCGCGCAGAACCAGGCCCAGGCGATCGACGTGCTTCTCGACCGGGGCGCTGTCGATCGCCGTGAACCGGTCCGGCGGCTCCCCGGCGGCGAGGATGTTCTCGCGATTGCGGACGTGCGTGACCATGTGCCCGTCGACGACCTTGGAGAGCGCGCGCCAGTGGGACCAGCCGACGAGCGGCACGCTCTCCCAATCGGGATTCGCTAGCTCGGCGATCACCAGAACGCGAAGGCGAGCCGCGGGGAGCGTCCCGGACGCGGGGGAGAGACCCGAGCGAGCGTGCAGGGCACCCATCGCGAGCGGTCGTAGCGCCTGGAGCTTGGTGGAGCAAGGGGACTTACGCCGCGGGGCCGCGCTTCCGGTGAATCCTTCAAGGGCTTGCGCTGAGCCCAGAGCCGAGACTACTGTGATGCTGAGCTAGGTAAGCTTCTCGAACGTGATGCGACGTGATGCGAATCGGTATCTTGATTCCAGAGTTTCCGACGCAGACGCACATCTTTTTTTGGCGCGAGATTGCAGCGCTCCGACAAAATGGCGTGACGGTCGAACTCCTTTCGACGCGGCGCCCGAAAGACGCGTGTCCGCACGAGTTCGGCCGCGCCGCGGCCGCCGAGACGCACTATCTCTACCCACCCGACTTGCGGATGCTCGGCGCCGAGCTCGATGCCCGCGGCCTGGCGCGCGTCGCAGGGTACGTCGCGTCGCTCACTCCGTCCTCGCGCGCGCGCGCCCTCGGCCTCGCGCTTTGCGCGGCGGATCTCGCGGCTCACGCGAAACGCAAGGGGATACAGCACGTGCACGTTCACTCGTGCGCCGACGCGGCCCACGTCGCCGCCATGAGCTTCCTCTTGAATGGCCCGCCCTACAGCCTGCACCTCCACGGAGACATGGCCGTGTACGGCGCCGATCACCGGCAGAAGATGCAGAACGCCGCCTTCGTCGGGGTCGCCGCGCGCCCGCTGCTCCAGCAAGTCGCCGACATGGGCGTGCCACGGGACCGGGCGTTCCGAATGACGATGGGCGTGGACCTGTCGCGCTTCGAGGCTCGGCCTCCCCGGCCTCCCGGCTCCGGCCCGCTCCACCTCGTCTCCGTCAGCCGGCTGGCGCTCTGCAAAGGTCACGTCTTCGCCCTCGAGGGCGTCCGTCGCGTCGTCGACGCCGGCGTTCACCTTCGTTACTCGATCGCCGGCGCCGGAGCCGACCGCGACGCCATCGAAGCGGACGTCGCACGCCTCGGCCTTCAGGAGCAAGTGCGCTTCCTCGGCCCGCTCTCCGAAGGGAAGGTCAGTGCCCTGCTCAAGGAGGCCGACGTGTGTCTTCTCACGAGCATCGGGTTGGGCGAGGCGTCGCCCGTGGCCGTGATGGAGGCGATGTCGTCGGGTGTGCCGGCCATCTGCTCTCGCATCGGCGGCACCGCGGACATGATCGAGTCGGGGGTCGACGGGATCCTCGTCGATCAGGCCGACGTCGGAGCCATCGCGCGCGCCATCCACGCCCTCGCGACCGATCGCTCGGTCCTCGCGCACATGAGCGGGTCGGCGCGCAAGCGCGCAGAGAGAGACTTCGACGCGAGGTCGCTCGCCCGAGCCCTCGTCGAGCGCATTCTCTCGGCGCGCGAGACGCCAGACGATCGCGCCGCGACGTTCGCGCAGGCGGCGACGGGCTGACGAGTCTTCCCCCCAGCCGGAAATACTCGGCTTGCGCCAAAAAGGGGCGACGTCTAACGTTTACCGGTGCGCGTCCGGTGGGTCCTGCTCGTCACGATCTTCCTGGCCTTCGTCGCGGACACGGGCGCTCCCTACGAGCAGATGGCCGCCCCTTTCTCCTGGGCGCACGACGTCCTCTTCGAGGCCCTCCCCTACAAAATCCGCGGCATCGATCACGTCACGGCTTTGTGCCTCTTCGCGGCGTCTCGCAGCTCCTACGGCCGGGGCCCGCGCGTGGCGCCGGTGCGACGCGCGCTGCTCTTGTCCGCCGCGACGACCGTGCTGTGGTTCGTGTACGGCGTCCTCCGTTCGGGCGGGGCCTGGCAAGCGAGCTGGCAGACGTATCTGCTGCTCAGCGGCACCCTCTTCGCCTTTGCCATCGACGCCGCGTTTCGCACCCCCGAGCACTTCCTCCTGCTCTGGAAGGTGCTCCTCTGGGCGTGCGCCTATCGCGCCGTGATGTGCTGTCTCTTCTGGCTCTTCTACATTCACCCGATGCGCGTGACGCCGTTGCCCGAGTACCTCACATCGCACGACGACACCGTGCTCTGGGTCGTCGGGATGCTCATCCTCGTTCTCCGCATCATCCAGACCGACAGCGCCGCCGTCCGCCTGCGCTCGTTCCTTCTCCTCGCGCTCCTCGGGACCGCCGTCTTGTTCAATCAGCGTCGAATCGCATGGGTCAGCCTCGCGATGGGGCTCGTCGCGCTCTTCGCGCTTCTCCGGCCCGGGGTCAAGAAGCGGCGCGCGCTGCGCGTCGTATTCGCCGTCGCGCCGATCCTGCTGCTCTATGTCGCCGTCGGTTGGGGCAGGCCGGAACGTATCTTCAAGCCGCTGCAGTCGTTCGCCACCGTCAGCACCCAGGAGGACACGTCGACGAAGGCGCGGAACGTCGAGAACCTCGGCCTCATCGCAACGTCGAACGCCAGCAGTCTGTTCGCCGGCACGGGTTGGGGGCATCCCTACATCGAAGTGTCGAACAAGTACACCATTGCCAAGTTCTTCCCGCTCTGGCAATACATTCCCCACAATAGCATCCTCGGCCTCCTCGCTTACACGGGGGCCCTCGGCTTTGCCGGATATTGGCTGATCTTTCCCACGGCGATGTTCTTCCACGGCCGCATGGCCCGGCTCGGGAAGTCTCCCGTCGTCCGAGATCTCGGGGTCATCGGAGCGACGCAGCTAGTCGTCTGCGCCAATCAGTTCTACGGCGACATGGGGATCTATTACGCCAAAAGCATGTACATCCTGGCGATCGGATATGCGCTCGCATTGCGCCTTCCTCTCCTCGCCGAGGTATGGCCCGTCCCCCGGATCGCCCCCAAGCAGCCGGCCGCGTCGGCCCCCGTCCGGCGCGCCGCCTGAAGGAGTCTCATCGCCTTGGCGAAGCTCATTCTCCTCGCAATCGTGCTCTTCACGTCGATCGTACCGCTCGCCGTGTCGTCGAGCGCCAACCCGCGGCGCATGGTGCGGCGAGTTCAGATCTGGACGATCGTGTGCGTCTTCGTGTGGGCATTTGCGTGTCGGGTGTGGTATCCGCAGCTCGTCCACGTCGAGTGACGGAGCATCATGCGCAGGTCGAGCGTCGCTTACCTCATCCTGGCGCACGGCGAGCCCGGTCACCTCTCTCGGCTGATCGCGGCGCTCGACGTCCCAGGGGTGGACTTCTACGTCCACGTGGACGGCAAGACCGACATCGCGCCCTTCGCGCCGTTGTTCGGCCGCCCGCGGGTGACGTTGCTGCGCGAGCGCGAAAAGATCTTTTGGGGCGGGTTCAGCCTGGTGCGCGCGACGTTGCTCCTGCTCCGAGCGGCGGCCGGGCACGGCTACGCCCGGTATTCGCTTCTCAGCGGTTGTGATTTCCCGATACGCAGCGCGACGACCGTCCGCGACACGCTGCTCGGTTCGAGCGCCGAGTTCCTGAGGGTCGAGCGCCGGCTGGACGAGCGTCCGAGAAACGGACACGCGTTCTACGTGGAGCGCTACCACCTGAACGACTGGGAGCTCTTCAATCCTCGCGTCGCCCGCCGCTACCGCGCGCGGCGGGGCCCGGTCTGGCTGTCCAACCCAGCGCGGCCGGCGGCGCCCGTGTCGGCGCGGGGGGCGGTCGCAGCCACGAGCTCCCTCGTGCCGCGGCGGAGCTACGTCAACGGCATGACGCCCTACCAGGGTTCGCAATGGTGGTCGTTGTCAGCCGGCTGCATCGACTACGTCTTCGACTTCCTGTCGCGTACGCCCGAATACCTGCGGTTTCACCGCTTCGTCGGCATCCCCGACGAGATTTTTTTCCACAGCATCGTCAAGGCGTCGCCTTTCGCGGAGAAGATCACTCACGATTTCGAAGTCGCCCCCCTCGACCACAACGAGAGCGGCGCGCACTACATCGATTGGCGCACCAAGGGCGTCCCTTTGCCGAAGACGCTCGACGAGAGCGATCTGCCCTCCCTTCTTCGCTCGCAGGCTCTCTTCGCGCGCAAGTTCGACTCCGCGAGGTCGAGCCGCCTGCTCGCGCTCATCGAAGAGCGTCACCGCCGCGGCGCGTAGCGGACCATGGCCGATTTCCGGACGTACTCTCACCAATCACGCGTGGCCTCGCCCCCGCCTCGCGCCGAGGACCTCACGGACCTTGCGGACCAGCGCCGCCGGCGTGATGGGCTTCTGAACGAACTCGACCCCCGAGTCGAGAAGCCCGTGCTGCGTGCTTGCCTCGTCGGTGTAACCCGACATGAAGAGCACTGCGATGTCCGGGCGCGAGGCGCGGATGCGCTCGACGAGCTGCGGCCCGCTCATGCGAGGGAGCACGACATCCGTCATGAGAAGGTCGATCCGCGCCGCGTATTGTTCGACGACGAGGAGCGCCTCGCCCGCGCCGGGAGCGTCCAACACCGTGTAGCCGGCGCGCCGCAGAATGCCCCTGGCCACGGTGCGCACCTGCTCGTCGTCCTCGACCATCAGGATCGTCTCCGAACTGCGCCCACCGTCGACGGAGGGAGGAATCGACGAAGGCCGGTCTGCCGGCTCGTCCGTTCGCGGCAGGTACACCTTGAAGGTCGTGCCCCGGCCCGGCTCGCTGTAGACCCAGATGTGACCCCCGCTCTGCTTGACGATCCCGAAGACGATCGACAGACCCAAACCCGTCCCCCGACCCTTCTCTTTGGTCGTGAAGAACGGCTCGAAGAGCTGCGCCACTGTCTCCTTGTCCATCCCGACGCCTGTGTCGCTCACCCCGAGCATCACGTAGGGGCCGGAGCGGACGCCGTAGTGCTCGCTCACGTAGGGCTCGTCCAGGTCCACGTTCTTCGTCTGGATGGTGAGCTTCCCTCCGCGTGGCATCGCGTCCCGCGCGTTGACGACGAGGTTCATGACGATCTGCTCGATCTGGCCAGGGTCCGCCTTCACCTTTCCGAGGCGTGCTCGGGCGAGCACCGTGACCTCGACGTCCGCGCCGAGCAGCCTCCCGAGCATCCGATCCATCCCCGCGAGGACCTGGTTCAGATCGACGACCCTCGGCTGAATGACCTGCTGGCGGCTGAAGGCGAGGAGCTGACGCGTCAAGTCCGCGGCGCGCTCGCCGGCCCGCCGGATCTCCTCGAGATCCGCGCGTAGGGGGTCGTCGCTCTTCATGTCTGCCAGGAGGAGGCCCGTGTAGCTGAGGACGACGGAGAGCACGTTGTTGAAGTCGTGCGAGACCCCGCCGGCCAGCCTTCCGATGGCCTCCATCTTCTGCGCTTGGTAAAGCTGCGCCTCCGTGCGAGTGGCCGCCGCCGCAGCACGTTTCTGCCCGGTGACGTCGAAAGAGAGGATACACGTACCTTCGGGCACGGGCACGAACCGCAGGTCGAACCAGCCCTTCGAGCCGTCGGGAAAGGTGAACTCGTTCTCCATTCTGTCGTGCTTGCGCTCGGTCATGCACCGGCGTAAGCGCGCGAACATGGGGGTCGCGTCGATCCCCGGATAACACTCCATCATCGTGCGACCGAGAAGCTCCTCCTTCTTGAGGCGCCCTTGGGCCACCACCGCGTCATTTACGTAGACGTACCTCCAGTCGAACCCGACGACCTGGCAACCCTCGAGAAGGTTGTCGAGGACGTCCCGGGCGATCGAATCGGCGGGCTCTAGGGCCTTCACAGGCCCCCCCGACACCGTGACTTCGCCCGTCCTCCGTGGATCATCTCGAAGACGCGCGTCATGCCGATAGGTTTGCCCCGCCGGCCGACGACCCCGAGATCCGCCAGAAAGGCCACGATCTCGCGGAGCTTGTAACCGTTCATGCGCATATGGCGGACAACCGCCACCACGCGCTCTTCCTCTTCGTCGGGCACGAAATCCCCACTCGGGCCGACTCGCCTTCCCCAAGGGCTTTGTCCGGCCCACCGGGTCGCGTCGTCCGCCGCTCGGATGGCGCATGGGAGGTGCGCGCCCGCACTCTCGCGTGTCATGAGCTGCCTCACGAGCTCGAGCCTATCAAGGCCAACGAGATCCCGAGAACGAAAAATTCTCGCGCGGGCACGGCGCCCATCGTGTAACGTTTGGATCTGTAAGAGATTGATCGGAGCCCCCCGACCGTCTCGTCGGGCCTTGCCGGGTCGTCCTTGCGACCGGGAGAGGGACATCATGAGCATTGTGCCCGAGCGACACGACACCGCGATGTTGCCCGAGCGAACGGCCGCTGGCCAGCGTTCGGTCCTCGTGGTGGACGACGACGCAGCGTTCGCCCGGTCGCTCCAGCGGCTGCTCGCCACCGCCGGATTCGAGGCGGTCATCGCGGAGAACGGCACGTCGGCGATTCAGGCCATCATGAGCCGTCCCTTCGACGTCATCGTCACCGACATCCAGATGCCGGGGATGACGGGCGTCGAGCTATTGAGCATCGTGCGCGCGTACGATCTGGACGTGCCGGTCATCCTCATGACGGGGGACCCGACGGTCGAAACCGCCGTGGAGGCCGTCGCTCTGGGCGCGCTCCAATATCTGGCCAAGCCGACGCGCAACGACGTCGTCCTCAAGGCGGTCGAGCGCGCCTCGCAGCTCCACCGGATGGCCCAGATGAAGCGCGACGCCCTGCGCCTGGCAGGCGCGGGGGATACGGTCGCGGGCGACCGCGCGGGCCTACAAACGCGTTTCAACAGCGCGCTGGGCGCCCTGT
>VFSW01008871.1_pt1 | contig 14402 bp, 17 predicted proteins | sample 5358111 | NCBI WGS metagenome assembly VFSW01 (sample SAMN11554181, study PRJNA540505) | mine drainage metagenome | isolation source: sediment from site ElyBrook_90M | place: USA: Ely Copper Mine, Vershire, VT | collected 2017 | reverse complement strand
CGTACGTCGAGTCCCTGAACGTGTAGATCCGGGGCTGGCAGATCCATCACGTCAAGCCTCCAAGCGAGCGGCAACGGTCGCCGACAGCAGGCGTTGATGGAGCGCTATGGCAGCCAGCGGCGGCGCGAGCAGCAGCAAAGCGCACGTCGCGGCGAGGCGCACGTCGCCGGAGCCGAAGTATTGATAGAGCGCCGTCGTCAGCGTCGATACGCGGCCACCGCCGATAAACAGCGTCAGGGCATAATCGAACCAGGAAATCAGAAATGTTTGCAGCAGACAGAGCATCAGCAATGGCCGCGCGACCGGCAGCAATACGCGCAGCCAGACCTGGGTCCGATCTGCCCCGAGCGTGACGGCGAGGCCGCTCAACGCCTGCACGTGCGGATTCCAGAATCCGCTCAGCAGAATCACCGCATAGGCGTACGCCATGATGAATTGCGCGAGCACGACACCGACGATGTGTCCCGCGAGATTCAAACGGAGGAAGAAATACGAAAGGCTGACGCCCAGCACGACCGGCGACACGGCGAACGGTAGGTGCAGAACCAGGAACAGACCTTCGCGTCGCGGGTGCCTCGCGACGCCGCGGCTGCTCACGAAACCGGCAACGGTGGCTAGCATCGCGACCGAGCCGGCCATGCCGATCGAGCGTAGCACGACGCCGCCCACTCCGCTTTCGGATGCGAACAATTCGCGCCATTGGCCCGCGTGCAGTTCGGTCGGTACCAACACCGGCCACGGCCAGCGCCTCGTGACCGACAAGAGTGCGAGCAAGCCCAAGGACAGTAAGCCCAGCCCGAGCAGTGCAGCCGACAGTGCGCGGCGCATCACGCGCCGCGCTCCAAGCGTTCGCGCCGCCGTCGGGCGGCGAAAACGAGGAACAGGATGGCGGCGCTGAGAACCGCGTACAGCGTCGCCAGTACGTAGGCCTGAGGCCGCATCGCGATGTCGAATTGCGCGAAACGCCTCTGAATCGCGACCGAGATCATCGGCGGATACTGCGCTCCCACCAGCAACGGGACCTCGAAGGCGCCTGTCAACGCCAGGAAATAGACACTCAGCGCCGGCGTCGCCGCCCTCATCAGCACCGGCAATCGAACGCGAAGCCATGCTTGAGTTGCCGACGCTCCCAGGGTGCGCGCCGCCTCCGTCAGGTCCGCGACCCGTTCGTTGCGTGCCAGGCGATCGAACAGCAGCACCAGGAATGGGGTGACCAGCGCCGCATGAGTAACCACAATGCCGGCGCCGCATCGTGTGTAGAGAGGCGACGGGAAATCCCGGGGCTGACCGATCCAGCCCAGGGCGTGTCCGAGCCGCGCAAGAACCCCGGCATTGCCCTGTTTTCCCCCGCTGCCCAACGCCGCCACCCGCGGCGTAACAGCCAGTGGCGCGTACCACAAACCGTCCACCGCTCGGCGGCGCGGCGCCGCGCCAAGAATGGTATGTATGCCGAGTGCCAGGACGAGTGATGTCAACAGACTCACGCCACCGACCCAGATGCTGAAGCCCAGCGTGACCCACGTCCGAACATCTGCGAGCACCTTCACCCAGGATTCGAGCGTGAACCCGCCGGCGAGCAACCCGATCACGCCGATGCTGTAGAGGATCATGAACGCCACACCCGCCGCCACGGGCGCCGCGACGAGGCCGACGGTTATGCTGGCCCATAGGTCGCTCGGTCGCCCGTTACCGGTCGAGGACATGACGGCGAAAATCCTGTGACAAATGGATCATCAGTTGCGCGGACGGCTCAGGACGCGCATAGGGTCGCATCGCACTGCGCGAGGGCGTGTGCTCACGCGCTGCGGCCTGCGCAAATCGCGCCTGCCAGACCGCCGGCAGTCGGTCAAACGCAAGCACGGTACCGTCACCCCATACCGTGGACTCGAGCTTGCGCCACTGCGCCTCGGGCGAGATCAAGTAGTTCACGACGACCATCGCGGCCGCTCGGTGCGCGGAACGCGCGACGATACCGAGATAATGACTGTTCTGCACCATACCCGAATGCAATACGAACGCACGGGAGGTATCGGGGAATAGCCCGCTCGCCACTCGATTGTCAACCTCGCCATCGTTGAAGCTCATGCTGAAGTCCACTTCGCCGTCGGCAAACAGTTGATTCAGTTGGGCAACGTTCGACGGAAAGGTTTCGCCATGACGCCAAAGGTCGGGGCGAACGGCGTCGACCCATTGAAATACGGCATCGCGCAGATACCGGTAGGTATTCGCGTCGAACGATCCGCTGAGCGCGCTGGGTCGCTCGGCGAACGCGTACATCAGAGACTTCAGAAAGCTCATGCCCGTGAACCCGGTATCGAACGTGAATCGGCCCGGATGGGCGTGGATCCATGCGGCCAGCGTCGCCGGGTCGGTCGGGGGGTGCGGCACCCGGCGCGTATCGGTGATCAGCGTGAGTTGCACGTTGCCCCAGGGACATTCAAATCCCGCCAGCGGCTGTTGAAAGTCCTCGGCAATAAACGGGTTGTGCCAGTCGACGTAGCGCGCGTTCGGCAAGCGCCCGGTGAACGGTCCGTAGAGCGCGTTAATCTGGCGCAGTTGATAAAATGTCTCGCCGTTGATCCAGACCACATCATAGGCGCTGGCGCTGCGCCCGGCCTCGATTTCAGTCATCAGCGCGTTGACGATCTGATCCCCTTGAGCCGGAACGAAGCGCAGAACAATGCCGTCGTCACGCAATACGTTCGGCGCGACGAACTGACGCATATAGGCGTTGACCGACGCATCCCCGCTCCACATCGCCATCGTGACCGTCTGTCCGCGGGTCGCGGCGAGGATCTGGGGCCAACTGGCGGCGGGCGCAACCGGCGATACGCCCGAGGTCCGTCCACAGGATGTCGAGGCGAGACAAAGCATTACGGCGACAATCGCCGATTGGTGCGCGTGCATCAGAATCGCCGGTGCAATGTGGCGTCAGTCATGGCTGAAGCACGGCGGTGGCATCGCCAGCTGCATGTGGGATTTCATATTCAAAATTTCTCTCGATATTGCAGCAACACGGTCACCGGCTGCAGCGTCGCCACCTGCGGAATGATCGCTCCCGCGTGATCGTACTGTGCGTACCCAACGTAGCCGATGTCACCCAAGTTCGGCTTGGCATTCGTGAGATTGCGGACGTCGACCGATAGCTCGGCCTGGTGGCGCCGGATGCCGATGCGAACGTTCGCGAGGAGGTACGAAGGCCGGGTCGCGGTCACCCCACCGCCGCCATTCAACAGGGACACACTATTGCCGGTGTAGTTGGCATCTGCCGCAACGAATCCGTCGAGCATCGCGGTGATGGCATGATTATAAATGCCCCCGAGCGACGCGTTCCAGGCCGGGGTTCCCAAAATGCGTGAACCGGGAGCGAGACCGACGAGCCCCAGGGGTCCCGGCTCCGCAAGGTCGGTCTTCTCGTAGCCGGCGCCGAACTGCACTTGCAACGATGGGGCGATCCAGCCACTGAGCTCAACCTCGACGCCGTCGATCCGTGCTGCCTTACCGTTGATGACGATGTAAGCGCCACAAGGCAACGCGATTTGCTGCTGAAGGTTGCGCCAATCGATGTGGAAAGCCGCGGCGGACAGCAACATGCGGGACTCAAGCATCTGGACTTTCGTACCGAGCTCATAGCTCCACAGTGTGTCGGACTTCAGATGCGTGATGTCCGAGACGGGCAGTTCAGGCAACGCGCAGAACGGCAGGAAGGGCTGCGCGCCCCCCGCGCGAAAACCCTCTGATACGGAGGCGTACACAAGCGCAGCGTTCGTCGCCTGAACCGACAGCCCGAGTTTCGGGTCGATGCCCGACTGCTTGCTATGCTGGGGGTCGCTCAACGTCGGTCCGAAGTTATTGAATCCGTCGGCGGTAAAATCCGTTGTCTGATCAAGCCAATACCGCCGTGCACCGAGCGTCGCGGTGTATCGACGCAGGAACGTCCAGTAGAGTTCACCAAACACAGAGACGTCTTTCTGAGTCGCCGGGTTGTAATCCGTCCACAAAAGGTCGTTCGGCCACGGACCCACCACGCTGTTGTGCACCGTCGCGGCAACGAGTCCGCTTGCGTAGGTCGGTGGGATCGAAAGACTCGTGTGCGTGCGCGAGTAAAACGCCCCCACGGTGCCGCTGATTCCATGTACCTGGTCGAATGAGAGCCGCAATTCCTGGGTCGCTTGGTCGTGATAATGCTCCTGATTCCAGACGAATGGCTGGACGGGCAAGGTGGATACGCCGTAATACCCCGTCAGGATCTGCTGCGTACCGTACGTGGAATCCTCGATGTCTTGATTGCGCCGATAAAAATAGCTCGTCGAGGACACCACGCTGAATCCGTTGCCACGAAACGTGAGGTCGATCGACGGCAGGACCCATCGATCGGCCGCGCGCGGCTGGACGTCAAATGCACGATCTAGCGCGTACACCGGCAGAAATGCCGGCAGTGGCGCGAAGGTCGCCGGGAATCCCTTGTCTTCGGTGTTTTGAAACATCACCCGGATTCTTGCCGCCATCCGATCGCCCACCTCGACCAGTGCAGTCATCGAGCCGCCGTAGGTGACTTGAGCGCCTTGGTCTCCTACCCGCGAGCGCGGCGCGGCAAGAAATGGATTGCTTGACGCGGCGCTGCGCGGGTCCGGAAACGTGCGCACCAGATATCCGGCATCGTGATTGCCAAAGAGAACGACCCGAATTGCGAAGCGGTCAGGTATGACCGAGAGATTGCCGATCACGCTGGCGCCACCGTCGGCGCTGCCGCCGCCGGACGTGTAACCGGCTTGCACCATGTAGCTAAGTGAATCGGTGTGTAGATCCGGCCTTCTGGTAATGAGCCGGACGTTGCCCGCGAGGGAACTCTCGCCGAAGAGCGTGCCTTGCGGACCCTTCAGCACTTCTATACGATTAAGATCGACGACGCGTGGGTCAATGGATTCCGGAACCGGTGTGTCGTCGATATAAAACCCCGTCGCGCCCGCAGTACCAAACAGGTTCTGGCCGGTGATACCGCGGATCGCGATTGTGCGTGCGTTGGAGATCCCGGTGGAGCCGGGACCGTACACGAACGATACGTTCGGCGTCTTGGTTGCGTAATCGTCGAACGATTGGATGTCAAATGCAGCGAGCGACTCCGCCGTGAATACGGTGATGCTCTCCGGCACCTTGGCGAGCGACTCGTGTCGCTTGCGAGCAGTGACGATGACCGCCTCGAGCGCGCCGTTGCCGGCGACAACGCCCGCGGTTTGCGCGAGCGCGCCGCGGTCCCACCCCAGCACCGCGAGCAGCAACGGAATACCAAGTCCCACTAACCTGCCGGGGCAATGGCGACGCACTCGGCGGCTCGAGCCCCCCCGTGAAGTGGCCACAACCGGGGGCTGCCGGAATTTCCGCGTCGTACAACTCATTAATCCTATATGTGTCACTTAAGGAAATCCCATCCGCGCCCGATTTGACGAATTCACAAAATATCCACGGCGGACATGACGCATAGCTCCGGTACGCCCCCGTCCTCAAATACGCCGTGCAAAGCGCACAATGCCCGTGCTGTCTGACCTTAGGGTTTGACGGATGGAAATATGCGTTTACCGACAAGTCATAAGAGGCCCGTTAGCGACGGATGGGTTCGCGAGGTCTCCAAAAAAAGTGGGGCGCGGAGTTGGATCCTCCGCGCCCTCAACGCATCAGCGACCATAGGAAGGGCCGCGCTGGTTGGGCCCGTCAGTGGAAATTGACGGTGGGAAAGCCGTTGACCTCGTCGCTGTGGAACCACATGAACTCGGTCGCTGCATGCATCGCGCCCGCCGTGTCGAAACGATTGTCATTCGCATGCCAAATCTGATCCTCCTGCTGCCAGGTGACAGATGCGGCGAGGACCGGTGCAATTCCGTGCGGCCCGCCGGCGGTTTCCGGCAGCGGTACGGTTGGATAGCGATAATTCAGCACGTTCTGTGGAATCGTGCCGCGGCCCGGCGGATCGAGCAGTTCATAGGCTCCCTTCATCTGGTTGAGCGCTGGCGAGGAGATCTCGATGCCGCTGAGATCCACCGTCCCCTCCCACCAAATACCGAACAAGGTATTGGCCCGCGTCTGATCGATCCGATTGCCCAGCCAGATCTGCACCGCGTTGAACGCGCCCGCAATCTCGCCAACACCGTCGGTCGTCAGGGTCCGCGTTCCCTGCAGCACGCCATGTACGTAATCGAAGCCGACCGTCATTTCGTCGAAAGCGCGTGCGGCGCCGCTGAGATAACGCTCATCTCCGATTGTCCTGCCGGCCTCGATCAGGCCCTGCACCCGGTACGCCAGATCGGTCGGGCCCTCATTGTCGTCGCCCTTGCCGTGTCGTAGCAATGCGTCGCCCCAACGCCGAATCGCCGCCTTTGACTGCGCGAGTTCCGTCGCATCCTGCGTGACGCTCGCATACCAGACGACCGATTGAATCGCGAGACTAAGTTCCCGCGCGGAATGCGGATGAGACCTCAGAACCTTCGCGAACTCGGATTTTGCAAGACTCGCAAACTCGGCGGCAGCCGTCGGATCGGCATAGCGGTTGGCCGCCGGATACGCCACGGGACCTGCGTTCGGACCTTGATTGTTGGCCAGGTCGGGGGCGGAATAGAATCCCGCACCGTCGCTGAACGCGGTCAGCAACGCGTAATTGCCGGTGGCGGAGTTGGCATAGCTCGACCGATCGGCGAGGTAGGACTGCAATTGTGCCTTCACCATCGTCGCGAACAGCATGCCGGCAAAACGCTGGTTCGATCCAAAGGTGTCCACGCCCGGCTCGCCAAAATGTTCGGCACGGTGGAACATCTTGGCCCACTCCAACTCCTTAGTCAGCGTCCAGCCCGTCGCCAGCGTCGTGAGCTTCGCAGGACCGCCCACCCAGCGCAGTGTGCCGAAATCCATTTGGTTCGGTGCGGTGACATAGTGCGGGTCGCCACCCGCATACACTACCTTCAAGAGCGCCGGATTCATCGGCGGGAACACGGGATCGCTCGGCGCAGGCCCCACGGCGGCGATCATTTGCGGAATCATGCTCATGAACTGCTGATCCATTGGAATCGCGACACCAAGGCCGCTCTGCATCGTCAAGGTCATCATGCTATATCGCGAATACCAGTAGCCCTCTTCATTGGCTACCGCAGACGAATAGTTGGGCACTTGGCCGACGATCCTCGCTGTCGCGAGCGCTCCGCCGTTTTCGATGTCGATCGACTCGGCTGCCGACGCATGCGAACCGATCGTCAGGGGAAGCAGGGTCGCGGCCAATGCGAGTGCGATCAGGCGATCCGGTTTTCGCAACGCTGGATCGCGCGGCCCGGGGGTCGCACTTCGCGGGCCGGCCGCAATGATTGTTGATCTCGACATGGAAATCCTCCAGTTGAATGATTTTGTTTCTCAGCGGATGGAAGACCCGACCAGTCGATTTCTTATTACGACGTCATCCGTTCGCCGCAGGCCGAGCAACCTCGACGTTGATCGCTGGAGCGTCGCGCAGCGTCGCGAGTACGACGCAGTAACGCTCCGTGGACGTGACCAAGCGTTCCCGTTCGGCCTCGTCGATCTCGCCTTCGATTTCGAAACGCAACGCGATACTCTGAATGCCGACCGGCACCGTTCTGTCGATCGCGAGTGTGCCGCGCGCATCCCACACGCCCTCAGCGATTACCTTGCCGCCAGTGATCTTCGCGCTCATCGACTTCGCGACCGCCAACAACGTGACGCCAGCGCATGCCGCCAGAGCCTCGAGTAACATATCGCCCGAGCAGGCGTCGCGTCCGCTCCCGCCGGTCGCTGGATGCAAGCCGGCGACGCGGGGCGTGCCGTCCGGGAGAATGACCGAGAATTTATCTGGATCGAGCGCAACCTCGGCGCGCGAGACGACGAGCGCGGTCTGCGGGTTGTCGCGGTATTTCTGCTTCAGCGGCGCCTGTATGGCGCGCAATGTTTTTGGATCCATTTGCTCCCCCTTCAATGATTCCGATTCCCATCCGATTCGATCCACGGCTCCACGGTACACGCATGCTCATCCATCGGCGGACGGCGGACGGAGCCGTTCCCGCAGTTTGTTGCGTGCCCGATAAAGCCTGACGAGGGTCGCGGATAGGCTGGCGTTCATCTGATCGGCAATTTCCTGCGTCGTGAAACCGAACATGACCTGGCGCATCAGCGGTTCGCGGTACTCGTCTGGCAATTCCCAGATTGCCTTGCGCAACTCGAAGATTTCCGGCGTTGCATGATAGGCAAGACTGGACTCGTCGAGCGCCGACAACTCATCGATGCTCGCCGTTGCGACTTTCGTGCGTGCCAGGACTCGCGCGGCTTCGCGCCTCGCGATCATCAGCAGCCAGCCGCGCGCCGCGATCGGGTCCCTTAGCGAGTCCAAGTGGTTCCATGCGCGCAGCAACGTCTCCTGCACCACGTCTTCAGCGACCGCCTTGTTGCGCGTGAGCCACAGGCTGAATCGCAGCAGATCGGGGCGGAACGCACCACATAGTCGGTCAAAGAGGTCGCGCCGTTCGCGGTCGGAGGAGTCGTTGGTTGACATGGGTGCCCGCGTTCAAGCGTGAACGGGCATTGCAGGACAATGGCGGCTATCGCGAACAACTGAGGCGCGCGAACGGCGCGGCAAAGGCTGGCGCGACACGGACACGGCGGTGGCGCGGCGCTGATTCGTCACGATGGCGGGAGCTGACGCGCCAGCCGCGTGCGGGAAAATATTCCTCGCACGAACGACGAGCCGTCATCCACGCGCTCGACCACGAGAAGATGACTTGCCTCGTGCGCGGCAAACGCCGACGCGACGTCGCCGCAGGAACTCTTGTCGACCCATTCCAACCGCAGCAGCCTCAGGTCCGCCCAATTCGTCATGATGTCGCCGACGTGCACGTGCTGGTGCTGGCACGGACTGCCGTCACAGAGCGGGTTTTGCAGGAATTGAATCGGCCGGGGCCCCAGAATGTCGCTTGCCGTCACCAGCCCGACGACGGACTGGTCCTCCACGACCAGAAGCGCGCGAACGCCGTCCAGAATCATGTCGTTTAGTGCGGCGTCCACATGCTGCTTTGCCGATACCACGCTTGGCTGCTCTCGGCGGAAGTCGGTCATCACCGCGATTGCAGGGGCGTCCATCGCATGCCTTTCCATCGGATTGACAGGCTTCGCGAGCTTGCCGCTGGAAGGCAACCTCAATTGTGCGGCGTGTTCTAGCATTGACATTAACGTTCTCCTAAGGAATCGACGCGATCCGCGCCTTTGCGCAGAGGACCCTCGAAGCGGCGCGAATATTTCGACCTCGCGAGCACCGGTGGTGCGCCGCGGTCTTGGCGACGCAGCGTTTTTGCGTGTCGATGCTGAAATAAAGTTGGCATGCGATGGGTCCTCTACGGCATGCCATGACTAGCTACCGCGACGCGCGCGTAAGCCCGTCGCAGGCAGATATTCTTGCAAAACGCTCAAATTCCGTGGACGATTAATCATGAAATTCCACCTGCCCTTCGCCCTGAGTTGCGAAGAATTTCGACTACGCACCGGCGCCGAGCCCCGTGTGATCGGTTGGTCTCAGCGGTTGCATCGCTGGATGTGCATTAAATGCCGTCTTTTTGCGAAGGACGTGCGGTGCATCGATCGAGACCTGTTCACGGCCTTCCGAGTGGATCTCGATGGCGTCGGTGGCGGGCCGCACCCGTCCGGCCACGATGAAGCGCAGGCCGCGCCCGACGATCGGGCCCAATGACCGGACCGTCCGCGCCGACCGGGCGACTGATGGCGCCAAGCGATACCGTCCATTCATGAACCGGCCTTCCCGACTTTCCTGTCAGCGGCCCTGCGAGGCGCACTCTTCTGGCGTCGAGCGGTCGCTAAGCGGCGATCGACGTCCAGCGCTCGCACTGAGAGCACTTCGAGCGACTCATCGTCGAGCCCGCCGGGTCCGTGGGCGGCCCGATCGAGAAGTGCACGATCGCGCTCCGCGACAAGGTCGCGTATTTCGGGCGCGTGGAGTCGCACGACTGATGTCAGTACCGTATCGATGACGGGATACCCGGTCGCCAGCCGTAGCTTCGACAGCAACGATACTGTGACCGAACCGGACAGCGGTAGGTCACCAGTGACCCATCGATTCACGGTGAAGAGCGAAGTCGGTAGACCAATGGGACTCATACCGATCGCGAGTAGATGCCGCGTGTTGGCCGTTTGCTCGTGCGCGCCGAAGGTGCGCAGGAATTCCTTCTCCGACTCGAGGTCAATTGAATTCGCGATCTTCTCGATCCTCGCAAACAGGTGGAAATGACCGTGTTCGACCTCAGCTGACCGATCTTCAGGGTCGTGCGAGTGATAGAACCATTGATAGCGACCATCCTTGCTGACGGCATCCTCAGACGGGTAGTGATCCCATTGCCGCGGTTGCTGCGCGCCGAGTATGGGGGCCAATAAGTGCGCTCCGTCGCGCTGAAGCGTCGAGTACGACTGCACCAACGCACGCGCGGCACCGTACGCCCGGGCCGCAATCGCCGAGGCGGGCGTCGGCTTCCCCCGATTGGACATTTTGGCACGCATGTTCCTAGGGTCTCCTTACGGATTCAGCTTGGCCCGCACTTCGCTCCGCTTTTTGTACCGCACTTAGGCTTGCATTGACCGGCGCACTTCACCCCCATATTGGCGCACCCCGTAACCGCCAGCGGCGGGGCCAGCGTGGCGGCGGTCAGTGCAGCCAGCGTAAAGCGTGATTGTCTCGTCCTCATCGATCTACTCCCAGTGGATGTGTGATACTCCGACTCTCATGAACTGCGCCGCGCCGGTTCCATGTCGACCGACGTCAGTAGATACTCGCGGACCAGCTCCCGTGCCCGATGCAGCCGGCTCTTTGTGCCGGGCTTCGTCGTGTCGATCCGATCGGTAATTTCGGCGATCGTCAGTCCCTCGAAGTCGCGCAAGAGAATGACCTCCAGATATTGCGCGGGCAGCGATTCGAGCGCCGCCAGGAGATCGATCCGCAACGCCTCATCCGGACGCCGCGCCAGTTTTTCTTCGGCGCGGCTCTCTTGAGTCTGCGCATGTCCGAACATGCGCCGCGACAACCGCTGGCATTCATGCCGGACGATTGTAAAGAGCCAACCAGTAAGGGCTGCGACTGATCGCAGCGTTTTGACTTTCTGCGCCAGAATCAGCAGGGCTTCCTGCACCGCATCGTCGATGTCGCTAGTCGTGCAATGACGCTTGGCGTACCGACGAGCATCCGTTTGACACTGCGTCAGCAAGCGACCGAGCGCCACGGGATCCCCGGACTGCGCCGAGAGGATCAAGTCTGGATCAGGTTTTGCCAAAGTATCGCTCCAACAGTGACATGGGTCAGCCTCGCGCTTGGTCCCACAAATTCGCTTCATCTTGACGGTTAATAAGAGGGGCACCAAGCTCCGGTGGATTCGAAGGCCCACCGCTTTTTTTATCGAGTGCGCATCCGGTCAATCGCGCGCACCCAGCGAATCCTTTTGGTCGCTCGCGTTCTCTAAACCTCAGCGATTGTTCTGAATGCGACTCTGGAGGCACTTCATGCGTAAAATCCTTGCTCTTTTTCTGGCTTTGCTGGCGATGGTGCCGACGATCGGGATGGCCGGACCGGTCGAGCCCTTCAACGCCGCCAAGTTCGATGCGCTGACCGCCCAGGGTAGACCCATCGTCGTCGCGATCCATGCGAGTTGGTGTCCCACCTGCCGAGCTCAGACGCCGATCCTGTCGCGGCTAATGGCGAGCGCGCCGTTCAAGAGCTACACGATGTTCATTGTCGACTTCGACAAAGATCGGGCGGCTCTCAAGCGCTTCCACGTCATTCAGCAAAGCACGATGATCGTCTTCCGGGGCACACAGGAAGTTGGTCGGTCGATCGGCGACACGAACCTGGCGAGCATCCGTGCGTTGATGTTGCTTGCGCAAGGCCCAGCCGCCGGCGCGGGAAGATCGTGACCTTCAGTCTCGGTCGCGACGCGTTGGGGCTGCTTGCCGGGACTCTTTCCACGCTATCTCCCTGCGTTCTGCCGCTGATTCCGGTCGTCGTCGCAGGGGCGGTTACAGCACATCGGCGCGGACTGATCTCCCTGGCTCTCGGATTGATCCTTTCGTTTGGCATCCTGGGAACGTTCGCCGCGTACGCCGCCGCCTCGTTGGATCTTGACCCGCACATCTATCGCACGGTCGCCGCGGCGGTGCTCGGGAGTATCGGCATTGTGTTGTTGTCGGCTTCGCTGCAACGACGCTATGCGTCCGCCGCATCCGGCGTCGGCAATTGGGGTCAAACCCTGCTCGCGAAGCTGGAACCCGCAGGACTTTGCGGCCAATTCCTTGTCGGCTTGATGCTCGGAATCGTCTGGAGCCCTTGCGTCGGCCCGACCCTTGGTGCTGCAATCGGGCTCGCGAGCCAGGGCCGCGAACTGGGGTCCATCGTGTTGGTCATGATGTCTTTCGGCATTGGCGCGACGATCCCGCTCATCGTCATCGGTATGCTTTCACGCACCGCGCTGATGCGCGTCCGCGGCGGCCTGTTGCGCAGCGGCCGCGCCGGCAAAGCGGCACTCGGCGCCATCCTCGTCGCTTCCGCCATCGGCATGGTCAGCGGCGCGAATCACCGCGCCGAAGGTTGGCTCGTCGATCATTCCCCTGCGTGGCTCGTGCAGTTAACGTCGAGGTACTGACGCGCCCGTGACCCTGCTCAGACGGTCTTGTACGCGGCGAAGGCGTCGTCGACCTTGGTCGCGAACAGATGATTGCTGTAATTCGACAGCGTCTTCACCGCGGCCGCCAGAATGACGGCGAGAATTGTCGCTTCCGTATACCCCGCTTCGAACAGTTTCGCGGCAGCGGAAGTACTCGGCTTGCCGGCCGTTCGCACGAGGTCCCGGGAGAACTGATACAGGGCTTGCAGTTTCGCATCTGGAATCGGCTGATCGGCTCGAATCGCGGCCAATACCGGCGCCGACACGCCGGACATTTTGTCTGCGATCATGCTATGCGCCGCGGTGCAGTAGTTGCAGTCATTTTGGCGGCTGATCGCGAGAAAGATCACCTCTTGTTCGGCCGGCGAGAGGCCGGAGTCCCGACGGAACGCGGCATAGCCGTGCAGGTAGGTCGTCAGCACCCCGGGGACGTTGACCATGTTGGCGTACATGTTGGGAATGAAGCCGACCTGCTTCTGGGCGGTGTCCAAGACTTCCTTCTGTTTCGCGTTCGCGCCGTGCAGGGTGACGGGACCGAGGTTCTTTGCGACATAGTGTTGCGTCATCGAATGCTCCGGCTGGTTGAAGGTCTTGGTGCGTACTGGCTAGGCGCCCGTTCGTGGGCACGGAAATAGCGTAGCGATGCGTAGAGGTCCCTCGGTTACCATTAGTACATTCTTCATAACCATTTGCACCGAATCGCCATGCCAACCGACGCCATTTCCTGCCTGTTCAATCACATCGGCATTCGTGCGGAGGCCTTCTTCGCCGGGCCCTTGTGCGGTCTGCATGATTTTGGCGCCGCCGAGGGCGTCGGTCATTTACACGTTATTCGTTCCGGCAGTTTGCGCGTGACGCACGGAGAGAAGGCCGATATCGAGGTGACGGAGCCGAGTTTCGTGTTTTATGCCCGCGCCATGAGCCATCGTTTGACAATCAAGGACTCTGCGACCGCCGACGTCGTTTGCGCTACGGTGCGCTACGACGTCGGCCGCTATAACGCAATTACTCAATCGTTACCGCCGGTGCTGGTCGTGCCACTAGCCGCCGTGCCGCGACTCGTTGCCACGCTCGCGGTGCTCTTTGCGGAGGCGGACGACGATCGTCCAGGACGCAAGGCGATGCTCGACCGGTTGTGCGAGATTCTGGTGATCCAGATCGTGCGCTTCGTGGTCGACACCGGTTTGGTCGACCGGGGCGTGCTCGCGGGCTTGTCCCACCCTCGCCTCGCCAAACTGTTGGCGGCTTTACTGGCGGAACCCACTAAACCATGGACCGTGCCGAGTATGGCCGCCCGCAGCCATTTGTCGCGCAATGCATTTACGCGTGAATTTGGCAAAGTGATTGGCCGCACACCCGCGGATTTCCTCGCCGATGTGCGCATCGCCCTTGCGCAACGTCTATTGCGCGAAGGCCGGCCCCTCGCAAACGTGGCCGAAGAGGTCGGCTACCATAGCCAGTCCGCGTTTTCGCGGGCGTTCATCCGTAAAGTCGGCCGCGGCCCCACGCACTGGCTGCGGGACCCGGTGCCATCGGATTGACTCAGGCCGGTGCCGCTCGGCAAACCCGCCGCGCGAACCGATCGACGGACCACGCGCCGGAACCGCGCGCGATCAGCACCAGGAGCATCATCGCCCAAATCTTATGATCGGCGAAGTCGCTGCCGACGAGGCCGTGCCAGAATCCATGCGGCCAAAGATC
>VFSW01008870.1_pt1 | contig 14403 bp, 8 predicted proteins | sample 5358111 | NCBI WGS metagenome assembly VFSW01 (sample SAMN11554181, study PRJNA540505) | mine drainage metagenome | isolation source: sediment from site ElyBrook_90M | place: USA: Ely Copper Mine, Vershire, VT | collected 2017 | reverse complement strand
ACCAGGACGGCGCCGGCGACCCGGTGCAGCTTTGCCGTGTCGATCGCCACACCATGGCGTCCCCGGCCTCGCCGGTTCCCTGGTATCTGCCCACCGCCGACGCCGTCCTGGTAGAGTGCCCGGGCCCTTCGGGACGCGCCGCCGTGCAGCTCTTTCACGGCGAATACGACCTGGGCAACCGCATTCTGGTGGCCGGCTGCGATCCCGGCATTTCCGTGCTGGCGCGCCACGTGCTGCGCGCCGGGGTGGAGCTGGTGGTCGCCCAGCGCAACAGTTCCCAGGCGCTGGCGCTGTTGAAGCAGGGCGTCATCCATGTGGCCGGCACGCACCTGCGCGACGAATTGAGCGGCGAATCCAATCTCCCCGCCGTCCAGCGCCTCTTCCCTCGCAAGTCCGTGGCCGTCATCTCCCTGGCGGTCTGGGAGGAGGGCCTGGTGCTGGCGCGCGGCAACCCCAAGGCGATCCGCTCCGTGGCGGACCTGGCGCGCCGCGACGTCGCCATGGTCAACCGCGAGCCGGGCGCGGGCAGCCGCATCCTGCTCGATGCGCAACTGCACAGCCTGGGCATCCACGCCAAAAAGGTGCGCGGCTACCAGAAGCTGGCCGGCGGCCATCTGCCCGCCGCCTGGCAGGTGCGCTCCGGGGCCGCGGATTGCTGCATCGCCACGCGCGCGGCCGCCCGCGTCTTCGGCTTGGACTTCATCCCGCTGGCCACCGAGCGCTACGACCTGGCCATCCGCCGCCAGCACCTGGACCATCCGCCGGTGCAGTCGCTGCTGGATACCCTGAACCGCGCCGGCTTCCGCCGCGAACTGGAAGGCTTGGGCGGCTACGACACCAGCGCGGCCGGCCGCCGTCTGTTGTAATTCACGGCTCGCGCAGGCCCGCCTGGTCCATCGCCCGCCGCATAGCGGCATGGCGCAGGAACCAGCGCCACACATTGCCGGTGCGCATGTTCTCGGCGCTCAGCAGGGTGATGCCCACGTCGATCCCGATCACATCCGCGTCGATCCAGCGGGTGAGCGGATTGAAGGCGTCCACGAAACCGTAGTGCGTGTAGGCGCGCCCGCCCAGCATGCCGCGCATATTTTCGAGCGCGCGCCGCGCCAGCCGCGGGGTGAACATCAGCGAACCTCCCGGCGCGCAGGGAACCAGCGTCCCGTCGATGGCCGGGTCCATGGGCGGACCGCCCCAGGCGACGTACCCTTTGGCGCTGTCCGACGCGGTGATGCCCCACGCGTCCGGGCCGTAGTCCGGGAAGGTGGGCCGCAGGCCGATGCAGAACGCGCGGTGCGCCCGCGTGGCAGTCACCGAGTTCTCGAACCAGCCGGTGCGCTGGCCGCGATCCTCGCGCCGCCCGCGGAAGTCAACCCAGGCGTGCGCATACTGATGGCTGAACAGCGGCGCGCCGGAGATGTAGTCGTAGCCCGCATAGCGCACATGCGGGCGCCGCCAGGCATACCAGGAATCGGCCGGAATAGGATGTCGCGGCGAGCCTATGGCCTCCAGGTAAAGAATCATCAGCTCGCAGTAGTGGTCCCAGCGCTCGGGCAGGAATCCGGACTCGGGCTTCCAGCCCATCGACAACAGCCGCGCATCGCCGTTCAGCATCCAGGGGAAATCGACGGCTTCGTAAATCGATTCCGCCAGTTTTCCGATTTCGGACTGCTCGCCGAAATACTCTCGCGCGGTGAGCACGCCGGCCAGCAGCAGGGCCGTGTCGATGGAGGAGAGTTCGCACCGCCATTGCCGCGCGCCGGTGTGCGCATCGATGAAGTGGTAATACCAGCCGTGCTCGCGCGGCATGCGCCCGGCGAGAAAACGGAGCGTGGCCAGGGTGCGCGCGCGGGCCCGCTCGCGCGCCATCCAGCCGTGCTCGGCCCCGATGCACAAGGCTGTCAGCCCGAAGCCGGTGGCGGCGATGCTGGCGATGCGGCGGCTCTCCGGGCTGCCATCCGCTTTGGCCCGGTCGAGCACCTGGCCGGTCTCCACATCGGCACGCTCCTGGAAGTACAGGAACGAGCGGCGCTCGAGGTCGTCGAGGAAGGCATCGCCGGCGGGGGGTTGCGCCCGGCAGGCGGCCGCCAGCAGGATCCCCGCCGCCAGCGCGCTACGCACTGGAAGCGCGCCCGATCCCCAGCTTGCGCATGCGCGATTGCAGGGTGGTGCGTTTCAGGCCCAGGCGCGCCGCCGCGCCCGCCGGTCCGCCGACCACCCAGCGGGTTTCGCCGAGCGCCCGCAGGATGTGCTCGCGCTCCGCCTCCTCGAGCGTGGTCAGGGCCGTGGCGGCGGCCGCCGTCTCGCCGCCCCCCCGCAACTCCGCCAGCGGCACGTGCAGCGCCGTGCCCCGCGTCAGAATGACCGCCCGCTCGATAAGGTTCTCCAGCTCCCGCACATTGCCCGGCCAGTTCCAGCGGGTGAGCGCTTCCATGGCCTCGCCCGGAATGGTTTCGATGCGCCGGTTCATGCGCCGCGCGTACTTCTCGGTGAAGTAGCGCGCCAGCAGCGGAATATCCTCGCGCCGCTCGCGCAGGGGCGGCAGCACGATGGGAAACACGTTCAGGCGGTAGAACAGGTCCTCGCGAAATTCGCGGCTGGCGATCAGCTTGCTCAAATCGCGGTTGCTGGCGGTCACCAGGCGTATATCCACCTTCACCGTGCGGGTGCTGCCCAGCCTCTCGAACTCGCGCTCCTGCAGCACGCGCAGCAGCTTGGGCTGCAACTCCAGCGGAATGTCGCCGATCTCGTCCAGAAACAGGGTCCCCTGGTTGGCCAGTTCGAAGCGGCCGATCTTCTGGCCGATGGCTCCGGTAAAGGCGCCCTTCTCGTGGCCGAACAGTTCGCTCTCCAGCAGCCCGGTGGGGATGGCCGCGCAATTCACCTTGACGAAGGTGCGCTCGCGCCGCCCGCTCAGGTTGTGGATAGCGCGCGCGATCAGCTCCTTGCCCGTGCCGCTCTCGCCCTGGATCAGCACGGTGGAATCGGTGGGCGCCACGGTCTCCACATCGCGCAGCGCGCGTTTCCACGCCTGGCTGTCGCCGACGATCTCCTCGAAGTCGTATTCCGTGCGGATCTCATCTTCCAGGTAGAGTTTCTCCTCGGCCAGCTTGTCCTTCAGCACTTCGATCTGGCGGAAGGCCAGGGCGTTTTCGGCGGCGATGGCCAGCTCGTTGCCGATCTGGGTGAGCAGTTCCACGTCGTGTCCGGCGAACGCCGCCTCACGCATGCTGGCCAGGTTGAGCGTGCCCAGCACGCGGTCGCCGCGCAACAAGGGGATGCAGATGGCCGATTGCAGGCCTTCGTCCAGCAGCCGGCGCACGATCTCCGAATCGAAGCGCTCCACGTCGCCGCGATTCAGCAGCAGCGGCTGCCGCGCGCGCATGGCGCCGGCGACCGGCGAATCTTCGGGCACGGCCGTCTCCACCTCGCGGATCTCGGTCTTGCCGCCGGGAAAATCGAGCGCCTCCAGGCGCAGTTCGCCCTTGGCATGATCGTACAGCACCAGGCTGGCGAATTCATGCCGGATCAGGCGGCGCAGCGATTCCGAAACCACCTGGAACAGCGCGCGCAGATCCAGGTTGGCGACCATGGCGTTGGTCACTTCGAGCACCACGCGCAGACGGTCGCGCTCGCGCGAGAGTTCCCGCTGGTAACACTGCGCGGCCTCGAAGTTGAGGACGTTTTCGACCGCCACGGCCACCTGCCGGGCGATCTGCGACAGGAACTCGAGGTCCACCGTTTGGTAGGCGGCAGGTTCCGAGCCGCCCAATCCCATGGTCCCCAGGCGGCGCTGCGCGGTGGTCAGCGGCAGCACACAGCAGGAGCGCACGCCGTGTTCCCGCAACAACCGCGCCACCTCCGGGTAGCGCCTTTCCTGGTCGAGATCGTGGATCACCAGCGGGCGCTGGCTCTCAAACACCAGCCCCGAGGGTGTTTCATCCATGGGCAGTTCCGCCGCGGAAGCCTCCGCCGGACGGCGCGACGCCAGCACCCGCAGGCGCATGGTATTGCGCTCCGGGACGTGCAGCACCAGGTTCAGATAATCGAAGCGGACCACGCCGCGCAAGCGTCGCGCGAGGTCGTCGAACAGGGCCGGCAGATCGCGGTTGCGCGCGATGGATTCGGAAACCTCCAGCAGGGCGCGGTACTGATCTGCGGCGTCGTCCGTAACGTCGATCGGGTCCAACTCTAATAATACGGCAGCGGAGCGCGGGACGGCTTCACTTCGGCGCCGGCGGCCGGTTCCCGGGTGCGGCGCGTGCGGAACTCGTATTGTTCAATGTGCATGGCAGCGCGATCCGCCTCCGCGCGCACCACCCGGCCCACGGCGACGAACTTGAGCGGACAGCCGCCCTCCAGCAGGGCGGGCCAGTTCACCGACACCTCGATGCGCTTGCCCGGACGCAGGCGCTGCGCCGTGCCGAACTGCACGCCTTTGCTGCTGATGTCCACGGTTTTTCCCGTGCCGGTCTCCGGCGTCGTGGCGCGGTGGTCCAGGATCTTGTACAGCAATTCCTGTTCGATCGGGAATCGTTTCGTTGCGCGCCGCTCCACGGAGGGGTCCAGTCTGCTATCGTTGTCCGCCATGTGTTTATCTTGCGGTGCGCGGCCGAGCACGGCAATAGTATCCCGGCATCATATTTTCGCCGGTACTTAGTACGAACGGGTCATGCCGTGCGGCTACAATGGGCTTTCCTATGCGGACATTAGCGGCGCTCCTGCTCACCGGCTTCGGCCTTCACGCGGCTGCCATCCCGCGGCCCGAGTATCCCCAACCCCAGTTCCAGAGGGACCGCTGGCTGACCCTGAACGGCTCCTGGGAATTCGAATTCGACGACGCCAACGCCGGCCTGGACGCCGACTGGGCCTCGGGAGGCCGGAAGTTCTCCCGGAACATTACCGTCCCGTACTGTTTCGAGAGCCGCCTGAGCGGCATCGGCGATCCGTCTTTTCATCCCTGGATGTGGTACCGCCGCGCGGTCACGCTGCCGGAGGACTGGCACGGCCGGCGCGTCCTGCTGCATTTCGGCGCGGTCAATTACCAGGCGATGGTGTGGGTGAACGGAAGGCTGGCGGGCGGTCACGAAGGCGGCAACACGCCCTTCACCCTGGACGTGACGCCGCTGCTGCGCGCGGGCGCCAATACCGTCACCGTGCGGGCGCACTTCCCGCCCACGGACCGCTCCATTCCGCGCGGCAAGCAGTTCTGGGAACCAAAGTCCAAGAGCATCTTCTACACCCGCACCAGCGGCATCTGGCAGCCGGTGTGGATGGAGCCGGTGGGCGCCAGTTACCTGGAGCGGGTGAAGATCACCCCGGCGCGGGACGGCGCGGTGCGCCTGGAATGCGGCATCGCGCGGCCCCAGCCGGACCTGGAAGTGACCGCGGCGGCCAGTTTCGCCGGTGAGGCCGCGGCGTCCGCGACCGCCCGCGCGAGCGGCCCGAGCACCACCGCGCTGCTGGCCATCAACGATCCCCGCCTGTGGTCGCCTTCGTCCCCCGCCCTGTACGACCTGACCCTGGAACTGCGGCGCGCGGGCGCGGTGCTCGACCGCGTACACACTTATTTCGGCTTCCGCTCGGTGGCCGCCGAGGACGGGCGCGTGCTGCTCAACGGCTCCCCCATCTTCCTGAAGATGGTGCTCGACCAGGGCTACTGGCCGGAGAGCAACCTCACCCCGCCCAGCGACGACGCCATGCAGTTCGACATCCGCATGGCCAAGGAGATGGGCTTCAACGGCGCGCGCAAGCACCAGAAGGTGGAAGATCCCCGCTATCTCTACTGGGCCGACAAGATGGGCTTTCTGGTGTCGGGCGAAATGGCCAACGCCTACGAATTCGGCGATGCCGCGGTGGCGCGCTTCACGCGCGAATGGACCGCGGCCGTGGAGCGCGATTACAATCACCCGTCCATCGTGGTCTGGGTGCCCATCAACGAAAGCTGGGGCGTGCCCAACCTGCGCGATGCGCGCCAGCAGGACTACCTGAAGTCGCTCTACACGCTCACGCACGCGCTGGACTCCACGCGCCTGGTGGTGGACAACGAAGGCTGGGAGCACACCGATATGACGGACCTGTTCGCTATCCACGACTACGCGCGCACGGGCGATGCGCTTTTCGCGCGCTACCAGGACCTGGGCAAATCCGGCGCGGGCGTGCCGGACAATTACAAAGCGTCGCTGATCCGCGGTTACCATTACAACGGCGCGCCTGTGGCGCTGACCGAGTTTGGCGGCATCGCCTTTATTCCGCCGGGCCACGACGTGCCGCCGGAAGCCTGGGGCTACGCGGGCGTGGAGAAGACCGCGGACGCGGCCCTCGAGCGCCTGCGCGGGCTGTATCAGGCCATCGCGCGCGTCCCGGCCTTCGCCGGCCTCTGTTACACCCAGTTGACCGACGTCGAGCAGGAGATCAACGGCCTGATGACCTACGACCGCAAGCCTAAATTCGACACGCGGAAGGTCAGGGAAATCAACGGCCTGCCGCACTGACCGGCGGCATGGCGGACGCCCGCCGCCGCGCTACAATCGGAGCAAGCGTGAAGATCACCATCTCCAAGGAAAACTACCTCAAGGCCATAGCGGAAGCCGAGTCCGAAGGCGAAAGCGTCAAAGCCGCCACGCTCTCGCGTTGGGTGAACGTCACGGCGCCGGCGGTGACCATGGCCATCAAGCGGCTCAAGCGCGATGCCCTGATACAGGTGGGCGACGAGGGACAAGTCACGCTGACCTCGGCCGGGCGCGAGATCGCCAGCCGCATCCTGAACCGCCACCACCTGATCGAGCGCATGCTGACGGAGATCTTCGGGATGGAGTGGTACAAGGTCCACGACGAGGCCGAGCAACTCGAGCACGCCGTGTCGGCGGACTTCGAGCGCAAGCTGGTGGAGAGGCTGGGCGCGGGCGAATTCTGCCCGCACGGCAATCGCGTGGGGGTGGATACGCCGGCCGACCGGCGCCGCCGCGGGCTGAAGACGCTGGACGAGAGCCCGGCCGGCGAAACCGTCGCGGTGGCCAGCGTGTATGAGCGCGACCGGCGGCTGCTCGAATACCTCGAACGCCTGGGCGTGCGGCCAGGCGCCACGGTGAGCGTGGAAGCCCGCAATGCCGATGAAACGCTGACCTTGCGCACGTCGGGGCAGGCGGTCCAACTGGGGCGGCCGGCCGCGCGGCAAGTCTGGGTGGCGGCCAGCCGGTCATGAAGGAACGGGGAGGGACCGCGCGAGCGGCGCTGACGGTGGTGTTCGTGGCCGCCATGACGGAGCTGGGAATGCTTCCCCTGCGGCCGCCCGCGGCGCTGCCGGCGGATGCGCCGCCCACCGCGTTTTCGGGCATGCGCGCTCTCGATCATCTGCGCGCCTTCGCGCGGCAGCCGCACCCCTTCGGCTCCCCGGCGCAAGCTGCGGTGCACCGCTACATTGTCGGGCAGTTGACCGCCCTGGGCGTGGAAACGCGGGTCGAATCGCTGCCGGTTTCGCGGGACGCGCGGGGCGGATTCCCGCTGGCCACGGGCATCGCCCACAACGTGATCGCTCGCATTCCCGGCGCCGCTCCCACGCGCCCGCTGCTGCTGCTGGGCCATTCCGATTCCGTGCCGGGCGGGCCGGGCGCGGCCGACGACGGCGAGGGCGTGGCCGTGCTGCTGGAAACGCTGCGCGCGCTGCGCGCCGGGCCGCCGCTGCGCAACGACGTCGTCTTCCTGTTCACCGACGGCGAAGAGGCCGGCCTGTTGGGCGCCAAGTCCTTCGTGGACACCCATCCGGGCTTCGCCGGACTGGCGCTCAACTTCGAAGCGCGCGGTTCCAGCGGCCCGGGCATGATGTTTGAAACCAGCAAAGGCAACGGCTGGATGGTGCGGCAACTGGCCGCGGCCGCGCCCTACCCGGTGGCCAACTCGCTGAGCTACGAAGTGTATCAACTGCTGCCCAACGATACCGACCTGACCGTCTTCAAGCAGGGCGGCGTGGCGTGCATGGACTTCGCCTTCATCGGCGACGTCACCAACTACCATACGCGCATCGACGACGTGGCGCACATCGATCCGCGCAGCCTGCAGCACCAGGGGTCCTACGCCCTGTCGCTGGCGCGGCACTTCGGCGATCTGGATCTTAGCCATGTCACGGCCCCCGATGTGACCTACTTCAACGTGCCGGGACTGGGCGTGGCCGTGTATCCGGCAAGCTGGAGCCTGCCGCTGGCGCTGGCGGCCGCTTTACTGTTCGCGGCGGCGGCCTGGTTCGCGCTGCGGCGCCGTGTGATCGGCGTGGGCGGCGTACTGCTGGGCGCCGTGGCGCTGCTGGCGGCGGTCTTGGCCGATGCGGGGGCGGCCATCGGGCTGTGGAAGCTGGTGTGCGCCTGGCGCCCGGGGTTCCGGCAGATGCTGCAAGGCGACCCCTACCACGCCGGGATCTACCGGGCCGCCTCGACGGCGCTGGCTGTGGCCGTCTTCACCGCGATCTATACATGGTTCCGGCGGATGGCTTCGGTGACCAGCCTGTGGGCCGGAGCGTTGCTGCTGTGGCTGGTGCTAACCATCACCGCCGCGGCCACCCTGCCGGGCGCCGCCTACGTGTTCACCTGGCCGCTGCTGTTTGCCCTGGCCGGATTGGCCTTCCTGACGGCGCGCGGCGGCAATGTCCACTCCTGGCCCGCGGCGCTGATCCTGTGGGCCACGGCCGCGCCCGCCATCGTCATGACCGGGCCGCTGATCGAACAACTGTTCGTGGCCATGACCATGGCCGTAGCGGCGGCGCCGGCGCACTTTACCGGGCTGCTGCTGGGGCTGCTGATTCCGCTGGTGGAACTGGCCGGCGGGCCGCGCCGCTGGTGGCTGCCGGCCACCGCCGCGGGTGTGTCGGTGGCATGCCTGATCGCCGGCGCCACGGTGGCCGGCTTCGACACCGCCCATCCCAAGCCGGACAGCCTCTTCTACGGCCTGGACGCCGATACCGGCACGGCCGCCTGGTTCAGCGGCGACGCGCAGCCGGATGCCTGGACCGCGCCCGCGCTCGGCGCGCACCCGCGCCCGTTGCGGGCGACCCCGTTCATCCCTTTCTTGAAATGGCCGATGTTCACCAACCCCGGCGCACCCGCGCCGCTGGCGCCGCCATCGCTCGAAGCGCTGTCCGACACCACGGCGGGCGATACGCGCACGCTGCGCCTGCGCATCCTGTCGCCGCGCCGCGCCGACGATCTCTTCGTCTACGGCGATCCCCACGCGCAGGTGCTTTCGGCGGCCGTGAACGGGAAGTCCGTGGGACCGGACATCCGCGTTCCCGACAACAAGCCCGGCTTGAAGCTGCTGGATCTCATCCGCTTCGATCAATGGAGCTTCGAATACTTCGCCCCGCCGCCGGAAGGATTCGAGCTGAGCCTGACCGTGAAAGCCTCGGGCGCGCCGCAGCGCATGGTGCTGATCGACGAAACCTACGGCCTGGCCGGATCGGGCGCGCCGGCGCGTCCCGCCGCCAGCATGCCGCTGCCCTGGATGCCGGACTCGGTCTTCGTGCGGAAGTCGTTCACGCTGCGCTGACGGTCTCCTCGCGCAGTTGGAAGCCGGTTTCCGAGATGTGCGTCAGCAGCACTTCGGCGGCGTGGCCGTGAAGCTGGAAGATCTGGCGGACCAGGTCGCAGACAGCCTGATAGCCGCGCTCGTAGAAGACCAGGATGGAAGGTCCGGCGCCGCTCAGGGTGCAGCCCAGCAGGCCGGGCGCGCGCAGCTTCAGAATATCGCCCAGTCCCGGCACCAGCGGCACGCGGTAGGGCTGATGGAAGCGGTCCTCCAGCGCGGCGGGGAATGCCGTGGTGGAACCGGCCGCCAGGGCCGCCACCAGGAGCGCCGCGCGCTGCACGTTGAAAACCGCGTCCTCTTTGCTGTAGCGCATCGGCAGCACGGCGCGGGCTTCGGCGGTGGGCAGCGCGAAATCCGGCACCACCAGGGCGATGCCGAAGCGCGGCGGCAACTCCAGGCGCACGGCGCGCACCGCTCCGCCGGCGTCGATGGCGCTGGCCACGATGGAACCCAATACGCACGCGGCCACATTGTCGGGGTGGCCCTCCAGGCGCGCGGCTTCATCCAGGATCCGCGGCGGCCGCCAGCCCAGGCCGAGTACGCGGTCGGCGATCACCACGCCGGCGGTGAGCGCGGCGGCGCTCGATCCCAGACCTTTGCCCAGCGGGATCTGGTTGGCGATTTCGAGTTCGATGGGCGGCATGGGAAGGCGCACGCCGGCCGCCACCGAGAGCGCGGTCTGCCAGATCAGGTTGTCCGGGCCGGTGGGGATAGACGCGGCGTCGCGGCCGGCGGCAGCGATGGCCAGGTGCGCGCCCGCCCGGACACGGCAGTTCAGGTAGAGACCCAGGGCCACGCCTAGGGCGTCGAAGCCAGGCCCGAGGTTGGCGCTGGATGCAGGTACCCGGACGGTGAACCAGGACATCAGCAACCATTGTAGCTTCGGGGTGCGGAGGACTTGCTGCGAGGCTGGCACCGGAGACTGCCGAAGGCCCGCCGAGGTATTTTCGAAGAACGAAGCTGAGACAACTTTAAGTACTGCATCATCATTTGGTTGCAGGCTGTTTTTCGAGCCGCGTGTGAGGGTCCGGCGGAGCATCGCCGCCGAAGTGATCCCGGTCGTGAGCTTTGGTGGCATGCGAGTGCGCCTCATCGGTGACGATAGTTGATGCTCACGTACTACGCCGGATCGGTCGCCGTGAAGGGTTCCCCGAGGCGGTCCGTGAACTGAGCACAACCGCTTCAGAGGGGTTCCAGCGGCGTACTGGCTGCATGTCAGTGACGCGCGTTTCCCGCTCATGTGGATTACTTCCGTCATCCAGGCACAATCCCCTAGTCATGGCCAGAAGAGGGATGAGCGTTATTGCTACCCACTCCTGTCGTGTACCGTAGCCATACGCAATGCTGTTTTCCGATATCGCCCTGGAGTAACCAAAGGGTACGCATGCGCGCAGTACGCCGAGGCGCGCCGAAAGCGCGCGTCGTCCAAACCGTATTCTTCCAGCGATGCCCTCCTCGAGCTCCATGCTATCTTTAGATCAGACTTTGTCGACCTTCAAGGGCGGCACAAGCTGAAGAGGCAGGCTATTGGTGACCAAACTCTTCGTTTCATTTCTATTGGCCAGTCTTTTGCGAGCGGCGCCCACGCAGCCGGCGTTCGGAACCCTTCCCCTCGCTTTCGAGAGGAACCAAGGCGTGGCGCCGCGAGAGGCTAGCTTCCTGGCGCACGGGGCGGGATATTCGGTTTTGCTTTCGAGCAGCACGGTGAGTGTTCGATCTCCGCAGGTCGGCCTGTTCCGAATGCGCTTCGCGGGCTCCAACAAGCGGGCGCCGTTGAAGGCGTTCGAACCGCTACCCGGAAAGTCGAATTATATCCTGGGCCGCGATCCGAAGAAATGGCGCACCGGAATCGCAACTTTTGCGAGCGTGCGCTATTGCGGCCTTTATCCGGGCGTCGACCTCATCTTTCACGCCAGCCAGGGCGGCGAACTGGAGTACGATTTTCTCATCGCGCCCGGCCGTGATCCCGGCGCGATCCGCCTGGTATTCTCCGGCGCGCGCCCTTTACGAATCGACGCGCAGGGCAGGCTCGTCCTGATGGGCTCGAGGGGCGAATGGTTTCAGCAGAAGCCGCGCATCTTGCAAGGCGAGGCGCCCGTCGATGGAGGGTACAAGTTGCTGGCGGGCGGCCGGGTCGGCTTTCGTGTGGGCCGCCACGACCCAAGGAGACCGCTTGTCATCGACCCCGTGATCTCCTACGCCACCTATCTCGGTGGGGCCAACACCTTCAGCAGCATCTCGTCTATTGCCGTCGACGCGCAAGGTAACTCGTACGTGACCGGCTCAACCTATTCCGCCACCTTTCCGGTCACCGTGGGAGCTTACGACACTCGGCTCCCGGCCGGGTGCAACGGTAAGCCGGACCCCTGCCTATCTGACGCGTTCGTGGCCAAGCTCAATCCCACGGGAACCGCTTTGGTCTATTCCACGTTCCTCGGCGGATGGCAAGACGACGGCGGGGCTGGAATCGCCGTCGATGCGGATGGGAATGCGTATGTTGCCGGAGGCACCGGCTCCACGGATTTCCCGGTGACGGCAGGCGCCCTCCAGAAAACGGGCAACGCGTTCCTGGCTAAACTCGATCCCACCGGGTCGAAGTTGCTGTACTCGACCTATATCTCGGGCGCCCAAATCCCGGGGGTCCACCCGATCGCAATCTCTTCCGGCGGTGACCTTTACGTTGTCGGCCAAACAGCCGGATCCGGCTTCCCGATCCTAAACGCTTTGCAGCCTAAGGGTGGAGGCGGAAACAACTGTCCGGGACTTTACTCCCTCGTAGCGTGCTCCGATGCATTTGTCATGCACTGGCGGTCCTCCGACATGACGCTGCTGTACTCCACGTTCCTGGGCGGCAGCAGCAATGACGCGGCAAACGCGGTGGCCACCGACCTGGCTGGGAACGCGTATGTCACCGGGACCACCTATTCGGCGGACTTCCCGCTGGCAAATGCGATCCAAGCCACGCTAGGCGGCGGAACGTGCGTGACGCCCGAGTATGTGCCGCAGGGGGTCCCGTGCCCGGACGCCTTCGTAACCAAGATCAGCGCCGATGGGAAGAGCCTCGTCTATTCGACCCTGCTTGGAGGACAAGGCAACGAAGCCGGTAGCGGGGTCGCGGTGGATGCCGCCGGGAATGCCTATGTCACCGGCAGCACCGATTCGGCAAATTTCCCGACCGTCAACGCACTCGAATCCACGTTGCAGAGTGGCAATTGCCAGCCCACCGATGGCGTCTATGGTTATGGGTTTTGCGCGGATGGCTTCGTGGCTAAGATCAATCCACAAGGGGCCGCGCTGGTCTTCTCGACTTATCTCGGCGGGAACAGCGGCGTCGCCGGAGCGGGGCCCATTGGGTTGGATGCGTCGGGCAACGCCTATGTTGCCGCCTACCCCGGGCTCCCATTGCCGAGCGGCCTGCCGGTTATCTCCGGTCCCCTCAGTCCCTGTGCGGGAGGGCTCGCCGCCGACGGGCCGTTCATGGTGGTCGAGTTCCGGCCAGATGGCTCGCTGGCTTACTCCGCTCTGTTTGGCGCGGTGGTTGCGGACTTCGCGCTGGATAACTCCGGCAACCTCTATTTGGCCGGCCCAACGTATTCCGGCGATTTTCCCGTGACACCCGGCGCCTATCAAGCCGACTTGGCCGGCCTTGAGGATGGCTTCGTTGCCAAGATCGATCTGAAATCGTCCCCGGCGCCGGGGATCGTGCTTGCGCCGCCGTGCATCGTGAATGCAGCGAGCTATACAAACCTGTCGGCCCCGGGGCCCCTTCCGGCATCGATTCAATCTAGCGGCGTCGTTGCGCCAGGCGAGATTATCGCGATCTTCGGAAGTGGCCTTGGACCAGCCAGCGCCGCCGGGGCCGTTCTCGACGCACAAGGACGCATCGCGACTTCACTGGCAGGCGTGACGCTGACATTCGACGGGATATCCGCGCCGCTCCTTTACGTCCAGGCGAAGCAGATCAATGCCATCGTGCCATTCGAGATTTCTGGGAAGCAGCACACCGTGGCCCAGCTAAAGTACAACGGGACCACGTCGAATGCCGCAAGGCTCTGGGTCGCGGATGCGTCGCCGGGCATTTTCACGATGGGTGGCCTTGGGAACCAAGTTGCCGCCTTCAACCAGGATGGGACGCTCAACTCGCCGACGAACCCGGCCGAACAAGGCTCGATCGTGTCGATGTGGGCGACCGGTTTGGGGCTGCTGAACCAACCTTACGCCGATGGGCAGATTGTCACCGAATCGGGTGTGACGCTGCTAAATCCGCCTCCGATTACCGTGGATGGCCACTTCGCCGAGATAAAGTATTTGGGACAAGCCCCCGATCTGGTCGCAGGCGCAATTCAGATTAACCTGGTGGTGCCGACTGATTTGCTCTCGGGTCCTCACCCGATCTTCATCAACGGCAACAACGTCGATCCGTACGCTACGCTGTCTATCAAGTAGGATCTCCTCCATTGAGACTCCGAGCATAGCGGGACAGTTCAATTGAACGCAAGCACAGTTCTTGGTTCGATCTCGGCGTCATCCGTACTGAAATCCTGACGAGAACCGACTGCTTGCGGACGCAAATTCGCACAGTCCTCGAACATCACGCCCAAGCGGATGATTTTCCAGCGGTCGGTAAGCGTTCGACCCGCTCCGATTCGGATAGATAGGCATCCGGAAGCTATCCATTTGGTTGTGTAGTCGCCATTTCGCTGAGATGGCCGGCGCAATCGTCCCGAAACACCGCTACTGCGATCACTCCCGTGAAGTCTCGCTCCCGCCACGCTGACGCAAAACGCCCGGCCCCCAGCCCGGCGCACGCCCCAAGCTCAAGCATCACCCACT
>VFSW01008869.1_pt1 | contig 14404 bp, 15 predicted proteins | sample 5358111 | NCBI WGS metagenome assembly VFSW01 (sample SAMN11554181, study PRJNA540505) | mine drainage metagenome | isolation source: sediment from site ElyBrook_90M | place: USA: Ely Copper Mine, Vershire, VT | collected 2017 | reverse complement strand
ACGCGATCATGCGCCAGGCGGTGATCGAATCGCGCGCCGCAGAGGGAGCCTCAGGACGATGGCAAAATTTTCAGACATTATCGGCCGTTACGTTTACCTTGAACTGGACGGCGTCGAGTACCGCGTCTACATCGAAGAGGCGGGCAAAGGCATACCGCTGGTATGCCAGCACACGGCGGGTTCGGATGGACGCCAATATCGACACCTCCTCGAGGATCGCGACATCACGTCGCGCTTTCACGTGGTTGCCGCCGATCTGCCTTATCACGGCAAGTCGCTCCCCCCGAGTTCAGTCAGGTACTGGGAACAGGAATACAAGCTCACCAAGGATTGGTTCATGCGCTACTGGGTGAAGCTTTGTCACGAGCTTGAACTCCAGCGGCCCGTATACATGGGCTGCTCGATGGGTGGTCATCTCGCACCCGACCTGGCGCTCAACTATCCGAATGAATTCCGCGCCTGTATCGGGCTGGAGGCGTCGATGTGGAGCGGCAATACCGATCGATTGGTGAATCAGTGGTTCCACCATCCGCGCTTATCGAACGAATCGAAGCCGGCGCTCATGTTGAGCCTGTGCTCGCCGAACGCGCCCGAGGAGTACGTTCGCGAGACGGTCTGGGAATACAGTCAGGGCGCGCCGCCGGTATTCAAAGGCGACCTGTACTACTACTCCTTCGAGCATGATTTGCGGCAGACCGCAAAGAACATCGACACGCGCAAATGCCCGCTCTACGTACTCAGTGGCGACTATGATTGGTCGGCGTATCCGGCGGCGGCGAAGGCCCTGGCGGATGCGGTACCCGGTGCGAGCTATACATTGATGGAAGGGATGGGGCACTTTCCGATGGCTGAGGATCCGGTTCAATTCAAGAAATATCTGATGCCGGTGCTCGCGGAGATTCAAGCCAGGTCCTAGTTTCGGCAGCGAGAAGGCGGGACCGGGCGGTCGCGAGTAGTATGCAAATGGATAGTGTCGAGGAATTCGAAAGCGTCCTTGAACCGGCTATCGCCGATGCCCGGCGCAACGCCATCGCGCAGTGCTGGCTGATGAAGGTGGCGGCCGATCGTCCGCCGTGGACGCCGAGCGGTATCGAGTTGTCCGCAGGCGATCGGCTAAGCGTGTTTTCCGCGGGACGCGCCAGTATCGGCGGCATGCCGAACGTCTGGGTGGGGTCCCACTTTGCGCTGTGGATGCGAATCGGCCTCGCGGGTGAAATCTTCCGCGCTCCCGGCAACTCATACACCTTCACCGTGGGAGAGAGCGGCGAACTCTACCTGAGCAATCTTTTCCCGGGCGATTGGGCCGACCGGCACGGAGGGCTCGCGACGAATCCCCGGGCTTACGAGCGAGTGACGGGAACCCTGGCAGTGCTGGTTGTGCGCTGGCGAATCGAACCGCGTGCGGGACTCGATCGGCTGGCGCGGGACGGCTCGGCCGGGGCGGTAATCATGCGCGCGGAGGCCGATCGGCTGAAGAATCCGGTGACTACGCCGGCGGGGTGGCACTACCTATGGTCGGTCGGCGACAGCGGCGTCTTCGATTCGGGGCTGGGCGCCGCGGGTGAGCCGATCATCCGATGCCGCATGCGCGATGACGCCGCGATCCTGCAGCGCCCTGTGCACCTGATGCTCGACCGCGCCGCGAAGCTGCGATGGTCGTGGAAGATCGACGCTCTGCCGTCCGCGCGACGCGAGGATGCCGTACCAAGTCACGACTATCTAAGCGTAGCCGTCGAATTCGACAACGGGCAAGACCTCACCTACCTGTGGAGTGCCGCGATGGCGCCGGAGAGCAGTTTTCGCTGCCCCATTTCGCGATGGAACGGACGCGAAACCCACCTGGTCGTGCGCTCCGGGAGGGAACGGCTGGGTGAATGGGTCAGCGAAGAACGCCATGTGTTGGACGATTACAGGCGCGCGATTGGAACTCCTCCCGCGGCTATCGTCGCAGTGTGGCTAATCGGCGTGAGCATCTTCGCGCATACTACCGCGTACTGTGAATATTCAGCTCTCGAACTGACTACCAACGATGGCACGATTCCGTTGATCTGAGTTTTCAAGGCCGCTGTCCACTCGGCTTGCCAAGGAGAATAAAGATGACCGACAAAGATCTGGAAAAGCGCATCGCGCAAATCGAAGATATTGAGGCAATCCGCAAACTAAAGGCGCGCTACTGTCTGTACGTCGACCAGCGAAACGAACAGGCGTGGGTGTCTCTCTTCACGGAGGACGGCGTGTGGGAGTCGGATAAGTTTGGCGTCCACGAAGGCCGCGAGGCGGTCCGCACCCTGTTCAGGAACATCCCTGACTTTCTCAGTTTCGCGGTCCACTACGTGACAAATCCGATCATCGAGATTGACGGCGACCGTGCGACCGGAAACTGGCTGCTTCTGGAGCCGTGCACTTTCATCCAGGGCAACCAACCGAGCTGGGGCGCGGGGCGCTACGAGGAGCAGTACGTCAAAGTCGGCGGCGAATGGAAATTCAAACGCCTGAAACTCATATCCGCATTCTGGACTCCGTACGAGCAAGGATGGGTGAAAAAGCGTTTCATCCAGGACTGATCGCGCGCGCCGTCGTGTTGAAAACTCAGGACCGGCGCCGGCTTTTGGTTCGCCTGAAGCTAAGCGAACAGAGGATTCGCGGCATCCCCGTGCATCTGTTTCAAATGATCGGGCGCTTTCCCCGCCAGGGTCGGGCCCTCTCATAGGCGGCCGCGGCTCGGAAGACGCTCAGGTCGTCGAATGTTTTCCCGACGATCTGCATCCCTGTGGGGATGCCCGAGGCCGCAAACCCTGTTGGAATCGCGATCACGGGACACTGACCAACCAGATTGAACGGCATGGTCATGTACCAGCCGATCGAGGCCGGCACCTGCGTGCCATCGATTGTGAAATTTGAGGCGGTCGGATCGTGATCGTGCTTGACCGCGGGCAGCGCCAGCGTCGGGCAGATCAAGACCTGATAGTCTTCGAGAATAGGGCCGAGCGTTTTGTACATCTCGCCGCGCACCAGGTTAATCCGGTAGAAATGATCGGCGCTCACCGCCGCGCCGCTCTCGATCATCCGGACCAGTCCTTCGGTCATTTCGTTGCGCCAACGCGGAAGCTTGTCGCCCAGGAGCCCGGCGAATAGCACGGTCCAGTAGGTGCCCCAGGCGTTGTCGACGTCCCAGTTCCATCCGAGATTCACTTCTTCGACCGAGCAGCCGAGGCTTTTGAAAGCGTCAAGAGCCGCGAGCGTATTACGGCGCACCTCGGGATCGACGCTATAAAAGCCGAGGTCCATCGAGTACGCGATTTTCCAGCCCTTGATGGCCTCTGGAACCTCGGGGAGCACGACTTTTTCCCGAACGGTGCAGATGTCGCCGAGGTGCGGCCCGGACATGACGTTCTGCATAAGCGCGGCATCGGCGATGCTGCGTGTGATTGGCCCATAGTGCAGGATGGTTTCCAGCGGATGATCGCGGTCCAGCGGATTGCGCCCGAAAGGAGGTTTGTAGCCGACGATGCCGCACGCGGATGCGGGGATACGTATAGAGCCCCCGCCGTCAGTGCCGTCGGCCAATGTGGTCATCCCGCCTGCCACGACAGCGCCGGCACCGCCCGAAGAGCCGCCCGGAGTGTAGTCCAAATTCCACGGATTGCGCGTGATGCCCCAAAGTGGACTAGCCGTCACACCGGTATGAGCAAATTCAGGCGTAGTTGTCCGGCAGTGCATGATCGCGCCTGCATCGAATAACCTCTGAACCGTCGGCGCCGAGTAGTCCGGTCGATAGTCTCGATAAATCCTGGAGCCGAAAGTGGTAATTTCACCCTTGACCGGATGAAAATCCTTAATCGCGACGGTGATACCTTCGAGCGGGCGCGGTTGCCCGCCGCCGCGAGCGTATCTGGCCTCAGCAGCCTTGGCCTGTTCCAGCGCTCGATCGAAATACGTATAGGTGAGCGCGTTGACTTTGGGCTGAAGCTGCTCGCATCTCGCGATGATCGCTTTGAGAAGTTCGACCGGAGAAAGAGCGCGCGATTTGAAGGCGGCAATTGCCTCTGTCGCCGTCATATAACAGAGGTCGAGATTCAGGTCGCTCATTTAATTCACCATCCCTGGTCGGCATGCCGCCTTAGTCAGTTTTATGTGGCTTTAGCCCGATCGCATATCGAGCGCAAGGAGCGTCGTGCAGCGGGTGCGCAGGAACGTCTCTGACCCGTGGTTGTTCGCCGCGCCGTTGAACTTGACCAGGCGGTCGTTCAACGCGGTGACGGCGGCCGGCTCCGAAGTGTAGAGATTTTCCGCCTCCCGGTGGCAATTTTCCCCCGATCTCGCTAAGGCGGCCAGTTGCTTCAGAGCCACCGCCGCCGCTTTCTCCCACCATATGCAACGAAAAGCCTCTGACTGCTCCGCTGGCAACGGGATTGCAGAGGGAGGGAGAGGGGTGCGAGCGGTTAGCGCTTTAACCAGCCGGATGTCGTTATAATGATAAGCGTGAAGGTCGGCACACGTCTCACTGCGGTGCTGCTGCTGGCGCTTACGCCGGTTGTGGCTGGGTACACCTACTGGAGCGTCGCACGCTCTACCCGAACCTACATTGACGACCTCAAGCGTGAGACCCGCGCGACCACCCGTGCGCTCGTGCCCGCGGTGGAAAACGATCTTCGCGAGCATGAATGGGATCAAATTCACGACGTACTCAAGCGGATGAGCCGGGATGGAACACTAAGCGCGCTGTTCGATAGCGAGGGCACGTTGTGGCTGGCGCAACCGAACTTTCCGCGCGAGCTCACACCCGGACCCGCGGAATTCGGCCAGGCGAGTTCGTACCGCTTCGCCGAGTTCGAGCGCTGGGTGAGAGGCCGGCGATGGTTCTGCAGACTGGTTCGGGTAAACCTCGCGGGCCAGCGGATAGGGTATCTACTGGTCTCGCAGGACTGGACCGATATCAGCGAAGACCTGCGGGCTCGCAGCGTAGGTTCGGTCGCGGCGGCGATGCTGGTGATGGCGCTGATCTCAGCCATCATCCCGCTGGCGATCCGGCGCTACGTCTCCAATCCGCTGAGCGAACTGTCGCGCCGGGTGACCCGCCTTTCGGATCAGGGCGAGGCGAACCGCGGCCTGGCCGGCGACGAAGTCGAACTGCTGACCGAGGAGTTCCGCCGCCTCGACCAGCAACTGACCCGGGCCGGCGCCGACCTGCTGGAGCGTCATCGCCGCGAACTCGAACTGGAGCGCAGGCTTCAACACGCCGATCGCCTCGCCACCATCGGCACACTCGCCTCCGGCCTGGCCCATGAGATCGGCACGCCGATGGGCGTTATCCGCGCGCGCACCGAGTATCTGCTGCACAGCAGGCCGACTTCGACCAAGCTCAACGACGGCCTCGAGATTATTGTCAGGCAAATCGATCGAATCTCGGGTATCGTGCGAATGCTGCTCAACTACGCCCGCGTGCGTGAGCCAATCCGGACGGCTTGCGACGTGCGCCGGATCGTCGAGCATGCGCTGAGCCTGGTGGAGACCGAGGCCGCTCATCGCCAGGTGCGCCTGACCGCCGAACTCGGCGAGCAGCCGTTGACCGCCGAGTGCGACGCCGACCAGCTTCAGCAGGTGTTCATCAATCTTGCGGTCAACGCGCTCGACGCGATGGACCCCGACGGAGGAACCCTGCGGGTGGGCACAGAGCTTATCGACATCAACCACCAGCGGCACGCGCGCATCACTTTCGCCGACACCGGGTCGGGCGTGCCGCCGCAGGTTCGCTCGCGCCTGTTTGACCCGTTTTTCACCACCAAGGAACCGGGCAAAGGGACCGGAATGGGGCTCGCGATCAGCCAGTCGATCATGCGCGACCATGGGGGCGAGCTGAGTTTCGAGTCCAGCCCCGAAGGCGCGCGCTTCTTTGTCACCATACCGATGGCGCTGGCAGACGCGAGCGCGCAGACGTTCCACGGCCTGGGCGTGGCGAGCGGCCGATGAGCGCGCAGCAGGAGGCGGCCTCAGTACTCGTCGTCGACGACGACCATGAGATGGCCGACGTCGTGTGCGACGTGCTGCGCGAGGCCGGATACCATGCGAGCGGCGTCAACCAGGGCGCCGAGGCGCTGGCGATGGTCAGGCGGGAATGCCCCGACGTGCTGATCTCGGACTTGCGGATGAGCGGGCTCAGCGGCCATCAGCTCCAGCTCGAACTCAAACGCGTCGCGCCCAATTTGCCGGTAGTGATCATCACCGCCTTCGGCTCGATCCAGACCGCGGTCGAATCGATGAAGCTGGGCGCGTTCGACTACATCACCAAGCCGTTCAGCAACGATGAGTTGTTGCTGGTGGTCGCGCGCGCAATGGAGACTCGCAGCCTGCGACAGGAAGTGCGGCGGCTGCGCGGCGAACTCGCGCGCAGCTACGGCTTGCCCAACATCATCGCCACGAATCCGCGGATGGTGGCGGTGCTGGAGATGCTCAAGCAGTTCGCCGACAGCCCCGCCAGCGTGCTGCTGACGGGTGAGAGCGGCACGGGCAAGGACCTGCTGGCGCGCGCGCTGCACTTCGAAAGCTCGCGCCGCGACGGCCCTTTCGTTCCGATCAACTGCGCGGCGCTCCCCGAGACCCTTATCGAAAGCGAACTGTTCGGCCACGTCCGCGGCGCCTTCACCGACGCACGCCAGGCAAGGACCGGGCTTTTCGCGGCAGCCCGCGGCGGCACTCTGTTCCTGGATGAGATCGGCGAGATGCCGATGGGCCTGCAGGCCAAGCTGCTGCGCGTCATCGAGGACAAGCAAATCCGCCCGATCGGCGCGACCGAGGAAACGCCCGTCGACGTGCGGGTGGTTGCCGCCACCAACGCCGACCTCGAGCGTCTGCTGGAGCAGGGACGCTTCAGATCCGACCTCTACTATCGTCTGGCCACACTGACCCTGGCGGTGCCTCCGCTGCGCGATCGCCCGGAGGACCTCCCGCTGTTGCTCAAGCACTTTCTCTCCCGCGCCAGCGCCGAGGCCGGCAAGACACCGCCCGAAGTCGAACCCGAAGCGATGGCGTGCCTGATGCGCTATCGATGGCCGGGCAACGTGCGCGAATTGCACAACGTGATCCAAAGCGCCGCCATCATCTGCGGCAGCGGCAAGCTCAGGATCAAGGATTTGCCGCCGCGCGTCGCCGGGACCAGCACTTCGCCCAGGCTGACGATCGTGGAAGCCGTCGATCGACGCCTCAGCCTCGACCGCCTCGAGCGCGAGTATGTGCGGGCCATTCTCGGATCGGTCAACGGTAACAAGCGCGAGGCCGCCGCCATCCTGCAAATCGATCGCAAGACGCTCTACCGCAAACTCGAAGAGGAGCCCGAGCCCGGCGAGCAAGCGCCGCCCCAAGACAAGGCTGACAAGGACGAGTAATCTCGCGCGGCGGCTCACGCGCGTTACGAAGTGCGCGAAATTCCCGCGTGCGCCACGCGGCCCACGCAGTTTCCTCATTCGTCGGTTGCGGCCGCGATCGGGACGAGTCCGCAACGATTCAACGGATTCCGAACTTGTAGACCAGGTTCAGGCTGAAGAAATTGATGAAGGTGTTGGTGAACTGGCCCGCAACCGTGCCTCTGATCGGGCCCGCGCTTTGATAGACCGGCAGCTCGCCCTGGTACATGAACTCATCCGCAAACCCGAGCGTGATTTTCCTGCTCCAGGCGTACTGAACGCCGGCGCCCAAACGATACTGGTCGCCGACGGGCAGATTGACCGTGCGCATCGGGGTGCCGACGGCCGAATTGTCGAAGGCCAGCCCGCACGACAGCATCCATTGCGGCATTAGCTGGTATTGCGTGCCCGCGGCGAGATGGAACGTGTCCTGGAAGTGCAGGTTCCTGGTCAGGCTTTTGGGGTTGGCCGTGTCGATGCTGATGTCGACCAGCCCGAACTGGCTCCAGTTCTGCCATCCGACGCTTCCCAGCAGCGCCATGCGCTCGGTAATTTTCTGGTAAACGTCAGCCATCAGTTGCTGCGGCACCTGCATTCCGAGATTCACGTTGGGCGAGCGAATCAGATTTCTGCTGATCGCCTTGGTCACCACTCGTCCCAGGCCTTTGAAATGAGGCGCATCGCTGAAATTGAGGTTGACCGGCGTGAGGTAGTCGATCCCGATCCGCGTGCCGTCGCGCGGCGTGAGCAGTATTCCTAAATTGCCGCCGACGTTCACAGTGTAGTCCTGGTACCGGACCTGGCCGTCGCCGAGCCGCGGGTTGAGGGTGTTGACGCCGGCCTTGGCCCGCAGAAATCCCAGCATGACGTTGGGGCCGCCGCCGATCGATAGCCAATCCGCGGCGCGGAACGCGAGGGCCGGCTGGAACGACATCCCCAGCATGGTCGCTCCCTGCAAATAGTATTTGCCGACCCAGTTCAGGTTGTATTCGATAGGGGCGCCGAAATACGAGTAGCTACCGAAACCCAGCTTAAGGTTGGGGCTAAGGCTATGAACGTAAAAGAAACTTCCGCTGGGCATGGGCACCGCGGCGTTGCCGCCATTGGTGCCCGCAACGGTGGTCTTGGCGTTGGGGCTGAAGGTCAGGTTGCCGAAGAGCGGTTCGGCCCCGACCAGCAGTTGCGAACCTTCGAGCTGCGTCATCCCGGCGGGATTGGTAAAGACCGTCGACGCATCCTGCGCGCGCGCGCCCTGCCCGGCCGAGGCGAGGCCGCCATCCGGAGTCCCCTGCTCGTACAGCATCAGACCGGCGCTCCAGGCGCCCGGCGGTATTGCAACGGCGACCGCAAAAGCCAGGCAAAGCGCGATCGCCACCCGCGCCGCGCGGTCGACTCTATACATTACGATGCGCCCCGATGACATTGGCCGAACGCCGCCGTCTCCAAGTAGTTAGTTGCTCGCCGCGGGCTGGCTGCCGGCCGCGGGAGTGCCTGCTCCGAGCGCGACCGCGCGTTGAGCGATACGCTGCGACCAATAATCCATCGCGGCCTCGGCGTCGCCCCATTGCACCTGCGCCGCGCTACTCACTGCCATTCCGCCCAGGCGCTTGTCGACCGATTCCGCCAACAGTTGGCCCGAGCTCGAATCCGTGGCTTTGAACGCCGCTTCGGCTGAGCCGGCGAAAGCCGCGTGGCCGGTCACAACGGATTGCGCGTAATTTAAAATGCGTGCCTGCGGAATGACCACGGAAACGGATCGCATGCCGGGCGTGGCCGCTTCCGCATTGATAATCGCGACCGCCACGGTGATTACCCCGGGCCCTGGCTGGTCGACCAGGGTGAAATTCTTTTGCAGGTTCTGTTGCAGCGAGTTGTAAAAGTACGAGGTCAGCATCTTCTGATTATCCGGAGACACGCTGCTGTCGGTAGTGTCCCAGAACTCGACCGGCCTTAGCAGGATCTTTTTGTAGTTGCTCCACTGCACGCTGGGGTTGACGTATAAATAGGCGGCCTGGCCTTCGGCCCCGGGCTGAAGCAGCGAAGCATCGGCCCCCAGGAATTGAGCCGCACCGCTTGGCGCGGCCTCTCCAGTCGGCGTTACCGGTTGTAGCGCAACCTGACCCTGGCTGGTCGCCGAGCCGCAAGCGGACAGCGCGCCGGTCAAAAGGATGGCTCCCGCCAACAGCCATAGCGACATCGCGAATCCGTTTACGCGTGACCATCGTTTCGTTCTCATGTTCGAACTCCCCTGCATTTATGCGTTGATCTGTCAGACCGCCAGGTCTTCCGCGCCGTCTGACGGCCCTGATGGTGTCCGACGGACATAAGCGGCGCAATTGGACTTTGGTCCTATGCGCGGTTGCCGCGCCAGTTCCATTTCTGGGCAGGGCGTTGGGGACCTATTGGACTAAAGTCCGTTTGCACGTCCTGCTACTGTCACGCACGATGAACTGGGATTGCGACGCGCTTTCGATCGGCATATCCAAGAAACCAAACGCCGGCGGTCCTGCTTAGCCGCCCAGTTGAATCGCGAGGCATAATGGAATTTCCGGTTGCAATGAACCGGCGAGCGCCGCGGCATGTAAGCCGCGCATGCCGTCGTCCACTCAGCGTCGGGCGGGCGCGCAAATATCTCAAGGTTGCGCCTGGCCGGGCCTTGATGATGGCGGCGCTCCTGATCCCGCTTTCTTCGATCAGTTACGCGCAGCCGGCGTCTCCCGGCGCCAGCCAGATGGACAATGAGCCACTGTCCGAGCAGGTAATCGATCCACTCGCGCGGCTGACTCAGTTGCAACTCAAAGACCTCTATACGCCAGCCGAATACGGGACCAATGCGCAGCCGAACACGATGCAACTAAGGGCGATCTTCGCGATCCACCCTTTCTTATTCATCCCCCTGGAGCAGCTTATCCGGCCGACATTCCGGGTCGTTACCGTGCCCGATGGAAAAGGCGCGTCAACCAGCACGGCGTACGACGACATGCAATTGCTGGATCTGTTCGCGATGCCCTGGCCGAACTCCAGGGAGACCGATTTCCGCTGGGGGATAGGGACTTACCTGGTGTTACCATCCGCGTCGAGCGACCGCACCGGAAGAAGATCATGGCAGATGGGACCGGCCGGGGCCTTCTCTTATACCGGAATTTCCGGGCTTGATATCGCCGGGCTTCTGCAGCAAGCGACCTCATTCGCCTACACCTCGTCGAATTCGACTCCGGTCTGCGTGCTGACGTTCCAACCGATCCTCAGCTATCAGCTCGGACACGAATGGTATCTGAAATCGAGCGACGCGACCTGGATCTTCAACCTGCGCCACAACACCTCGACCATAATGCCGCTGAGCGCCGGATTTGGCAGGGTCTGGGAGTTCTCGAGGAACTATGCGCTCGACACTTCGATTTCAGGCGAGTGGATGGTCTATCGGCAATTTGCCAATGGGACCGGGCAATTCACCTTGAATTTCCAGGTCGGTCTGGTATTTCCAAAGCTGCAACTCTGAAACGAGTAATGCTCGATAGCAAGGCTACCTCACGGCATAAAATATCCGGTGAGGGTTTGTGAATTTTTTGAGCGAACTTCCTTCTTCGGTCATCCTGGGCGCAGCGAAGGATCAACGCGACGCGATTGTTCCCGTGCGGCGCGGCGCCGCACGCCGGGCGCGATCAGAATCGAATCGCTGCGCGTAGATCCTTCGACTCGCGCAGCGCTCGCTCAGGATGACCGCAGAGGGAGCCCCGGCTCACTTTGCTTCGCCTTCTTAATAAATTCGCAAACTCTGAGGGAAGTCGGCCCGCGCGTGTCCGATCCCGCGGCCGGCTCAATAAACGCTGGGCACGTAGTTGTTTCGGCGCGCGGGTTCCTTGTAGTTCTTCGGCTTCTGTCTCTTGGGCAGCTTGATCGGCTGTCGCGGCACGTCTTTGTACGGAATCAGGGTGAGCAGATGGGCGATACAGTTGAGTTGCGCGCGCCGCTTGTCGTCCGACATCACCAAGTACCACGGCGCGACCTGGCTGTCGGTCGCGGCCATCATCGCGTCACGCGCCCGCGAGTAGTCATACCAGCGGCGATGCGATTCGAGGTCCATCGGACTGAGTTTCCAGATTTTGCGGCCGTCATGGATGCGTGCGAGAAAGCGGCGTGTTTGCTCTTCCTGGCTCACTTCGATCCAATACTTAATAAGGACGATTCCCGAACGGACGAATGCGTCTTCAACCTGGGGGCACATGCGCAGAAAGTATTTAGCCTGTTCGTCCGTGCAGAAGCCCATCACTCTTTCGACCAGCGCGCGGTTATACCAGCTACGATCGAAGATCACGACCTCGCCCGCGGCGGGGAGATGCGTGACATATCGCTGTATGTACATCTGCGACTGTTCGCGTTCCGTCGGCGCCGGAAGAGCTATCACGCGGAACACTCGAGGGCTGACGCGATCAGTGATGCGCTTGATAATACCGCCCTTGCCGGCGGCGTCGCGCCCCTCGAAGATGATCGCCACCTTGAGGCCCTTATGTTTCACCCAGAGCTGAAGCTTCACGAGTTCGACCTGCAGCTTCTCGAGCGCGCTTTCGAAGGTCTTGCGGTCGAGCTTCGGAGGCTGCCGGACCGGCCGTTTTCCGGCGGCGTTGCTGCCTGAGGGAGGGCTCGCGGTGTTTCTCATAGGCTAGCGGCGTGCGCGCGATGAAACGGTACGGCAGTTTTGCTTTTTATGCGAGCGGAACCATCGGAGTTTCGTCCAATCTCGCCGGGATGGCTGTTCGCGCCCGGATCTGCGCGCGCAATGAATTGGAACTTCTGCTAAAGATCCCGAGGCGAGAAACATCCGGAAAATGTGCAGGAAATGGGCAAGAAATACGCGGGAAATACGCGGGAAATACGATGGACATGAAACATGGGCAGCATCTTTGCCGAAATTGATTCGTGGTTAGTCGCGTTGGCGCTCGCGCCGGCGATGTTCGCGGCCTGGACCTTCGGGTGCCGGCATGGACGACACCTGCGGGCCGAGTCCGGTGAAGTGCCGGTATCCAAATTCGAAGACGCGAGTCTTGCGCTGCTGGGCTTGCTGCTGGGATTCACCTTCTCGATGGCGATCGTCAAGCACGACCAGCGCCGGCTGATGGTGGTCGCGGACAGCAACGCCATCGGTGATTTCTACACCTGCGCAAGCTTGCTGAATGAGCCCGTACGAACGAAATTGCAGGCCGTCATCCATGACTACACCGAGTTGCGCTTGGAGTTGACCCGCCGGAGCCCTGACGAGGCAACGTTGGAAAACGCGCTCGAGCGGATGCAGCAGATGCAGGGCCAAATGACGGTCCTCGTCGGTCAGGCGTTGGTCGCCGGTACGCCGATCGCCGTATCTCTGACCAATACGCTCAACAGCGTCACCAGCAGTCACGCCGCTCGCCTGGCCGCGGCACGGGACCGGCTGCCGGCGAGCGTTGTGTTACTGCTGCTTGTGTCCGCGGTCGTTTCGTCGATGCTGGTCGGGCGCGAGCAGGGAGCTTCAGACAAGGCGGACGTCGCGGGCACGGTCAGCTTCATCGTGCTCGCAACCTTCGCGATTTACGTCATCCTGGACCTCAACCAGCCCGAACGCGGCTTGATCACCGTAAGCCAGGAACCGATCCAAAGACTGCTGTCCTCCATGTTGAGATGATGCGGCAGATTACGATTGAGCGCTTTGGTGTACGGCCAGCCATTGCCGGTTAACTGCCGCTGGGCGAGACGCGTCAGCCTGGCGGGAATCCGTCCGTTGGACTGATGTCGCGTCCTGCGCGAGTTTGCTGAGGAGGTTTGAAGAACAGCGTGAACAGGGCTCCTTTGCCCATCGCCTGATTGATCTCTTCCATAGTCAGGTAAGCGGAAACGACAAGGGTAATCAGAAGTACGCAGCCAAGGAACCGATCGAGATTGGCGTTGGCAATCACCAGGCTGGCCGCGTCTCGAAAATCGCCCGTCCGGCGATAGCTGTGAAATAGTCGTTCGCCAATTCCCAGCGCGACCACCGCTAATCCGTAAATGAATGTTTTGCAGGCAATCACCACGATGCGGGGATGAGTGCTGACGCGGCGTCTCGATTCCGCCCAGTCCATCAGCAGCACCACTTTGCCGATAATCAGTGCGCCGACCGCGGCCTTGGAGAAGGCATAGAACTCGATCGAATACTGCGAAACAAACAGTTTGAGCAGCGCGAGAATCACCAGCAGCGCGATGAAGAAGAAGAGGACCGTCGGCAGGATCTCGAGAAACTCGCCAGTCACCCAGCGCGCGACAGCCGCCGATCCCTGCGATAACCGTTGCTGGTACGTACGATTCATCGACATCGAACTATATTGCGATCTTCCGACCGATCGCCATAGTGATTTTCGTTCGGCCGGGGTTCACCTAGTTCCTCCCGGAGTTATTGCCGGAAGATCATCGCCAAAAGCGCCCCAATCCCGAGAAGCGAAATCAAAGCCGCGACCAAAGCTGAAAGTGAGCGAGGGCTTTTGGGATACTGCGCCTTTACGATCCGGATATTCTGGCGGTATTCCACCGTGGCCAGCGCGAGCGCGGCCAATCCGATCACGACCAGCGCCAGTGCGAACTCGCGCGGTCCGATCAGCCGGTTCGCCTGGTTGTTACTACCCTGGCCCTCGATCTGGAAGAACTTGTATATGCTGAACCCAAAAGTGATCAGCGAAGTCGCCGTCCGGATCCAGGACATCATCAAATTTTCGTAAGCGATGCGTGTCCGTTCAAGATCGAATCTTGCCGAGACACTGAGTTCCCGTGCGGGTTGCGGAGACTGGTTGGCCATTTGAGTAGTCTCTTTAGCTAAATCTAACGCTACGGGATACCGGAACCGTCATCTCAATTCGCCGGATCGTAGCCAGTGCCACGCGATCGATTGGCTGGACCGCTGAGCGCCAGATACGGGAACAGCGCCAGAAGCGCCGCGACCATCCGGTCGGCGCGCGGTCCCTCTGACTACGGCTTGTCTGAGTGCGGCCGATCCTCGGCCT
>VFSW01008868.1_pt1 | contig 14404 bp, 14 predicted proteins | sample 5358111 | NCBI WGS metagenome assembly VFSW01 (sample SAMN11554181, study PRJNA540505) | mine drainage metagenome | isolation source: sediment from site ElyBrook_90M | place: USA: Ely Copper Mine, Vershire, VT | collected 2017 | reverse complement strand
CTTGTGCTGATGTCCAGGACTCTGTCCGAATTGGAGATAACTGCAAAACAGACAGGCCTGCCTGAGGGTAAGTTGCTGGTAGTTAGTGGCGACATTAGCAGGTCCGGAGACGTCAAGAGGATGGTACGGGATGCGCTATCAAAATTCGGAAGGATAGATGCTCTGGTGAACAATGCTGCCACTATTATGCCGATAGGCCCTGCAAGCAAGGTGAAGACCAGGGACTGGGCAAGATGCATACAGACCAACGTGATAGGCACATTCCTGTGCACGCGCGCAGTGCTCCGTGTTTTTGTTAAGAATAAGGGCGGCAGGATAATTAACATAGCCGGAGCCGGTGACACGGCGTTGGAGAACTTTACCGCATATTCCACTTCGAAGGCGGCAGTGATGCGATTCACTGAGACGCTTGCCGCAGAGGTGAAAAGGCACGGCATATATGTCAATGCGGTGTCACCAGGAGGGATAAGCACAAAAATGACTGAGGAGATATTCAATTCTGGAGATCTTGCTGGAAACAAGGAACATGAACGCTCTGGGAAGGCTCTGGAGTCAAAGGGAGTGCCTTTGGAGATTCCTGCAGGCCTTGTGGTGTTTCTGGCGTCCGGCGAGTCCGGAAGCCTTACCGGCAAGATAATAAGCGCAGTGCATGATGACTGGAAGGGTTTCGGGTCAATTGCTGATCAGTTGAACGAGAGCGATCTCTACACTACTAAGCGCATATACCCGAACATAATGGAACGGTTAAGGCTTCCGGAAGGAGGGAAGGATTAGCTGGTGCGATTATGATGAGAACTGCGATAATAGGCTCTGGCAGGCAGGGGGACCGGAGGGCAAAGGCCATAAAGGAATGTGGTGATGAGCTGCTGATGGTCGTAGACACGGTTCAGTCACTGGCTGCTGATCTTGCAGCCAAATACAACTGCAAGCCCTCTGCCAACTGGATGGACGCCATAGAGGACAAGAATATTGATGCTATAGTGATATGCACCCCGAACGACAGTCATGCGGAGATTTCCATAGCTGCCATAAAAGCAGGCAAGAACGTGCTGTGCGAAAAGCCGCTGGCAAGGAATCCGAAGGAGGCTAAGGAAATATTGGATGCACTTGGGGGAAGCAAATCAGTGTTGAAATGTGGATTCAACCATAGGCACCATCCTGCAGTAATACAGGCCTGGAACAGAGTAAGAAGCGGGGCAATAGGCAAGGTCATGTTCATGCGATGCAGGTACGGGATTACAGGACGGGAGGGATATGAGAATGACTGGAGGGTAAACGCTTCGATATCTGGAGGCGGGGAGCTCATGGATCAGGGCCAGCACGTGATCGACCTGTTCAGATGGTTCGGCGGGGATATTGACAGTGTTACTGGACATGTGGATACACTGTACTGGAAGATAAAGCCGGTGGAGGACAACGCGTTTGCGATATTGCACGGAAAGGCGGGCCATACGTGCATGATGCACGTAAGCTGGACAGAATGGAGGAACATATTTTCATTTGAGGTGTTTGGAACGGACGGTTATATCAAGGTAGAGGGATTGGGGGGATCGTACGGCAAGGAAAGGCTGGTCAGCGGAACAAGGGATCTGAGCGGTCCGTTCAATGAGAAGGTAGTGGAATTCGACGGCACAGACATCTCCTGGAACGAGGAGTGGAAGGAATTCGCCAATGCCATAAATAATAAAAAGACGCCGCTTGGCAGCGCTGAAGACGGATTCAAAGCTGTAAAAATCGCATATGCCATTTATGAATCCTCGGCCAAAGGCGCGGCCTTCAGTCTGCCTTGAACTCCATATCAAACTTTTGCGCCCAATTCTTATCAAAGGGCTTCAAGTGCAGGTAGTAATCCTTTCCATTTTTATACCTAAGGTACAGTAGCCACCCGAAAAGCATCTCGCCCCTATCCGTTGCATCGAGGAACTTCTTGTTGAGCGCATCAACCACTTTATTCTGATCGATCAACAAGTAATAAGTGACTCCGCCGTGCCTCTTTATTTCGTGGGATATGTTCAGCTGCAATAGCCTGCCCTCAGGAGGCAGGTGTGTGCGGTAATAAAGCTCCTGCCGGGAATATTTTAAGGCGACATCGAACAGGTAACGGCTGGTTTTAGGGAAGGATCGAAGCAGGTAATCAATTACTGGGTATTTTGTAATGAGATTGTAGTCAAAATCACTTAGTTCGCTCTCTGGATTTGCATTTTTCAGCCTTAGATAAAGGCCGATGACTGCGCGCAGCAGCGAACCATGGCCTGTTATCTTCTCCAGAAGGTCTGAATAGCTGAGCCTGGTCGAGAATACTGTCAATATCACCTGCTTCCTCAGGCGGCTTGACAGATAATCTTTCAGGTTGATATTCTGCATTATCGAATATTTCTTGTCCAGAGTCTTCACTATCCCTTTAACTACCGGAAATTCGTGCGGCATTCCGTTATACGTTGTTTTTGACTTTTTGTAAAGCCTCAGTTGATAACCGCTGGCGTCCATGACGTTCCCGCTGTCTGTTATGTTGGCCCTGTTTATCAGGAATCCGTCAGCCGAATCGGATTTCATTATCTGCTTTATGTCAAGTTTCAGTCGGTCATTGAGGAATTCATCGCTGTCCATCAGCAGCACCCAGTCGTACTTGCATTTCTTAAGTGCGTACATCCTCAGCGGATCAGGGTAGCCCATAGGTATGCAGCGGAAGAACTTTGCCTTATTTAACTTTCTGGATTTGCCCCTTAATTGCCCATAGGCGGCCTTGTTGCTTGCGTCGCCTATGATTATCTCATCGGCTATATCGTAGACGTTCTTTATTAGATTCAGGGTCCCTGCTGGGTTATTCTTAGTCAATATAAGTACGCTTAAGCCCTGCATGTTAAACGCCAAGGATTCTTCGATAGTTGGTTTTGTCGCATAATCGTCATCTGGGATAATTTGTCGAATTTAGTCAGTTCCGCTTATCCGTGTTTTGCAAGTAATATTCCTGAATTTCCCCAATGCTTGTACTCTCTAACATCTACATTAAAATGTTGTTTTGTGAGTTTACGTTTTATAGGTCTATAATCGCCCCCATATTCCATTATTATTTCATCAACATTTTTTAGATTATTGTCTGTTAGTTTTGCTATAAGGTCTGCTTCCAAGTGTGGATTCTGTGGATTATCACAGTCTATCTTTATTGAGCATTTCCCTATTCTCTTGATAAGAGCATTTAGCTTATTGGTTGTTATGCCTTCGTTTAAATATATTATCTTCCTAGATAGCTTTGGATTAAGCTTAAGGTTTATTGCTGCCTCTCTTTGTCTTTTCTTGGCTATTTCATATCCATATACTGCTTTTGCACCTTTGGCCGCAAAATAAAGGGCAGTATCTCCTATACTTGCGCCTATGTCTATTATTTTCTTGTCTTTAACGTCAAAATCTTTGTATTCTTCATATAGAAAGTTCTCAAAAACAAGTCCTACCGTATTCTGAAAGTCATCCATAATCTTGATGTTGACTACTGTGTTATTTTGATTTATTTTCAAAAGCCCCCCCCCGCTTAGTTTTATCTTGTTGTCTTTGAATAAGTACTTACTGCGAACCTTGAATAGTTCCCATCTATACTTTGGATGGGCTGCAATGTGTCTTGCGGTTTTTACGATTCCATTCTGTTTAAGAAAAACGTTGCCTCTGTGTAAAATATTCATAAAAAATCACTCTTCTTCCCAACCTTGTGCTTCCTACCTTTTTGGGGTTTCAGCAGGGCTTCCGCTTACGGATTCCCATTTGCTGGGTGCGGACTTGAGCTTTGGATGAAATACCAGGAGATGCCATACTACTGCCTGGAATGCCTCGGAATGCGGTGTTATGTGGTCGGGATTGACTGTGGGCACGACAATGCATGCATCAGCAACCTGTGCGGTGTATCCGGTGCTTTTGCCAACTATGCCTATAACTGTGGCTCCTACTTCCTTTGCGTGCTTGAGGGCAGAAACGAGGTTTGCGCTGATCTGCTTTGTGGCGTCACCGCCGCCTACCGAAAATACTAGTACTGCGTCCTTTGAATTAAGGTGGCTTGTCTTGAGCCACGGCTCGAATACGCTGCCCCATCCTTCGTCGTTTGTCCTTGCAGTCAGTTCGGATACGTTGTCGGTTGGAGCGTATGCCTCTATTCCGTCAAGCTTGCGGAAGTCATTTACTGCGTGGGACGCATTTCCGGCACTGCCCCCAACGCCAAGGATAAACAGCCTGCCATTGCCATCCCTAGTCCTGACAAGGAGATCCACTGCACGTTCCGTTACTTTCGGATCTAGCAATCTTGCAACTTCGCTGACCTCTGCCAAATATTGCTCTGAAAATGAGGTGCCTGTGGCCATTTTTATCATCTACAGTAGTTCCTTTATGCTTTTATAAATCTTTACATGAAGGTATTATATATAAGGCCGGCAAGACTTTTAATATAATGCCTTATATGGCTGGATTCTATGAGAAAGTTTAGGATAAAATTGTTCGGCGACGGTGCAGACCTCAAGGTTATGAAAAGCCTTTATGATGAAGGCATAGTGAGCGGTTTCACCACAAATCCGACGCTTATGAGGAATGCAGGAGTCACAAACTACGAGGCGTTCGCAAAATCGGCAATTGAGGAGTTCCCTAATGTGCCCATATCGTTCGAGGTCTTTTCTGACGATTTTGCATCTATGGAAAGGGAGGCGCGCAAGATCTCGAGCTGGGGAAGCAATGTCTACACTAAGATACCAATTTCAAATACCAAGGGCGAGAGTTCAATAGACTTAATCAGGAGGCTTTCCAATGATGGACTGAAATTGAATGTCACCGCCATACTTACTGTGGAACAGGTTGATGCCGTATCGAAGGCGCTTTCTCCGTCAGTGCCAAGCGTGGTCTCGGTATTTGCAGGCAGGATTGCAGACACCGGACGGGATCCTGTGCCCATAATGAAACGTTCGCTGGAGCTGCTCAAACAGAACAAGAATTCGGAATTGCTATGGGCCAGTTCAAGGGAGGTATTCAACATAGTGCAGGCAGAAGAGTGCGGATGCCATATCATAACAATTACCGGAGAGCTGCTGAAAAAGCTCAAGATGTTCGATAAGGATCTTAACGAACTGTCGCTTGATACTGTGAAAATGTTCTATAACGACGGGAAATCCGTAGGATATAACATATGAAACGCTAATAGAGGCAATAACATGGAACTAACAACGCACACCAGTACTATAATAGCAAGGGCGCCGCTCAGGCTTCCGCTAGGAGGCGGAGGCACGGATCTTCCCTCATATTACGCGGAAAACGGCGGATTCTTCATAAGTGCGGCGATAAACAAGTACGTCTACATCATAATACACCCGAGGATCGTAAAGGGCCTGAGGCTCACATACTCGAAGACGGAGATAGTAAACAGCGTGGACGAGATAGAGCACCCGCTGATAAGGGAATCGCTTAGGAAGGTTGGCATAAAACAAGGCCTTGAGACCATCTCTTTTGCAGACGTGCCTGCATCTACGGGCCTTGGTTCGAGCGGCAGCTTTACTGTGGCTCTCCTGAGGGCGCTGCATGCTGTAAAGCACGAATTCCTTGATCCTGCAGAGGTTGCAGAGGAGGCGTGCGACATATCAATGAACATACTTAAGGAGCCTTCGGGAAAGCAGGATGAGTATGTGGCGAGCTTCGGAGGCATACGGTCGTACACGGTAAGCAAAGCGGGCAAGGTCGAGTCAGCTGCCCTGGATCTGCCGCAGAGCACTGTAGCAGACCTTGAGAGCAACATAATGCTATTCTATACTGGTCTGACGAGGGACTCGAGCGAGGTGCTGAGCAAGGAGCAGAAGAACATAAAGTCCGGATCGTCACTGGAACAGATGCACAAGATAAAGGAGATAGGGGTCAAGAGCAAAGAGGCGCTTGAGACTGGGGATTTGACTAGGTTCGGCGAACTTCTGCATGAGCATTGGATGGTAAAAAGGACTGTGACGGACAACATGACCAACAGCGTGATAGACAACGCAGTAAACGTAGCCAGGGAGAACGGCGCAATAGGCGAAAAGATACTCGGTGCTGGTGGCGGTGGATTCCTGATGGTATATTCGGACAACAACCACAAGAAGATCAGGCAGGCCATGGACGCGCTTGGAATGCCCGAATACAGGGTAAGGTTTGACTTTGACGGCAGCAAGGTCATATACGATGTTTAAGGCCAAGGTGCAGGCCATGGCAGTGAAAATCCGTTCAAAAAAGATACTTATAACCGGATGCTCCGGGTTCATAGGAAGGCATGCAGTCGCTTTTGCGCTGAGGAGTGGATATAGCGTAGTAGGCCTGGATCTGAACTCACTGGACGTGAAGCACAAGAATCTTGTTTTCATCAGGGGAGACATAAACAACAGAAATACTGTAAAAAGGGCTGCAAGGGGATGCGAATATATGCTGCACCTCGCTGCAATGACCTCGCTTCCCGATTTCCAGTACGACCTGTACAAGAACTATGGAACAAACGTCGTCGCTTTTCTCAACCTCATTGAAGAAGCCAGGAGAAACAAGTGCAAAAAGTTCGTATACGCCTCGAGCTCTGGGGTATATCAGGATGAATTCGGAGAGGATTCGGTCATAGACGTAAGGACGCAGAGGAACCATTACGGAAAGTCGAAGCTTATTGACGAGATGATTGCGGACTCGTACATTGATTCCTACAGACTTGGAGCTGTGGGATTGCGGTACTTCAATGTTTACGGGCCTGGGGAGGAGGTAAAGGAACGCTCGTCGCCCATTACCCAGTTCCTCATATCAAAGAGGAAAAGCGGCACAATCACAATATTCGGAGACGGCAAGCAGTCCAAGGATTTCGTCTATATAGACGATGTCATCAAGATCACGTTCAGGCTGATGGAAAGCGGGAGAAGCCTTGGCGTATACAACATAGGTACTGGCGTGGCCACGAGTTTCAACAGGATTGCAAGACTCATGGATCCGACAAGGATTGTTTATAAGAAGAATCCGTACCTTTCATCCTACATATTCTACTTGAAGGCGGATACGCGCAGGCTTTTTGCTGAGATAGGACGCTATAAGTTCGTAGATGTGAAGGAGGGCATATCAAGGCTTATTGGCCGAACCTGACCTTGCCGGCTCTGATGTCCCTGTCTACCTCTTCCATTTCTTTTATCGAGTCCACAGAATTGAAATAATACTTGTCGCTGAACTTGACGCAGGACAACTCCCCCTTTCTTGCAAGTTTGGGAAATACTTCCTGCTCCAGGCTTCCTTTTTCTGGAAGGACATTTAGCACTTTGTTGGAAAGAAGGGTGGCGCCAGCATTGAACCAGTATCCCTTTAAAAGCGGCTTCTCCTCGAACTTGACTACCCTGCTGCCCCTGAATTCCACGATTCCCTTGCTGCTCCTGTAGGGAATCAGCGAGATGCATGCCTTAAGGTTCCCGGTTAGTCTGAGTTTTCCAATGTCCTGGTTCGTCACGTTGTCGCCGTTGCTCACTATGAACGACCGTTCACCCTGCAAAAAGCGTTCTGAATTCCTTATTGCGCCAGCAGTGCCCAGCGGCTCTTTCTCTATAGAGAAATCGAACTGCTTCCCGTATCCTGCGGATTTTAGGTATCTTATGAGCTTGTCAGCCCTGTATCCGCCCAGCAGAACAAACCTGTCAACGCCGTGCGACTTGAGCCATTTTATCTGCCAGTATATTATCGGCTTGCCGCCAACGCTTACAAGCGGCTTTGGCAGCTTGTCTGTGATAGGCCTGAGCCTTTTCCCGTATCCGCCAGCCATTATCAGAGCGAGCACAATCTTCACTTCTTCTGCCCGAGCAGGAGCGATATTCCCTTGTCCAGCGATACTTTGGCCTCAAAGCCTAAAAGCTTCTTTGCCTTGTTTGTATCTGCAAGTGTCTCAACGGCGTAGACATTGGATGGAGGCTTGACGTACTCTGACTTGATGCTCTTGCCCATGCTCTTATTGAGCATGGCAATAAGCTCGTTGATGGAGTAGCTCTTTCCGTATCCAACATTAAATACCTCGAATCCCTTGACCGCAGAGCCCCTTATAAGCGCATCAACCACGTCCGTCACGAATACGAAGTCCCTTCTCTGCGTACCGTCGCCGTAGACTACTGGAGGGGTGTCCTTCTGTATGCTCCGCAGGAACTGAGTCACGAGGTTTGCATAGTTCTTCTTTGCCTCCTCATGGTATCCGTAGACTGAGAAGAACCTCATTGCTGCAACATTGCAGCCGTATAATTTATTGTAAAGCTCCGAGACGCGCTCGCCGAATATCCTTCCCTCCGTATAGTAATCAGTCACCTTGTACTGCATGTCCTCCCTGTGGGGCGGCTTCAGTTCATTGTATATCGAGGATGTAGAGGCAAAAACCAGGGGTATGTCGCGCTGCCGTATATATTCGAGCGTATTCACCATGCTGGAAGTTACTTCAGGAAGCAATTTGGGATCCTTGCGGTACATTGGAGACGAAGAATACATTCCAAGGTGGATTACGGCGTCAGCTTCGAATTTTACTTCGCCAATGTCCTTTGAGTCCATCTTGCTAAAGGTCACGTTTCCTGACTTCATAGCTGTATCAAGATTCGCTTTGGATCCGGTGTGCAGATTGTCTATGACGTATACTTCGTTGTTTTTGCAGAGGGCTTCGACAAGGTTGCTGCCTATGAACCCTGCGCCGCCGGTTACAATTATCCTCTTTCCCTTAAGCTCGACCATAATATCACAGCATTATTCCAATCAGCTTATTTATATCTTTGTGGGAAAGAAGTATATAAGATTATCGTGGTCAAAAAGGCCGTCAACAAAGCCGGGAATGTTTCGCTCGTGCTGCTGGACAGGGACGGTGTCCTGTCAGATAACGGTCTGGGACATGTTCACAATTACCGGTCGTTCAGGACTGTTCCTGGAATATCCAAGTGCCTGAAGAAACTCGCGCTGGAAGATTTCAGGATAGGCATCGTGACGAACCAGCCGGACATATCAAGGGGACTTTTGAAAAGATCTGAGCTCAAAAAGATGAATGATGATCTGGCATCAAAAGCCATGGCCGCCGGAATAAAAAGTCGCAATTTTACAATAAAGGTGTGCCCGCACACCGGGGAAGAGGGATGCCCATGCAGAAAGCCGAAGGCCGGATTAATAAAGGAAACTGTGAGGCATTTTGGACTGAACCTGGAAAAGACGAGGTTTTACATGATAGGGGACAAGCTTACGGATATACAGTCAATGGAGAACTATTACTCGGAGACGCTCAGGCCGCTCGGAATACCGAGAAATAGAGTAACTACGATACTTCTTACATGGAAATATGCAGATCCGTCAGAGGAAAGGAGACTAATGACTGCAGGGAACAAAAAAGTAGTACCTGATTTTAAGCGCATGAGCCTTGAAGCTGCGATAGACTTTATAGTCAGGATGGAAAGCAAAAGATAGGGTGCAAAAACTAATGAAAACCAGCATTGACGTAGGCTCGAAAGCGGTAAGCATGTCAAGCTACGTATTCTTTGCCAAGGCGCTTACATTCGCGCTGATAGGAGTGGCGTTCATACTTGTAACTCGCATCCTGGGACCTGCGCAATATGGAATTTACACCCTTGCAGTTGCATTCGCAGGTACATTCGGCTCCATAGGATATATGGGGGTTGGGCTTGCACTTAACAAATTCATAGCGCAGTACAACGAAACAGGGAAAAAAGAGGATATAAACCGCATGATATCAAGTGCGCTGGCACTGATTGTGGTGTCAGGGGTAGTTGTAGTTGCCGTATTCATGTTGATCAGCGGGCAGATATCCCAGTACGTGTTCCATACGCAGAATATGGGATATGTGATAGATGCGGTATCTATGTGGATAATAGGGTCCATGCTGTTCGGCACATTTTATGACGCATTGGTCGGGCTTGGGAATGGAAAGAGCATAGCAATAGTTGCGGGAACGGAGGCGTTCTTCCAGTCTGCGATTAGCATTGCTCTTGCGTTTCTTGGATTCGGCGCCCTTGCACCTATATACGGGCTGGTCTTCGGCTACTTCATAGGGTTCTTCGTCGGAGTCTTCCTTGTATTCAAGTATAATGGATTTTCTCTGAGAATGCCTTCCTTCAGGTACATTAAGACAATACTGTTTTTCTCTGCGCCGCTTGCGCTGTCAAGCATAGTTGGGGGTGCGGTTAGCAATATAGGATTGATCTTCCTGGGTTACTTTGTACTGCCTGCAGTCATAGGCAATATTGGGATAGCCTCCAGAACCAATTCGCTGCTGTACATAGTCTTCGATTCGATAAGCGTCGCAATAGTGCCGGTGTTTTCCGCGGCGCTCGCAAATAGGAAGACCGCAAAGGACATAGGCAAGATATACGGATATACTGTGTACATGGCAGTAGTGCTGGTTGCTCCTGTGCTGTTTTACATAGCCGCATTTTCCACGCCTTTCTCTTACACCCTGTTCGGAAGCAGTTATTCATATGCGCCGCTGTACATATCCATTATGAGCATAGGCCTATTAGTCGGAGTTGCGGGCGGATATGCGGGCATGCTGCTGATAAGTTCGGGCAAAGTGAAGTCCCTTCTGTTGTATAACATTGTGTTATATGCGATAATGCTGTTGCTGTTCTTTTTGTTCGTGCCGAAGTTTGGCGGAATTGGATACGCATTAATCAGTTTCATAATAATGCCTGTTGTCAATAGCCTGGTGTATATAGCCAAACTGCGAAAGATGTATAAGATAAGGTTGAAGTTTAGCAAGTTCCTCAGGCTGGGCCTGGTTAACCTGATACTTCTGCTTGTATTTGTACCGCTTGGTAACTTCATAGGAGGCATACCTTTGCTGGTAAGCGCTGCAATTGGATTCGTGATAGCGTATCCAATACTTGCAGTGCTCTTGGGAGGTGCTGACAAAGCGGATCTTGAGACCATCAGATCTCTGTCAAAGAGCATACCGCTCATTGGATGGATCCTGCGCATGTTTGTGAACTATGCAGCAATAGTATCTAGGTAATCTTATGGCATTTGAATTCGGTGGAAATCTTGTTCTGGGCGAACGACTTAGGAAGGAGCTTTCCAAGCCGTTCGGGATCATTATAGGGAGCGGCCAGTTGCACAGAAGTCTAAAGAAAGGCAAAAGGATATATGCCATAGGCGACGTGACTGTTGCAACGCTCCTCAGGCACGGATACATGCCAAGCGTGGGGATATTCGACTACAGAACCGAAAGGAGCAGGACAGTCTATCCAATAATAAAGAAGACATACAAAAAGCCATTACTCGCAAGGAACAGGCGCGGGGGGCTGAGCAGGGAGCTTTGGAATGCCGTAAGGAGCGCTTCCAGATCCATATCTCCAGTTGGAATACGCGTAACTGGTGAGGAGGATCTCGCATCACTGGCATGCATACATTTCGCCAGGAAGGGAGACATAATCATATATGGGATGCGAGGCAGGGGCATGGCGTTAATCAAGATAGATAAACGTATAAAGAAGTACGTTCTTAATGTATTGGCCAAGATGTCGAAGGCAGGATAAAGGATTATTAATCTATTTTGCTATCTTTTAGAAGTGGAATTATGGAAAAGGTATTGTTAACCGGCGCTACAGGATTTGTAGGCAAGGAACTTGCGCTTAAACTTCTGGATAAGGGATATGAAGTGCATGACGTTGGTAGGTACGTAACCGGAAGGTATTCTTTTGAAGGCAGCAAGCAGGTAGTAAGTCATTATGCGAACCTTACGGACTATTCTACAATTAGGAGCATGGTGAAGGAGATCAGTCCTGATTACGTAGTGCACCTGGCTGCAATAAGCCCTGTCGCATTCTCTTATGACCATTATATAGAGGTGACTGAAGCCAATTATCTGGGCACCATAAATCTTGCCGAGTCGTGCCATAGAGAGGTGCCGCACCTCAAGCAATTCATTGCGGCAGGAACTTCGGAAGAATACGGAATGACGCTGAAGAATACAAAGGAAAAGTTAACTGAGGAGTCGCCGCTCCAGCCAAACAGTCCTTATGCCGTGTCAAAGGTGGCCATAGATTTCTATTTGCGGTACCTGCACCAGGCATATAATTTCCCGATGACAATACTTCGACCATATAATACTTTTGGACGTCGGAACAACTCCCATTTCTTCATAGAGAGGGCGATAACACACATGCTAAGCGGAGAAAAGGTGCACTTGGGGGACAGAACCGCTGTAAGGGACTGGATGTATATAGACGACCATGTGGATGCATACATGAAGGCTTTGGGAAACAAAAAGGCAATCGGGGAGACCATACAGGTCTGCACCGGAAAAGGCTATACTACAGGGGAGACTGCGGAATTGATAGCGAAACTTACAGGCTTCAAGGGAGAGATAGTGTGGAATTCGACGCCGAGGAGGCCGCTTGATGCCAGAGTCCTGATAGGCGACAACTCAAAGGCGAGGAGAATACTGAACTGGGAGCCCAAATACACGCTTGAGGAAGGGCTGAAGAAGACCATAAAGTACTGGAAAGGCGCGAGTAAATGACATTGAAGGCGTGCTGGCGGTGGAGAACGATACTATTTTAACCTCTCTTACGCTATAATATTACGCATTTTTCTGTTTAGGTAGATTAATTGAAAGAATTTAGAGAGCTGAATCTCAAGCCGGAGCTGCTTGAGGCATTGAAACTCATGAATTTCAGCAGCATGACTGAAGTCCAGGAGCTTGCGATACCTGCGGTTCTTAATCACAAGGACCTTGTAGTAAGGTCGAAGACAGGAAGCGGAAAGACAGGCGCATTTCTTGTGCCCATATTCCAGATGCTTGAGCCGCGCGGGTTCCCGCAGGCGCTTATCATAGTGCCGACAAGGGAGCTTGCCATTCAGGTGGCGGCAGTTGCGCATAAACTCAGCGGCAGGACAAGACTAAGGTCTACAGTGGTGTATGGTGGGGCTTCCATAAACATGCAGGTGGACAGCATCCGCAGGGGCTCAGATATAATAATAGGGACTCCTGGGAGGATAATAGACCTGACAGAGAGGGGAGCGCTAAGGTTTGACAGGGTAAGATTCCTGGTCCTTGACGAAGCTGACATGATGCTTGACATGGGGTTCATTGACGACGTGGAGCGCATAATGTCCACGTGCCCGAGGGAGAGGCAGACACTTCTCCTGTCTGCGACAATGCCTAAGGAGATACACAACATAGCAAGGCGGCATATGTCCCCTGATGCGGTGAAGCTTACGGTAGGGGCTGAAGAGGAGATTACGGTGACTACAATAACGCACAACTACTTCTTTGCGGAAGGGAAGATAAAATTTGCTGCATTGCTGGCTTATATAGACAAGTTCAACCCGAAGAAATGCATAATATTCACTTCTACGCAGAGGGAGTCGGAATTTGTTCACAGATTCCTGCATGGAAGAGGACTGGACGCAATAGTAATGCACGGGGGCATGACGCAGGCCAAGAGAGAGTATTCGCTAAGGCAGTTCAAGGAGCATTCCAAGTTCCTGATAGCGACAAATCTTGCGTCAAGAGGGCTGGATATACCTGACATAAGCGACATAATAAACTTCGACGCGCCTGACGACCCGCGCATATACACCCACAGGGTTGGGAGGTCGGCAAGGATGGGAAAGGACGGGAGGGCGTTTACCCTGTTCAGGAGGGACCAGAGGGGGCTTATGGAGGATACCAGCATAGTGGCGAATGTGAAGATGAACAATATTGAGCTTGACTTAAGCAAGTACAGGGATATTGAGCTTCCGTTCCAGGAGCACAGGAGCGGAGGATTCAGAGGCGGCAGGGACTTCCATGGACGGGAGGGCGGAAGGGACAGGGGATTTGGAAGGAGATTGGAGTTCAGGCCTGGCGGAAACAGGAATTATCAGGGCGGGCACAGGGAAGGAAGCGGTGGCGGGCATTATCAGGATAGGCACAGACAAGATGACAGGGGCGGAGGCGACAGGGCGTACAGGAGCCAGCACAGACCTGAGAAGAGGAGGGGCTTCAACGATAGAAGGTATTGATAGTAAATTTCAATGAATGTTTCCAGAGATTCTAGGGTAGTAGAAGCAAGTTTTAGTTTATGAATATTTTACAGAGAGGCAAGAATCGGAATTGAGGAAGGGATTGGGCTGCATTATTATGTTAATTTTGCTACTATGTCCCCATGGCACGTTATTCCAGCTGGTGAAAATAGACTAACCATATAGTAGGGCTTTGTATATGTTACCTCAAATCCTTCTTGCCTAAGTCGGTCTACTAAGGTTTTATAGCCATAATGATATTCAATGTGTATTGCATCGAACCGTCTTAAAGTTTCTGCGGACGCGTTCTCAAAGGTTTGATATTCCATACCCTCCACGTCACTTTTTAGTGCCCCATTTTTTATATTTAATGTTTTATAGATAATTGCGCTGTTTAGTTTACATTTATATATCTTCT
>VFSW01008867.1_pt1 | contig 14406 bp, 9 predicted proteins | sample 5358111 | NCBI WGS metagenome assembly VFSW01 (sample SAMN11554181, study PRJNA540505) | mine drainage metagenome | isolation source: sediment from site ElyBrook_90M | place: USA: Ely Copper Mine, Vershire, VT | collected 2017 | reverse complement strand
CGACAAAGTTCAGCGCTAGTTGAGGGTCAGCCCCCGGAAAGCGGGAGCTATCTTCGTCCCAAAGGATGCGTCTTTGTCTTTATTTGAAGATTTCCCGTTATTTTCCTCGCCAGCGGCGAGCCTTCATCGTCCCGTTCGGCCGTTCAGTATCCACGGCAATCCGCTGGCCGTTATACTGAAGCAAACAGGACGGCTCATATTGTTTGCCCCTTTGCGCTTTCTCTGGAATGCGACCCGTGGCTCGCGGCTGACGCCCTGGCGCAGCGAGTATCTGCGCTGGCGCATGGAAACCTACTCCGGCCAGTGGGCCGACCGAATGAAAGCCGGTGACATATTCAAGTTTATGTGGGCGTCGCGCTGGGAGCTTTTGAGCTTCCTGTTTTGGACCGAACGCATCGATCGCGAAGCACGACGGGGCGCCCGGCACGCAGGAAAGTGACGGCGATGCGGTGCTTGTAATGAGAGGAAAGCATGCGAGAGATCAGTACTTCTATGTGGACGCGGAGGAGATTTGGCAAGGCTGCGCTGGCAATGAGCGGTGTCTTGGCATCGCAACTTCGGCGAACGGCGGCACAAGCACCTGTTGATGCGAGGGTCGGCGTAAGCGGGCCTGACTCTTTGAGAGCCCATGCCGCCCTGCGCGGAATGATGTATGGAGCGGCGGTGATACCCGCATTGCTTGATGTAGAGGGTGTTGCGGCGGGAGGTTCAAAGGATCCCTATACCCTACTGGTGTCATCGCAGACGAACATTCTAGTCGCCGAAAATGCGATGAAATGGGCTGCGCTGCGCCCATCGGCCGACAGTTTCGATTTTGCTGAAGCGGATCGCCTGATGCGCTTTGCAGCCTTGAGCGGTCAGCGCGTGCGCGGCCACAACTTGTGTTGGCATGAGGCACTACCTGCCTGGTTCAAAGCCACGGCGACCACGGCCAACGCGCGCACGCTCTTGACCGAGCACATTCAAAAAGTGGCGGGCCGGTATCGGAATCAAATTCACAGTTGGGACGTCGTGAATGAGGCAGTCAACCCCAAGGACGGGCGGCCGGATGGTTTGCGGGCATCGCCGTGGCTCGAACTTGCCGGTCCGGACTACATCGAACTGGCGTTTAAGACAGCGGCCGCCGCGGACCCTACCGCTAAGCTGACTTATAACGACTATGATATTGAACTCGATACACCGGAGCAGAGTGAAAAGCGCGGTCAGGTAATGCTGCTGATCAGGCGTCTCAAGGCGAGAAATGTTCCGATACAAGCGGTGGGGGTACAGAGCCATCTGAAGGCTGACGGGCCGATGCCGGGGACGGGGCTGCTGCAGTTTATTCGCGATATGGCCAAGATAGGGATAGAGGTATTTATCACCGAGATGGATGTGAATACGGTTGGCGTAGGGGGGGCGCCGGAGTTGCAGGATGCAGCCGTGGCCAACGTCTATCGCGATTATCTCGGTAAGGTACTTGGGGAGCCGAATGTGTCGATCGCGCTCACGTGGGGAATTACCAGCGCGCATACCTGGCTGAACGAATCAAAGGAGCCGTGGGCGAAGAGATCGGATGGTCTGCGGCAGCGGACCCTGCCGTTCGACGATGATATGAATGCAACGCGGGCATTTCGAGCCATTCGCGATGCCATTGATGCGACCAAACACGTAACTCCGGTCGCCCCGCTGGTGCTGGGTCCTGCGGGCAGGGATCCCGGCGGTCTTTATAAGCCCTTTCCCGTACAGGGAAGTCCAACAAATGAGAGTCCGGCAAGCCAGCCGCCAAAGCCGGCGACTCCCCCTGCCGGACCATTTTAGGGAGTGCACGGGCGGACTGGGCGCATCTCATCATTGGGAGTTTCACATTCATGAAAATCCGCAGGTGCGCAGGACTCGGCGCCGCTTTGGTTGCAGTCCTGTTTGCCACGATTGTAGCTGGAGCCCAACAGATGCCGCCGTCAGAACCCCCGCTCCCTATGCCGGGCTCTCAGTCCGGCAGCTCCACCCTGCGCATCACTACGAACGAAGTGCTGGTCCCAACGCTCGTTGAAAAGCGCGGCGGCGGAATTGTGTATGGGCTGAAAAGCGACGACTTCGTCCTCGAGGACAATGGCGTCGCACAAAAGGTTCGCGTGCAGGAAGAGATGGATACAGCACCCGTGTCGCTGGTGGTGGCGGTCGAGCAGGGAGGCATGAGCGTACTTGAATTCGATAAAGTTGCAAAGCTCGGTCCACTGCTTGACGTTTTCCTCTCCGATCCGCGCAGCCAGGCGGCCCTGGTCGGCTTCGATTCCGAACCACACCTGATGCGCGATTTTACCCACGCCGGCGACGACCTCAACGACTCGCTGAAACACATGGAGCCCGGCGACGGCGGAGACGCCATCCTCGACACCGTCAGCTATGCCGTGGACCTGCTGCAATCGCAGCCCAAGGAGTTTCGCCGCGTGCTGCTCCTGATCAGCGAAGAGCGCGATCACGGCAGCAAGCACACGAAGACAGAGCAGGTGATCAAGAAGATCGGCCAATCGGATGTGCTGGTGCTGACGGTTTCCTTTTCCCCGATTAAAGCGGAGTTTCTCCACGACGTAAAGGATTCGGGCGAGGAGCGGACCATGAACATGGTGTCCGCGCTTTGGGCGCTAATACAGGCATTCCATAAAAATGTGACCAAGGAGATTGCGCAGATGAGCGGGGGGGAATATACGACATTCGTCAGCGACAAGCGCTTTGAGCAGCGTGTTGTCGATGAGGCCAAGCACGCCCGCAATCGCTACTTGCTCACATTTAGCCCATCGAATCCGACTCCCGGTCTTCACACTCTCCGCGTTCATCTGGCACAGGACTACGGGGCGCACATCGTCGCGCGGGCCGATTACTGGGTTGGAGAAGAGCCTTAATCAACGAATAACAGGTGTGGTGAGTTGCCTCTTTCCTGGGTGGGTGCCACGATCACCACAGATTCGCAATTCCGGCAAGCTTCGCGATGCTCCTTTATTCGTCGCGCAGCAGCTTGGCCGGATCTACCGAGAGTGCCCGCTGCGCGGGAATCCATGTGGCCACCAGACCCACTATCGACATAACCGCAACAGCTCCGGTCAACACCAGCGGATCGCGGGCCGATGCCTGGGCCACAACATAAGCCAACACCCGTCTCGCCATTACTCCCAAGAGCAATCCGGCCACTGAGCCAATCGCCTGGAGCTTCACTGCGCGTCCCAAGGCCGTCATCAAGACTTCTGTGCGCCTGGCCCCTAACGCCACGCGAATACCCAGTTCCCGCAGGCGCTTGCTCACCGCATAGGCAGCCATGCCGAAGATGCCGGTTATGGATAAGATGGCTCCCATCGCACCCAGGACGCCCAGCGCAATCGTCGCCATGCGCGGTCCCAGCAGGAATGCGTCCAGAGACTGATAGCGCGTCTGGATATAGACCGGCAGCGCGCTGTCCAACTGCCTCAGCCTGCTCCTTATCGCAGACCCTAACTGATCGGGATCGCTGCTCGACCGCACCAACAGATAGCCAGAGCTGATCGGCCATTGAAGCACTGAAAGAAACATCGCCGGCTTGGGATCTTCGGTGAGGCTAGCGTATTTCCCGTCTTCAGCGATGCCCACCACCTGGACGCGTTGGCCATCCGGCATCTTGAAGTAGTTGTCGACCGCTTCTGTCACATTACCAAACACCTTGCGCGCGAACTCGCGATTGACGATGGCCACATCGCCCTTGCTCTTGTCGTCCTGCCACGTAAAGGCCCGGCCCGCAAGCAGCGCCGTGCCCGCTGTGTGAAAGTACCCGGGCGAAACCTTGAACACGAGAGCATCGGTAGCGGCATTTGCGGGCCGCAGGTCGGCAATCTTGTCACTGAAAACATTCGAGTCGGGCTGCGAATCTCCTAGCGGAACCTGGTCGGCCAGGGCAACAGACTCCACTGCGGGTATGGTCTTCAAATTATCCATCATGCGCCTCTGCATAGGAGGCACGCGCTCGTCCTTGTATCCAGACATATCGAGATCTGTCTCTACCAGCAGACTGTTCTGTAGCGTGAATCCGAAATTATTGTGGAGCGCGCGAGTCAGCCCGCGCACCGCCACAATCGACGAAGTCACTAGCACCGCGCAGATCGCGATCTGCACCACCAGCAAGACGTCGCGCGCCGTCAAACCCAGCGTGAATCTCCCTCGCTTTATCCCGGATGCTCCCGCCTTCACTACCTCATAAGGATCGGTGCGGAGTACCTGTGCTACAGGAACCGCACCAAACAGCAGACCGCTCAAAAGTGCCAGCAACAGCGCGACCACATACACATTGGCATCGGGGTTCACCGACATCTGCAAAGGCCACCGGGAGACTGGCTGCCACGCGCTCAATGCGCGCAGCAACACAATGCTGCTTAACAAGCCGACCGCTCCGCCGGACAGTGCGATCAACGCCGCTTCCGAAAACAACCCGCGCAGAATCCGCGTGCGGCTCGATCCCAGCGCCAGTCGGAGTGCAACCTCGCGCGCGCGGTCTGCGGCGCGCGCAGTAAACAGACTGCCCAGATTGGCGCACGCTGCCAGCAGGATCAGTCCCGCCAGCAGCATCAGTCCTGTCATGAATTCCCGCATCGGGCGTCCGATATAGTCCCCGTAAAGTCCCGGGCGCGCCAGCTTGAAACTCATCTCGCTGTCTTCCTTGGGATAAAGCTTTCCCAATTCAGTTCCGATTGCGTCCAAATCGGCAACTGCCTGCGCGGGTGAGACATTCGCCTTCAGGTGTCCGAGGGACATGAACACCCAGCGGTTGCCGCGATCACTCAAGCTATCTTCCCCAAACACTGAATGATTCACAATGGGCACGTACAGGTCGGGATTGAAGAAAGAAAGCGTGCCGTGGAAGCCGGGCTGCGTGACGCCGATAATCGTGAAGGGATGTTTATTGAGCCGTACGACCCGGCCCACCACACTGCGGTCATCTTGGAAATGGCTATGCCAGAAGGCATATGTCAGCACGATATAGGGAGCGCTGTTGGGCCCGTGCTCATCGACGTTCTTAAAGGTGCGGCCGAGATATGGCTGCAGATTCAGTGCATCGAAATAGTTTCCGCTCGCTTCCTCAATCCACACGCGGGACGGGTCTTTCCCGGTGTCGAGTCCGGCCTCGCCTATGTTATATGCAACCAGGCCGTCAAAACTGCGGTTACGGTCGCGAAGATCGAGATAATTCGGATACGACAAGCCCATATCATTGGTGCTTAATCGCCATAGCCCATAAAGATTCTCCGCCCTGGGCACATCGAGCGGCCGCAATAGAAACGCATTCAGCACGCTGAACACCACGGCGTTGGCGCCGATGGCCAAGGCCAGCGTGACCACCGCGGTGAACGTGAATCCGGGCGAACGGCGCAGTTGCCGAGCCGCATAACGAATATCGAACCATGCCGTTTCGAGGTTGAGCGCCATATCGCTTGAAGCTACCCTTTCCCGGGTTACGGTCCGATTGCCGAACCGCAGCAGCGCATTCCGGCGCGCCTCAACCGGTGACATGCCAGCCGCAAGGTTGTCTTCGATGCGCAGGTCGATATGCGCCTGGATTTCAGCATCAATCTCGCTCTCGATCCGCGAGCGGGAGAACAGGTTCGCTATACGGCGGAGTACTGGCATGGGGTCACCTCAGGCATACTTAAGCATGGCGCGGACGCCCTTGACTAATTGCTCGAAGCTTTCTTCGGCCTCCTGCAATTGTTTACGGCCCGCGGCGGTCAGCTTGTAATACTTCGCTTTGCGATTTGTTTCCGTGAGCGCCCACGATGAGCTGACCCACTTGCTCAACTCCATGCGGTGGAGTGCAGGATAGAGCGAACCCTCCTCCACGCGCAGCAACTCCTCGGACGCTCGCTGGATGTGGAGCACAATTCCGTATCCATGCAATTCGCCTCGCTGGGCCAGCGTTTTGAGCACTAACAGATCCAGGCTTCCCTGGAAATCGTTCCGAGCCATTACGTCACCCCTCTGCTTCTGGGTATATCAGAAGTTATGCCTAGAAGTGGATGGATGTCAAGGCCAGATTATCTGGCCGCCACGATGTGGGGGAATCCGACGCGACGTCGCCGAAGCACATGTATCTGACGCGAGGCGGGCAGGGTTTAAAACCGACGACCTTATATAGCGATAATGCCCTCATCTGGTATTTTGAATATAAATATGATGTTTTTACTGGCGCGTCGTCAAAATGCATCGGAAGATGACGCTGGAGTCGGCTCTTCCTAATGGGGCAAATTTGGATCCCTCCCCTGGTTCGGAACAACAATTTTGACTCGACGCTGAGGCGCTCAGCGCCCCAGAGGAGTGCTTAAAGCCATGTCGATCACGAGAATTAGGCGAACGGCGGATACATTTTTAGGAGACCATCTTGAATCGGCCTATCACTGTGACTAAAGAATGAGTTACTATTCCGGAATTTCGGCCCGTGACTTATGGTACCGGCATTCGCTGCGATGGTCACGGTACTTGGGAAACTTTCCAGGCCGATCCAACGAGACTGCCGCCTCGAGAGAGCGGATACGCTCGGTATGATCGGGGCCTAATCTAATCTCTGATAAAGTCTCAATCCATTTCCGACGCATCTAAGCCGTGTAGCACCGTTTGGGGAGCTATATGCTTCACTCTGAATCAGTAAGGTTCTATGAATCGGTTCGGCCAGGCGGGAAGACTGTACAGAGTGGAATCGCATAACCAGGTGGGATGAGTCAGACTATCATCTACATGAACAAATATCAATTCACATTAATCTGCCAAAATCCATGAGGGAAAAACGAATGCGTGTTCTCGTTGCGGGAGCTGCCGGATTTATAGGGTCTCACTTAACCGACGCACTCCTCGCTGAAGGACATCAGGTTGTTGGTGTTGACAACTTGAGTACCGGCTCAACCAGGAATATAGAGCATTTGAAGAATGACACGCGCTTCTCGTTCCTGGAGAAGGACATCTGTGAAGCATTCGAACCCGGTCGTGTCGATTACGTGTTCAATTTCGCTTCTCCGGCGAGTCCGGTGGACTACTCAAGGCTTGGTGTCGAGACTCTCATGGTTGGCTCGATCGGGACCCGCAACATGCTCGACATTGCACGCAAGTATGAAGCACGTTTTCTCCATGCTTCAACATCAGAGTGCTACGGAGATCCTTTAGTTCATCCCCAGAAGGAGGATTACTGGGGGCACGTGAACCCGGTGGGGCCACGTTCCGTGTATGACGAAGCGAAGCGTTTCTCCGAGGCGCTGGTAATGGCCTACCACCGGTATTATGGAGTCAATACACGCCTGGTAAGAATTTTTAATACTTACGGACCCCGGCTGCAGGGGAATGACGGACGGGTGATTTCGAATTTCATGACCCAGGCACTCCGAGGTGAGGACCTGACCGTCTACGGAGATGGGAGCCAAACAAGGAGTTTCTGCTATGTGTCCGATGAAGTAGAAGGGATACTTGGATTGTCTCGAACCGAAGAACACTTCCCGGTAAATGTTGGTAATCCGATCGAATGGACGATTCTCGACTGTGCCAATGCAATTCTTCGGGTGACCGGATCTAAGAGTGGAATTATTTATCGTGACCTTCCGCAGGATGATCCTTTGCAGCGGAAGCCGGATATTGGCAAAGCCACCCGGTTATTTGGATGGGAGCCGCGTATCGATCTCGAGAATGGACTGCGATTAAGCCTGGATTATTTCCGCAGTACCGTCAACGGCAACTTGTAAACTGCGATCATCGGGAACTTCAGAAGCCGGAGTTTACCCACCAGGCCAGCCTCTAGTCAGGAGAATGAACAATTTGAAGCGGGCAATCATTACCGGCGTGACCGGACAAGACGGCGCTTATCTTGCCGAATTATTACTTACGAAAGGTTACGAGGTGCATGGAATCAAGCGGCGCACCTCGCTTTTCAATACCGCTCGAATCGACCATTTGTATGAAGATCCTCATCTACCTTCGCGTCATTTCTCGCTACACTATGGCGACCTTACTGATTCAAGCGGGCTGATACAGATCGTTCAAAAGGTTCAGCCGCATGAGATCTACAATCTTGCTGCGCAAAGCCATGTCAAGGTTTCGTTTGAAGAACCCGAATATACGGCTAACTCAGATGCTCTCGGCACACTTCGTCTCCTTGAAGCGATTCGGATTGCCGGCCTCGAAAAGGTGACCCGCTTCTATCAGGCGTCTACGTCAGAACTATATGGTCTTGTTCAGGAGATTCCGCAGAAGGAAACGACGCCCTTTTATCCTCGCTCACCATACGCCGTCGCGAAGCTCTACGCATACTGGATAACGGTCAATTACCGGGAAGCCTATGGCATCTATGCCTGCAACGGAATTCTGTTCAATCATGAGTCTCCTCTTCGCGGTGAAACTTTTGTTACGCGCAAGATCACGCGCGCTCTTGCCCGAATCAAGTTGGGGTTGCAGGACCGTTTATATCTCGGCAATATGGATTCACTTAGGGATTGGGGTCATGCAAAGGACTACGTTGAGATGCAGTGGCGGATGCTGCAGCAGGATCAGCCAAAGGACTACGTGATCGCTACCGGTGAGCAGCATAGCGTACGCGAATTCGTCGACCTGTCAGCACAATACCTTGATATGCAGATCAACTGGACTGGGTCCGGCGAAAATGAAAAGGGGCTGGACAAGAATGGGAATGTCATCGTAGCTGTCGATCCCCGCTATTATCGCCCAACTGAAGTGGAGACCTTACTCGGCGATGCCACTCGGGCGAAGGAAGAATTGGGCTGGCAGGCACATACTACCTTCAAAGAACTAGTCAAGGAAATGACTGCGGAAGACCTGAAAATCGCTGAAAAGGACTCGCTCATCAAGAAGCACGGCTACTCGGTTCATCCCCAGTACGAAAGCTGATTGAGAGGAAGCGCCAGGCATGCAGAAGTCAAACAGGATATTTGTCGCGGGTCATCGGGGACTCGTAGGATCGGCCATTCGCCATGGACTTGAGCAAAGAGGCTTTTCAAATCTGTTGCTCAAGACTCGTGCTGAGGTGGATTTGGCGGATCGTGAGGCTGTGCTCGCTTTTTTCCAACAGGAAAAGCCGGAATTTGTGTTTCTCGCCGCAGCGAAAGTTGGAGGGATTCTAGCCAACGACACCTTTCCTGCAGAATTTATTCATGACAATCTCGAAATTCAAACCAACGTGATTGATGCCAGCTATCGGCACGGAGTCAAGCGACTGCTGTTTCTCGGCTCAAGTTGCATTTATCCAAAGATGGCTCCGCAGCCGATCAAAGAAGAGTATCTGCTTACGGGCCCGCTGGAACCAACGAATCGTCCCTATGCACTGGCCAAGATCGCGGGAATCGAGATGTGTTGGGCATACAATCGACAATACGGCACGCGGTATCTCGCGGCCATGCCGACCAATCTCTATGGGCCAGGCGATAACTTCGACCTTAAGAATTCGCACGTGCTCCCAGCTCTCATTCGAAAGGTAGTTGAAGCGAAAGCTTCAGGCCATCGAGAGTTAATGATTTGGGGAACGGGTTCTCCTCGCCGCGAGTTCCTGTACAACGAAGATCTTGCCGATGCTTGTATTCATTTAATGAGCCTTCCAGATCATCTTTACGACAGCCTGCTCTCAAAAGATTCGGCGCCCCTCATCAACATTGGCACGGGCGAAGACTTAACCATCCGGGAACTGGCAGAGGTCGTGTGTCGAGTGCTGGACTTCGACGGTAAGCTCGTGTTCGACACGAAACAGTTGGATGGTACTCCGAGGAAGCTCTTAGATGTGAGCCGAATCAATGGTTTGGGTTGGCGGGCAGTGACATCTCTCGAGGATGGGATTCGGAAGACCTATTTATCAGCCCGGGCGCAACTTGAAACGTCTGTTCGATGACCGGGCATAAGTCCTGACTGATCGATGGACTGTTCAGGACCGACCGTCTGATTTCGTAGGCAGTTCGTTGCGCCACAAGACCAAAACCTGCACCGTCCGATTGCACATTGACTTAAGACGACATTGTCAGGGCCTGATGGAAAGGAATTCGCCAGCCATCCAAGCCAGAGAGCCTTGGCACGGGATCGATCCAAGCCCTTATCAGCGGGCAGCGAGATTGGCTGTGTGCCATGGTCAGGACGAGAGCGTATTCCATCTGATCCTGCGGTCAATCTAATACGACTCCACAAATGTATCTGGATTGGGGCCGGATGCCGGTGGCTCGGGAGGACACCCGCTTGTCCGTTTGCCTGGGTATGGGTTGGCGTATACGGTGCGAACCGTGCCTTTTTGTCGCCAAAAAAGTAGGGTAAGAGATTTTTGATAGCCTTTCAGACGAATAGTTGGCTATAATCGCCGCGAATCTGCGCTACGGTTCACCTCTTCTCCCGATTGTCAGGTAAATCATGGATTTTCCCCCGATTGCAAGGATCGAGCTTGTACTTCGTCTGGCCGTCGTCACCCTGCTTACGGGTTGCGGCATTGTCACGGGCACCAACGCTCCTCAACCTGTTGATTCCAATCCGTCTTCGACGAGCACGGTCGCCCCATCCGGGCTGCAGTTGGGATATCTCTGGCAGCCGGATTCCCATAATCTCTATCCGATTATGGGGATAACCGGGTCGGTTCACTACGGGACGGGCATCTTGCAGGCAAATCCAGATGTGGTGACAGCCGCGGCGGCATCGTCTACTTCCGGATCCTGGGCACTGTTGCTCAATAAAGACGGCACCGTTCAGGAACTCCAGTTGCCGTCGCTCACAGCGATGACGTTGACCGGTGGCGTGGCCGTTGATTCGGCGATTCTATTTTCTCCATCGGGCACTTCCGCCGCACTCCTTTCCGGATCGACCCGGACAGTCGTAATCGTCAACGGGCTACCAACGAAGCCTCAGATTGTCTCTATTCAGCTTGCGGCGGGATCGGTGCCCGTCGGAGCCGCTATGAGTGATGCCGGCACGGCCCTGGTGGGAATCAAACACGGCACAAGTCCGGCCGTGCAATTGGCGACAGTCTCAGAACTTCACGGCCCGACCCCGATAGGAACGATTCAGGGATGGGGCGGCGCGGGGTTTGTGCCGGCTTCGGCGGCCGGTTCGGCGACAGAGGCGGTCGTGGTGGCGGACAGCCTCGCGGCGCGGATCACGTATATCACAAATCTGAACGGTACCTCGCCAATGACGGCCTCCATACCCACGTCCGGAACGCTGCAGACGCCGGCAGGCGTGGGAGTTTCGCTGGACGGCAAGTGGGCGTTTATTGCCGACTCGGGCAAGTCCCAGGTGGTGCGCCTCAACCTAGTGGCGTCTGGACCGTCCCCGATAGCGATTCCATGCGCATGCAAACTGCAGGAGGTTTCGCCGCTTACGACCAACGGAATCTTTTCTGTGGGTGGCCGCGCTGTCGGGCAGCCTGCATGGATTCTTGATACGCGAACCAACACGCCGCGCACCTTCTTTGTGCCGGCCATGGAAGCCACCGCGGCGAGCCAAGCTGCGGCGACTGCGCTGAATGAGCCGGCAAGTGGGGCGTCCCGATGAATGACTTTCAGTTCCGCGCCTGCAGGCTAGGCCGTCGACGGCTTAACCTGCTGATAGTTCTGCTGGCTGCCTGCTGTTCTTTTACGGTTCCCGCTCTGGCCCAATGCGACTACACGGTTACTACTCTTGCTGACAGCGGAGCCGGGTCGTTGCGCGCGGCATTCCCGACGCTGGCGGCGAGTGGAGGCACGAACATCTGTTTTGGCGTGACGGGAACGATCACGCTGGCGAGCACGATACAGATCGGGATTCCTGTTACCATCACGGGGCCCGCTGCAATGACGATTTCGGGCAACAACCAGGTACAGATTTTTACGATCAATCTGCAAAGCCCCACCTTGGGCGTGCGATTCAATGGACTGACCCTGACGAATGGAAACGGATCAAGCGGTGGGGCCGTGAGCGTTCAGAACGGCACTGCCACGCTGGTCAGCACAACGATTACTAACAACACGGCGCAGACGGGTGGCGGTGTCTATAACCAGTCCACCACGATCCTGGCGCAATGTGCGATCACGAATAACACTTCCACGGCCGGCGACGGTGGCGGCGTCATGAACGCGGGCGGCACCTTGAATCTGCAGGGCAGCTTGGTCTCAGGAAATAGCGCTGCAGGGTATCAAGGCGGCGGAGTAAGCAACGCCGCGGGCCTCACTATCACCCAGAGCATCTTTTCGGGGAACCAGGCGTCCTCAGGCGGCGCAATTTATAACGATCTTTATGCGACTCTCAACGACAGCCAGGGATCGCTATACGAAAACAACAGCGTCACTCAAAGCGCTGGAGCAATTTACAACTATGGTGGGGCGTCAATAACGCAGGCTCTTTTCAGCGGAAATGCCGCTCCGCTTGGGAACGTCGAATTATTGCCTTGCGGAGGAGCAGTCTGTAATTACGGAACCCTCACGATTACGGAAAGCACCTTTAGCGGAAATACTACCAATGGGTTCGGCGGGGCAATTGAAACCTTTAGCGGCCTGACGCTGGGAAATGACACAATCTCAGGAAATACAGCATCCCAAGCTGGAAGCGGTTTGTATATCGCCACTTCGGGCACGATCCCCATCAATAACACCGTTATTGCTGGAAACACGGCAATTTCCGGCGACCCAAACCCGGATTGCAACCTCTGCTCGGCTGCAAATGGGTCAGCGAATCTGATTGGAGTGACGGCTAATCTCGGTCCTCTGGCGTATAACGGCGGTCCCACACTATCGATGATGCCTCTGCCGGGCGGCGCTGCCGTCGGTACGGGTGTGCCCTCGGTCGTCGTGGACGATTTCGACCAGCGCGGCCTTTCGCGATTTTCGGGAAACGTCGTTGATATCGGTGCGGTTCAATCGCACTACAGTTCTATGGCGTTTTCAACGCAGCCCTCGAATGCAGCGGTGAGCACAACGATCACGCCTCCCGTAGCTGTGCAGGTCATCGAGGTGGATAACACAACTACTAACTATCCACAGGGTGTCCCAGTCACCTTAACGCTTCTCGACTCAACGGGGAATCCAACCTCAGGATTGAGCGGAACGCTGACCCAGTTGCCGACCGTAACAGCGGGGGTTACGGCGGCCTCGTTCCCTGATCTTTCGGTGAGCGCGGCGGGTACTTATAAGCTGTTCGCGACGGATGCGATCCCCACTAACAGCAGTTCGGCGGACCCAACCTACAATACCACCAGCAATCTCTTTCAGGTAGCAGCCCCGAACGTGGTCACGCTGGGATGGCGGCCTGCTCCCGTTACCTATGGGCCAATGCCGCAAAGCGAGTTCAATGCCGTTGCAACTATCAACGGCTCTCCCGCCACGGGGACTTTTGTTTACACGTTCACTGGAACCAGCAATACGATCAATCCCGGCCAGATATATCCGGTCGCGGTCTATAACGTACAGGTCGCTTACACACCGACGGGATCGACCAGCCAATACACGCTGGGAACGATCATGCAGGTTACTCAAGCGACCCCGGTCTTAAGCTGGGCGACGCCGGCGGCCATCTTTACTTCCACCGCCCTGAGCGGGATCCAACTAGATGCAACCGCAACAGGCGTCGTGAGCGGAGCATTGCCGGGAACGTTCGCTTATAGTCCAGCCGCGGGAACGAAGCTGGCGGCTGGCCCACAAACGTTAAGTGTCATCTTCACGCCTACCGATACGACCGACTACACCTCCGCTGCTGGGCAGGTGACAATTCAGGTCAATGCGCCCGTCGCCACCTCGGTGGCAATTCAGGAGTCTGCCAACCCGATCAACTTCGGCCAGAGCGACACTCTGACGGCCACGGTGACGGGCAGCGACGGAAATCCGTTCACTGGCGGAACAGCCAGCTTCACTTCAGACGGAACGGCTATCGGGTCAGCCGCGGTGGTCAACGGATCTGCCGGCATCACGGCCGCAGGCCTGACGGCCGGAACCCATCAGATCGGCGTTTTGTACACCAACTCGTCGCTGAGCAAACCTCTTGCCGCATCCATTGGGCTCACCGTCAACAAGGCAACGCCATCGATCTCGTGGCAAACACCCGCCGCGATTTTCACCTCAACCCCCTTGAGCGCTACACAGCTGAACGCAGTCGCCTATGGTGTTTCCGATGGTTCACTGGCTGGATCATTCGTTTACAACCCTGCGGCGGGAACAACTCTGGCGGCCGGCTCCGATGTATTGAAGGTTACCTTTACGCCAACGGACGCAACGGATTACAACTCTGCGACCGGCCAGGTGACGATACAGGTCAACACACCCGCGGCCAATTCACTTGCGATCCAAGAGTCGGCAAATCCGATCACATTTGGCCAGACCGAGGTTCTCACGGCCATCGTCACTGGAAGTGATGGGCAGGCATTCACGGGTGGGACCGCGACTTTCACGGCGGACGGAACGGCAATTGGCTCCGCCAATGTGG